>Ga0302155_10000046_pt1 | contig 106829 bp, 134 predicted proteins | sample I_Bog_N3_1_FD_193508 | JGI IMG/M metagenome (GOLD analysis project Ga0302155, IMG submission 193508) | Peat permafrost microbial communities from Stordalen Mire near Abisko, Sweden - I_Bog_N3_1 | ecosystem: Environmental > Terrestrial > Soil > Wetlands > Peat | place: Sweden: Abisko... | reverse complement strand
TGAGAGTATCACATCTCGGGCAACGAAACCGTGCATTTTCATCTTCGGTTTTAAAAGTCATGATAGCTCAATAAAAAGTATTTGTTCTATAGTACACTGACAAATCTTTCTTGTAAACTATTTTTTGATAAATAGTGTTGTACATTATACTTAAAAAAAGGATAACCTAATGTCAGACATGATCTTAGACTTAGAAAATCGCATTCTTGATCAAATTTTACAAGAAGGCAAAGATCCAATTGATGATGCTCTCAAAGAGACTATCGCTGAATGGAGACAATTACAAAAAGATTTTATTGTTATAGATAAAATTGCTAAAGCGGTATCCAGTAGAGTTGGTGAATTGGAAACTGATATGGCTGACATGCTAAAACAAATGAATAGTAAAAAAACTGTAGTTGACGGTGTTATTATCGAGTTTATTCAGAAAAAAGGAAATAAAACAGTCAAGTATAAAGAAGCGCTGGACTATACATTAAAAATGGTCAATGAAGCTCAACAGAGGGTAATATTGGCATTTGTTGAGACTGTAACAAACCCCGGCGAACTCAGAGATGTTTTAGTTATAACAGACCCAGAAATAGAAAAACATTTACTTCAAGTAAAGAAAGTTTCTGGTATGGATATGTTTAGAAAAATGGGCTCTATGGCTAGAACTGTTTTTTCCAAGCTTCCAAAATTGTTTACTAATTCTGTGAAACGCGAACTTAAAGAAGGCGTGGAAGAAAATCTTTCTAAAGTAATTAAGAATTTGGTTAGACGTTTTAAAACCGTATTCAAACCGGTGTTTAAAGCTATCGATGCATCTGATAAGGCAGTAGATGCGCTAGTGAAGGCTGTTAAGGCTCCAGACACAGTTGAAGAAAGTCTTGTTTTAGAAGATCAAAACTATACTGACTTCAACCAGTGGAAATCAGCTTGCTCAGAAGGCCGTTCACAAGTATGGTTTGATGGTGACAATACTGAATGCTCAGCGTATCAAGGTGAACAGCCTTTCCAACAAGGCCAAACCGTATTAGTTGGAAGCTGGAATGGTAAGACTGGAACAGCTCAAGCTCCTTCTCAACAATCTGAATCTCTAGATCTAGATTTAGACAAAGGCGCATTCCACAAATGGCTTGGTAAGAAAGAAGGTGACAAACTAACGGATTCAGATATTGCTAAAGGCTTAAAGTCTGATGATCCACATGTCGTCAAAATGGCCGAGTTTGCTAAAAATTCTAAGAAATGGCGTCATGAAGCAGTTAGTGAAGCTAAAACAACAGAAGAAAAATACAAGGCTCCTGGTTCTTTAATTTCTAATGCTGATATGCGTAAACTTACTGTATTGAAAGATGAATTTAGAAAGTACAGTGATGAGATTGATAATCTTTGTATTGCTGGTACTCCACCATCGCATGATGATAAGCTTATGAAGAAGGCAAAGAGCGCAAGTGATAAACTAAAAGCATTTAATGCTAAGATGAAAATTCCACGTCCAAGCGATATGTAAAAACTTTATCTTTTAATGAAATGGGAATCGTGAGATTCCCATTTCGCTAATGTAAATATCCAGTGAATAAAACGCACTTTTCAATTTTTGAATGATATGATGCACATCACGGTAATTCAAATACCGCATCAATTTAAAATAATAGGAAAGTCCTGAAATGCAAACTCTGAATTCCATCATTGTCACCGCAGTAGCAAACGCAAAACGCGCTCTTCGCGCTCACCAAATCCACACTATTGTTGCAAAGAAACGCCCCGGGACTTCAGCTGATACTATCAATACCACACTCAGCACAATCACAAAGATTGGTGGCCTCGTAAAAATCCCGGTTTCAGGTGAAGGAAAAGCAAAATTTGCCTATGCTCCTGGCTTTAATGTTAAGATGACAAAACGGACATGGAAGAATATCAGTGTGGCTAAACTGGTCCGCACTGTTCTAACTGTTGATGCCGCGGACAGTCTCGATGTTTTTCAAAAGGTTCATGCTCTGAATCCTCAAATTACTCGAGTTCAAGTTCAGGGTGCTCTGCAAGATTTGGTCTTTGCAAAGAAGAACCCTATCAATCGTTCCAAGAATCCGATGACGGATGAAAATACAGTTAGCTCGCAATCCAAGTTTCTGTATAGCGCCACACAAAAGTAATACGCAACACAAGTAATCAAGAATCAAAAGGCCTAAATTAGGCCTTTTGATTCTATAAAAATAAAAAATGCTACTATCACAAGAACGATTCGACCGACTAGTCGAGCAGAGAGATTATTTAAAAAAGTTGCGAACTTATTATTATGATAAGAGAATGGCTTTTTTAGCCGACAAACGAATCCACTACAATAAATCAGATTTAGCAAATGAGTATGCTGATGGCATTCTTATTTCTTCTGGCTTGGACGTTACTGGATATAGAGTCAATACAGAACTCGAATTTTTAGGTGATTACCTAGACAAAAACATTTCCACGTAATAGATCTTATTTAGTCTATTAAGAAGCTTTATTTGACTTAATAGGCTTTAGGGTGTCTATTAATTATGTATCACACATTATACATTTCATCCAAAATGTATCACATCTTATACACTAAAATGAAAAAATTCCCTAGTATCGAGCAGTTCCGAAATGTCATTAAACAAGTAACGCATCAAACACGATATGATGGTGTTGATGAAGAAGGCAAACCTAAGTATATCCATACCAAAGATCTTCCAACGCTAAAGTACCGTGGCACAACTAAACTCCATGGGACTAATGCCGGGATTATCCAGAAAGTAGATGGCACCCTACAATTCCAATCTCGTGAGAGAATTCTTTCTTTAGAGACTGACAATGCCGGATTTTATGCATTCATGGCAAATCGTCTTCCGATTATCAAACGATTGATCGAAGACATTATTATCGAATGTGGGTTTCATCTAGAACATAGTATTCCCGAAGTTGCAATTTTTGGTGAATGGTGTGGTGGTAATATTCAAAGCGGCGTTGCTATAAATGGCTTGCCTAAAATGTTTGTCATCTTTGCTGTTAAGATTGATGATAAATGGGTTGATCTAGAAAAGATTCAGTATTGCGAAGTTGAATCAGATCAAATTTTTAATATTCTACGATTTGCTAAATGGGATATTGAAATTGATTTTGCTAAGCCTGAATTGATCCAAAACCAACTAATTGAACTAACTACTGCAGTCGAGAATGAATGTCCAGTGGGTAAGGCATTTGGTAACATCGGGACTGGCGAGGGAATAGTCTGGCAGTGCGTTGAACCAGGATGGTGGAGTTCCGAATATTGGTTTAAAGTAAAAGGAGATAAGCATTCTGCTTCTAAGGTTAAAACTCTAGCTGCTGTTGATGTTGAAGCTATTACTGCGATCAATGATTTCGTTGATATGTCAGTAACAGAATCTCGTCTAGAACAAGGTCTGCAAAATCTTGTTCGCGAACAACTCAAGCCATTCGAAATGGCTAGTCTTGGTGATTTCATTCGTTGGATCTTTAATGATGTGGTCAAAGAAGAACATGACACTATTGTAGCGTCTGAATTGGAAGTCAAAAAGCTTGGTGGACCAATTTCTAATAAAGCCCGCAAGTGGTACATTGAAAAATACAACGAAGGCTATAGTGTTGAATCTACGTAAACAAAAAAGGAATCTTTATACTAGAATGCGAATGCGAATTTTTGTTTCATTGTACGGCCACCCAGATTTTTGCAGTGATAGGTTGGTTGGTTGGTTGATTGGTGGTGCGATGAAGCCCAAGTATATTGTATACGCGCCAATCAATAATGTTTTATGAAAAAATAGGATCTCAAATTTGAGATCCTATTTTGTTTTCTATCATCACTAAAATCCAATTTACAATGACCTTGGTTCTCTGTACAATATAAAAATTGTTGTGTATTCCATATCCAGAAAATTCTTTAATAATCTTGAAAATTAAAGTTTACTTTTTTCCAGGACTTGATATAATGGATCTATCGACAAACTAAACGGAGAAACACCATGACCAGCCAAGTTCGTGATTCCAAACTTCAACGCCTGTCCCAAGCCTTCCGTCACCAATTGGCTGATGGTGAATACAAGAAATGGACCTTCGATGAACTTGTCGAAATTGTCGGAAATCAGATGATGGCGAATATGTATATATCGATTCTCAGAAGTGAACACGATCGGTTTAAGATGCGTATTGTCAAGCATGACGGATGCTTCCAATATCGTCCGCTTCCATCCTTGGAAGCACTGAACAACCAAGACAAAGTTGCGCTGCTTCATGTCTTGATGGAAGAAACAGGCCTTGATACTGTCATCAGCCAGTTCAAAATGGCTTCCAAAAAAGCAGATGCAAAGATCATTGAATTTTTGAACAAGGTTTAAAAAGCATTGTACAAGTTCTAAAAAACAAGTTAAAGTAGTTACATGATCCAAACGAATTAAACTTACGAAGTTAAACTTTCAGGAGAATTAAAATGTCGAAGACCACTTTCGTTGTAAGCCAAGTGACTCGTGCCATTATTGGTGTTGTGTCCAATGTCAAGAATATCGATCTCTTTGGCAACGACCAGATCATCATTGCCAAAGCTGAAGATCTGCATGTCTTCTCGAATGCCCAGCTTACTGAACTGTATAACAATGTGACTGGTGAAACGAAGAATGTGTTCAAGACTTCCAAGCTGCAAAGCGCTGAAAAGGTCTTCGCCGCCATGGAAGCATCTGATCTCGAAAAGCTGATCCTTCTGGACATCAAGGAAGAAGAAAAGATCGTCGAAGTCGCCGCAGCACTTCCGGAAAGCAAACCGAAGATCCGTGATTCGAAGCTCCAACGGATGGCTGCAGCATTCCGTCAACGTACCGAAAGCGGTGACTACAAAGAATGGACCATCAAGGAACTCATGGAAGTCTGTAGTAAAGAAAAAGATCCACTAACTGATGGTATGGCTCACCAGTACATTTCGATCATTCGTTCACCCAGCGACCGGTTCCAAATGCCGATTCTGAAGAACAAAGAAACGAAAACCTATAAGCACAACCCGGCAGTATAACGGGATGTCACCAGGAAAAAAGGAACCTCGAAAGGTTCCTTTTTTCGTTTCTCCAACTCAGCGTATCTCAAATTAAGTAAGTGAATGTCATTGTGATCCTTTATGGGTTTCTAGATAAATATGTTTATCTAGAATACATACAAGGTTTACACGATGAGTCAAATTTACTCAACACCTCTCACCCAACAAGCTATTGATTCTGTTGGTGATCAAATCAGAGTAGTCTTTACAAGAACATCACCAACTAATGGTGTGTTGACTTGGGTTTTGCCACGTGACCTTTCTTTGTATAACGGGATAGTGGCAACATTAAAGACTTCTCAAATCCTTCCTGAAAATTTCCCGGTTGATGGCCAAACTTATATAGCTTCCCAAGACCTGGGTGTCCCACAATCAATGATTGGAGATGCTCAAGTTGTTGGTGCTATGTATGGCGATAAAATTTCCACTTCGATTAATGTTGTTGGACTGAATCCAGATTCAGTCTATTTTGCATCCGGACATCCAGTTACAAATACACTTCAATATTACACTAGGGGCAACCAGAGCTATGCGTTACAGATAGACTCTAATACCTATTCAGGTGATATCGCTCAAGCCACCTCGCCGCCCCTATCACCTTCTATAGGCCAAGTTTACTATAACACTTTAACTGGCGCAACCAGTATGTGGACTGGGACTGGTTGGGTTCTTGCTGGTGTAGATAGAACACTTGTCGGGATTGAATTTCCAGAAGCTCCGTATATCCAAATAGGTCAATTCTTTTATCATGAAGTGACCAAATTGCTTTATTGCTGGACTGGGACAGGATATTCTGTTGTTAATACAACAGATGCTGGAACCCCAATGTATAGTAAAGCGCCAGGGACAGATGGGAGCTTTAATGAACGTGCTAATTTAATTACTATAATCAAAAGACAATTAGGATGGCCTAGAATTTCTGTTGAACTTGACGAAGAACATTACCAGATTGCTATCAATAACGCACTTCAAGAATTTAGACGTCGCGCGGATAACGCATACTCTTTAAAATATTTTGCTGTTCGGTTAGAAGATAAACAGCAAAAATATTATCTAAATGATCCAGTTGCCGGAACAGATAAAATCACAGACATTGTTAAGATTTGGCGCGTCTCTGGGCTTGGATTGATTGCTCAGGGTGAAAATGGAATTTATGGTCAATCATTTTTGGTCCAGTTATACACTCAAGGTGTTGTCGATTTGACTTCGATTTATATGATGAATGCATATGCTGAACAATTCTCGCAGATTTTTGCTGGAGAAATCGCATTTAGATTTAATGAAGCAACTCGCTTATTAGAAACCTTTAGACAAGTCATTGGCCGCGAACATGTTTTATTAGAGGCAATGACTGAGCGAACCGAGCAAGAACTTCTTGTTGATCGCTATTCAACTCAATGGATTCAAGGCTGGGCTGTTTCTGAAGCTAAAATGATGTTGGGGCATATCCGTTCCAAGTTTGCTTCTTTACCTGGTGCTGGTGGCGGTATAAATCTTAACGGATCAGAACTCCTACAATCAGCATTCGAAGACCAAACAGAATTACTACGCCAAATCATGGACATGGAAGTTGGGAACGGAGGCTATAACGCCGGAAATTACAGCTTTGTAATTGGCTGATTTGATTGAGCCATTACCAAATTAGAACTCTGTTTATAAAAACTACAAAGGATTGAAATAATGATTCAAAAATATGTTCCGCCACCACTTCATTTCGGTGATTGGGATTTAAATAGTTATTCCGGTGATCATGCTGATACATATTACGCCGAAGATCTTGCTGCTGAAGCTTTGCAGATTGCTGGCGCTCAAATTAATGTATTCCGTATGTTAGGAGTTCATGAGCAAGGTCAACTCCAAGATTTAACCGGTGCCGGAAATCCTTTATCATCTGGTACTGCTGGTGGATATGTTCTTGCTGATGCGTTTACCTCTAGTACAGCTGGATGGGAATCTTTACAAGTGGGACCTTCTGTACTTAATTCATTCATTGGATATAACTTCGGAACATTGAAAACTGCTTCAGGTTCAGAACAATATAATCCATCACAGCCTATTAGACAAGAAATTACATCAATCAATATTCAACAAGGCCCCAATCCACAAAATCGAGTTCTCCAAGCTCGTATAGAACGATCTGATGATGGCGGTGTAACTTGGCTCAGAGCTGATGTAGTTAATCTACCAAATACTGCTGAACTGGAATTGATTTCGGTTAAACAATCCGGACCTTCACAAATGTGGAGAATAGTTCCGTTGATGTTTGCTGGCGGCTCTTCTGATGGATGGATTGTTGTTCAGGTCCAGATGATGAATTACACACAGACTAATTTGGGTAACATAGAAGATTTAATCTTCTTAGAAAATAGAGATCGTGATTATGCAAATATTTCTATCCAGCTTAGAGGCCATTACGATTTAATAGATGTTGAAACAGAATTAACTAAGTTTGGTATTGATTTACCACAGCAATATTTGTTTACAGTATCATACGCTAGGATGGTGACTTTATTGGGGCGTCCTGTCGTGATTGGTGACATTATCGAATTACCAAGTGAAGCGCAATATGACAATAATCTAATTAAAGTTCGTAAATGGTTAGAAGTGACTGATACGACTTGGAGTACAGAAGGATATGCGCCAGGTTGGAGACCTATTTTATATAGAATTACGGCCACACCAGCAATTGCATCACAAGAAAATATGAGTTTGTTTAAATCGGATAAAGGATATACCACATTAACCGATGATCAATTTATGGTGTCTGATTCACCATTGAATCAACTTGTTCAAGAAGCAAATGAAATTATTATAAAAACAGCTGAAGAAGAAGTTCCATTGACTGGTTCTGATACCACTGGTTTGCGTAGTGGTATGCCGTTGATTTGGACGGATGATCATTTGAGAGGTAAATACGATGGTCGAGATTATTCAGTAGAAGATGGATTACCTCCTAATAATCAAGCATACACTGAAGGAACATCATTTCCAACTTCGCCGTCAAATGAAGATTATTTCAGAATGAATTATACGAGTGATACATATTTACCTCCTAAATTGTATCAATGGAACCAAGTTAAAAATCGCTGGATTTATTTAGAAACAGATAGAAGACTTCAACAATCTTCATATAAGCCATCAATGCGTAGATTGATTGATTCGAGTCAACGAATCAATCTAGCAGATAAACTATAAAAGGATTTAAATGATTACCGGGTATTTTTATAATGAACAATTTAAAACTTTAATCACGCAGTTTTCTTCGATCTTTGCTGGATTACAAGTTGAGACGGGGGTTCAAGATGACGGGACCCAACATATGATTAGTGTTCCTGTTAGGTATGGATCAATTGATCGTGTTGTTGCTGCTATATCGAATGGTTTTACACAGAACAAAATGCTTGTTCTTCCTGTTATGTCGACCTATTTGTTAGAAATTGAATTAGCGCCAGAACGAAGAATGGGTGTTGGGATGACTCAAAGAAAAACTGTTATGCCGGCCGGCGGAGTATTTCCGACAGACTTAAAAGTTTTGGAACGTGCAATGCCAATCCCATATGACTTGACTTTTGAGTTGGCAATTTATGCTTCCAATATGGATCAAATGTTTCAGATTTTAGAACAGATTTTAATTGTGTTTGATCCTGTTTTACAACTGCAGATTAATGATTCTCCGTTTGATTGGGCTAGACAATGTTCGGTTGAATTGTTAAGTTTAGCATCAGAAGAAAATTATCCAACTGGACCAGAAAAACGAATCATAGTTTGGAATTTGAATTTTAGAATGTCGACTTGGATTAGTCCTCCAGGCGCCTTAAAAGATGATTTGGTTAGAACCATTATACAACGTTTTGGTGACATTGAAGGATTTTCATTGGATACATATGGAGAATCCGGGGATTTAGAACCATTTGCTGGTGATATCTGGGCTACTACAACAATTGATGAATCTCAAGTGACAGTTAATTCGCCGTAAAAACTGCCTAAATGAATAAATAGAACTATAAGATCAAAAGAGAATTTGTGCTTATTAAAGTGCAAAATTAAAAAAGGAGATTTAACATGTCTACTCTAGTATCGCCCGGCGTAAGCGTGACGATTATCGACGAGAGCTTCTACATCCCAGTAACGTCGCCAACAGTGCCTTTGTTTTTTATTGCTACACAAGCAAATAAAAAACAGACTGATGGAGTGACACTTGCTGCTTACACTGCTGAAAGCGGGATCGTCCGCACGATTACTTCGCTAGGCATGTCAGTGACTTCATATGGTGTTCCAGCATTCAGAATCGATCCATCAACATCGTCATTACCGCTTGCTCAACAGACCCAATTACATGGTGATTCACGTAATGAATATGGATTATTTGCGCTCAACCAATATCTAGGTATTGGTAATCAAGCCTATGTAGTTCGTGCTGATGTTGATTTGGCTGATTTGCCAGTCACAGAACTTCTACCAAGTACCCCTATTTTTACTGGTGTTACATCAGGGCTAAATGCACAAAAGGGTACAATTTCGACACCAAACATTGATATTGCTGAAGTAGCAGAAACATGGACATTAACATGTAATTCTACTGGGTCACCACAAACATTTACTGTAGTTGGTTCTGTATCTGGATCGAAAGCTGCAGCTTCAGTTGGTGTTGTATATGATAACACAAAAGTCGGATTTACAATTACAGCAGGATCTGGTGCATTTGAAATCGGTGATACATTCGTATTCACAGTATCGGAAACCGTAGTAACTAGTGTGCTTGGTACTGGTGATGCAGCAAAGCGTGCTAATATCGTTGTTGCATTAGCTGCTCAGATTAATTCAAATTCTGAAGTTCGTACAACTGATATTTACCCATACAACTTGATTCTATGCCCTGGCTATTTTGAAGTTGCTGAAGACTTAGTTAATTTGTCAGCTGATGTTTATGGAGAAGCATTTGTTATTGCTGATACTCCATTCACTTTGACCCCGGAAGCAACAGCAACCTGGGCAGCGACAACGGCACGAGCAAATGGTACTAGCATTGCTTATTACTACCCAAATGCAATGACTTCAAACCTAAATGGTGTTGAAGTATTCGTAGCTGCATCTGGTGTTGCTTTAGCAACTTATGCGTATTCGGATAATGTATCAGAAGTTTGGTTCGCTCCAGCTGGTGTGAATCGTGGTTTGATCACATGTGTTGATACTGGTTTTGGTTATATTTCCGGAACCATCGGAACTGCAACCACATTCAATCAAGTCAATTTGAATCAAGGTCAACGAGATGTGTTGTATCAGGACTTTGCAAATATTAATCCATTTGCATATTTCCCAGGCCAAGGCTTCTTCGTGTTTGGTCAGAAAACTTCAGCTTCAGCAGATTCAGCATTGGATCGTGTTAACGTAGTTCGTTTGTTGATGTATATCAAACGTGCATTACGTATTGGCGCTTTCCCATTCTTGTTTGAACCGAATGACCAAATCACTCGTGATAATTTGAAAGCCGCAGTAGATGGATTCCTTGGTGATGTATTGATCAAACGTGGTTTGTATGACTTTGTTTCGTTATGCGATACAAGTAATAACACTCCTGCTTTGATTGCACAAAACCAATTGTGGTGTGATGTTGCACTACAACCAGTTATTGCTGCAGAATTTATTTACATCCCAATCACAGTATTAGCAACCGGTGCAGCAATGCCAGGTGGCGGTACTACTGGTTCAAGCTCAAACAATTCATAACTGAATTAGTTTTTAATAAAAAGGAGACTCATTGCGAGTCTCCTTTTTTGTTTGCCAAGAAATTTCTAAAATGCACTGTCGAAAAAGACCAACTTTTAAAGTCTTTCTCTATAAATACTCCTGAATAAGTACATTTTCGTACTATAAATAAGGAGTAAAAATCCATGGCTACCCTAAGTCAAGTCGGAATCCCTGGCGTAGGTTTCGGTATATTAATGCCTAAGTTGAAAAATAAATGGCGCGTGCTATTCCAAGGAATTGGATCTAGTGCGGGTGGTAATTCGTCTGATTTATCAATGCAAGCAATTACTGTAACTCGTCCCAATTTAACATTCGAACAAGTTAAGCTTGATCGATATAACTCAACAGCCTATGTGGCTGGTAAGCATGAATGGGAAGCAATGAATTTGGTTGTACAAGATGATGTGACTGGTCTTGCTACTTCTATTATTCAATCACAATTAGATGCACAACAACTTTTGGTTGGTGCTTCAGGTCCGTACCTTGCTACAGCTGCGACAGCTTCTGCCTATAAATTTGGTATTAAGCTAGATCAACTAGATGGTAATGATACAGTTCTAGAAGAATGGCTTATTGAAGGTTGCTGGATTACTGGTAGTGATTACGGCGAACTAGATTATGGTGCATCTGAAGTTGTGACTATTAGTTTACAAATTCGCTTTGATCAAGCTTCACAGACTATTGTTCAACCTGGTCTAGGAACAGCAATTGGCGGTACATTGTAATCAGTAATAAATAGATCTACAATCATTCAACTCACTATACCGACGAGTTGAATGATTTCAATTTTTGTGAGTCGGCGCAAAGGATAATTCATGAGCGATCAATATACGTTTACCTGGACAAGTTCTAGTAAGCCATCATTTACTGTACTTCCACAAACAACAGATACATCAGATACATCACTTACTTTGACTGGTCGAGGAAGTGCAAATTGGGGTCAACAACTCCAAGAAAATTTGTTATGGTTATTAGAAAATTTTGCTGACAGTACAGCACCAGCTGTTCCAACAACAGGACAACTCTGGTATGATACCACAACTCAATCGTTGATGGTTTATAATGCAGCAAACATTGATACATCTAATGGCCCCTGGGCTGAATGTGGTGGTGGAGTTTCTACCGGAACAACAGAACCAAGCCCAGGCACAGTTGGTCAACTATGGTACAATACATCAAATGGTGTCCTCAGTATATATGATGGCACAAAATGGGATCAAGTTTATCCTAGCACAACTTCAGTCAATGTAGCATATGTGACGGAATACAATGCCATGGCCGCATTGATTAATCAAATCATTGGATCCCCAGTCGGTTCTACATTAGCTACGGCCTTTGGTTGGGGACAAACTGGCGCAGTTATTCCTAATGCTACTGTTGGCAATCTAACAAATACTATGTGGCTTTCTTTGATTGCACAAATCAATAGCATTTGTACATATCTTGGTTTAAGTACAACTAATGTTTCGCCATATGGGTTTATGTATCAGCCAGGTAATGTGATCCCTATTGGTATAGTGACAATGCTAACCCAATATGCAAACACTCTTACGGTGGTAAATAGTTTCAGTGCCGGAACAACTCGGTTTAAACCAGTTTCTGGTTCATTAGAATCCGAAACTCCTTCGGCCGGAACTCAAACATATTCTTCTACATGGAACGGTCCTTTAGTTCATGATATTTCCGTGACATGGGCTAATCAAGCAGCAATGAATGCTTTCTTTAATGCTGGCGGCCAAATTCAATTTATTCCATCATTAACTAGTCCGTTGACCGGTCGTGATTTTGATGTTCAGGCATTCTTAGCAGCACGCGGAACCGTTACATTCAGTGTAACCGGGACAGTCGATTCGGCTAGTGATACTGGATCAATTGGTTTGTATAATTTGACAACTACGTCACAGCAAATATTTACATTTTCTGGTTCTAGTGGTGATCCAGATGGTCAAGATACATATTCAATTAATGCATATTTGGTTGGGACTGATCAAATTAATTTTGTGATTAATTATGGTAGTGCTGGAACATTATATGGTGGTGTGGGTGGAACACTACATTCAGTGACTTCTGTAGTTCGTCCTTTACATACAATACTTGATAATCCTGTGATTGCTTGGCCTACGGTAACATCTTCAGCAATCACTACATAACATTTTGTAGTTTTATAATCTTACAAACCCTAGCTCAGTCTAGGGTTTGTGGTATAATATATAACATAAAAGCCCATAAGAGGTTATAACATGTCAGAAGAACAAAAATACCATGACGAGCGTTTAGAACAAGCTCTTGATAAAAGTCGATATAAGTATACTCTCACTCTCCAACGCCAAAACTGCAATCTAAAATATAAGCAAGCTTTAGCCTTTGCTGAAAATGGCGGGACATTTCATATCACTGAATCATTGATTTCATTTGTTGGGACATTGATCCAAAGGAATCAAGAAGAAGCAATTTTGATTGACATTAATAATAATCCTATTCTCATAGAAAATCTAGAATCATTTATTGATAAGATTATTGATCGATACTATCAGGCCACTAATGAATATTTGTTAGAATATAAAAAAATCAGATCAGCCCGGAGTGTTTCTCCAGCATTAGAATGGTAATTTTATATGTCTAAAGGAATATTATTTTTTGCTTCTAATAATACAAATGTCAATTATCTAAAAATCGCATATGCTAATGCACTAATGTGTAAACGAAATTTAGGTAAAGATTTATCTATTTCGGTAATTACCTCTTCTAAAAGTATAGAAGAAAATCTAAATGATAAATCAGAAATCGAAGCCATCTTTGATAAAATTATTATAGATGATAGGACTACTGGTGCTGATAACATTAGAAAATATTCTAATACACAGTATTGGTCAATCAACGATAAATTCATTAATACAAATAGAAATTCGGCTTATGCGCTTTCGCCATATGATGAAACTCTATTATTAGATGTAGATTTTCTAATCCAAGATTCATCATTGAATAATATCTGGGGTAGTGTAGAAGATTTCATGATCAATGATCAAGCTATAGGCCTCGATCATTGTCCATTACTCGGTGAAGAATATAGGCTTAATCCGACCGGCATCAAAATGGTCTGGGCAACCGCAATCTATTTTAAAAAAACAGAACAAGTTAAATTGGTTTTCGATCTTGTCTCATACATCAGAGATAACTGGAATTATTACAAATTGTTGTATGGGTTTGGCGGGTACGTATTTAGGAATGATTTTGCTTTTTCTATAGCACTGCATATACTAAATGGGTTTTTAGAAAATGATGAATTTAAAAAATTACCTACTCCATTTATCTTGACTTCAACAGATCGGGATTGTCTTCATAAAGTAGAAAAAGATAGTATTACTATCATGTTCAATGATCTCGGATATAAAAACCAAAACCATGAACATGCTTTTTATATTACAAAAATTAAAGGACATAATATTCATATCATGAACAAGTTATCATTATTGAAATTTGTTGACCAATTGATTGAGATTTATAAAGATGAGTAAAGGATTTTTCACAATTGCTCAAGGTGATGCATATATCAGATTAGCGTATGCCTTGGCTTTATCACTTAAGCTATCTCAACTCGAATATTCATCCTTATCAATAGGAATCACACCTGGGACTACAATTGATCCTCAGTATAAGAACATATTTGATCAGGTCATTGAGATCCCCTGGGGTGATCACGCGGCTTCCTCTGATTGGAAATTGGAGAATGAATGGAAAGCAATCCATATGTCTCCGTATGATGAGACTGTTAAGCTTGATGCTGATATGTTATTCACTACAGATATCAGTTTATGGTGGGATAGTCTTAGCAAATCAGATATTGTTTTTACTACATCAGCCTCTACATACCGGAATGAGAAAGTAGAATCTGATTATTATAGAAAAGTTTTTACCGCTAATAATTTACCAAATGTATATACTGCTTTTTTCTATTTTAATAAATCTGATAATGCATTCGAATTATTCAAATTAGCAGAGCATATATATTACAATTGGCAATCATATTTTGCAGAGTTTTTGGAACCAGAAACAAGACCTACTTTTGTTAGTACTGATGTAGTCTTTGCTATAGCGGCTAAAATTTTAGATACGGAACAATTAAATAATAATTCATATTTAGAAATTCCGACTTTTGTACATATGAAGACTCAATTACAAAAATGGAATCTAGAAGTAAAAGCTCCTAAAATTCCAGAGGATTGGAATAGTGTAATCCAATCTTATTTTACTGAAGATGGCGAATTGTTTATTGGTAATTATAAACAAACTTTACCTTTTCATTATCACTTAAAAGACTTTATCACGGATCAAATGATCGAAACCATGGAACGGAAACTCGGGATATGAATGATTGGTATCTATATGTAGAAAAAAAATCATTGAGGATTAGAAGAAATTCACCAATGCTAAAACAAGATGATGAATGTCATATTATCAGAATTGATCCAGATTTAGGTTCCAAACTGATTCACTCTCCTCATTTATTAAATCAATATGTTGTATATTTTGATGGTGACAAAGCTCACCTGATAGAAAAAGAAAAAACATCTGAAGCGGTCAATCAGTTTTTTTATACTCCGATTCTGTTAAAAGAGAATGTTCCTGATCCTGAAATAACAGTAACTATAAAAGCTAACCAAATGACTATTGAGCTTAAAAAAGAATTAATCCAATATGCTTGGTCTTTATATGGGACACTAGAAAAAACTAAACAATATATAGAATATTATGTTTCGTCTAAGAACAATCCAAACAAATTAATAGAAATTATTAAAGTTAATATGATGGACTTATCTCAATCCAATGGAATAATGGTCTATGACTTTAAACACGATATCACTAAGGTCAGTATTTTCACGAGGAAAGTATTTGAGACATATGGATTAGTGATAAAATAAATATTCAATAAAAAAATAATATGAAACAACAACTATCAGAATTTGATACATTTTATATCTCGTATGATGAGCCGAAGTGTGAAGAAAATTGGGCTAATCTATTAGAGAAAGCACCCTGGGCTAAACGGGTTCATGGTGTGAAAGGATTTGATGCGGCCCATAAAGCTTGCGCAGACCAAAGTGAAACTGGCCGATTTATCACAATAGATGGTGATAACATAGTCGATGAAAAGTTATTTGATTTGGTTATAGATATTCCAGAAAAATATAAGAATTGTGCATTCAGCTGGAACTCGATCAACAATATCAACGGTTTAGTTTATGGTAATGGCGGCGTTAAATTGTGGACTCGTGATTGGGTTCATAATATGAAATCTCATGAGAATGCAGTAACAGAAGAAGAAAAATTAGATTTTTGTTGGGATAAAACGTATCTTCAATTAGATTCAGTTCTATCGATAACACACCCAGAAGGATCAATGTTCCAAGCCTTTCGAGCAGGATTTCGTGAAGGATGTAAAATGACACTCAACGAGGGAGCCAGAGTGGACCCCGTGTTGATTTCTAAGGTGGTATATCAGGAAAATTTACGACGTCTCCTGGTGTGGTCCTGTGTTGGCGCAGATGTCGATAATGGGGTAGCTGCTATCTACGGAACTCGCCTCGGGATTTGTATGACTAATCTGGATCCAAACTTTGAACTTTCCAACATTAGTGATTATGAATGGTTTAAAGCTTTTGGTGAAGAAGAATTAGCCAAATTCAAAAGTTCGTCTAGGCTTGAAACCAATCAGCTACTAGGCGAAGAGTGCTTTGCGCTTGGAAGTAAAATTAAAAAATACATAGGATTGGAATTATGCATTTATAATCCATCGCAAAGCAAATTCTTTAAAAGCGTACAAACTATTCAACATTCGCCATGGTCTATGGCTATCGAAGCAGAACTAGGATTATAATGGAACAAGAAAAAAGCCCCAACCAAATAGCGATGGATGGGTATTATAAAATGCGTGATGAGGTGATTAATAAAGTGTCACCTACATTCTGTACTGCTAAGTGGCTTCAATCTACAATTTATTTATGGAATGGATATACTCATTCATGTCATCATCCATCGGCCCACAAAGTAGAAGCTTCTGCGGTTGAAGCCGATCCTAAAGCCCTACATAATACTCCAATTAAGTTTGTTGCTAGACAAGATATGCTTAACGGGGTTCAGACACCGGAATGTAATTACTGTTGGAACATCGAGAATGCTGGTAATCATTTAAGTGATCGGACGTATAAAAGCATTTCTCCTTGGGCCATGGATAGTATGAAGACTGTTCTTGATTCGGGTATTGGTAAATATATCAATCCAACCTATGTTGAAATAGCATTCGAGAATACCTGCAATTTCAAATGTACATACTGTACACCAGATGTGTCTTCAAAGTGGACAGAAGAAATTGAGAGGTATGGTCCTTATACTTTGTCTGATGGAAAGATTCATGATATCCAATGGATGAAATCGGCCGGAAGATTTCCAATTAAACGAGATGATTACAATCCATATGTCGAAGCTTTCTGGAAGTGGTGGCCTGAACTGGTTCAAACTCTCAATGTATTTAGGATTACTGGCGGTGAGCCATTGCTCTCTAAACATACTTGGGCAGTGTTTGATTATCTAATCGAAAATCCACAGCCAAATTTAGAACTCGCTGTTAATACGAATTTGAATGTTCCTAGAAAACTAATAGACAAATTGGTTGAGTACACACATAAGCTCAAAGGTAAAGTAAAACAGTTTGATGTGTTTACTAGTTTAGAAGCAACTGGGTCTCAAGCCGAGTATATTAGATTTGGTTTGGTTTACGATGAATTTGTTTCTAATGTTAGATATTTTTTATCAAACACCGAAGATCAACAACGTCTACATTTCATGGTCGCTACAAATTTATTATGTGTCACTACTTTCCATAATTTTTTAGATCTTATTTTTACTCTGAGAACTGAATACAATGGCAATGATGCGCATAATAGAATCCCAATGATGATTAACTATATCCGTTGGCCCCAATATCTGAATTTAAGATCTTTACCAGATGATATTAAAAAAGAATATGGAGCTAAATGGAAAGAGTATGTTTATGCTCATGCAAAAAATACAAGTCCTAACAAAGCTGGTCGGATTTATTTAGAAGAGATCGATCAGGTAGAACGGCTAGTTGATTATATGAATGAGATAGATCCTGAGTTAAATAAAAATATGAAAGATTTTTTCATATATCATAAAGAATATGATAAACGTCGACATACCGATTTTCATGCGACCTTTCCAGAGTTGATTCCGTTTTATAACGAATGCAAAAACTTAGTAGAACCTATTGTTGATAATGCCTAAACCAATTACTGAATCATACCAAGATTATAAAACTAGGGTCTTAGATAATCTAAGTCCTAGTTTTTGCGGGGCCAAATGGTATAATGCCACTGTTTGGCTTGGGAACGGGATGACTACATCATGTCATCATCCACCGGCCCATAAAATCCCGTTAGAAGAATTAAAAGATAATTATAAGGCCCTCCACAATACCAAATACAAAAAAACACTTCGTGGTCAAATGATAGATGGAGTCCGTCCGGATGAATGTGACTATTGCTGGAAGGTAGAAGATCTGGGGATTACCCATGTTAGCGATCGGGTATTCAAAAGTGTAATTTACACAGATAAAGAACTTGAGTTGGCTTCTAAGATGGATCCTGAACAGGATGTAGATCTCAAAACATTAGAAATCGCATTTGATTCTAATTGTAATTTTGCGTGTTCATATTGTAGTCCTTCATTCTCAACAACTTGGATGAGTGATATTAAGGTTAACGGACAGTATGAACATTTGGTTAGCGATGGAGCAGCGGCTTTTCAATCTGATGGATCATGGGCACAGCCATATGGAATCAAGAATGAAAATAATCCATATGTGGTAGCTTTCATGGAATGGTGGGAGAAAGATCTTCAATATACATTGACTGAACTCCGGGTAACTGGTGGCGAAGCAATGATGAGCCAAGATTTTTGGAAGCTTATTGATTGGTGGAAAGAACACCCCGAGTGCGAAGTTCAATTTGCCGTTAATTCTAATTTGGGTGTTAATCAAAAACTAATCCAAAAGCTATGCGATACCTCTCATAGCTTTAAAAAATTTGTATTGTATACTTCTAATGAATCATTTGGTAATGCGGCCGAATATATCCGAGATGGACTGGTTTGGGGGTCTTGGCTAGGGAATATTAAAAAATTATTAAGTGAAGGAAATATTAAGCAGTTGAATATGATGATGACTATCAATAGTCTTTGTTTATTTTCTATTACTGAATTCATGGATGCAATGATTGAAATCAAAAAGGAATATGGCAATCATTGTGCTTTTATGAGCTTTAATATATTGAGATTTCCAAGTTTTCAAAGTGTAGTAACTTTACCGGAAAACTTTAGGCATGAACGAGCAGATCATTTAGAGGTTTGGTTGAAAGAAAATTGGTTTAATCAGCCCCAAACAAAAAGAGGCAGAGGCAGAGGCAATCTTCATCAAATGGAATACGAAGGATTGGAAAGATTAATCGCATATCTTAGAGAAATTCAAGTTGGGCATGATTATACATCCAGTATAGAATCAAGACAACGGGATTTCAAAAGTTTCTTTACTCAGTATGATCAACGAAGAGGAAAAGATTTCAAAAAGACTTTTCCTATGTTATCTGGATGGTATGATTCTATCCCAGTTACGAAAACAATCCCGATTCAATTAATAAATAATATTTCCGAAACTGAAGGATGGATTGCTGAGCCATGTAAAGCTAATCCAGGTTCACAAGATTATATTCAACCAGGAAAATAACAATGCGTGTTGCTGTATTATTAACTGGACAGCCAAGAACATTTGAAACGGCTGCTCCAGGAATTCTTAGATATTTTTCAAAGGCTAATCCGGATTATTTTATCCATGTATGGAATCATGATACCACTAGATATCGTGATGCAGAAAAGAAAGGTGTTGTTACTACTAATCAAGTCCAAAAAGAGACCTTCAATAAGATTGTTAAATTTTATAATCCTATTTCTATTAAAATAGATGAAGATAAAAAATTTATTTATTCTAGTACTCTTCCACAATTATATTCTTTGATGCATGCTAACAATCTAAAAAAGAATTATGAATTAGTGAATGAATTCCAATATGATATCGTAGTCAAATGTAGATTTGATTTGATATGGAATCATAATTTATTTTTTGATCCTGTTGAACTTGTTCATAATTCTGCATATTTTTCATGGATTGACAATACTTATAATAATTCTGTTAGCCGACCTGGCAATTATCCATTTGCGCATGATCGTATATATTATGCTAATTCTATTGTGATGGATCATTTAGCAAACCAGTATAATAACTGTATGACACTATTAAAACGTAAGCCATCAAACGAGATGATATGTAGCCCAGAGGCATTATTATACAAATATTGTCGGGATAGCAATATCCAAATGAATGTAACTAATGCGCACGAAACAATAGTGCGGCACAATGCTAGTGGTCTACATCATATAACCGATTATCATAAAATCAATAAAATCCATGAGGACTTTTACATATCATGATTTTAATATCGCACCGGGGTAATACTGAAGGCCCATCAACTTTAGAGAATGATCCGACATATGTCGTAAACACTTTAAAAAAATACAACACCGAAATTGATGTATGGTACACCGAAGATGGATTTTATCTCGGGCATGATACTCCAACTTATGCCGTTCCGGTATCTTTTTTAAAAAAGAAAGGCCTTTGGTGTCATGCTAAAAATTTAGAAGCATTGATAGAACTAAATAAAAATCAAATCGAACACTTCTTCTGGCACGATACTGATGATCGAGTATTAACATCATCTGGTTATTTTTGGACCTACCCAGGAAAACAATTGTGCCAAAATAGTATTGCGGTCATGCCAGAAATCGGTATGGGTATAAATAATGTCCAAAGCAATATATATGGAGTATGTTCTGATTTAGTAGGAGCCATGTATGATTAAACTTGCCATTTTTGATATGGATGGAGTATTAGCAAATACAACTCATATTCATACTTCAGCATTACGAGATGCAGTATACACTCGGGTTCACGAGGAAGCGTCCAGGGAACATTACCTAACAGCGAGTGATGGTATCCGTACTACCAACAAATTGGAATGCCTGAGAGCGCAGTATGGTCTCTCTGATGAAATTGTTAAATCAATAGATGAACTCAAAGAAAGTTTGACATTAAATGCTTTCGGTTCTATTCAAAAGAATGAATTGCTTATATCTGAATTCTCAAGGATTAAGAACAAAGGAATACGTATAGCAATAGGATCAAATTCGAGAAGAGTATATGTTGATAAAATTATTCAATCACTTGGTCTATCAGAATTCATAGATTTTAGTATTGCTGGAAATGAAGTATTTAGATCAAAACCAGATCCAGAGATTTTTAATACTATAATGGCTCGTTTTAATATTTCTAATGAAGATACTATAATTTTCGAAGATTCCATTGCTGGATTGAAAGCAGCTCATGAGGCCAAAGCTAATGTAGAATTTGTAAATAACCGTACACTGATCACATTAGAGCAACTTAGAAAAATATGAAAATAAATTTGGTTATTCCTATGGCTGGAAAAGGAGAAAGATTTAAAAACGCTGGATATGAAGATGCTAAGCCATTCATCAGGTTTTTAGGTAAAACCATGATTGAGCATGTGGTCAATACCTTTCCAGTAGAGTCACATAAAATATTTCTGGTATTGAAAGAACATGAGGCTCTATATAATGCAACAGAATTTTTAACATCCAATTGGCTGGGTTCTGATGTAATACTAATCGACCATGTTACTGATGGGGCTGCCAGAACTGTGTTATTAGCAAAAGATCTAATAAACAATGACGATGTATTAGCTATAATGAATTCAGACAACATCATTCATTGGGATCCTAAAGCATTATCATTATTGTTAACTCATGATGGATTGATTATGACTTTCGAAGATGTTGATCCTAAATGGAGTTTTGTCTTACTAGATGATGCTGGTCTAGTTATTAAAGTGGAAGAGAAAAATCCTATTTCAACTCACGCTACTGCTGGATTATATTTTTGGTCTAATGGATCTAAGTTTGTTGAAGCCGCTGAATTGATGATTGATAAAAACATCAGAACTAATAATGAATTTTATGTGGCTCCGATTTATACACAAAATGCTGAATTGGGTCATAAAATAGCAATAAGCCAAGTGGATGAAATGCATGGTGTTGGAACTCCAAAAGATTTAGAAAACTATATCAATTCAATGATATAATAGGTATACGAAAAATAAAATAACATATGGCATTAGATATCATATTTTTAGTAGATGGGTCAGCACGCAGCATATCCAGATTCAACAGACATAAGAAAAAATATCCACACTTAAAAAAACTGATTACTTCAGATAAAGGAATTGTTGCATTTAAGAAAGCAGCAAAACTTTCTTTAACTTCCAATTTCTTTGTTGTTAATCATGAATTTGAAATTTTAGATTTTGAATTTGAGTATGCTGAATTTGATGAAAAATATTGTCATTCATGGCAATATGAGTTGATTGAATCTAATCCATGTGATGATTATAAAAGCGGGTTTGATGGAGTTTTTTTAATCAACAAAGAAAGAATTTTATCAGAGTTCACCACAAATATAAAGTACATTGACCGAATAGTATCTAAAAAAAGTTTACTTGATGTTATGGTTATATCAGAGAATGATCCATTAAACAATAGAACTTTTGATATTGTTAAAAATATTGCGCCTGAAGTTAAAAGAGTTGACGCATCAAATAAGAAAGAAGTGTTAATAAAAGCTTGTGAGATCGCAGAGACGGATAATTTTTATGTTATTCATTGTGATTACATCCCGGAAGATTTTGATTTTAGTTTTGTTCCTCACTCTTATGATGAAAAATATATTCATAGTTGGGCCTGTGATTATGATCACAAAAGGCGATTCACTCATGATGGATTGTATTTAATCAATAAGAACACTTTTAAAAATTTAGATACTAGTAGACCAAATTTCGAATATGACTTTGGTGGGGCTGAAATCAAATTAATCGATGAAATAAAATGCAGTCATGTTCTTCAATCGGATGACATTATCTTCATATCATATGATGAGCCAAATGCACAAAAAAATTGGGAAGATCTAATTAATAGATTTCCATATGCTAAGTGTGTTCATAAAGTCGATGGGATTCTAAATGCACACATTCAAGCAAGTATTCTATCATCAACTCCAAGTTTTTACGTGGTTGATGGTGATTCAATAGTAGAAGATTTTTTTAAATTTGACCATATTAGGTTTGCTGAAGAAGAACAATATGTGCATATATGGAAATGTAGAAATCCAGTCAATGGCCTAGAATACGGATATGGCGGCATTAAATTATTCCATAAGTCAATGTTCAAAAATGCTAGTGATAAATTTGTCGATATGTCTACATTATTAGGAAGTGGTGTTAAACTTATAAATCAAGTCGCCTCAACTACTCATTTTAATTCAGATGAATTTCATGCTTTTCGTAGTGCATTTAGAGAATGCACCAAATTGGCTAGTGGAGTGATTAAAAATAGCGATCCACAATCAGAGCAACGTCTTAATACCTGGCTAACTGAAGCTAAAGGAGATTATTCTTTCTTTGTGTTATTGGGTGCTACATTAGGTGGTGAATATGGAATACGATTTGCTAATAGTATAAATGACCTATCTAAAATTAATGATTTTAAATGGTTAAATAAAAAATTCAGAGAACAACTAATGAACCTAAAAACACAAGAACTTCTGTATACCAGATACAACAAAATTGATACAAAAACAATAGTCAATCTCACTAGTCTTTTATATGATCCATCTATTGAAATTACTTTACCGGAGATCAGAGATTGTTTAAGTCGAGATCAATTGCTAAGTAAATTTTGGCTCATTGATGAATTGAATAATCTACATTTGGTTGACAAATTAAATATCTTGGTGTTGGCCGGATGGATTGGTTCACTGTCAAATTTCATATTTCAGTTATATGATAAACCAGAAAATATCCAGAAAATAGTCAGCTTAGATAAAGACCCCAAATGCGAGAAGATAGCAGACCTATTTAACATCGATAATGTCATTGATGGGTGGAGGTTTAAGGCGGCGACAGGAGACATGCTAGACATAGACTATGAAAGAACTACATGTCTAAGTGCTGCCGGTCACTTTGGTATCTCTTGGAACGTCCTAATCAATACTAGCTGTGAACACTTGGAGAGTATTCCTAAATGGTTTGAGAAAATACCAAAAGGCAAACTCGTAGTTGTACAAAGCAATAATTATTTTTCACACATTGATCATCATAGTAGTTCAGAGAGCCTAGAAGCATTCGAAGCCCAATGTACTTTTAGTAATATTCTGTATAAAGGAACATTACCATGTGAGCTATATGATCGATATATGATCATCGGAACCACATAAAGTTTTTTATCACTACTCAAAAAAGGAGCCATTAATGGCTCCTTTTTTGTTTTCTATAAATATAGAAATATAAGTGGTGCTAACTATGTCAGATCTTTCTTCGCTTCTTACCAATGCTAGTATTCAACAACAGTCTACTAGTGTGTTTGGGTCAAGTGTTCAAAATTTCAATAATCAACAATCTTTGAGTCAGCTTTATGACGCATCGGGGTCGAATGGAATATTTTCTTCGGGTGCTAGTTCACCAACAGGAATTCCATCTGGTGTCAGTACAGCAAACACAAGCGGAAACGGTGTTTGGAATTCAATTCGATATGCAGCAGACTTAGTTAAATTCCAACCAAAATTTAGATTTTTATTTAAAGTTAAATTCATTTTCAACGATCCATACAGCAGTCAATTCAATAGAGAATTCATGTATGTCATCAAAGAAATTGATAAGCCAAAAGTCACTTTCGAATATGAAGATGTCAATATGTATAACTTTAAAACCAGGATATTAAAGTCTATTAAGCATGAGCCTTTGAATATGGTTTTTCATGATGATATCCAAAATAAGGTTTCTGATTTTTTTAATGCATATCGAACTGCATATTCGCCAGTATCATCATTATCATATAGTCAAAGTTCATTGTTTGAAACATCTGGAATGAGTTTTACTACTCCCGGAACTACAGGAACATATAGTGCTTCTATGGGTTTACTGGCTGGTGGAAATAAGAACATTTTAAATTACATTGAGGTTGTTCAGGTTTATGCTAATGGATCTAGAATGAATACTTTCATTTTTAGTAATCCAAAAATTGAAAGTTTTGACTTTGATAATTTGACACATGAATCATCGGAAGGAAATAGTTTAGCTTGTTCATTTAGCTATGATGCATTGTATATGATGGATTCGCCAACATCAGGGACTCCATTATATGCATGGGGCCAATCTGATATTATCGGGAATGCTGAATCGGTTGGAAGAACTCCTTTTAGTTATACATTAATGGGCGCTGATAATACATCATCTAGTTCATCACAACCATTTTTGACATCTAGCCCTTCATCATGGATGCCTCAATTAACACCAGGTGTTGTATCATCTGCTACTAGTGAATTAGATATGGCCGGAGCTACAATTTCTTCAGCTACACCAATGATTGATCAGAGCACATCTGGAATTTCTAATCCATTTACTATCCCGCCAACATCTGGACAAGCTGCACAAATTAATAGTTTGGAAACATATACACCTAGTTCGCCAAATGTATTTACTATGGATACATCAGTATGACATCAAAAGGTTTATTCCATCCTAATTATCCAGAAAAATATGTAGGTAATGTAGAAAATATTACCTATCGGTCCAGTTGGGAAAAACGGTTTATGGAGTTTTGTGACAATAATATTAGTATTATGCAATGGGGTAGTGAAGAAATTCATATTCCGTATTTGAAGCCTACTACTAAAAAAATACATCGATACTATCCGGATTTTTTTATTATGTATAGAAATGCTAAAGGTGAAATGATACGAGAAATAATCGAGATTAAACCTTATAAAGAATCTGTGTTAACAAAAAAATCTAGTACATATGACAAAGTTGCGATTGCTATCAATATGGCTAAATGGAAAGCTGCTAAACAATTCTGTGAAAATCATGGTATGTCATTCCGCGTCCTCACCGAAAAATCATTATTTAGGACGGGTAAACCACCTAAAAAGGAAATAAAATGAAATTAACAGATAATCATCTAGAGTCTGTATTTGGTATAGAACCCGGAACAACTATTTCTAAAGTCCAAGATCCTAAACCAATGACTGAAATAGTCTCGACTAATGACACTGACACTTCATCATTAATCAATGAAGAAGATTTAGCTGTTGCTTCTCAGCTTGCTACAGTATATGGATATGCAATAGATGCATTTGAACAACAAACGCAAATGGTCTCTGAAGTTGATCCTCGTTTTGCTGCTCGGAATGCTGAAGTGGCTGCACAATATTTAAATATTGCATTGGACTCTATTAAATCAAGAGCTACTATCAGGCAAAATAAATTAAAAATGAAAATCGATGGGACAACACCAGGAACAGTTAATCAAAATTTAATAATTGCTGATCGAACAGAACTTTTGAAAATGCTTGGAGAAGCTTCAGACAAATGAAAACATTCAAACAATATATCACTGAAGTCGATAAGCCAAAACAAATTGATTCTGAAGATAAATGGCACCTCATTGATGCATTAAATCTTGTTAAAAAAGACTGTCAACAATTTCTTCATAAAGCTGCAACTAATGGAAAATTCCATCCTATATATCGAGGACTTACTAAATCGCCTTGGCCTAAATATGAAGTAAAAGTCAGACATAGTCCTAAAAATGAATCGACTGATAAAGAAATAAGAGATACCATTCGTGAAGTTTTTACAGACAAATTTGGAAGAGCATTTGGGTCTGATGCTATATTATGTTCTGGTGATCCAACAATGGTAGATGGAATAAAGCATTTGATATTTCCTATTGGTAAATTTGATTTCCTCTGGGCTGAAAAAATAAAAGATTTGAACTCTAGTCTAGGCCATAATGAACAAGAAGGCGAATTGTATTTCGATATGCATAATACCGAAAAATCAAAAGATAAAATAGTAAAAGCCTTTATTAAAGATAATGAATTTGTTCATAATAAAGATTTGATATTGTGCGCAGATAAAGGCCATGAGCTAATGATTGAATGCAAGTATTTTTATGCAATACCAACAAGCCAAATATTAGAACATTTTGAAGTATTCAAAAAAATGATAGGTGATTTGCATTTTAAAAAATCTCTCAAATCAGACTTATCGTAAATACTAGCTATACACACATTCACTCAATCTAAACAAATGAAAAAAAGATTAACACAATTTTTAGCTGAAATGAATTATGGATCATTAATTGATGAAGACAAATATCATAAGCTTGATCATGCAGATCAAACACTATACAAATACACGGCTGATGGATTTACATCTATAGATGGTTCACTTGATACATTAATAGAACGATATCCATATGATGGCGGAACATTATATAGAGGCTTCCATTTTGACAATCAAAAACAACATGATCAATTACTCAAAGATATTGAAGATGGATCGGTAGATTTTAAAGGACCGTCTTCATGGACTACGCATTTAAATACTGCTATAGGATTTGCAAAATCTAAAAAATCATATTTTCCAACTCTTGAATTGATGAAGGCTGAACGTGATATGAATGACCGCGGTGATCATATGACTGGATATGGTGGCATCGTTATGGAAACTAAAGTCGGGAAAAATATCGGGTGTGATGTAAGGAAAAGTAGTTTTTCTAAAGAAGACGAAGTAATTTTACCTGATGGGCATTACAAAATTAAATTGAAAGAATTAATTGAACCATTCCATCGCAAATACGATACCCCTGAAAAAGTTGTAGATATTATATCGCAATTAAAAAAAGCAAAGGAAACTAATTCGAATTTAGATAAACTTGTTGATTTTGTTAGAAGATCATGGATTAATAAATTAACACCTGAACAAGTCGATGTGGTGATTAATTATACAAACAAAAAAGCATTTTCTATTCCAGCCGCAACACTAGCTGAAAGAGCTATATCATGTGATTTTAGAAAAAGAGTATTCGAGACCGATGGCTCTTTACGATTAGAAGTATATGCTAAAGTCCCATTTGACTTCATTCTTTATAAAAAATCAACAGAAGCAATGCAAAAGAAAATAGACAAGTTGATCTTAGTAATGGTTAAGGCATTAGGCAAAGAACTTAAGAAAATAGAAGATGCTAAAAACTTTGATAAGATTGAAGAATTTGATATTGGCGGCGTAGATGCTTTACGTCAATTTATGCCATCCGAAACAGATGAAATTATTCAACCACTTCGAAGAATGCTTGGTGACAAATATCACCAATTGAATTCTAGAGAAACAAATAAAACGCTGAAAAACACTGATGATTTTTCAAAGCATGCTAAAAAAATAGGTGCAGTAATTACGGCTATGTCAAAACTATAAAATAGGTCGGCTTCCGGTATAAATACTGAAGCCGATTCCGATCTATTCACATAGGTGGGTTTTCGTCTCATTTACCCATTATAGGAAAATTATGTTAGTAGATACACTATCATTTATGACTGGCTCAACACTCGGAAATGCCCCAGTCGAAAGCGGTTCCACACTTCCATCGACATCAACAGCAGACATAGGTGAATTATATTATTTAACTGGATCTACTTCCAGTCTTTATATTTTTAATGGGGCTTCTTGGCAAACCAGTGCTTCTTCATTGATTACTTCCTTCATGGATAGAATTGGTGCTATTACACTCCAAACTTCAGACATTGTTACAACACTTGGCTTCACCCCGGCAAACGCGGCTACATCAGCCCCACTGTTGTCTCCTGCATTCACGGGAACGCCGTCAGCGCCAACAGCAGCGTTTGGGACTAATACTTCTCAACTAGCCACAACAGGGTTCGTAGTCACACAACTAGACGGTGGTCCTCAATCTACCAATCTAACTGAAACACTAACTATTGCAGCGACAGCCGGAATTACTGCAAGCGGAAACATTGCGACTGGATTAACTTCTAAATTCATGGTATTGATGGTTCGAGCAGTCAACTCACTAACTTCACAAAATTATTCACTTAGTATCTATGATGGTAGTACATCAGGAACTTTATTGTACCAAGCTTCAGGAATTACACAACAGACTTACATAGATACTGGATCTTTCTTTGTGCCTGCACTTAGTACCGGAAATCTATTTGTACAAATAACAAACATTGATGCTGATGCTATGTCTTTAGCAGTATCGGTACTAATAATCAAAATACAATAATGACAGCATTAGTAAATTACACAGATGTTTTATATGTTCAAAGTAACCAAACTTGGGATGGAGTCGGCGCAAATTATATTGATAACAGAACCAAATGGTTCAATTTAAATAATTCCAATCTATCATTGATCAGCCCAACATTCACCTTGCCAGGTGGAACAATAGTAAATGGCGCCGCTTGGACATCAGATAGTGGGCCAAATACTATGGCCATTTCAGAACAAGAACCTAGAGCATTTTGTTTAGTTGGTAAAGTCAATTTTACTTTTACAGGAACAACATTATTAATCCGGTTAAATACCGATTATGGTTGGGGTAATGATCATGTTGTATACATCGATGGAGTCCAACCTACAAGTATATCAGGTATTTTAACAGCTGTCAATTCCGTAAGTTGTGATAGCGAAACATATGGGTTTCCTGGTCCGGCTTATGTAGATGTGTTGATCGCAGATGGTTTAACAAATACATCACACACTGTTGATATCTATGTTAATGAAACTGGCTCTAGTTTCTTTTCTTTAGCCGGTTTTAAAACTGCTGGATTTGTTAGTCAAAATATTAATCAAACGGGCATGTATATCATGCCACCAAGTTATGAACTAACTCAAAATGAAACTACTCTAACTGTTTTAATGAAGGGCCCAAACACTATCCAAAATGTGACATTAGCATTCCCATCTGGATTAGTCAGTGGAACAAATACAGCATTATCAACATTAAGTAATACTGCATTGACAACTTCATTACCATCAAGTCAAGAACTATTACCAAATTTTACTGGGAGTGAAGTCAGTGGTGCATTCACTTATGCATTAACTTTGTCTGGGCAATATCCGGATCCAACTGGGGTCATAGTAGAAAATTCAACTGCGACATTATTAGCCAATAGTTCATTATTGACTCTTGGTGGAACATCTTGGGCTATTGATAATTCTGCACCTGGTGGAGTTCCAAGAATTTATTCTGATGCAAAGGGGTCCACTACTAATGAATTAACATTCTCATTTCCTGGTTCATCCTTGACTATTACAGTAGAACAAAATTATGGATATGGTACATTAGGAATTTATAACACTTCTAATACTTTATTGTATTCTATTTCATGTAGTGCTGATGCCGATCAATTATATTCAGAGACTTTTACAGGTTTTAGTACCGGTACAAATACTGTCCATCTTAGAAAAACCACAACCGATACGACTGAATATGTAGTCTTCGTATCCGCATCATGGCCTATTTCTGAAACATTTACCGAAATCACAGAAACAGTTAATTTGGTAATCAATGCATCACAACCAGTCGCAACTCCAGTTTTAGGTGTAGCCGTTGGCGAATTCAATATGACATTCAATCAGCCAATTGAATCATCATCAAATTTAACAGCAACACCAGTTCAATTGAATACTGATATAGCATACACTGAAGTCCTAAGTAGATTTCCAACATTTGCAGTATGCTATCAACCAGGTTTTGCAGATATTTTATCTCAATATGATATTTTGATTGTTGATCCATTTGCTGCTCATGCTGCTGATGTTTTAGCTTGGCAAGCACTTGGTATTAAAGTATTCGGGTATATTTCCCTTGGTGAAGAAGATGGGTTCTATTCTAATCGATATGATTTTACTTCGGCTGCAGGGCCATATGTAGGAAATGGCGAAGGACCTGGAGGAACAGCTGGATATTATTTGAAAGGTGGATTCCAATCTAGAGAATGTAATGAGTGTGCTAATGATAATCAAGCTATCCTAGGAACAAAAACTTGTGCCTTATCTCAGCCAATGTATTATCAACCATTAGGAAGATGTTCATCTTCTTGTAAGTTTGATAGCTTAGATGGATATACAGCATTTTCTACTGGTGGTGCATGTGGTGCGGGATTCACTAGTGCTAATAATTGGAAACGAGCATCGGCTAATTCAGCATGTGTTAATACATCATGTCCTTCATATTATCCAATTCACCAAATTCAAACAGGAACTAAATGCCCTACATACTCGGCAGCTGCTAATTTATCAAATGGCGCATATCTTCAGGATTTTAGCATATCATCTCCGGATACTCCAGATCAAAATGGGGTCTTTGCTTCTTATTATACAAATCAATCTAGCTCAAGTGGTTGGTTAAGCAGAATCCAATCTTATTATGCACCAACAGTATTGGGTGGCCCTATTATAGTCACAGGAGAATCTATCACTGTTTCTGAAGCTACAATTTCATCTGGTTCGGTGTTTGTATTTAATACTGCGCAATATCCAATTGATCCGGACGCAACTATTTCTGTTATGACTGCGGGTGATGCTGTGACTTATACAGCAAATGTTGATTTTACTTTTGATATGAAAACTGGTGCATTTGTATTTAACACCGGGATTACTCCAGCTGTTATATCTGGACAAGTATTGACTATTAACTATACTAAGAAGGGTCACACAATGGATGGTATTTTCATGGATACTATTGATGATGCTGATGTATATCCAGCAATAGGAAGTGAAATGTCTTCAATGATTAATAGTTTAAAATCATACGTTGGTGAAGATGTTATGCTATTATCGAATCGCGGATTTACTAATTTAAATGATTATATCCAATCATGCCATGGTGTTATGTTTGAATCTTGGTTAGTAGATTGGGATGAAAATACCGGCGTTTATTCGATAGTGACTGATGAACCATCATTGTCATTTAATGATTCTATTAATGCACAATTACAAGAACTCAGATTGACTAATGTGTTTGACGTATACAGTTTAAATTATTGTGATGCTGGTTCTGCAGGTGAAACAATACAAGCATATTGTAGATCAGAAGATGCTAAAAAAGGATATCTATCTTGGCAATCCACTATAGATTTGAATAATCCGGCAGCAAATAGTGTAGTGACTACTCCAGGATTACCTATCACAACAAACAATTTTACTCGTATTCAATTGGAGACTTATTAATATGGCTGTGTCAAATACCCCAGCGGGTCCTAATCCATTTTTTACAAATCCGCCTATCGTTTTAGTAGTTCGACACGTTAGAGTTACCGGATCTGGAGAAGTTGTAGCTGAAGATGCTAATGACTTACATCGATATACATATAGATCATTTAATACTAGAGTATTTCCGCAACGTCTTGCTACACAAGCGGCACAAAGAGATATTCCTAATGTAGGCCAACAAAAAATTTCTTTCTAATATCATCCATTTAATAAATATAGGAGAGACATTTATAGGAAAATTATGTTAGTAGATACACTTTCATTTATGACTGGAGCAACCTTAGGGAATGCTCCAGTCGAAAGCGGACCGGCTTTTCCAACGGTTGATAGTGCAGACATTGGCGAACTATTTTATTTGACTTCTGGGCTTGCTGGTTTATATATTTTCAACGGCGAATCTTGGATATCTAGTGGAGATAGTACACTAGCAACATTATCAGATACATCAATTACATCACTAACTACCGGTGAAACATTAATCTATAATGGTACTAAATGGGTTAATACGCCATCTATTAACATTTCTCTATATGCCACTTTAGCATCACCGGTATTATCTGGAACACCATCAGCGCCAACTCCAATATCAAGCTCCAACAATACACAGATCTCAACAACCGCTTTCGTTGTTGAGTCTATTTCTTCAACACCAATAACTGGATTAAGCGATGTATTGATTACTGATGTTGTAACAGGCCAAGCATTGATGTATAGTGGGACCGAATGGACAAATCAAGATATTCCAAATTATGAAGCACAAGCAGAATATTGGGCGAATATTGCTCAAGAGGTCAATGCAAACCCAGTCACATTCAGCACAGTGACTATTAATTCTTCTATTGTTCTTTCTAATAATAATTTAACTGCGACTTTTATAGCAACCCAATCCGGAGTATTAAGTACTATCGGGTATAATAGTGGTAAATATTATGCCGAAGTAAAATTTGTTAGTGGTTCAGCTAGTGGTGATTGTTCGATAGGTCTTGCTCCTTCTACAGAGCCATTATCTAGCCAAATAGGATATAACGATTCTTCTGGTGCTATTGCGATATTCCAAAATAGCGGAAATATTTATCGCAATGGAACATCGGTTGGATCCGGTTCTCCATTTTCAACAGTTGGAAACACTGTTGGCGTTGCTGTCGATTTCACGAATAAATTGATTTGGTTTTGCACAAGTGGTGGTGAATGGAATGGAAGTGGTACAGCAAATCCAAGTACAGGCACTGGCGGCCTAGCATATACTAATACAGGCTTGATGTATTTAGCTGTTGCTACAGATGAAGCTTGTGTAATGACTGCAAATTTTGATGGAAGTTTCGTGACTACATGCCCATCAGGATTTAATGCTTGGGGTGCTAATCCATATACCTATATTATGCCAATTGGTACTACTGCTACTGCTGGTGGTGTCATTACTGGTTCATTGATGAATGTGACTCCGCTTGGTGTATTAAATCCTAATATTGCTACTTCGAATTCTTTAGGTGTTGCATCATTTGGTTCAGGATTATCTATTACATCAGGCCAAGTCACAACAAGCAAATTTACCGGTGTAACAACATTAAGTCCAGCTGGATCTACCCCAACAATAGATTTATCATTGAATACTCCAATCTATCATTTGATATTGAATGAATCTTCTGCAGTATTAGCATTTGCTAATTGTTCTGTTCCTTCTGGGTTTACACAAAGATTCACCACATATATCGAACAAGGCGTTGGCTCAAGTTTATTGACTTATCCAACATCAGTATTATGGGTTGGTGGTCCACCAATATTAGGTTTTACTGTTGGTTCAAAAACCATAATTGAATGGGAGACATTTGATGGCATTACATATTATGGTTTTCCAGTCGGTCAAATAAACCCAGCATAAGGATATTCTAATGTTACAAAGTTTGCGTGCTTCTGCACTAGATGTAAATCAACAGAATGTATTGAGTATTATAAATGGTTTAGATACCTTTTTAGCTAATGCAACAGGGGATGTCGATGATGATGGTGATAATGTAGCCAATGCTTATATTATCAATAACCAAGGGATTATTGCAAACAATCTCCACTTTGAGGGTGGGCCACAAGGATATTCACCAACTCAATGTGGAACAACTGAAGGTCAAGCATTATTAATCCAGGGATATTATTATATTTGGAAGGCCACTGGGAATCCAGCATATTTAGCTAAAGCAGAACTATATCTTAATGCATATATTACATATTTTTATGGCGGTATAGCTCCACCAAATCCGCCAGATGTTTATGCATCTAATTGGATGATCAATGCGAAAAATCCATTTACTGCATATGGACCAACCAGTATCCAAAACCCAGATAGTCCTGGATATCTAGGCATCCCTGTTACATTCACTAATGGAGTAGGAAATATACCAGCAGGTGGAACAACGTTTGGCGATCAATTAGTTAGACTTTACCAAGTCTATACGGGCCAATTAGGGTATGTTTCTGTTCAAGCTAATCCAACGGATGGCGGAGTTGATTTGCCTTTTACGTCATATACAGCGACCAACGGAAGCTGGGATTCGAATGGTGATTCTGTCTCTACACCAGAAGGTGCTATAGTCGGTAATATTGTTCTATCTGATTTGACCTATAATGGGACTGCAAATGTCGCATATGTTATTGCAGATGGTGGTGTAATAGAAAGAAATGCATTATTTGATGTATGGCCAACATGGCGCGCATTAACACCAGATCAATGGGGCAATTCAATAGACTCGGAACAATGGTTCTGCGAAATTTGTTTATTGATGTATCAAGCAACCGGAAATGAACTATACAATAATGTTTATTTAAGTTCATTTGAAACATGTGTTCAGGCTTCAATAGTTGATGATGTAACTACATATTTTAATCAGGAAGTTGGCGGACAATTATTTGATTATGGAATTTCATATTGGTGGGATTATAGTCCATCAACTAGTGTTACTACAATGGTGCGTGATATTTATGGGAACACAGTCGCTACAAAAACAGCCGAAACTGGAACTAGTGCTGGAACGGTTGCTATGGAACAGATTGCTATTTTTAATAGAATTGTCGCTGAAACATCAATGCAGGTTAATATGTCATTATCAAGTCCCACAGCTAGAATTCAATTTTTTACATTAATCCAACCTACGTTAAATGATGCAGGAGTTGAATATAGATATGCGTATCATCCAGGAATAATTTCTACTATTACTCCTCTCAATATTCCTTTCAATCAAATGATTTCTGTTACTGCAACTAGTGGTAACGATAATGTCATGTTAGATGGTGGGAGCTTTGTTCCATTTGGTAGTGCATACGGATCCAGTGAATATCAAACATTCACTGTTAATGGAACAACTTATACCGATTGGGTTGGTGTTCTAACTGTCCCTGATGTTGATTCTGGTATGGTGATTGGATTTTGGGATAATTCAATAACATTATTACCACTTGAATCATTGACATATAAAAGTCTAAATACTTATACTATGTATTTAACTTTGACTGATACTGCAGGGGTTAAATGGTGGTATCCACTTCCATATAGTGCAGAATGGACCACTATTACATTATCATCAGATTGGTCTGAATTTACTTTGGTTCCATATCAAACTCCGACTCCTACTGAAATTGTTCCATCGGTTAATACATTAATGGAGCAGATAATATTCGAAACAGATTCTGCTGATGCCGCATCAATTGCAGTATATTGTTGGGGCGAATTACCACGATATTATGTCCCATCAACCGATTGGTCGACCACATATTATCTCCATGTCTCGGATGTTAATGCATTTACATGGACTGTTGGTAATGTAGTAATTCAAAATGAATATCCGGCAGGATTAAATTATACTCCTGGTGTTGTTCCATTTTCAAACCAATATTCGCCATCAGTTAGAAGAAATGAATTTTGGCGCGGAACACCCTATGCAGGTTATCAATATCCGGTTAATTGGGCTAATCAAAATTTAACGACATATGTTGATAATTGTGTAGATTTTTATTATGATGCTCAACAATCATACCATTCTACTATTGGGGTGCTTGGTCCATTCAGCCCAGTTTATGTTTGGCCACGATACGATGATTTAGGTGCAGGCCCGGTTGATACATTTTCATGGGGTACAGATAGTCCTTATCCATGGGGTGGGTATGAAGCGCGAGCATTTTGGTCGGCTTGTCATCTTTGGGCTACTCAAGTTAGATTGGGGCAGCCAGTTAATGAAAAATTAATTACGGTTTGTCAGAATTATGCAGCTTACTTATTAAATTTTCAGCAGAATAATGGAGGATTAACTCCTTCAGATTTTCCATCTAATGCACCAGCATTTAATGATGGATATACTTCAGATCCAGAAACTAGTGATCCATCTAATGTTGGACATATGACTGCATTGTTTATGGCTGGGTGTATAGAAATGTTAAATGCTGGAGATAATACTGGAATTCCTATCCAAGTTATTAATGGATGCTGGTATCAATTACAAGATACTTATGTTATTGAACAAGGCACATATCAACATATGAGTGGTTCATATTCTAGTTATGTCGGCGGGTTTTATTTTTATGGCTTCTGGGGTGGTGAAATTTTAAGAGCTTTAGGCCTTCTATTGATATGGCTTAAGGAAGGAAATAAGTTAAGTTACCAATCAACATAATATTGATTTAAAGATCGACTCCTATATAAATATAGGAGTCGATTCATGTTTTAGCTAACATAGTTCGATAAAATAATCTTTATAGGAAAACTATGTTAGTAGATACACTTTCATTTACATCTGGTGCTACTCTAGATAATGCGGTGGTTGAGAGTGGTTCATCATTACCATCCACATCAAATTCATCTTTAGGTGAACTTTTCTATTTAACGGAAACTGCTCCTGGGCTTTATGTCTATAATGGAACAACTTGGATATTAACTTCAAATGTTCTTGGGACATTAGCTACACTGGTCGATGTTTCACTTAATGATTTATCTGAAGGCCAGTCATTAGTATACAACGGAACAAATTGGATTAATTCAACTCTCTCTGGAGATGGCGGTGCAACAGCATTTGATTCATTAGTCGGTGTTGTTATCACAAGCCCTAGCGCGAATCAACTTTTATCCTACAATGGAACCAACTGGATCAATTCGCCAGCACCAACATATGCATTTAGTGGATTGTCTGGTATCTCGTTGTCTAGTCCATCGACCGGTCAATATTTAACTTATAACGGAACAAATTGGATTAATTCTGCGCCGCCTACGGCCGCCCTAGCATCTTTGACTGATGTCACTATTGGAACACCAACAATAGGTCAACTCCTATCGTATAGCGGCTCTACATGGCTTCCAGTCAACCAAACATCATTGACTTACAAAGGAACATGGAACCCGGTTACCAATACACCAACTCTTGTATCTGGGACTGGATCAACAGGAAATCTTTATACAGTTAGTACTGGTGTTATTCCAATCAACGCTCCATTAGTTGGAACTTACTCTGGTGATGGACAACATTTTACTGTGACTTCTGTAACAGGTATTGTTGTTGGTATGGCAATGTATTTTGGTACTACATTTTTAGGATATGTTGGTAGTATTTCTGGCAATATTGTTATTTTAACTGCAGTCAATAACCCAGGATCAATCTCTGGCAATCTAACATTCTATCCTACTTATTTGGATGGACATGTTCAATTCAGTGTTGGTGATACTGTTTTTTACAATGGAAGTAATTGGAATAAGGTAAATGGCAATTATTTTCCTGTTACTAGTTTCAATACTCGATTTGGCGATATCATTTTAAACCTAGGAGATATTACTACAGCATTAGGATTTACACCAGCTAATTCTACATTGGTTGCACCTCTTGCATCACCAGCATTGACTGGAACACCTACTTCTGTTACACCAAGCACATCAGATAGTTCTACTACTATTTCGACTACGGCGTATGTAAAAAATAATCTAGTTAATTATTTAACCAGTACTATTGCGGCCTCGACTTATCTTACATTATCTTCAGCGGCTTCTACTTATGCACCAATTTCAAGTGCATCATTAACAGGTATACCTACTGCACCTACAGCAACTACTGGGACTAGTACTACACAGATTGCAACTACTGCATTCGTCGCAAATACGATTATTGCATTGGCTGGTGGATTGAATTATACCGGAACTTGGAATGCTTCTACTAATACTCCAACTATCACATCTGGAACAGGGACCAAAGGAAGTTTATATAAAGTTTCTGTAGCTGGGACTACAACGGTCGATGGAATTTCGTCATGGAATATTGGCGATATGCTTGCGTTTGATGGAACTACATGGGATAAAATAGACGGTCAGTCAACTGAAGTATCTTCAGTTTTTGGACGAGTTGGCGCAGTAGTTTTAATGTCTTCTGATGTTTCATCGGCTTTAGGGTTTACACCGGCTAATGCTTCATTGGTGGCTCCATTAGCTTCACCAACATTAACCGGAGTCCCATTAGCCCCAACAGCAACGCCTGGCACTAATACAACACAAATTGCAACAACGGCATATGTTACATCAGCTGTTAGTACAGCGGCTTATGTACTTCCAGCTGCAACAACTACAACATCTGGTGGGATTATAGTAGGTACCGGTTTAACTATTAGTTCAGGTTCGTTAAGTGCAAATGTCCAAACTGTAGCCGGGCGCGCTGGCACAGTTGTGTTATCAACAACTGATATTTCTGGCATATCCGCCTATGCTCCGTTGGCCTCACCAACATTGACTGGAACTCCATTGGCTCCAACAGCACCATCTGGGACTAATACAACTCAAATAGCAACAACCGCATATGTCATGTCTGGCATATCCGCCTATGCTCCGTTGGCCTCACCAACATTGACTGGAACTCCGTTGGCTCCAACAGCAACATCTGGGACTAATACAACTCAAATAGCAACAACCGCATATGTCATGTCTGCTATATCCGGAATAAGTTCCGGTGTAACAGCATTTAATACAAGAACCGGGGCTATTACATTAACAACCTCAGATGTTGCAACTGCACTTGGTATTGCCTCTATGGCAAGTACTGCGATTGGTTATAACAGCAATTCAACTCTTGGTAATTTCTCTATTCTTCTAGGGTCTGCAGCAACACCTGCATTAGATCCAACTCATACAGAAGCCGGGATTACATTATCAAATAGTAATTTAACAGCAACATTTGCTGGTGGCACTGGCGTTTGCGTAACACTCGGTAATACTGGTTTAACTGGTGGTAAATATTATTATGAACTAACATTTGTTTCTGGGACATCCAGTAGTAATGCCGCAGTTGGTGTTGTTCCACAGACAGAAAGTTTGACAGCACAAATCGGATATAATGATGGGGTTGGAAGCACTGGTGTGTTCCAAACATCTGGTAATATTTACTATAATGGCGGAACTGCTGATGGTACAGCAGAAAACTTTTCAACAGCAGGAAATATAGTTTGTGTTGCTGTTGATGCTACAAATAGATTAGTTTGGTTTAGAACTGGGACAGGTAATTGGAATGGTAGCGGAACGGCTAATCCAGCAACTGATACTGGTGGTATCCCGATTGGTGGAACCGCAACAATCTATCCGGCATTCTGTTCTGATTCTGCTTCTGTATGGACTATCAATTTAGCTGGATCATTTACCGAAACTATACCTTCAGGATATTCTGCCTGGGCTAGTTCGGCTGGATCTGCTGCTATAGGTCTTGGTGATGTTTCAGTATCTGGTCCAATAAACCAACAAGTGCTTACATATAATTCATCAAGTTCTAAATGGATTAATACTTCGTTGAGTGCAAATACTGCACTTACTTCTATTTTATCGCCGTATGCATTGTTAGCTAGCCCAGCATTATCAGGAACACCAACAACGACAACAGCTTCATTAGGGAATAATACAACCCAAGTATCATCTACTGCTTTCGTATATAATGCAACTCAAGTAAGTTCATCAGTTAGTACAACTGGCGGAGCTACGATATTAAGCGCATCCCAATATGGCTGTGCTATTATTGTAGTGTCTGGAACATTAACTAGTAATGCAACATTGACATTTCCAACGTCCGGACAGTGGACTATATATAACAGTACTACTGGTGGATATTCACTAATCCTTACTAATGGTTCTGGTTCAAATATTACTACAGTTGATCAGAATGGAAGCCAAGAGATTATATCACTAGGTTCTACTGGGATGGTTGCATCTTCTAATACTACTCCATTGGCATCACTTGGCGATAGTACAGATAAAATAGCAAGTACCAAATACGTCACTACGGCAATTGCTGCAGCTATTGGAACACCAGTAGCTTTCAGTGCATATCAAAGTTCTGCACAAACTCTTTCTAGTACTACGTTTACTAAGATTCAGTTACAGACAAAAACTTTTGATACAACTGTGGCATTTGATAATGTAACAAATTATCGGTATCAGCCATTGGTTGCAGGTTATTACAGTGTGTCTGGTGCAATAACTATTGGATCTTCAACAACAGCAATAATTAGTGCAATTTATAAAAACGGATCTAGTTTTTCTGCTGGTGTTCAAGCCGCATCTTCAACAACCGGAACAGTTTCATCTGTAGTTTATTTAAATGGATCATCGGATTATATCGAATTATGGGGTTATGTCACTACTGGTCAAGCACTAAGCGCAGTAGCGACAAATACATATTTCACAGCAGTATTAACCAGTGCAACAGCTCCAACTGGGCCTTCACTAGGATTATTAACAGCATTACTAACAGCAAACACTTTCATGTAAAAGGAATTACAAATGACAGCAAATACAGCTCCGATTTATAGTGTATCAGCAAATATAAGCTGGGCGACAGCCGCACTAGTAACCGCAGTAACCGCGGTAACTGGTGTTGGTGCAACAAACGTTTTTACTGCGGGATCTAACGGAAGTCGAGTTGAGAAAATTCGATTTCGTGCACTTGGTACAAACGTTGCAACAGTGGCACGGGTATTCATTAATAATGGGTCCACTTTGGCTACTGCAACAAACAATATTTTATGGGAAGAAATAACACTACCAGCAACAACACTATCTCAAACTACCCAGTTGTTGAATCAGGAAATTTATTTGGGATTTGCTTTGCCTGCTGGATATACATTAGCGGTAACTATCGGTACAACTGTTGCAGCCGGATATGCGGTATCCGTTATTGGTGGTAATTACTAAAATGGAAATGTTTCATACTCCAATCAATTCAATAAATCCTCCAGTGAAATCAGAGAGTATTGATTATGTATGGGAGCAACCTCCAAAATTTAGTAATATTTCTGCACCATTTACTTCAGCTAATGCTTCATGTATTACTAATAATGGAACTGTAGCTGTTACTCTATTTAGCGGAACTGCACAAGGTGCTATTACATCAAATGGTACTAACTGGCAATTAGTCGCTTTACCAGTTAGTGATACTTGGTCTTCTATTACATATGGCAATGGTATTTTCGTAGCTGTTAGTAGTACTACAACAAATGTCATTTCATCACCAGATGGAATGACGTGGGCATTAGCGACTAGTGTTCTTACTGGGGCTGTTAATATAGCATACGGAAATAGTACCTTTGTTGCTATACAATATGGAAATTCGGTTGGAGCAACTTCACCAAATGGGATCAATTGGACGCTGATGTCTATGCCAAGTTCACAAGCCTGGCAAGCATTAACTTTTGGTAATGGTATTTTCGTATGTTGTGCATTTGATACAACAATAGCTGCATATAGTTCAAATGGAACTACATGGACAACTAGTACAATGACGACTACATCACAATGGTGGTCCATTACTTATGGCGGCGGGTTATTTGTCTGTGTATCAAATGGTGCTGCAACTATTAATACTAGCCCAGATGGGATCAATTGGACAGCACAAGCCTGGGATAATGATGATTACACTAGTATTTGCTATGGTAATGGTATGTTCATGGCTTGTGCAACATCTGGTGATAATGAATTTAGTACAAATGGTATTGCAAATACTTACGGAACAACATTATCATATACCGGTGCTAGTGGAATTACATATTTACCAACATCTGGTTTATTCATTATTGTATTTAGTACTGGTGTTTTATCAGTATCTAGTCCTACTGCTTCTGTTTGGACTGCTAATAATTATGCACAACAATATGCATGTGGAGCATATGGTAATTCAACTTATGTAATTCTATCTAACAATAATAGTAATGCATTTATATCAAGCACCGGATCCACATGGAAACAAATCCCATTACCTGTTTCTCAAATTTGGAGTTCTATTATATGGGGCGGCCGAATATTTGTCGCCTTTCCGGTAACTGGAACTACTGGTATGGTTTCATTAAATGGAGTTGAATGGACACTTATTACGTTACCAACCACATTAACGGCAGGCGCATGTATTGCATACGGTAATGGTAGATTTCTTGCTACTGGTGCTACCGCTGCACAGGCAATGTATAGTACAGATGGAATAGAATGGTATGCTAGATCTCAAGTAGCCACAGGTGTTTCTGTTAATACATTTGGGAATAATTTATTTGCTGGGATAACAACCGGAACATCGGTATGTTCATCAACTGGAACACCACAGAACGCTTTTCCGAGAGCGGGTGCAATGCCGTCATCAACAACTTGGGGGTGTATAGCATATGGACGAGGAGTATTTGTTGCTATGAATACTACTACAGCTGGAGCTGTTTCTGTTGATGGATTATTTTGGAATCCAGTTACATTACCGGTTAGTGCAGTTTGGTCAAATTTACAATTCGTATTTGGTTCATTCATGGCAGTCGCAACAGCTGGATCAACTATGCTTCTCAGCTATGATGGAAAGAGTTGGAAAAGTTATGCGATGCCATTTGCGGCTGCATATGTCCAAATAGTAGTAGGAAAGAATAATATTGTTGTTATTGGTTCAGATGGAACTCTTTTAACATCACAAGACTTCAATGGTTCCAGGTATGGATTGTTAATGTAAAGTAAGAAGCAATTCAAATTATGAATAAATAGTTTTATCCACTAATAATAATTATAAACATGTCAACACTATCATCATTTAAGCTATTCGTTGTAGAAGACAAAGAACATGGATCAGGTCTAGATCGTGTTCTTAATGCAATCGAAAAACGTTTACCAGCATTACTAAATACTAAGCTCTATAGGTTCGGCGGTAAAGATGGTACCGAACAACTAAAATCTGGAGTCGGGTATTTGTATTTCTTTGGTAAGGGAAAAGCTTTCAGAATCAGAACTAAAGGAAGTACAATTATTGCATTTGACGTATGGACAAAATACGGAATGAATGCAACAGCAGATTACACAATTCACACTGAAAATCTCAGTGTTGCAGCAATTGCGTCCGAGCTAAAGAAGATTGCTCAATTGATTAAATCTCCTAAAGAAGGCAAAGTAGAAATTACTGCTGTAGAAGAAGCTAAATCTATTTCACTAGAGATTGGTGCTGATCTATTTGAAGCTAAAGGTGTTTCTCCTGAAGAATTTCTAAAGCTTGCTAAGAAAGACTTGAGTGATGCCCAAGTTAAAGATGTTACCTTTGATCAGATTGTTAAAATTGCTCGTGATAATAATGTTGGTGTTCCAAGCAAAAAATATCTTGATGGCCAGAAAGTTGGTCGCGGTCGTTGGTCTCTAATTCCTGGCGGTTCATCAGAAAAAGAATCGAAATCAGATGAACCAAATAAACCAGATTCTAAATCTTCAGGTAAAGCGGAACCAATTCTTTATATTAAAGTTACTGCGCAAGACCCAGTAACAAAACGATTTATTTCGGCTGGTGAAAATAAACAAGCCCAAGCTCTATATAATCAAATCCAAGATAAGCTTGCTGCTAATCCAACTGAAGAGGAAATGCGTGATGTCGATATGCTATATGGTCACTTATTTCAATTAGTGACCTTAGCATGTAAAGATAAACTTAAAGCGTTATTGATATATGGCGGGCCAGGGACTGGTAAAACCTTTACGATTATGGAAGCTATCAAGGCAGCCGGATTAGTTAAAGGTGAAGATTATGTTAAACTTTCTGGTAAGATTACTCCTACTGAATTGTATAAGACATTGTTTATGTTTCGTAAAGGTGGTTTAATTTTATTTGATGATTGCGATTCAATGTGGAAGAATCAAGATGCTGCTAATTATTTAAAAGCTGCATTAGATACTTCGCCAGTTCGTGAAATTTCTTCGGCAAATGCACAAACTAAAAATGTATCTAAATGGACAGATGATGAACGTGAAAAGTATAATACTTCAATGGATCATTATCTAGCTGGGACTCAGCCAGATGAAGAAGATGAAACTGAAGAAGAGGAAGAAGGCGATTCAAAGAGAGATACCGGTCTAGAAGATAAAATGAAATTCCCGTCTACCTTCGAATTCAGAGGGCGGGTAGTATTCGTTTCAAATCTTAAGAAAGAAGAATTCGATAAAGCTATTCTTTCACGTTCTGCTAAGATTGATATGTCATTGACACCAGAAGAAACACTAGTTCGTATCCGTTCTATTCTTCCTACACTTGGCGGGACTGATGTTTCTATCGAAGACAAAGAAAAATTGATAGGTGTTCTTTTAGATCTCAATAAAAAGAAAATCCTTGATGTAGTGACGATCCGAGAATTTGTAAAAGGTTTGGACATTGTCAGATCAGGCGCGGAAAATTGGCAAGAATTGGTAATCTACATGTAATTCTAGTTTTTAGGAGTGTGATTTGTGTATAATTGCATTTCCAAAATTAAAAAATAGGAAATGCAAATGGCCAAAACTCGTATTATGCTAGAAGATAGTGCAATGGATGCTATTTTGAAAATGGCAAATGGTAATGCCGGCGCAATAAAGGTATGCGTTGACATCTTGCACAAAGGCGCGGACATTGATCCAGACTCGCAATGAGTCTCCTTTTTTGTTACACTTTTTCCTACACATTCTTTAAGTTTATGTTATAATGATTCTAACGTAACGAACTTGGAAGTAAATCATGAAACTGACCACCGAACAGAAAGCCTTCATTGCTCAAATTCGTAAGCTCAAGAAGGAAGGAGCGATGAACTTTCACTTCACGTGTTGGGATGGAGATTTGGTGATTAAAAACAATGTATATCCGGACTGGATACTATTCACTCCATCTGGAGCAATCAGCAGCATTACTCGTGACATCGTGATGACTGGGACTCGTCAAATAGTGTGCAAGTGGAAAGGTGCTAGTGCACTCCCAACAACTGTTGCTAAATAAGGAAATAAAATCATGAGTATTGCATCTCAAGGCGTTATAACAGAAGAAGCCGAAAGTGGCCGGGTTGAATGGGTTGAACTGTCAAAGCTGACTTTTGATCTATGGCGGAATGATTGGTGGATCGGTATGGCGACTGGCGATACTGTTCAAGAAGCGCGCCAAATGGTGGTTGATGCTGGATATCCGGCAGATCATGAAATCATTATGACTCCGTTCTATGGACTCAATACAAGTAAGGAAACTTACGTAGCTATAACAGGTCGAAAAGCTAAATAAGGAAGTGAAATCATGGCACTCAATATTGCTCACATCCCGAAACAAATTATCAGTGATCTGCAAGAGCGAGGCCACTCGCTCGAGGCTATTGCAGATATGGATCCACAAAAAGCATTTCGCGAGTATTGTGAATGGAATGGCCTAATTCGGTGGGGCGATGCACTCTGGGATGCAATGGAAAATCTCAACCGCGCCGAAAAGAAATAATTCCAGTTTCGTTTTTAAAAGTTTTTGGTAAGATAAAGTATGGTTGACTTATTTAAAGGTGTTTATCATGGACTGCCTGAAAATTTGTATTACTTTATTCTGTCTATTATTTAGTGCCTCTTCAAATGCCGATTGCTTTGAAGAGGCAGCTAATTATCAACATGTCAATCAGCTTTTACTGAAAGCTATTGCATGGAAAGAATCCCATAATAAACCTGATGCCATTCATAAAAATGATGATGGCTCAGTCGACATTGGTATATCCCAGATTAATTCAATTCATTTCTCAGAACTTTCTGAGTATGGTATTAAATCAGATCAACTGTATAATGAGTGCACCAATGTCTATGTTGCGGCTTGGCTTCTTAAACAAAAGATGGTAAAACACGGGAATACTTGGGCCGCAGTTGGTGCATATCATTCCGAAACCCCAGACAAACGTGAAGCTTATGCTAATGATATTAAAGACATCTTGTCTAAATGGGATGACACAAAATAAAGTTTTACTTTTTCAAGATATAGTATATAATGAATCAACATCAACAATCCTGGAAATATCATGTCAAATAAAACGAATCTTACAGTTAAAGAATTTGATGTTTTAGTCGAATCTGAAAAAGCTGAGCCGATATGGGCTCAAGCAGAAAAATCGATTATGGCATTGCCTGGGATGATTTTGACCCACAAACCGCCTGGACGCCACCCATCTATCGAAATTGATTATGATGAAGATGAAGAAGATTATACAAAAAAGATGGTGTACCTCAAAATGATGAGCAGCGGCGGTGTTACCGATGATGCGAATGGTATTGCATTACAAACACATTTGAAACAGCGCGGCATTGCGTTCATCTCTAATCGGCCACGCAGCCTTAGTATGTTGATTGTTGATTTTCTGAATGAATTCGTCAATCAATAATGATCTTTGTTTGTTGAAAGCCAGAATAATTTCTAGAAAAGAGACCTGATCAGGTCTCTTTTCGGGCATATAAATATTGCATATACTTACAATACAAGTTATGCAAAATCCAATTATTAATGATACAACTCTTCGTGATGGTGAACAAACTGCTGGTGTAGCCTTCACAACAAAAGAAAAATGTGATATAGCTCAAGCTTTATCTGATGCTGGAGTTCCAGAATTAGAAATAGGAATTCCTATTATGGGCGACGATGAGATTGAATGTATTCAAGCTATCACTTCATTAAATCTCAATTCCAAATTAATGGTCTGGGGTCGTCTAACAGATTCGGATCTTAATGCGGCATTACAATGTACACCAGACATTATCCATCTTTCTATTCCTGTATCGGATATTCATCTCCAATATAAACTCAGACAATCTAGAGAATGGGTTCTTGATGAAATTACCAGGGTTATTGGTAAAGCAGTCAAGACAGGATATAAAATATCCCTAGGTCTTGAAGATTCATCAAGAGCAGATCTTTCATTTTTAATCAAGGTTGCTAAACGAGCTCAACAGGTTGGAGCTTCCAGAATTCGGTTTGCTGATACTCTAGGTGTTTTAGATCCATTTTCTACCTATGAAAGTATTTCTAGAATATTAGAGATTGTTGATATTGAGCTTGAAATTCATGCTCATGATGATCTTGGATTAGCAACAGCAAATACCTTGGCAGCTTTAAAAGCTGGAGCTACTCATGCTAATACCACAGTAAATGGACTTGGCGAGCGTGCCGGTAATGCTGCACTAGAAGAAATAGTCATGGGCGTTAAGCATCTCTATAACACCGATAGTGGGATCGATCCAAAAGCCTTACTTGGTATATCACGGCTCGTCGAGAAAGCCTCAGGGCGCAGTGTAGCGACTAATAAGAGCATTGTAGGTGCTGGAGTCTTTTCTCACGAGGCTGGAATTCATACTGATGGTTTGGCTAAGAATATTTTGACATATCAAGGATTCGATCCGGCTGAACTTGGCCGGACACATTCGATAGTACTTGGTAAGCATTCTGGGTCTCAGGGTATTCGTAAAGCCTATGAGTTGCTTGGATTATTTCCTACTGAAAGACAAGTTAGATTGTTATTAACTGATGTTAGAAATCATGCTATGGAATTTAAATGTGAACCCTCTGAACAAGATTTGAAAAGATTTCTTTTTGCTATACGATAAATACTTGGCACACTATAATAATACGCCAATGAAAGTATCAGATATTTTTCTCCTTGCCGAATCTAAAGAAATTATGACAGTCCTAGCTCGTCCATTAAATAAAATGGAAGCTAAACTAGCTCAAGAATTCCAAGGTCTATGTTCAGTTATCCATGATTATATTGTTGGTGATAAATCAAAAGAATCATGGACCGATCAACATGTTAAAGAATTAATTAGGTCCCTTAAAAAATTCAAACGTTTCACATTTATGGACCATGCTATCAAAGAACTAGAAGACTGTATTTCTGCATTTGGTAAGATGGGACAAGCTCGTGAGAATATGGTTAAGCATCGAACTAAGATGAATAAACATTCAGATGATATTCTTGCTGCTATGTTAGCTGGAGATTTAGATAAAGTTCATGATGTTTCGACTGCATTAGGTGCACTATTAGATCAAATAGATGCACACGTAGATGTCAACGAGAAAGCAAAACGCCAAATGAAACAAACTTTCACTAGAGAGAATATGGGTTTCTTTAGTGGTGGATCAACAGATATTATAGATATCATTGATGGCAATATGTATAAAAAGATTATCGAACTTGATTTCACAAGTGATATTTTTACATACACAAATTTCCCAGTTAATAAGATGGCTGAAAATCTAAAATATCTTATCGCATTTATGCTCAATTTGTCAACCACTGATAAGCCAAAACGAATTGATAGTAATGATGAATTTAGAAAATATTTAATGTTATCTAAAGCAGGTAGTGATTCATATAAAACATTAATGGATCTAGTTCAAAATTATCTTCAATCAAATAATAAGACCTTGATTCCTAAAATTATGTCTTATATTGAAGATCATCCTGAAATCCGGGATGCTAATAATAAGGCTAAAAAGAAAATTAAAACAGTTTATCGTGGAGTTCCGGCTGATAAAGACGAACGTACCATTTCATCAGCCAAAGCAGTATTATTAGATAAAAAAGAAAAAGTTGTTGCTACCTCGCCAAGTAAACATGCTGCAATGAATTTTGCTCTTCAAAAAGGACATCTAGATTCAGTACGACGTTCTGAACTTGGTTATCTAATTGAATATGAAGTTGATTTTAATTCGATTGTATTAGTAACATATATACTTGGTACTGCTTACAATGAAAAAGAAATTTTAATAGATGCAAGTAAAGCTAAAGTTGTACAAATAGAGGAAGTATAATGAGTGAAAACAAAGCATTTAAAGTTAATACATATGGAACTAGCCCCTTAACAATATTTTCTTCCATGGACAATATTACATTAAGATTTGGTAGTGAACTTCCAACAGAAATAGAACATCCATTTAAAGATACATTTGATGTATATGTTGACTCTAGAGATAAAAATTGGAAAGAATTGGAAAGAATTATGAAGCATAATGGTGCTTCGGATAAAGAACTTGAAGAAACTAGAAAAAAGTTTAATAGTGAATCTTTAGCAGAATTAAGATCTACTCATAGAGATTTAATGAACAACAAAATAAAAGAAGTGACTGCTGTATTATCTAAAATGAGTATTGCTTTTACTAATGTAGCCAAACAAAAATTACTTGAAGTCATACATACTTCCGACGAAGCTAATAAAAAATTAGAAGAAAGTATTGCTGAACTTGCTAAGAGCTACGCCAACCAATGAAAGTATCAATATGAAAACATTTAAACAATTTTTGAGTGAAAGTAAACAATATCCTCCAGAACAAGTTATTGCAGCTTTCACTCAATTGTATAAAGAAACTGGTAATTCTTTAGATGGTGGAGAATGTGGAGATGCCGCATTCATGTATCATCTCCTTAATTCTGAGTTCGAGTACTATGGAATTCTAAGTGATGATGAAGATGAAAACTTAGCTCATATCGTAGTCAAGTATAATGGCAAACTCTATGATGGGCAAGGCGAACTGAATGACAAATATGAATACCAACCAGTCAAATTCAATAAAGGCTCTAATTTTCATACAAGCACATATGAAGACGATGCTGGCCATGAATCTGCTGTTGGCGGCGGTGATGGGCATGGCCAACCACATGATAAAGCAACATACAGAAAACTCTTGGCCATCTTAGAAAAATAACAAACGTAAAATACCTTTTGTGTTATAATATTCACATAATTAAAATAATAAATTTATGATATCGAATTTGTATCTCTGCATTTTTGTAACACTTCTGTTTGTGATCTTTCTTTCATGATCTTAATTTAAGAAATTTTTTAGGGACTCCAACCCTTTAATTAAGACGTTCAATATGTGCGTGCGTGGAGTATGAAAGCGTATGTGCTACAGGCCTTAGCACACTAGTAATAGTAAATTATGGCGGCCCTCTCGACATTATAAAAACTAAAGTCATCCGAGCTTCGGGGCACACTGATGTAAGCGCATCAGAAATAAACAGCAAAACTCTTTAAATCCTTCCCTAACGGGTATTCATTGTGGTACGTTCCACTGCTGATAATTGGCGGCCAAAATTCGACCTTCGGTAAGTCGAAATATACTGTCGTCCGCTTTACGACTATTCACCACAGACCATTTTGTCAATAGAATTTCGTAGCAGAATCTTTTTGATTCTGAACTTTTTCATCCTATATTCTTTCTATTATAGGTGATAGAGAAGAAGCTCGGCTATCCCGAAAATACTAATAAATAAAAGAAACATAAATTAAACATAAATTAAAGTAACAGAAATATTATCTGAAGCAACTCGACCATATGGTCGAGTTGGGCTAAGAGCGGTGAGTACAAGGCCAGAATAGTTCTTGGGGAAATATATGATATTAAGAATGATCATGAATTTTCTAAAGATGTCCTAACTAAGCTACAGAAACAAGCCAAAGAAAAATTAGCTAAGATGGCTGAAGAACATCCAACCCACCTCATGTTCAAAGATGTAAAAACCGCATCTGAATATATGAAAAAAATGGAGCTTCCAAATTGGCCATTGGCTATAGAAAAGGCTACTGGTAACGGATGGGGTCCTAGTCGCAAAACTGCAATTACCTCTGGTGATGTTAGTATGAAAATTCCCGGATATGAGGATATTAAGATCACTGATATGGGTGATGGTAAGATCATGGTTCATGTTGATGCTACAACTGGCCGGACACTTGGAGCAATTGGCGAGGTTGCCTATCTTGACAATGCAGAGCATGATAAAATCAAGACTCTGGTGAGTGATACTACTTTAAATGAATTGCAAAAAGATTCATGGAAGGTGCGCAGCATTATCAGTAATCAAAATGAATTGTGTGATTGCCTTAATGGTGTAAGTGGTGTGTGGAATATTAAAGATGATTATAGCCCTGCTCCCACGATTTATAGTTTTGAACAAATGCAGGAAAAACATGATGCACTGAGTGCCAAACTTGAACTGGTTGAAAAACTAAGTAGCCTTATACTAGGACAAACTGTGGTTTTCAAAATTCAGGAATTCAATGGATTTGAGTGTAACTTTTATGAGTCTAATTTTTTTAAGCATTTAAAAAATTTTTATATGAACTAAAGCCTGCAATTCTCATTGCAGGCTTTTTTATTTTTTATCATGATACATTGCTATATGTATGGTATAATGGACTATTCCATTTGATTTATAGAGGCACACATGAGCATTCATCGTTACCAGTTTAGTGGTGTTCTGGCTCAACCGGCGAAGGTTGAAAAAACTGCACTTTTTTCAGGCAAACTGCTCGATCTTCAAGATGCCTTTGAAGTTATTTTTGATAATTCCAAACATCCCGCCATTGCTGCCAAAATGACTAAGGCATTGCGGCGTGAACTTAAACGTGAACAGGAAAAACTGGCGACCATCATGACCCCCGATATTATTTATGGGGTGACATTTAATGGACAAACTGGAGAGGCATTTGAGGTGCCCTATGGGCAAGCTCCAAAACGCACTATTTATACTGATGAACAGTTTGAAATCATGAACAAACTGATGCACGATAAACTTAAGGTCATTGAAGAAATGCTAAGCTTGCTGCTTGAACAGAGTATTCATTTTACATTGAGTCAGATTAACGACATGGAATACTGGCATTAATTTGTATCAATTACACTTAAGTATCATTTTTACATCTTTTTTTTATAAAATGGAATTAGTTAAAGAATTATTGTTGTTGAATGAAGCTTCAACGGCTGGAAGAGCTTGGGAAGGCAAATTGAAAAAGATTGATGCGCTTTTAGCATGGATGTATGACAAAGACATTCTTACAAAGGGCGAAAAGGCTAAAAAGGATTCGATCTTTAGAGCATACTATCGTTATTACAATGATGGCGATATGCCAAAATCTTTAGCATTAAAAGGATTTAGCAAATACTCAGATAAAGGTTCTATAGAAAAAGCATTAGAAGCATATCTAGAAGATTTTATCAAATCATTACTAAGCAAATATCTACCTAAAGTAGATAGAGCAGAATTTAGAATTGACAAAATGCTTTCTGATCTATCAACTGTTATTGATGTTTCTGAAAGACATGATGCTCACGGCCTGTTAGAGTATTGGTTAAAGACTGTAAAAATTAATGATCCGGAATTAATTTTATCGAAATTAGTAGATGAATTAAAAGAACAATACGACAAGGTAAAAACGGAAGCTGATTCGATTTCTCCATCTACAGACAATCTAGTCATGTCTCATAGACTAGAAAAAATGAAAACAGCAGGCGAGTCAACAAAAACACTTGACAAAAATTGGAAAGCTTGTGAAGATACTATCGATGAAATTACAGCATTCTTAAAAAATCTAGTTGATTCGTTAAAACAACTTAAGAAACAAAAGTTTGGTGAATCAGCAGAATAAACTGATGTCTTTCAGGATCCATAAATAATCTTTTTAAGGATTGTTTATGGAAAATATAGAATACACAAGACTGCCAATAAATGAGCTTCGCAAATGTCAAGCTGACCCAGTTCACTTCATTTCAAAGTATTGCAAAATAGTAAATAGAGATAAAGGTTTAGATTTTATTAATTTGAATGACTCTCATATAGCAATGATTCGTGCAATGCAAGAAGGAAATGCTATCATTGAGGCTCCAAGAATGTTTGGTAAGACGACAATTGAATGTTTATTTGCTCTTTGGTATGCGATATTTTACTACGAAAAAAATATTTTATTAGGCGCACATAATTTTCATGCATCAGTTTACATGATGGAAATTATAAAAATCGCATATCAACATCTTCCAGATATGTTTAAGATTGGCATAGTACAGCAAACCAAACAGAACATGAGGCTAAAGTTGCTAGCGGATTAAGAGCATATATGTTATACCAGTATCTTGAAGCCCATCTTCCAGAATATTTAGCTAAAGTCAGTAAAAATGCCAGTAAGATTGTCAGTACTAAAAAGAAGGCATCCCCGCAATCGATAAAGTCAAAATCACAGATGACGCACATAAAGAGTATGACACTCTGATGAACCGTTTAAAAAAGAAAAGTGGAAAATAAATGAAAGTAATGAAATGAAATTCTAATCGAATGCTTTGATTAGAATTTATTTTAACAAGTCAAATGATGGAAGCAAATCATGAAGGTTGCATTCCACAGATCCAGTTGATTGCCAATCGAAGCAATGACTACAACAATACCAACACCAAGACAGAAGTCACGAGCAATGGCTTTTAATTCTTTCATGATTGAACTCCATGTTTAAGTTAAAGAAATTATAACTTGATATTTTTGGAATGTACATCAATTTTTGACATCACTTTCCTGCCATATAAATAAATCTATCTAAAAGGATTTATTTATATGCTACCAATAGGGTATTCTGAAGAACTTATTAATGAGTTTTTCCTCTGCGAAACAGACCCAGTTTATTTCATCAACAAGTATTGCAAGTTTCAACATCCAATTAATGGATTGGTGTCTATCAATCTATACCCATACCAAATTGATTTAATCAATGCTATGCATCGTGGCAATATTATTTCTATTGGGCCAAGACAGGTTGGTAAAACTCTTATCTCTGCACTATTTTCTCTTTGGTTAGCAATCTTCTGGCCCAGCCAAAATATCTTGATTGGCACAATCAATGTCAATAATGCACAACACATAATGAGCATTATTAGAATCGCACTCAAGGAATTGCCAACATGGTTAATTCCAAAAGTAAATATTAATACAATGCAAAAACTGGAATTTTTTAATGGTTCCAGGATTATATCTAATGCATGCTCCTCCGATAATTTTGGTAGAGGAATTAAAGTATCATATTTAATTTTTGATGAATTTTTATTTGTTAGGAAATCTGTTCAGCAATATTTACTAGGTAATATTGGTTTAACTTATGACCGAGGTGGCAGTGTTGCAATCTTATCTACTATGTCTGATGATGATGAAATCGCTAAAACACTGTGTGATAGTTCGATATTGGAACAGTGTCATATTAGATGGGATGAGCATCCTGAAAGAGGACAAGAATTCAAAAAAAATATGATGGCTGTACTTGGACAGAAAGCCTGGTATAGAGAGTTTGAGTGGGACTTAGATAATGGCGAATGATTATTTAAAAGCGCCAAATGCTCTTTCTGAATATACACCAGAATTAATCCAAGAATTAGTTAAGTGTAAGAAAGATCCTGTGTACTTTATGGAGAATTATGTTTACATACAACATCCGGTAAGAGGGAAAGTAAAGTTTATTTTATACCCATATCAAATAGATATGGTTAAACAACTGCATGCCAATAAATTTAATATTCTGAAAGTTGGGCGTCAACAAGGTAAAACATTGACTGTTGCAATTTATTTCTTTTGGTTTGCTATTTTCCATTCGGATAAATTGGTTCTTGTTGCTAGTAATAAATTCAGTAATGCTATTGAAATTATGCAGAGAATTCAATATGCGTATGAAGAACTTCCACATTGGCTGAAACCGGGTGTTAAGAGCTACAATAAGACTTCAATAGAATTTGATAATGATTCTAGAATGATATCACAAGCGACAACAGCTAATACTGGTCGTGGTCTTGCTTGTGCTAAAATTTTCATTGATGAAATTGCTTTCGTTCGTAAATCTATTCAGGAAGATTTATGGACTTCGATGGCGCCAACATTATCAACTGGTGGCGATTTAATTATTTCATCAACGCCTAATGGCGATAATGAATTGTTTGCTACCTTATGGCGCGGCGCAGTTCTTGGGACAAATGGGTTTACTCCATTCGAAACTTCGTGGGATGCACATCCGGAAAGAGATGCGACGTTCAAAGATAAAATGATTGGCCAAATTGGCGAATTGAAATTTCGCCAAGAGTATGGATGTGAATTTTTATCATCGGATCCATTATTGATTAATTCAATTAAGCTCCAACAACTTAAATCTTCTATGCCTATTATGGAAGATCGCGGATTTAAATTCTGGGGTGAGGTCGATGTCAGAAATTCATACTATGTTGGTGTTGATATTTCAGTAGGCGTCTCTGGGGATTATTCGACTATCCAAGTTCTTGAATTTCCATCAATGAAACAATTCGCTGAATTTAGATCTAATACAATTACACCGCAACAATTGTATGCCAGAATCAAATGGATACTGACTTATCTAAAGGCACCTAAGACTGATCGAGGAAAGTCCCCTGAGGTCTACTGGAGCTTCGAGAACAACGGCGTTGGTGCTTCTATTGTTGCACTATACCAAAATGAAGACAAGTTCCCTGACGCCGTCCTGCTTAGCGATGATGATCGGATTGGAATGAATACTTCAGCCAAATCCAAATTACTAGCTTGCCTAGAATTAAAACGATTAATAGAAAAAACTACTGGAGGTCTCACTGTTAATTCTGAATTACTATTGATGGAACTCAAGAATTATATTTCGAATGGTAAGACAACATATCATGCTAAACCCGGTGCAACAGATGACTTAGTAGCAGCCATGTTGATTGTTATGAATGTATTAAAGAAAGCAGCGGATTATGAAGAATCAGTATTTGAGATGATGTATTCGACTGAGGATGATGATCTTCTTGATAGCGATGATCCTTATGGTAATGAAGCTGCACCAATGATATTTTAAAAGGAACTATAATGAAATTATTTAAGAAATATGATATAAATTTATCGGCATATGGCGATGTATATAAACTAGGGATCATTTTTGCCTTTGGTAAAATACACCGTAATATGGATGTAGAAGAGATTAAGCGGAGTGAAGACGGTAGAGATGTTTCTGCTTTTCATAGAATGCCTGTTCAAGAAGGAACATTTATCCGGATAGAACTCCCGTTTAAGAAAACTGTTACGTATACATGTCCTGAGGATTGTATTGATAAGACTAGTCCTTGTAGACCAACTTGGTTATTTACTTGGCGAAACAAAGATGTAGTAAAACCGGGATATAAGAAAATGTTTGCGTGGAATCCATTTATCTAGTTACGGATATCCACAACTACATTACAATGAAATAAAAGAGGAGCAACAATCCTCAATAATAAAATAATAATAAGTTGGATATCATGTTACCAAAATTTCAAAAATTCCTTGATGAATTCAAGGTTACTAAGCTGTGGACAGATATGGAAGCCACATGCGAAAATTCACCTTGGCACCGGGAATCTTCTGTCTCAAAACATGTTGAAATGATCTTAGATCATTACTTCGAGAACTTTGCTCAACATCGGACTGACCGCCAGCAAGCCTTGACCTTTCTATCCGTGGTCTTTCATGATACGGGAAAACCTAGTGCAGCTAAAACAAAGACTTCAGAATCTCGAGGAACATATACTTCGTTTGGTGGCCATGAACATAAGTCTGCTCGTTTGTGGGAAGAATACGCTGTCGAGAATTGGAACAAATGGAAACAATTGAAGAAGACATTTGGTCTTAAAGATTCTGATATCTATGTGATCTCATGGATCATAGAAAACCATTTGCCTCATGATCTGGATACTCCAGAAGATTTGCAGCATATTCGCAATCAACTTGATTCAGAGCCATTTGAATTTGGTGAGTTAGCTAATGTATATTATGACCAAATTATTTCCGATCAATCTGGTCGGATTTCGGATGATCATGAAAAGAACTTGGCCGAAGTATTTGCTTTTGTTGATGGGATTAAAAAACTTAAAGCTAATTATTCTCTTAAGAGATCTGATCTTCAAGTTCTTGGGTGTAGTGCTCCTAAACTGTATGTATTAATCGGGGCCTCTGGATCCGGTAAGTCAACATATTCTGATAAAAAAATTAAAGATGGAGCATCATATTTTTCATTAGATGCCTCTAGGCTTTCATACGCTGCGGATAATGGAGTCAAAGGAAGTAATCCTGTTGATGCATATGGAAGAGCCTTTGCATATTGTGGCAAGCATCGCGGACCATTTAGGCAATACGCTGATAGAATATTCCGAGATCTTGTTAAATCTAATGTGTCAATCATAGTAGATAACACTAATGTATCAAGTGATGCTCGGGGTGATTATATCTATGAGGCCAAAAAAAGCGGATATGACATTGTTTGTGTTTTGTTTCCTATCACTCGTAAAGAATTGGCGGGTCGCCAAAAGGCCCGCACAGATAAGTGTGTACCTATGGTCGCTGTGATGGATCAGTATTCTAGAATTTCTATGCCTTGGTTAGGCAAAGAAACAGATTACGTAGAACTTGTTATGACTAATGTTGATGGCCAAACAAAATGTAAAATCCAATAATACCAAGAACATATTATTGTACATTCCGTTGGTCCCGTAGTAGAATAGCTTCATGGTCTAAACCATATTAAAAACTCAAGGACGGTGAACCCTCTCACCGATCCTGATGAATAATTAAAATACGTAGTACAATACACGCTTAACCAAAACCAATAATAACAAACGGTAATAATGCGCCTAAGATTTATTCAAAATAAATCTTATTCGGTTTTCCGTTACATCCAAAAATCTACTATAAATACTCTTGTCATGCAACGTGACAAAACTTTGTAGTCTATTTTATAAAAATTTTAATAACTAATTTTGGAGTAACATTTTATGTCAAATTCAACCCGCGAAGAAAAGCTAGCACAACTAAAAGCATTACAAGAAAAACTTTTGCCAAAGGCAAAGAATGAGATTGTTTATACTCAGTACTTTGATTTTTGGAAAATGTTGGAAGGCGAAACTAACGTCGTTCGTTTCCTCCGCGATGCTAACCCAGATAATCCCCGCCAATTCGTAGTAGAAAATTTCACGCACTCATTCAACATCGGTGGTAAGACACGTGTAGTGGCATGTCTTGAAATGTATGGTGAAAAATGTCCTGTTTGCGAACTCTCCCGTCAATATTACAACGAAGCAAAAGCTGCTGGCGAACCAAAACCAGATCCGGCTAAAGGTATTTTTGCTGGTCCTTTGACCACACTGGGTAAGAAGTACTTCCGCAAGCGCGAATATTTAGCTCAAGTTAAGATCCAATCATCAACTGTTGATTTTGCTGGTAATGAAGGACATGAACATGAAGCTCCTATTAAGTTAGGACCTCAAATTTTCAATTTGATCCAAGCTGCTTTTGGTTCTGGGGATCTTGAAAATGTTCCGTTCGAAGAAAAAGGCGGATATGATTTCCGTATCAAGAAGTCAATGCAAGGCACTAGTGCTAATTACACCTTGTCATCTTTCGCTCCAAAGCAATCAGACTTAGATGATGATGTAATTGCTAATTTGAATTTGTATGATCTTTCAACTCTTCGTAGTCGGAAGACTGATTTAGCTGTAGTAGAAGCATTACTTCTTGCTGATCGCACCGGTCAACCACTAGTTTTGCCAACTAAGGCTTCTAACGAATCAACTCCTAGTGAAGCTACTCCTAGCGCTTACACTTCTTCATCTTCAGTGATGGAAGCTGTTGAAACTCCTGATGTTGATACCACCTCTATTTCAGCACAAGTTCCAGGTAAAGTGACTGATGTCTTAGCTCAAATTCGTGAACGTGCTGCTGCTAATAAAGCGGCTGCCGCAGCAGCTGAAACTGCCTAAGAAATATCTGTGCTAAGTTGTAATTAGCATATGCATATTAAATCTAGAGATTGTAAAAGATCTCTAGATTTTTACTCCATAAAAATAAAATAATAATCTCAGGAGAAAATCTCATGGCAACCTTTAGTTTCTTAAAAGAGTTCAGAAAAAAGTTGGACAAAATGGAGAATGTTTCTACTATTTTCCAACCGCCAAAGAAGTGGTATTCAACAGGCAATTATGCGATCAATCGAGTCTTATCCGGTTCATATATTCGCGGATATCCAGCAGGTCGCCTATCGCTATTCGCTGGTCCTTCAGCATCAGGTAAATCATTTCTAACATGTAATGCAATTCGCGAAGCACAGAACGAAGGCGCTTTCATTTTAGTTATTGATTCAGAAAATGCATTAGATCCGGTATTCATGAAGAAAATTGGTGTTGATATTTCACCAGATAAACTTCAATACATCCAAGTCGTTACTATTCAAGATGTGACTAAAGTTCTTTCGGACTTTTTGGTTGGATATGAAAAAGAATTTGGACGTTACAACAAAGATGCACTCGATGTTCTTATAGTATTAGACTCACTTGGCAATCTATTAACTGCTGGTGAAGATGAGAAATTTGAAAAGGGTGTTCAGACTGGTGATCAAGGCCAATCTGCAAAGCTTAAAAAACATTTACTTCGTTCATTGGTAGCACGTTTTGCGCGTCTTGATATTCCGATGTTGTTTACTGATCAGGTATATCCACAAGATCCGATGTTAGGCGATGGCCCATGGGCCATTACTAATGGTGTGAAATATTCAACATCACAAATTGCATTACTTACTAAATTGAATTTGAAAGAAGATGCTAATTTTATTGGGATCAAACTGCGAGTTGAATCATATAAGTCCCGATTTGCTAAACCAAAGACTAAGACCGAAGTTGAAGTTCCATATTCAACAGGAATGAATAAGTTTAGCGGAGTAGTAGAACTTCTAGAATCTGATGGCATCGTAACAAAAGAAGGACATAGTGTGACTACCACAGTGAATGGTGAAGTTCTTAAGTTTAAAGAATCTACACTGACCGACGAGATTTGGCAGAAATTGATTAAACATCCAACGATCCGAAAGATGGAAGAAGATTTCGAACAAGCTGATGCTGAATTAGATGCTTTGATTGTAGAAACACAACAAGCTAATACAGAGGAATAATAATGACAACTCGCGTAATAATAGAATTGCCGGATAACAATCATGCTGATGAGATCGATATTTTCACAATGGATAAAAATGGTTTGTTGATTTCAATTCTTGCTACTTTAAAGCAAGGCGAAAGAACAGAACAATATGTTCATAGTGGCCAAGATCTAGTTATCGTTGAACGTATGGAAGAAGAAGAATAACACAACTAAAGAGGCTATTTTGCAAAATAGCCTCTTTTTTATTTAAATTAATTTTATGTCAATTGTCACAGAAGCATTTGCCAACATAAATTCTATTAACAAACAAATAGAGTTGGCGCGTATACACTTATCAAAAGCTGATGAATGTACTAATTTTTATGGACGATTATTAGAAGAAGTTAGTAAAGAGCATGCCAAGTGTGTATGGCAAACTAATAGGCATTTAGCTCAAATGAAATCATTGGAAGATACATTTGATGTTAGATTGAAAGAAGTAGAAGCTCCTCTTTGGAAAAAATATACCGAAAATTATAATGTGAAACTATCACAAAAAGATATCATTGCTTATATTGGTGGCGAGCAAGATTATCTAGATATGATGGAATTAAAACACGAAATTCTCTTAGTCCGCAGAGAATTAGAGGCCTATTCAAAAGGATTAGAATCGATGGGATTCCAAATCAAACATGTTACTGAACTCCGTGTTAAAGAATTAGAATATGCAGTCGTGTAAATAACTGTGTACTTTCACTTTAATTCATGATACTATGAATTAACTACTCCAATTAAGAGAACATCATGAGAACCACATTAGCAAAACGCGAACCAGCCAAGGCTCCAACCCCGTCTTTGTTTGAATGGTTTGCGATAATTGTTCTTGGGACCTTTCTTTTAGGTCTGGCTTATTGGGCAGTGAAATTCGTTATTTGGTGTATCATCATTTTCGTTAGCATCATACTCTGGTGCTAATCAAATAAGTTTCTACAGTAGTACCTAATAAGGGACTCAAAGAAGTTCCTTATTTTGCTATGAAACACAACAATAAAAATAAAAATATGTGTAATGGCATCAGCAAAAATATCAATAAAAGACGAAGTAGTTTGTACAATTACAGGCCTCACTAAAGCCCATACAGAAATTCTGTATAACAAATTCGGTATTCTAGTTGAGGGTGCAGTTTTTCTTCCTGCTGTTAAGTTAGGTCGGTGGGATGGTAGAATCAGATTTTTCGAAGCCACTGGCAAAACCTTTAGTCGCTTACTTCCTGATATTGTTCCTTATCTAGTAGAATGGGAATATGATATCACTTTAGAAGATCACCGTAAATCTGCACTCCATCCAACTATCAGAGCAACAACTGATATGTTCGGCCACATCATCGGATATAAAAATCAACCACTAGAAATTCGACAATATCAAGTTGATGCTATTAATGCTCTAGTCGAAGAAGGCTCTGGCTTTGTTATCGCCGGAACTGGGGCAGGTAAGTCAATTATGACCGCAGGGCTCTCCGAAGTGTATGGCCGCAGTGGTTATAAGACTCTAGTCATCGTGCCATCTGGGGACCTAGTAACGCAAACAGCGGACACTTATCGGATGTGTGGAATGGATGTTGGCGAATATTCTGGAGATAAAAAAGAATTAGATACAACTCATATGATTGCTACGTGGCAAAGTCTTCAGAATAATCCTCATATCATGAAATTATTCCAAGTTGTGATCATTGATGAATCACATGGAGCTGCTGCAACGGTGATAAAATCTCTAATTAACGATCATGGGTCCCATATCCCATTTCGATTTGGAGTAACAGGAACATTCCCTAAAGCTCCTATAGATCAAATGAGTTTGAAATGTTCTATTGGCCAAATATTAAAAACAATACCATCAAAATGGCTAATTGAAAATGGTTACTTAGCCGAGATTGAAATTGATCTTAGTCAAACACAAGAATCTGTAGACCTCCCTGATTATAGTTCTGAAAAATCATATCTTGCTAGAGCTGAAGATCGTCTTGATTATTTAGCAGAAGAAATTCAAAATGATATGAACAAATACGGGAACACTTTAGTTCTTGTAAATAGTATTCAGTTCGGTCGAAAACTCCAGAAGCTAATTCCAGATTCTGTTTTCCTCTCTGGGGAAAGTGATAAAGATCTTCGTAAAGATAATTATAAAAACTATGAAGATCATAATGATGTGATTGTTATTGCAACATCCGGAATTGCATCAACTGGGATTTCTATTGACCGGATTTTTTGTTTGTATCTAATCGATGCCGGTAAATCTTTTATTAAAGCTATCCAATCTCTAGGGCGCGGATTACGATTAGCATCAGACAAAAAGAAAATCTATGTTAAAGATGTTTCTTCTTCGTTGAAGTATTCGAAGAAACATATGAAAGAACGTATCAAATGGTATGACGAAGCAGGCTATCCACGTTCTAAGCCAAGAAAAGTCGTCTACTAAATAAGGATAAAAATAATGAACATTCCAGCAAGAATAGAAGTCATCGTAGAAGAAATTCATTTTGAATTAACAGATTTACTTCAACATGTAGTCGGTTATTACAATGATGAAGATACACGAGAAACAATCACCGCATTGATTACCGAATACCTTTATGGCTTTGAAGAAACTCGTTCAGCTATAGTAATTTGCGATGAATCAAATAATCCAAGTGAAGTTGTTGACAAAGGACAATTGAATATCGATGCTCTTTTTGTATTAGATAATTTTTCATTTACTGGCGAATTTAAAATTGCTCCTGGTATTAACGGATATAACCCGGATATCAGCATTCTGTTCTTTCAACGAAAAGCTACAGTCGATGCAATACCTGAACGCAATGTGTTTTCTATTGACGTTCGTAGTGAAATAGAATTTGCAATTGAGAAATTCTTAGAAAATATAAAAGCTTCAGTGGAGAACACTTCAGATGTTTCATTATCGGGTGGGGCATGGCAGGTCAAGAAAACAGACGATGAACTCGAAGTTGGTAAGTTTACCGGGATTGATTTAGAAGCAGAAATGTCTGGGGCGATTCTTTCAATGAATACTCCAACATACAAAGAAATGCCAGAAACCTTAGTGCGTGCATTGGGGATTTAATATGACCGCGCTCAACAAAATGAATGTTGAGCGTCTTAGACTAAGTTTAAGATGCCAACTCCTAACTAAATACATGATGGAACCTATGGACGATATTACACTACAAGATATGAAAAATGACTTAGATAAACTAGTTTTATCTAATCAAATACAAGGCTTTTCCTTAGAATTCGATATCGAACATCGTGATATCCGTCTGTCAATAAATCCAATCAAACCGTCTAATTTTGTGTATATGACTCCATTTAATTTTGATGAACTTCAAAGAGCTATGAATCCTAAAATTGATGAATCACAAAAGCTAGAAGAAATGTCAGATGCACTTGCTGTAACCCTAGGATACTAAACCTGATGTTGATTTTCACCGATTACGCCCGCCCACTTATCGTGGATTCATTGGATACACCTTTGGTGACTCGACACCATTGGGTTCTTTCAGGATCAATGAAAGATTTTAAACTTTCAACTATCCCATATATTGAGGAAACAAAAGGTCCTTCTATTGAAGTTATGGTAGAAGGGTTTACTTTCATAATCCCTGCATCTTGGAATATTTTGGTTGTTGATGATGAGACAACTACGATTGATACTGTTCCTATTTCAAATTGTGCTACTGGTAGCCATAAAGTTTTATTGATGTCTGCACATGATTCTAAAATCCGAAAGGGTGAAATTCGTGTTGTTGATTTACATCCAGTGTATTCATGTTATCATCCAATGGTCGCTAAAGGAACAATGATGTGTCACCCAATAGGCCCCGAAGTTAGGCGTGATGATATCGAAAATATTCTATGTGTGATGATTGGCCCGCATGATCTTTATTCAAAATATCTCAAAGATATGAGTGCTGCTGAACTACTTTATTAATCGCATTAAACTCCAAAATCTCATTCCTGACTATAAATACTTTGGTCAGGAATGAGCCGCAATTGGAGAGTGTGTATAATGTTTAGCACGGATTTTATTACTGCATTTATGTTAACAATGCAGTCAGAAGTAGGACCATTTTTTAATATCACCGACCCAGCTGTAATCCAAGGATTAATTGATACTCAACAGCATCGATATGCTTGTGGGTATATAAATATCCAAGGTGATTCTGGTGGCACAACTAAATTTGGTATCTCTCAGAATAATAATCCTACAGTTAATGTAAGCACTTTAACCCTTGCTCAAGCTCAAAATATTTATTTCAATCAATACTGGACAGTGGCACAATGTGTTAATATGTCTATTCCATTGAGTGCGATTCATTTCGATTCTGCGGTTAATCTTGGCGTTGGAACAGCTGCTAAATTTCTGCAATCTGCATTAGGTGTTGTTTCTGATGGTAACATCGGACCAGCAACTCTTGCCGCTCTATCTGCATGTACTGATATTCCTGGTCTTTGTATCGTCTATCTAAATGTACGCCAAGCTCATTACAATTCGATTGTTGCTTCTAATCCAGGTGATGCTAAATTTTTAACTGGTTGGACAAATCGAGTCAATGCACTCCAAGCTTGGGTATCATCGCAGTAAAATAAAAAAGTAACACGGCATGACCCGGATATCGGGCCCGCAAAATAAAAATAAAAATTCGGGGATTAAATGATTTACACAACAAAAGACGGGAAGATTCCGCGCATAAAGCAAAAGAAGACTTCCTACACAATCGACTACCCACAAGCCATTGCATTTGCAGATCTTCAAAATTCGATTTTCTGGCCACCGACGGAAATCAAAGTTGAAAAAGATATTCAAGATCTTAAAGTCAATACAACTCTATCAGAGCAACATGCTACTATCACTGCTCTAAAACTCTTTACCAAATATGAACTTATTGTAGGACAAGAATATTGGGGCGGCGTAATAGCAAAACGGTATCCTCGTCCTGATATCCAACGTATGGCAAATTGTTTTAGTTTTTTTGAACTCAATATACATGCTCCATTCTATAGCAAAATCAATGAAGTTCTTGGGATTGCCACAGATGAATTTTATGATTCATATGTTAATGATCCTGTATTAAAAGCTAGAATGGAATTTATTGACAGTATCTTAAATCATGAAGATGAACTTCTTTCTTTAGGTGGGTTTACATTTATCGAAGGCGCAGTTTTAAATAGCTCATTCGCTTTTCTGAAACACTTCCAATCAAACGGTAAAAATCTAAATGTCAACATTTGTCGTGGTGTTAACTTCTCAAACAGAGATGAAAACATCCACGCTGAAGCTGGTGCTTGGTTATTCAAAACTCATAAATCAGAAGTTTATCTAACTGAAGAACAAGAACAAAACTTAGAAAAAAACATAGTAGAAATTGCTAAACAAGTCTATGAACATGAATGCCGGATTATAGAAATGTTCTTTGAAAAAGGCAAGATCGAAAACATCACTGAAACACAACTTAAACACTTCGTCCAGAGTCGAATCAATATCTGTCTAACCAATCTTGGTTATAAAAAGATTTATGAAGTCACGTACAACCCAATAGCCGAATGGTACTACGATGGCACGAATTCATTTGCATTCAATGATTTCTTTTCTGGAGTTGGCAATCAATATAATAGAGAGTGGGAAGAAGAAGGTTTTACCTGGGAATTAAAATAATATGGCAAAGAATAAATACGAAGAATTAAGTGCTGAACGTAAGCAAATGCAATTAGATGGAACCATGCCAGAATTTTTTTCAACTGGATCGTGGCAAATGTTCAAATCTAAATACTTGTATGAAGCAAAAACAGTAAAAGAACAATACCAACGGATTGCTAAAACTGCAGCCGCTCATATGCCAGATGGTAATGATTGGGAAGCTCGTTTCTTTGAAATTCTCTGGAAAGGCTGGGTCTCATGTTCAACCCCAATCCTAGCTAACATGGGAACAAATCGCGGTATGCCTGTATCATGTTCTGGTCAATATGTCGGCGATTCTATTAATGAATTTTATAAATCCCGCCACGAAACAGCTATATTGACTAAACATGGATTTGGGACATCTGGTTATCTAAATGATATTCGTGCCCGTGGCTCAGATATATCTGTTGGTGGAACCGCATCTGGGCCATTACCAGTATTCAAAGGCTTTATCCAAGATATGCGAGATGTCGCACAAGGCACAGCAAGACGTGGATCATTTGCTGCATACTTCAAACCAACTCATGGTGACTTTGATGAAATCATTCACTTTGTTGAATCCAATCCAGATGATGCAAATCTAGGTTGGACTATTACCGATGAGTTTGTTAAAGGATTGAATGACGGTAATCCAGAATATCATCGTAGATTTAAAAAGACCCAGAAAGTTAAGATGGTTACTGGGAAAGGATATTATCATTTCATCGATAAGGTTAATAGATATAGACCACAAGCATATATCAATAATAATCTATATGTAACCGCATCAAATCTTTGTTTTAGTGGTGATACAAAAGTAGCAGTGGCTGATGGACGTAATGCTGTTTCAATCAAACAATTGGCTGAAGAAAATGTACAATTTGAAGTATACTCTGCAAATAAATCAAAAGCTAAAAATAGAGGAATTAGAGGTGGAGGTCTTCTAGAAGGATCAAATTGGAAACATGATATTAAAAAAGCAAAGGCTTTCAAAACCGGAATCCGTGAAATAATCGAGCTCACTCTTTCAAATGGCGATACATTTAAGTGTACTCCAGATCACCCATTAGCAACTGTTTCTGGCGAATGGGTTGAAGCACAATATTGTGTTGGGCTGGAATTAGAACCATTTGCAACATATAAAAATAGTATGTTGAAGTACAAAGGATTGAGTGTTATTTCTATTGTTAGTGCAGGAATAGAAGATGTTTATGATCTTTCTGTTGAAGCTGACAATTATGATAGTCATTCTTTTTACATTATTACTGGATCTGAAGATGACAAACATTTAACTTCAAGAGGGGTATTAGTTCATAATTGTTCGGAAATAGAATTATTCTCTGATTCATACCACACCTTTACATGTGTGTTGAGTTCGATGAATGCTTCAAAATATCCAGAATGGAAAGATACGGATGCTGTTTTTGTAGCCACTGTATTCCTACATTGTGTAGCTTTAGAATTCATAAAGAAAGCAAAAGGTATTGAAGGTCTCGAAAAAGCAGTTCGCGCAACAGAAAAAGGAATGGCACTTGGTTTAGGAGTATGCGGCTTTCATACATACCTCCAATCACAAATGATTCCATTTGAAAGTCTTGAAGCAATGATGTTTAACAACATCTTATTCAAAGGCATTCAAGAAAAGTCTAAAGCCGCCTCTGCGTTCCTAGCGACCGTGTTCGGTGAGCCTGAATGGTGTAAAGGTACCGGGTTCGCAAATACCCACACGATGGCTGTAGCACCAACCAAGAGTACTGCTTTGATCATGGGTGGAGTTTCGGAAGGGATTAACCCGGATCCAGCAATGACCTTTACCCAATTGACTGCAGCTGGTGAAGTGGATCGTGCTAATCCAATCCTTCTTGCTTTGATGAAGAAGAAAGGGGTCTATGATCGTAAACATTGGCAAGAACTAGTCGAGTCACAGGGTTCTGTTCAAGGTGTTGATTGGCTTGATGATTATGAAAAGATGGTATTCAGAACAGCTTTTGAAATTAATCAAGAAGCAATTCTCAGAATGGCATCTCAACGCCAAAGGTTTATTGATCAAGGACAATCGGTTAATCTGTTCTTTAGTGCTGATGCGGATGAAGCATACATTGCACGTATCCATCAAATAGCTTTTGAAGATGAAATGATTCATGCACTTTATTACATCTATTCTAAAGCTGGTGTATCTGGTAGTAAAGGTGAAGAATGTATAGCTTGTCAATAACAGCTATTTAACCTAACTAAATAGATAAATACCTCCAGAACTTGGAGGTATTTTAGTATGTTAGTATGTGAAATATTTAATAAAAAAATAGAATGGAAAATGTTTACTGACAATAGTAGATTGTGCTTGTTAAACAATGAGAATTATAAATAATGCTAATTAAAGAAATCCTTAATACATCTTCTAAGTTTAAAGTTCTTCAATCTAATAAAACTAGATTTGAGACTATAGCGACTATAAATGGGCGCCAAATAGAATTCATTGCTGATTATTTTGATGATGTAAAGTATTGGGATATTTCTTTTCATGAGCGTGGAGTAGATGGGCATTTAGATTCTACACAAACCGGAAGTGGTAAAGAATTGGAAGTCTTTGCTATGGTAAAGGATTCATTATTGGCATTCATCGAAAAGTATAAACCTGAGAAGATGGAATTCTCTGCGATGAAAGATGATATCGATAAGCCTCGTAATACTAGAGCTGAATTGTACGATAAATTATTAGCTAGATTCAAAATTCCTGGATATAATGTTGAGCGCCTAAAAGGTCGTCGCAAAGATGTATTCATTATCAAAAAGGATCCAAACGATGTTGATTAAAGAAATCTTAAATAAAAAATCATCATTCTCTGTGATTAAAGATAATGATAGACAATATTTTACAGAAATTAAAATTGGCAATAAAACATTTAATTTTGCTGCTGTGAAAATGGGTGGTAGAAAATGGGGTATCGCTTTTGGTGATGTGCAAAAGAATGATATTGGTCTACAAAGACTTTCATATGTTCCGACTAATGATAAGAATCAATTAGAAGTTTTCTCTTTTGTTAAAGATTCAATTTTTGCTTTTATTGAAAAACATGATCCTGGGATGATTACATTCGAAGCAAAAAGTGATAGTGGCAAATTAAAAACAGCTAGAGCTGATACATATGAACGATTGATAAATCGTTTTAAACTTCCTGGGTATACTGTCCATCGCGGCATTATGCCTGGTGATAATGAAGAAACCTTTTCTATTACTAAAGACTGATATGCTACTTAAAGAAATATTAAATAAGAATGTGATTTATGATATTGTTAAGCAAAATGCTTCTACATTCTCGACAATGGCTAGAATTGGCAGTCGTGATATAAAATTTACAGCATCTATCAATACTGATGATGAATGGGCAGTAGAGTTTACCGAATACCAAGCCAATGATAGGCATTCTAAAGGCACATATAAGAAAACAGGAAGTGGTAATGAACTAGAAGTATTCAGTATGATCAAAGCATCTATTGAAGAATTCATTGAGCTATACAATCCAAAAGAAATCTATTTTACTTCCGAAAAATCAAACGATTCTGATAGTAGATCAAAATTGTATGACCGTATGATGAGCAGGTTTAAAATACCAGGATATACATATCACCAACCAAAAAATATAGATGAAAAAGTAAGTTTGTTTAAGTTAATAAGAAATGATTGAATATTATGCTACTTAAAGAAATACTAAATAAAAAAGTTAAATACACTGTAGAGAAAGCCAACCACTATTCTTTTTTTACCAGGGCAACTATTGGGAATAGGGATATTGTATTTAGAGCTGATCATGACGATGAGAAAGGTGAAAATTTTTGGTATGTGACTTTTGAAGAATTTAAGAAAAGTGAAGATGGCGAAAGTAGTACATATGATATTACTGGGAGTGGAAATGAATTAGAAGTGTTTTCCATGGTCAAAGATTCATTATTGGAATTCATTGAAAAATATAAACCAAAGCTAATAGAATTTACCGCCGAAAAGGAAAATGATTCTGATAATAGGGCACGATTATACGCTAGAATGCTGAAGCGCTTTAGAGTATCTGGGTATACTTATGATATATCAGATAAACATATTTTTGGCAGAAAAGTTAAAGCATTTGCATTAATAAGAAATGATTGAATATAGATTAGCTTAATGATAAATATGTATAACAATTCTCCCTATGTGGAACTATTATGAAATTCAAAGTATTCAAAGAATTTATCGCTGAAGATAAAGCAATTACAATCTCAAAAGCACTTGAAGCTGGAATGTTGAAGGATTCCAAAATACTAGATGTGCTAGCTGAAAAAGTACAGAGTGAAGGCTTTCCTGAAAAGTTTGATCTTCCGGTCAAAACCTCGACTGGAGCAGAACTCGTTTTTCAATATGAGCTGTATGAAAAAACAATTAATGAAAACAAAAGTTATCACCAAGTAACATTCACATATGAACATACTCGTGAAACCACTATTAAGATTCGTGATCTATTGAAAATTGCTGAGAAAGATGATAGTGATGAAGGTGGAGAAGTCTATGATGAATTGCATGAAGAATTAAATTGTGCAGAAATGATTCATATCACAGCAGAATTCGCAGAAAAATTCACAAAGGTTTGGGCCACAAACAAATGATTTCCGTACTTAGGCTGTGGTATAATATTGTCACAGCCTAATAAGAATAATATCTGAGGAAATTCCTAATGGACTTAGAAAAGGACTCGTTAGTAAAAACTCTAAAGTTTGATAAACTTTATATGGATCTAGCTAAACGTGTATCATTGATGTCTCATGCTAACAGAAATAAAGTAGGGTCTATTTTAGAAAAAAATGGACAAATCATTTCTATGGGATGGAATGGCACACCATCCGGCTTTGATAACTCGTGTGAAGATGAAGATGGCGTAACAAAACCAGATGTGATTCATTCTGAAATGAACTTGATTTGTAAGTTAGCTAGATCAACTGAAAGTGGTGAAGGATCAACTATGTATGTTACTCTTTCGCCGTGTGTACAATGTGCTAAAGCTATTATTCAATCCGGGATTACTAAAGTGAAATATGGTACTCCATATCGAGATTTGGCTGGTGTAGAGTTACTTGAAAAAGCAGGAATCGAAGTCGAACATCTTCCGCTTTAAAATATGTACATCATTTGATTTTTGATATACAATACATCTCATATTAATGATTTTAGGAGTTACCAAATGATTTCACGTCCGACGCGTCTTCGCTTGCCGCAGACTGAAAAATTCGATGCTGACAATCCAGATCATCGGACGGCGTATGTGATGTTTTTGAGTACCCAAAAATGGCCTATCAATTTTGAAGTCGAATGGCCGTTCACCAGTATCCCATCGATGGTCATGTTTAAATTGGCTGCTAAAGCAGTCGAGGCAGATGGTCATCTCGATTTGGATACAATTCTCCAGAAATCGGCGATTGAACCGACTACGCAAGGTTCTGCTACAGTACCGAAGTCACCACGGATTACATTGGTGGCTTAAAGGAGATACATGTATCCCGAGTTCAAAACTGATCTTGGAGAGTATATTCTTTGGTACGATGGCTTTGTGGAAATAGATCCTTCTAGATTGGAGGATCTATTCCTTAAAGGGGTCGATCCAAGACGGATTGCTGTTTCCGAAATCAATCAAGATGTTCAAAAATATAATAAGCTTGCTAAGAATAAGATTCAATTAAAAAATGAAATAGATGTTGATCTGATCAATTTTAATTGGAATATTCCCGGGGAATATTTAGAAATAGATGTTAAGAAATATATTTTAGCGTTGACTGTTTCAAAGTTAACTTGGTATTCTGGCCAAGATTTAAAAATTCGGTATGATCGAATCACTCAAGAATTAAAAGAATATACCGATAGAAATCTTCTAGATGTCCTGCGTGTTTTGATATATGTAGTCGATATGTTCAAGAAAAATAAAGTCGTTTGGGGCGTTGGCCGCGGATCTAGCTGTGCTTCATACATATTATTTCTATTGGAAGTACATTCTGTTGACTCTGTTAAATATGAAATTCCATTAGAAGAATTTTTTAAATGAAATTCTGAAAGTCAGTTATAAATACTATACTTGTTGATGTTGCATAAACCGATAATTATAGGAGATTGACTGATGGCAAAGATGGCAAGAAGTGCACGTGGTAGAATAGTGAATTTTGATTTGATAGCAATTCGCCAGCAATTAGCAAATGCTCCAGCTCCAGTAGCTGTTTCAGCACGCCGTGAATATATTGATGATAAGGAAGCTGGTCGTCCAGTAAAGGATACTTTTTTAGATCCAATCAATATTTCAATGGGTGAATCACCTGATGAATTTGAGAATTCAAACGAATAAAAAATAACAATATAACAAATAGGTAATTAATGAATTTACGACCTCTTGGCAAAAATATTATCTTCATTTTTCTAGAAGAAGTATCTCAAGGCCGATTCACTCCAAGCCATGCTAGTGGGATCATTCTCACGAACAAAAACGTTGATGTCAATCGAGAACCAAAATGGGGCAAAGTTTTCCTAACTGGTCCTGACTGTGATGACGAAATTAAAGTCGGCGATTATATTCTAGTTGAGAGCTTATGCTGGACACCAGGATTTGATTTTGATGGTATTAAATTTTGGAAGACGGATTCAGATAAAGTCATGATGGTTTCCGATACTCCGCAACACTCATACTAAAGGTTTAAAATGTTTTTAGTCCTATTGCTTTTCATGGCAGCATTGTCATTGGAAGGAATCGGAACTTTTATCTCGGTGACTGGTTTGGCAGCAACTTTTGCTGCTGATCCAGTCATTATGCTGATGGCGGTTATTCTCGATTTCTGCAAGATTATAGCAGTTAGTGTATTAGCTAAAAAATGGTCGTATCTAAATACTGCAGTTAAAGGGTATTTGATTGCTGCGGTATTAGTCTTAGCAGTAATTACATCTTCTGGTATTGCTGGGTATTTGTCAAATTCATTTCAAAAAGCGATGTTGCCTAATCAAGGAAATCAAATTGTCCTTGATAATGTTCTTAAAGAACAAACTACTTTAGAAAATAGAAAAACTGAAATTGATAAACAAATTGATCAACTTCCTTCTAATTTGGTAGCAGGCCGCCAACGGCTTATTAAAACTTTTAAACCAGAAGAAGATAAAATCAATGCAAGACTAAGTGAAATTGACCTGCAGCTTCCAAAACTGCAAACACAGCAAGTCCAATTGCACACTGCAGTAGGACCGGTCATGTTCTTATCTCAAGCACTCGGTATAACACCCGATGAAGCTGTGTCCGTAGTCATTGCATTGATCATCTTTGTATTCGATCCATTATCAATAGCATTCCTAATTACTGGAAATAGATTGATGGTGTATCGTGAAGAAGAATCAAAACCGGAAGAAGATAATATAAAAACCTATATTTTTGATGGGCCTGGAAAAGGTAAAGGTTCTCGTGTTACAGAACTTCCTGGCCAAGAACCAGTTCAAAATTTTGAACTTCATGATTTCACTTATAAACAAAATCCTATCGATATTGAAACTCATAAAACTTCAGAATCTTCTGAAGTTTTATCAGAGCCAGAAATTTCTAGGATTGAAGAGATTGAACCCGAATATAATACCGAAGATGAAGCCAGAAAAAGCTTTGAACAGCTCAATGAATTAATTAAAACTTCTAGAGTTGATTCTGAAGAACCATTAGTTGATTTAGGACCTTGGCCTTGGCCAGTTTCAAAAGATCCGGTCCCGGGCAAATCAATTGATCTACCAGATTGGGAACCGGTTCGTATCCCTAATGAAGTATTGAACACTCTAGAAGTTCAAAAGCCTATAGTTCCTGAATTAACCCAAACAACTAAAGAACATCTTGATGAAGTTCTTAGACAAATTCTAACAGTTAATCCAGAAGGTAATCTAACTGACGAAGAACGAATTCGATTAGACCTTGCTCTTGATCGGATATTTGGCGCCAGAGATCACCAGGAACCTCCTAGCGAACCTGTTCAGGAAGATGAAGAGGAATATGTGCCTGATGAGAACGAAGCCGCTGTCGTCACTCCTAGTGCATCTTTGCTAGATCCTATTTCATTGGATAACATGAATGGGTCTGGGTTTACCTTCCTTGGTCCGCATTGGATAAATCCAAAACTTCTTGAAGAATATGTGGACAAGAAGTAATTTTCTCTTTTTAACTTTATACTGAATTTATATATGGCAAAATCTAGTAACATCAAACAGCTTTGGGTTCGGAAGTATATGCCAAAGAATCTTTCTGAGGTTGTATTTCAAAATCCTTCACAAAAAAGTAAATTTAACAAATATGTCAATGATGGAGTATTCCCACATTTACTTTTATCCGGTCCTCCTGGTTCTGGTAAGTCATCAATTTCAAATGCGCTGATTGCAGAATTTAATTTAGATCCTATTGATATCCTTCGAATCAATGCATCTAAAGAAAATAGTGTGGACGTTATGCGAGAGAAAATATCCAACTTCGTTGAATCCTATGCATGCGGCCCATTCAAAGCAGTTCAATTAGAAGAAATGGATCGTCTCTCACCAGCTGCACAAGATGCTCTTCGTGTAATCACTGAAGATTATTCTGATCATGTCCGGTTCATTGGAACATGTAATCATGCAAACAAGATCACTCAAGCTTTAAAATCTCGCCTAACCCATTATGTTTTTAAAGCTCCGGCCTTTGAAGACTCTGCTGTTTTAGTAGCAAATATCCTAGTCAATGAAGGTGTTGATTTTGATATTGATTTGTTGGAAAAATATATCAGATCCTGTTATCCAGATCTTCGTGCTCTCCTCATGACACTTCAAGATAATTCGGTCGATGGGAAATTGACCGAACCAGAATCAGCAACCAGTCATGATTACAAATTCAAACTCTTAGAATTGTTTGGCAGAGGAAATCTCCGAGAAGCACGAAAAGTAGTCAGTGAAAATGTTAGCAATGATGAATATGAAGATTTGTATTCATTTATGTACGAAAATGTTGATGCTATCAAATCTTGGACACCAGAAATACAAGAATCTGCTATTGTTTTAATTGCGGATTATCTATACAAAAACAGCATGATGGCAAATCAAGAATTAAATTTTGCTGCATTATGCATTCGTTTGGACGCACTATGAATATGTTAGATGAATTCTTAGATGAAGTCTTGGGTAAATATGACTACGAGATTCTCCCGCTTGGTCATGCTCAAGCTTTTTATCTGGAGGTTTTACTCCATTCACACCCTATAGAAACTAGAAATTCACTACATATCTATGAAGAAGTATATTCTCATGGTAAAGATGAATACCTATGTCTGCTACCTTTTGGGGATGCTCTCCCATGCGAAGTGTCAATCAGGACACTTCGAAAGAGAAAAGATCCTATCCAATTGGAATTGTTTTAAATCAAGACCAAAGATAGATTGAGTTGTAGTAAAATAAAACATACAACATAAGAATAACATGTCAAAAGAATTTGCATTAGATATCTGGCAACTCCTAGCGGCCATCGATAAAAAAGACACTTCATTTTTTAGTAAGCTAACTCCAGAACAACGTAAAGGATATTCTCCACTGATTGCGATGAGGTGGTCGACCGGATGTAATGATCCTAAACAAATTTTACATGTTAATGAACTAGTCAATAGGTATGTCTTCAATCTGGGAAAACACCCAGAGCTATTGTATAAACTCCAATGCGCGGCCAGTTCAGGAATTCCTAGGCGATATTCTTGGACCGCTTCTAAAAGTAAAACTAAAAAAATTAAAGGTCTGGATATCGTGATGGAATATTACGATTGGGGTGTTCGTGAAGCGACTGCAGCAATAAAATTATTATCTTCGGAAGATATCATAGCAATGGCTGAAGATCTCGGATATCAAAAAGACGCTCTGTCCAAGTTAAAAAAGGAATTAAAAAATAATGGCTAAGAAGAATAAAAAACAAGTTGTTGAATTACCTTTATCTGAAGAACAGAAAGCCTTTAAACAGGAAATTAATGATCTACACGATGCAATGGATGAAGCAAGAAACGAATATTATGATCGCAAATCATCATGCACACATTCTATTGGATATGTAGTACGACAAGAACCCTGGGGTATGGAAGGTAGTACATATTGTACAATTTGCGATCTCCATTTTGGTCATTACTGTCCGGAATCATTAGATCATGCGTGCCATTATTATACAGAAGATAATGGTCGGGTTAAATTGGCTACTGGCGAATTAGTTGATGCGCCAGATGGTCATAATAGTAAATATGAAACTGATGATAGCTGTATATTTTGTGGTGTACCAGACGAGAGAAAATAATGGCATTCGAATGTGGATATTGCCTTAAGATTTTTAAACATGAGGCTTCATTCATGAAGCATGAATGTCCTCAGATGAAACGAGCTAAGGATATCAATACCATAGAAGGAATGGCAGCCTATGCAATTTATTCAAATTGGATGAAGCTCCAAAAAAGAAAAGTGCCGACGATAGAAACATTTTCGACTTCTAGATATTTTACATCATTTGTTAGATTTTTTCATCACGCTAAAAGATTGAATTTGCCATCGACTGATTCGTTTGTTAAGCTCATGGTTCAGAATACAATCTCGCCTATGCTTTGGTCTCGCGATGAATTTTATTCAATGTATTTGGAATGGATTGACCGTAAACAAGATCCAATCGATCAAGCGGCGATCACAGTGGAAACGATTTATAAAATAGCCGAAGCTGCCGAATTACCAGTCAATAAAATTTTCTCAGTACTTGAACCTAATGAAGTTGTTCATTTGATTAGGCAACGGCAATTGAGTCCTTGGCTTTTACTTTGTTCAAAAACATTCAAAGAATTTTTAGTTGGCGTATCTGATATAGACCGCGAGAATTTATTTAATGTAATTGGATATGCATATTGGGCTGATAAGTTTGAAGCTAATCCGACAATTGTCCAAAATATGAAATTGATTGCAACAGAGTTAGGAATATGAAACTATCACAAGACGAAATAGCAACATTGATGTTTGCTCTTCGAGATGCACAAGCCTCATATTATAGAGATAGTCTACTGGCTATTAAGTACAATGACCAGCGATATGTTAATGAACTTCAACGCAAGACTTTAGCCTGTGAAGCCCTGATTGATAAACTCAAATTGGAAATATAATGAAAACAGTAAAAGGAGAAGTCGAACTAAATATAGTATGTTCGGACCAACCTATTTGGTGTGTCTATGGGTATAAAGATTTCCCATCCATCATGTGTTGTATCATTAAAGATTCTGGTGACTTAATACCAAGTCCGGTAATTTGGGGTTATAGTGTTTATAAAAGAGTTCCGGGGTTTCGGACAATTGGTGACTATGTAGTCAACTGGCGCAAAAATAAAGACATAGTAAAGTTTTTTGTTGATAAGCAAGATGCGCTTAATTTTATCGGAGAATGTGTTACACCTAAAGTGAAAAAATGAAATCCACCTATAAATAAATTTAGCTTCAACCTTACAATTCCACAGTAGGAGGTTTATTATGTCGCAAGTAAACAAGACATCAAAGCGTCTAGAAAGTGATATTCAACAACTCAACAACATCATTAATTCCCTCGTAGAAGAGAATTATTTGTTGAAAACGTTATTGACTCAATACACATCTCCTACACAATCTAATAAGCAGAATAAATGAGTGATGTGATTAATGCTGAAGACGATTTTGAGGGTTTATCTCGAATCGTCTTCGGTCAAATGTTCTCGCGTTTAAAATTTAATGAACAACTGGTCAGGATAGGATTTTGTAAAGTTCTAATCAAAGATATGAACCAAGCAGAATACGAAGACTATAGGCGTCTTTGTTGGATGCTTCAACAAATGTCTGATACACCAGAAGAATAAAATATGGACGTAGACATCGATCTGAAATCGTCAACACCGATTTCAAAGATTTTTGCTGGCTGGCCTCTTGCCATGCAATTACTATCAGACAAAGATGGAAATACAAGGGCGATGAAGCATCCATGTGGAATTTATCCACAAAATATTCCGGTTGATCCATTATCCGGATTGGCCGCAATCCCTCATAGGGATGCAGCAGCACTTGGGTATTTCAAAATTGATATGCTTCATAATTCGGTATACAGCCACTTCAAATCTAAAGAAGAAATAGATGCACTTCTTGAGTTAGAGCCAGAATGGGACCTCTTAAAAATGAAATCGGTTGTTACGCAACTATTTCAGATCAGCAAACATTTCGAGCTCATTAGAAAGCTACAACCAAAATCGATTAACGATTTAGCTGATGCTATTGCATTAATTAGGCCAGGTAAATCTCACATGGTCGAAAAATATTTAACAAACAAACAAGAAGTTCGTAATTTATTGTATGACCTAACAGATGAAACTTACAGTTTTAAACGAGGTCATGCTATTGCATATGCAATGGTTATTGTTTTACAGCTCCATCTAATTTCAGCTGGAGTTGATTTATAAAAAATAAAATAATGTCAAATCATAAAGCTTTACAGGGTCGAACCCCTTTATTCAAAACTATGTTTGGTTCCAGATTATATGGAACCAATACACCGACTTCAGATATTGATTGGAAAGAATTATTTCTGCCAAATCTGGAAAATCTATTAATCGGAAAGAAACCAACCAATGTAGTTGTTTCAACCGGTGGTGATAAACTTCGTAATACTAAAGATGATGTTGATCAAGAGTTCATTCCAATTCAGGTTTTTGCGAATGACTTCATTGGCGGCCAAACATATGCTGTAGAATTAGCATTTGCTATTCTATCAAGTGATTTTAAAGCCGGCCAAGAATTCCTAAGTGAACACGTCACAGGTAAAAAAGATCTTATTCTATTCACTCGGGAATTGGTTGAATCATTTTTGACGTCAAATATCAAAGCTATGATTGGATATGCAATGAATCAAGCCCAGGTCTATGGGATCAAAGGATCTAGACTTGCTTCCGTTAGAAATTTTCATGATTACTTAGCCGGAATTTTGTCTATTTCTGGAGTTCTACTTGATGGTAAACCATTGTCAGAAAGCAAATTAGAAACATGTGTAGAGTGGGTTAATGATCATACGGACAAGTATATGTTCATGACGACTTACGAACATATGGATCAAACCTTACCTGCTATTAGTATTCTTGAAAAATTATATCCTGTAAATATTACAGTTGGTGAAGCCTTTGATAGAGTCAAAAAGCTAATTAGTAAATATGGCACTAGAGCTGAAGATGCAGAAAATGCTAAAGGTGTAGATTGGAAAGCTACAAGTCATGCAGTCCGGATCACAATGCAAGCCATTCGTATTCTTAGTAATGGTTTTCTTGTATTCCCATTACCAAAAAAAGAAATTGATTTGTTATTGTCTATTAAGCATGGTGAACTGCCATTTGCTGAAGTAGAAGCTATTTTGGTGAACTTGTTTGCAGAACTCGATCAAATCAAAGAAACAACTGTTCTTCCAAGAAGAACTGCAGAAATGGATGAGTATTTTGAAGTATGGCTTAAAGGTTGGATGCGGTATTTTTATAAGTGCTTTAACTAATAATTTCCAGTTACTAGTATTTTAGATTACAGTATTATCCATTTAACTTAACGTTGAATGGAGAAAGACATGAAAAACTTATTAGTTTTAATTTTGATGATCATGTTGCTGTCGGCATGTGGAGGTGGTGGTGGTGGTGGCGGAAATTCGACGCCAGCGCCAGCAGTCACGATGTCGTTCAGTTCGCCAAAGATTGCCGTCGGCCAAACATCGACTCTCACATGGACAGCAACGAATGCCACGTCCTGTACTGCAAGCGGCGCATGGAGCGGCGTACAGCCATCATCGGGATCGATTGTTGAAACTCCAACAGCCGGTGGACCCGAATCATTCACGTTGTCATGTTCTGGTGCTGGTGGACAAACGGCACAAGCTGCCACACTCATCGTGCCGATGCCGGTACTAGCTTCGTCATATCAAAATAAGATCGCTGCTGCGAATGCAATCGGACCTCAATCACCTACATCGCAGTACGGAGATGCCATCGCGTATGGTGATTTCTTCCAAGACGGCACAGAGTCGATGGTGGTGAATACTCTCGTCTACAACGTGAATGATCCATCGACAGCAACTGATTATGGCTCGATTTACTTCTACAAAAAAGTGAATGGCGTTTGGGTCGATCACACATCCGATATCTTGTCGAACACTGTCGGCTGTTTGCATCCGAGAAAAGCCATCGTTGCTGATTTCAATGGCGATGGCAAACCGGACGTATTTTTTGCATGTCATGGTTTCGATGCTGCACCGTTCTCTGGTGAACAGCCGCATATGCTGCTCAGTCAGCCGGATGGCACATACAAAAATGTGATGCTCCCGTTCACGGGATATTTCCATGGCGCATCTGCCGCCGATTTCAATGGCAATGGCTATGACGATATTCTCGTTGCCGATCCAAATGTTGTCGGAACGCCGTATTTCTTAGTGAACAACAAGGATGGCACGTTCTCGCAGAATTTTACGCGACTGCCACTGGTTGTTCCAGAAACGCCGGCCGGCGCAACACAAACAACGAATTGTGCTTCATGCAGCTCGCCGCAGATCTATTCGGTCGAACTGATCGATATAAAAGGGATCGGAAAATACGACGCGCTCTTAGGTGGCACTGCCCCCGATAACATGTATGGCAATTGGGTGCCGACGATTTTCTACAACAGCGGCACCAACACCTATTCGCAATCGAACGTCGCGCAGTTGCCGTACAACTCGCAATACGGAGTGCTGTTGGATTTCCTGTTTGTGAACGGCAATATCTACACGACGAACGTTCATCTGACTTCAACAGGTGCTTACGGATTCAGTGACATCGAACGAATTTCGGGATCGACTAACACCCAGCTATGGGCGGGAAGTTCGAATTTCTCGAATGGATCATCGTGGCTGAATTGGATCATTCCCTACCAAGGCAACATCGATAGCTTGAATTCAAGCTACGGCGTGTCTGTTCCAGAATAAAAAAGAAATATTAAAAGGTTCCAGTCAGCTGGAACCTTTTAATTATAGTAAATCATATTTTTTTAGTATTTCTTCAGACATTATTCCTCACCAGAATAATCGATATCTTGACCAGACTTAAAGATAGAAATTTCTTTATTCTTTTTTAGTTTGATTTCTACTGAAGAAGGAATTACACTGACCCGTTTCCGTTTGATTCTAGGTTTTGCATCTATATCATACACAAAGAGTTTGCCTATCATTCTAGACACATAATCTAAATTGAATGTTCTTAACAGCGGTTCAACTTTATCTTTCACTCCAAGTTTTGCAAATTCAAAAGATAACGGGTATTTGTCACTAGATTTATAATACCAGATATTTGCAACACTTAAGAACCACGTAACATCTACACCTTCAGCTTCAGCATAATCAATCACATAGGCTGAGATGTCAGTTCCTCTGATATTATCAATGATAGCTAGATATCGTTCTTTTTTATGTTCCAAAAGCGTCAAATATAGATAATTTGCTTTGTCTTGTAATTCTTCTAAAATGAGTGGCGGTATATTTTTCTTTGACACTTTATGTATTCCTTATGATCTTATACAGGTATTTATCTTAGGATTTATTTCAAGAAACATATGTACATTCCTTGGAATACTGATTATAATAATCCTAACGACAACAACGAATATGTAAAAATCATGACAACAGTAATAGTTCCAGCGATGGTTGAAAAAGTCTTGAAATGGTTCAAGACCATCGAAGAACTGAATCAATCGTACGCTCGCCTTGGGCCATACACATTTGCTAAGACTTATGATGTCTTAGTTGATAATTCTGGTGAAGCATTTGCGACCGAATACACATCTTGGTATAACGAAGTTTTTGGTGAATTCATGTTTTAAAATATTGGAGAAAGATCATGGGTAAACTTAATCTTGATGGGATCCCCACAATAGAGCGTAAGATTGCCCTGGTTGACTCTATGATCGAACATAACAAATTTATGTTTACTCAATTCAAAGGACCATATGCTAATCCTTTGAAGTCTGAAATCAGCGCTGAAGTTGATCAACTTGTATTGATTAAGAAAGGCTTAATCAATACAAAAATACAAGTTGATGAACAACTAGCAAAAAATGCAATTTCAAAAAAGTCTACATTTGATTTTTTGAAATGGTATTTTCATATGTACATTGCCTAATTGATTTATGTTATAATTATTTTCTATCCAAATGGAAAAATAATTATGCACAACCAATCAATGCGAGATGCCTTTGATGCTATCATCGCATGTCGGAATGATTCAGGCAAACTTGCTAAAGAAAACTTTCTTCGAGTACAAGAACATAACCTCGAATTGAAAGAATTCTTGCGACTGGCATATGAACCACGAGTCAACTTCTTCGTATCGAAAATCGATCAATCTTTTTCTGATGGGCAAGCCCAACCAGGAACGCTCTCACTTACCAATGAATTGTTGATCGAAATTCAAGATACTCTTTCTGCTAGAAAGATTACTGGTCATGCTGCAAAAACCTGGCTCGCAAATATCCGAGTTGGTTTAGAACATGACTGGGAAAAAGAACTCCTTGATTTACTAATTGGGCGCGATGTCAAATCGGGCTTCAATGTTTCTACGATCAACAAAGTATGGAATGAATTGATTACTGATATTCCGTATATGCGGTGTTGTCTTCCAAAAGAAGCCAAACTAAAAACTTGGCCTTGGGCAAGAGGAATTTATTCTGAGATCAAAGCCGATGGGATGTTTGCAAACATCGATCATCATGATGATGGTTCTGTCACAATCATTAGCCGTGCTGGTGCTCCATTCCCACTAGAATTCTTTGAAGAACTAATTCTCGAAGTTAAGGATAAAGTTCCTCTTGGCCATCGGTTGAATGGCGAATTGCTGATGCTCCGTTTGTCAGACAAAAAGATCTTGCCAAGACAAATTGGTAATGGGATGTTTAACAAGATTGCACAGGAAGGTGTTCTTGAAGAAGAAGATCAAGGATGCATTGCAGTCTATGATGCATGGGATCTTGTTCCGCTTTCAGAATGCCGGCCAAAGAATAAGTACAATGTCAAATATAGTGTTAGATTTGAAAAACTTCTAGACTGTTTAGATGATACAATAAACAGTCCTGTTCTTCGAGTCATTGAATACAAGATGGTTCGATCAATGAAAGAAGCCTATGAACATTATAAAGAATGTTTGGAACGTGGCTTAGAAGGAACTGTAGTCAAGCATCCAGATATGATTTGGGAAGATACAACTTCAAAATTCCAAGTCAAGCTTAAATTGGAAGCCGATTGTGAACTCAGGATTAAAAAGTTTAATCCTGGTAATGGCAAGAATGAAAAACTGTTTGGCTCGATTGAATGTGTTAGTGAAGATGGGAAAATCGTAGTCAATGTATCCGGATTTAAAGATGATGTCCGTAAGAAATTTTCTGCTGAACGTGATACAATGATTGATAAGATCATGACTGTCCGATCAAATTTCTTGTTGGAGCCAGCCAGAAATAAACAAACATATTCATTGTTTTTGCCGCGTCATATTGAAATCCGGCATGACAAAACTGAAGCGGATACGCTTGAAAAGGTTATTGCTCAATTCGATGCAGCAATTAAAGCAGTCACCGATCTGGAATAATTTTTGTGGTTCAACTTGTTAAGGAAAATAATATGTCCGTTATTAATGACGCATCGACCATTGCCGCCCATAAAGGTAGGTACATGGTTGGAAGTATTCACAAAACAACCAGCGCCATCAGCTTTTCGGCAAATCCGATCACGCATAGTACTATTGGCGCAGCAAAAACCGAAGCTTTGCGCCTTGCAAACCTCGACCCAACAAAGAAGTTTATCATTGTCGTTATCGACTCGATCGTGTCAAAACAGGACGTAGTCTGGGAGTAATCAGATGGCTCCCTGATTGTGTAGGATCACATCAGGGAGCGTAGTGAATAGAGATTGAACAACCATATCAACCTCTCTAAAAATAGGTATTCTGCGATAGAGTACCTATTTATCTTTCTGCTTCAAAATCCCAATATTAGAATTAAAGAATTGCGTGTTCATGGTAAATACCTATACAACTGTAGGAGGAGTATCATGAGCAAACGTATTGAGCTTCAACATTTACAAGAAGAAAATAACAATCTGTTATCTTTCATTCTTGATATCTATAATGATAAAAAATATTTCAGAGAAAATGTTGGATTGCTTAATGCGTGTATTCTGGAATGGCACAACAATAACCTTCTTCTATAAGACATAAAAAATGATTAGGTACTTGCGAGAGTGCAGTGATATTCACTTGGAGTTTGGCGCTTACGAGGTACCTACTCTAGACACAGATAAAGAAACAATCCTTTTATTAGCTGGTGATATCCATGTTAAAACAGGAATAATTAAAAAAGATTGGATAAAAAATCTTAGTGAAAGATTTCATGATATTGTTTATATCCTTGGTAATCATGAACACTATAGATCCAGCATCGATGTCACGGCTAATAAAATAAAACTCGCATTATCCGAATTGGGCATGACGAATGTTCATGTTCTTGATAATGATGTATTTAAAATTCCAGGACATCAAATCAAGATTGTTGGTGGAACATGTTGGACTGATTTTAATAAAGGGCATCCCGTCACAATGTGGACAGCTCAAACTAAAATGAGTGATTACAAATACATTCGGCACAATCAACACAGCCGCAAGCTTCATCCAAACGTGATTATTGGTGAGCATCTTAAATTCAAAACATTCTTAATAGAAGAATTAAAGAAGGATCCTGATTATCAAGTCATTGTGATGACACACCATGCGCCGCATTCTTTGAGCACATCCAAAATATATGATAATGATTATCATGATAATGGTGCATACCATTCAGATTTAAGCGAAATAATATTAGACTATCATGAAATCAAATATTGGTTTCATGGCCATATGCATAATTCTTCTAACTATGATATTGGCCAGTGCAAAGTAATTTGTAATCCGCGAGGGTATTATCCTTCAGAATTGAATAAAGACTTTGACCCTATTTTAAGGATCGATCTATGTTTGAATGCATCTTTGTGAGGCATGAATTCGAGCCTATAGCATGTGAAGGTGATGATGCTTTAATGACATCAGAAAGATTTCTTTTGAAGTGCGAAACAAGAGTACACAATTTAGCAATAGCGTTATCAAAGCGGTATGGTGGCTATTGGCAAATATGGGAAGTTATTTGAAATGGGCCGCCTGATAAATTTAAATATATTTCGTAGTAAGAAACCAAAACTAAAATTAGGAACTCCTACAGAGGAAGAAGCCTTTGCCCAAGCCAGTGAAGGACTATTCTCTCAGTGGATGTTTCATGCTGAAGCAAATACTTTAAATTCGTTTATTGCTGAAAAATTCAGAGAGCCCGAAATTGATTGGCTCTCGGATCGAAATGCTGTTGCTGAGCTAGAAGAAGGTTCTAATTTTGAATTTTCATTGCTCAGTCCAGGATATACATTAGATAATATTCTCGGTTGGCAAGCATCATTCATGATTAACGGAAATATTTACGAAACCCCGGTCTTAGAATTTGAAACCCATACCAGAGTGTATTGCGTTTTGTTGTACCATGCATTACTTGTTGCATTATCCGATATCAAAGCCCAAACAGAAAAATAACATGATCTCAATCATCGCAGCAAAAACAAAAAATAATGTCATTGGTGTAAACAATACTCTTCCTTGGAAACAACGGAATGATATGCAACGATTTAAATCTTTGACATATGGTGCTGAAGTCCTGATGGGTCGAAAGACTTGGGATAGTATTGGTCAAAAGCCATTGCCAGGACGATACAATTCTGTAGTATCTCGAGATGAACTATTTCATGGAAGATTCTGGCAGAATGTCGCTGTTAGTGATACTGATTATGTTGCCTCTGATGCTAAATACCATCTACAAACATGCGAAGTACGGGATTCGGATTTATTTGTAATTGGCGGCGCACAGATTTATGAAGTAGCAATGGAATACGCAGCTCGTTTATATATCACTGAACTTGATGTTGAATTAGAAGGCGATGCATTCTTTCCAACTATTGATATGTCGATTTGGAAGAAAATAGCAGAAGAAAAATATCAAGCCGATGTTGATAATGAATATGGATATAATTTCATAACATATGTACGAAAATAAAAATAAGAAGAATAAATGAATTTCGAAGAATACTTTGATACACAGAAATTAAAACCAAGACCGCAACAAACAGAAATTTTACAAGCCCTAAATATTGTCTGGAAAAACTACAAGTATTTCGCGATTGCGGCTCCAACGGGTGTTGGTAAAACTTATGTTGCATTAGCTATCGCGGATGCATTAAAACAATCGTACCTTCTGACTGGAACTAAGAATCTCCAAGAACAATACATAAAATCAAGTTCTAAAGTTGTTGACTTAAAAGGGCGTTCAAATTATCAATGCAATATTAATCCACTTTTTACAGTTGATGAAGCTCCGTGTTTAGCTAATAAAGAACTTAAAGGATCTTGCATTAGGGCTAATACTTGTGATTATTATAATCAAAAGACTAAAGCATTGAAGTCTCAAATGATGATCACAAACTATGCGTATTTTCTAACATGTACTTCTAATGCAGATGAAGATACTGAATGGTTAAAACGCGAATCTATGATTATGGATGAAGCACATGATCTAGAAAAGCATTTGATTTCGATGGCCGAAGTTAGAATCAATCTCAATGATCTTTGGGCTACCTTTGGGATCGGAAGTGATGAATGGCGATTTAGTAATGATCCATTAGAAAATCTTAAATTGCTTGATTTGATCATGAAGCAAATGGAAGCCAAGATTGAAGAAATGGCTGATAAGATTGTTGAAATCTTCAATGAAGGCGCAATCATGAAAAAGGGACCTAAATCAATTCCTAAAAATGTCCAAGAGAAAATCCGTAAGATCACTTCAAAGAAAAGCGTATTAGAAGGATTTGTTTCTAAAATCAGTATTTATGTTGACACTCGAGAATTTGAAGATAGTCCATGGGTTGAATCTGTTAATTTCGAAGACAACTCAATTATTCTTTCTCCATTAACAGCAAAATATCTATTCAAACTCATGATGGAAGATTTTGCAGAAAAGTTTGTTTTTATTTCTGCGACATTACCTCCTAAGAATGAAATCTGTAAAGAGCTTGGAATTGATGAATCTGAAATGTTTTACATCGAAGTTGGAACTCCATTTGAACCAACTAAATCACCTATCATTTTACTTCCCGTTGGAAAGATGAATTATAAGGAATTGGATAGTACAATTCCTAGAATTGTTGAAGCTATTGAAGCCATTCTTGAAACTCATAAAGATGAAAAGGGTTTGATTCATACTGGAAATTATCGAATTGCAAAAGAGATCCTAGATGGAGTTGATGTTTCTACTAAGTCTAGATTGATTGCTCGTGATATGGGTAAAACAAAAATTAATAATGCTAATCTTTTAAAATCTCATTATGGCACTGATTTACCAACAGTATTACTTTCACCGAGCATGACAACCGGGATTGACTTAGCCGATGATATGGCAAGGTTCCAGATTATAGTTAAACTCCCGTTTGCTTCTCTAGGTGATGCTCGGATCAAACGAAAGGCTGAAGTATTTCCATATTGGTATACATCACAAATGTTTATGGAAATACTCCAAGCCAGTGGTCGAGCCACACGAAGTGAAGAAGATTATTCAACAACCTATATTTTAGATTCATCATTTTTATATTTCTATAATAATGCAAAATCTAAATTGCCTGGTTGGTTCAAAGACCGTTTACAATTCTGATAGTGAAAGAAATCATGACTAACAAACTTATTAATATGATTAGATTATTCCGCATTGCCATTCTACTCACTATTCTCTCGATGACAGTGGCATTTGCCCTTATTTGGGTCTTCAAAATTGGATTTATCCTAACTTTTTTCCTGGTCATAGTATTACTATTATGGCTTGGTGTGCAGCTCGCAAATTATACTTAACGGAAAGACCGATGCCGAAAAATGACCTAGATTTTTATAAATCAGAACTTAGAGTTTTACTCTATGCCAATAAAGTTGTTGTTGATTGTAATGAAAGCATGGATGAATTCTTGACTGATGTAGCAACTTGTATTTGTCGTTTACAAGAAAAGAATGAATTCCTTCAAGAACAACTTAATGAAATCCGGAGTAGAGAACAAAATCTAGGTTTTGACGATTGAACTTGTGTGGTATCTTTTGCCGGAGACCTGTGATATAATATACTTTATTAATGTTAATTCTATAGGTGGTTCATTTTGTCTATCAACTATACCAAAGAGCCATTCCGGATTCATACTCCTCATTCGCCGGCCGGCGATCAACCGGCGGCTATCAAACAATTGGTGACTGGGCTAACCGATGGGTTAGGATTTCAAACATTACTTGGCGCAACCGGGACCGGAAAAACATACACAATGGCTAAAGTCATTGCTGAAACAAATAGGCCCGCCCTCATAATCGCCCCAAACAAAACCTTATGTGCACAACTCTATTCGGAAATGAAAGCATTCTTTCCGAATGCTGCTGTAGAATATTTTGTTTCATATTTTGATTATTATCAACCAGAAACATATCTTCCGGCACAAGACAAATACATTGATAAAGATTCGATGGTTAATGCTTATTTGCAAACACTTAGGCTTGCTGCGACCAAATCCATTTTGACTCGCCAAGATACGATTATAGTGTCTACCGTATCAGCAATTTATGGCCTTGGTGAATCATATGAACTTGAATCACACGCCATTATGCTAGAAGCTAATAGCCAAGAGTCACAAAGTGATTTAGTCTCTAGGCTTATTAAAGCTCAATATACAGTTATTAAATCTGATAAGCTTTTAAGCCCGGGTGAATTCAAAAAGAATGGTGATACATTAACTATTCAACCAGCTGAATCCGGAGATTATGCGATCCGAATTGAGTTCTTTGGTGATACTATCGAAGAACTCAAAATGATTGATTCCATTACCGGAGTCACAAAACAAAAATTAACTTCATTCACTATTTTTCCTGCATCCCATTATGTGGTTGGTGCTGAACGAATGAGTCCTGCTCTTGATGCAATTCGTTTAGAAATGGAAGCACAAGCTCAAAAATTTATGAGTGAAGGCAAATATATCCAAGCCCAACGGATTACTGAACGGACTGTATTTGATCTAGAAATGATGGAAAATCTCGGATATTGTAAAGGGATTGAAAATTATTCAAGGCACCTCTCCGATAGAGCGATTGGTGAACCGCCTACAACTCTTCTTGATTATCTTCCGGATAATGCTATTACGTTTATAGATGAAAGCCATACTACTGTTCCTCAATTAGGTGCTATGTTTGCTGGTGATAAATCACGTAAACAAGTTTTAGTTGATAACGGATTCCGTCTTCCATCAGCATATGATGCACGCCCATTAAATTTTCAAGAAATAGAATCAAAACTAGGCCAAACCATATTTGTTTCTGCTACGCCAAGCGAATATGAATTAACAAAGTCTGGGACTGATATAGCTGAACAAGTAATTAGGCCAACTGGAATTGTTGATCCAGAAATAGAAATCAGGCCTGCTAAATATCAAGTTGATGATTTAATGTCTGAGATTACTGACCGAGCAAAGGTTGGCGAACGAGTTCTAGTGACCGTATTATCAAAGCAAATGGCTGAACAACTTTGTCAGTTTTATCATGACAATGGATTGAAAGCACGATATCTCCATGGCGATGTTGAAGCAGTAGAACGTGTTGAAATTTTACGAGATCTCCGCCTAGGTAAATTTGACGTTCTGATCGGTATAAACCTTCTCAGGGAAGGTCTTGATTTACCTGAAGTATCTCTAGTCGCAGTCATGGACGCGGACAAGGAAGGGTTCCTACGCAATGCTAGGAGCTTGATTCAAACCATTGGCCGAGCTGCCAGAAATATTAATGGCCATGCTATTTTCTATGCAGACAAAACAACTAAGTCTATGGTTGCTGCAATAGAAGAAACCGATCGCCGCCGGACAAAACAATTGGCGCATAATAAGAAACACAAAATAAATCCGGTTAATGCGTCAAATCAAATCAGGGCTATGCTTGATCAGGAATTAGTTGATATCCCGTTTGATGAATCTTTGTATAATAAATCAGTCAAAGAACTTCAGCGGCTTATGAAGGATGCATCAAAAAATCTAGAGTATGAAAAGGCCGCTAAGTTTCGTGACCGTATTAATGAACTGAATCGCCAATCAATAGGCCATATTTAATAGGCGAATATAATGGCTGAAGAACACCTGGTAAAATTGTATAGGTCATTATATGACCTCACTAATCCGGAATGCGGTAAGTGTCGTCTTCCGCATTCTTGTTGCTCTGGTGAATATTGTGAAGCTACAATAGAGTATGCAAAAGAATCATGGAACACAATTCTTGAAAGAACAGACCACCCAAAGTTACCATTGATGGGTCCTAATGGATGTATAGCAGCCCCGCACTTAAGACCCTCATGTACAATGCATACTTGCCAAGTCAATGGTTTTGGATTTAAGCCTGATGATCCCAAATGGACTAATAAGTATTTTTCTATACGAGAAGAAATTGAAGGTCTTGAATATAAACGAATGACAGGAAAATAATATGTATCCAGAACAACTAGCAATTCGCCAGTGGTTATCTAAAGCGGTCCCATGTGTCGGCAGTGGTGGATGTTGTTGCATTGGTCCACAAAATGGCGAGCCTCTATGTGGCCGCATGGTAAAATCATTGGATATTATGATAAACAGTCATATGAACAGATTAAAGCATTAACTGAAAAATGGCTTCTTAGTGAGAAAGGAAGTGATGCGCCTGCAGTCACTTAAATAATTTTATATTTCTAAAGTCTTTGGTATATAATCATTCTTATGAACAAATAGGAGTGATTATCATGCCACAAGAATCAAATGGTGACCTCTATACTGGAATGGGTATTAAAATCAAGTTAGAAGATTTGATTGCTCAATTCACGTTCTTCGGTAAAACTTACCCGATTGGTAAGTTTGATCCAGCCGAATACCCAACAATGCAATCTGAAAAATCCTGGCCTCAACTCGGTCAAGAAATCCTGAATCAACTAGACGATTCGAAATTCTGGTCTGTTGACGAATTGATCACGATTGCAATGATGAATCAACAAGATTTCCTTCTTTGTATCAATCCACTCCAACCAGGATGGGATGATCCTTCTTTATATATTTGAAAAATTCCAGTTACTTTTCTGGAGTCTTTTGATAATATGGTTCTTATGGCAGGTATTTTTAACTTTCGGAGAAATGACATGGCACATGAACTTGCATTCGTTGGTAATAAAGCTTCCATTGCATTTGTTGGTGATGTTCCTTGGCATGGTCTTGGTCAAAGTCTGACCAAGGATGCCTCAATCGAAACCTGGTCCAAAGAAGCCGGTCTGGATTATCCGATCAAGTCAGCACCAGTCAAATTCGATATTCCGTCAGAAAATTCCAGCACCACGTTGAAAGCGCTCGGGATTAATACCCCGGAAGTCGAAACGAAGAATTACAATCGGCGCCGGGTTCTGTATCGTGGTGATACACATGAAGAACTTTCGATTGTGTCGGATGATTATCGAATCGTCCAGCCCGCACAAGTTCTGGAATTCTTCCGTGATCTGGTCCAAGAAGGTGGCGGCCAGATGTACCTCGAAACCGCAGGTGCTTTGTTTGGTGGAACTCGTTACTGGGCAATGGCGAATACCAATCGCGAAGAAGACGTCCTGAAGAACGACCGGATCAAATGCCGATTGCTTCTGGTTTCGAGCTGTGATGGAACCCTGGCAACAACCAGTAAATTGGTCGCTGAACGGGTGGTATGTAATAATACTCTCAAGGTCGCCATGGGTGAATCAGCCTCCAACCAGCAACAAGTTCGTGTGACCCATGGCGCAACATTCGATCCCAAGAAAATCAAGGAAGCACTTGGTTTGATCGATTCTGGCTGGGATACCTTTATGACGAATATCAAATCCATGGCCGCCAAGAAGGTCACTGATCTCGATGTCAAGCAGTATATCGCTGAGATCATGCTCAACAAAGCACAATTTGCCGAGTTTGAGAATACCGAAGGCGGCAAAGTCCATTCACGGGTTCAATCCAAACTCGATACCATCTTCAATATGTACAAAGGAACTGGGATGGGAGCTGATTTGGCCACCGGAACCCTATGGGGAGCATTGAATGCAGTCACAGAATATGCAGACCATCGCATTGGCGAAATAGATGACAACAAGCTCTGGAACTCATGGTTTGGTATTACCGAATCCATGAAGAACAAAGCTTATGAGCTCGCAATGGATATGGTTTAAATCAAATTGGATCTGGTGAAAGCCAGATCCTTTTCTTAATTTCATCGGAGAAATCATGTCAGAAGCTAAGTTTGTTCCTGTGTTTTGGACTAATAAATCCTGCATCGATCGGATTAAAACAGAAACCGATTCTTTGTATGTCTCTGCTGTTGTAATTTCAACAGAGACAAAGCTCCATGACGCTCCGCTATACGATCAAGAAGCAGTCAACGAACTCATGGATACCATTGATATCAAAGCTCAAGCGGGTTTATGTCAAATGTCTCATGCTGGTACTCGGGAATTTTTAAAAGATATTCGACGTCTTGTTTTGGCCATACAAGGTAAAGGCACCTCAGATATTTAAAAGAATATGGTTTACAAAAGTCTTTCGGCAGTATAGAATTACTCTTGTGATGCGAAACCTCGTTACAAGGAATAGAGAAATGGAACTGCAATCTCAAAATAATATTGCTGCAGACCTTACACTAGATCCAGCCGATGGGAAATGGACAGCAACATATCAAGGTAAAATTCTCGCTAAGTCCAGAGACCGGAAATACATCATCGACACTATTTCCCGTGGCTTGAATAAAACAGCTAAGGCATGTGGTGTGACTCATGTAACTGAACTGAATTCTGGAAATGTTGGTGAATTGCTTCAAGTTAACGGGTTTGAAATGCCTGTTAAGCCGTATTTCACCATCAATGAACGATTTGAATTCCTGAGTAATTTAACTCAGATGACCATTGAAGGGACTGCGGTAGCGTCCCTTGTCACAGGCGAAGGTGGCCTTGGTAAGACTCATACTGTCTTCGATGAAATCAATAAGGCGGGCCTGACCTACACAAGAGATTTCTCGCCGCCTCCAATTCCAGAAAAGGCAGAAAAAGACCCGGATGCAGATCCAGATGAAGCCCAAGAAGAGGAAGAAATTCCGGTTTGGGTGAATCCAGGTCAATGCCATGTCGTCAAAGGTTATTCATCGGCCAAAGGATTATTCCGGACGTTGTATGAAAATAATGGCAAGCTCTGCGTCTTTGATGATTGCGATTCGATTCTGAAAGATGCTAATGCATTGAATATTTTGAAAGGTGCATTGGATTCATCTGATGATCGTTGGATTTCCTGGAATGCAGAGATGGGTAGAAATTCAGGTGATCTTCCACAAACTTTCAAATTCACTGGCCGAGTTATGTTTATCTCGAACTGGTCACAACATCGCATCGATCCAAATCTGAAGACCCGATGCATGCGAGTTGATTTGACTATGACTGCTTCCGAGAAGATCGAACGGATGCGTCATATCATTGAACAAGATTCATTCGCTCCGGGCATCGAATTTTCGATCAAAGAAATGGCAGTGAATTTTCTTGAAGAACATATAGATGTCGCAACTAACCTGAGTCTTCGGTCTTTGCTAGACACTGTTAAATTCTGCAAGAGCAATAAACCAAACTGGGAACGTCAAGCACTTTATACGCTGACTGCCTAAACCGAGATTTTGGAGAATAAGATGAAGCTTGTAATTTTAAGAATTTGTGGAAATTGGTATGATGTCCAAGAAACCGTGAATAAACATGACCTAGGTGATAGTGTTATCTCGATCGGCGAGATGATTGGCAACTACACCCTCGTCGCTGTTCGCTTGGACTCTGATAGAATTAACGAGCTGCGCCTAATTGGGTTGATCCCTTTTGATCCCTTCTGGACATGAATCTGTGATGCCAACCAAGATCGAAGACCCGACCGGTCGCCATGAATTGGCCAGCTTTACAAGAATAGCTCAAGAAATGAATGAGTATTATAAGTACAACGGCCAGTATAGTTCCAGTGATACTGCTAGACTAGCCTTCACTGCATTATATGATGAGGCATTCAAAGCTGGTCGAGATTCAGTTCTTAATGTTTTAAATGAAATGGATTGATATGTCCGCACTATTTTCAGATCATCAACACTGGGCTTTGTGTGATTGCAATTGCAGTGATCCGGTCCCGTTAGACGAAGCTGATTTATCAATACCTTTCGTGTATGATAGGAAATATGGTTTATTCTATGCCCCGAGTGGATATCACCAAATCACAATGTCTACACTTCTGGCATTCCATCATGGATTGGTAAAATCTGTTCATGTTATGCATAAGTTAAAATTTAGCTATCTTAGTGAATCGGCCGATTATTGGCTCGAACATATACCGGGTGCTGCATTTCTTTCTTCAGTAAATCCAAAAATTCATGTAGCAACTATTGAAGGATTATCAGTACTTGAAAAAAGTTTATTTGGTGAAGTAGTTTGTTGTTTTTAAGTTGTTATATCCTCATTATCGTTATAACGGAGAATCGCATGAACAAAATGAAATGGGTGATGCTGTCGCCTCGTATGACAGTTCCAGTTGGATAAGGAAAGGACCTTCTTATGGTCCTTTTCTGCGTTTTACTGCATTCCGTTTTGATTTGCCTAATAAATACAAGTATAACTAATTCGGCCAAAGATCAAAATGAAACAGATTGCAGTCATCGGTTTAGGCTATGTAGGCCTTCCGCTCGCCATTGAATTTGGCAAACAATTTACAACAATTGGCTATGATATTTCAGAGTCAAAAATCGAGTCATATAAAAAGCATATCGATCCTAATGGAGAACTAGATTCTCAGGATTTTTTAAGCTCATCTTATTTTATTCCAACCACCGATATTGCTATGATCAATGAAGCCGATTTCATTATCATAGCAATGCCAACACCGGTCAATCAACACAACGTTCCAGATTTCACTTGTTTAATCGACGCTAGTGCTTTGGTAGGACAACACATGAAACGTGGATCAGTTGTGATCTATGAATCAACCGTGTATCCAGGAGCCACTGAAGAAATCTGTGTTCCTGTTCTAGAACAACATTCTGGAATGACTTGGCTTCAAGATTTTAATATTGGATATTCACCAGAGCGAATCAATCCAGGCGACAAAGAAAGAACAGTAACTAAAATTAAAAAGATAGTAGCAGGAGACACTCAGGCATCCCTAGACGCCGTGGCTCACCTATATGAATCTATCATTACAGCCGGAATTTATAAAGCTCCTAGCATACGCGTGGCGGAGGCTGCAAAGGTTATAGAAAATATTCAACGAGATGTGAATATTGCGCTAATGAATGAACTCTCTATGATATTTAATAAGCTCGGTTTGGACACAAATGAAGTGATAGATGCTGCTTCGTCGAAATGGAATTTTGTTGGGTATCGTCCTGGTTTAGTTGGCGGCCATTGTATTGGGGTTGATCCATACTATCTAATCAGTAAGGCAGAGTCGGTTAAGTATGATGCCAAGTTATTAAAACATGCCCGTCAGGTAAATAATGGAATGGCATCATTTATAGTAAGTGAAGCCTTGAAGGATAAAGATCCAAATACCTTGACTGTTGCTATACTTGGATTGACATTCAAAGAAAATTGTAAGGACATGAGAAATTCTAAAGTCGAAGATCTAGTCCTCGAATTCGCCAGATCCGGAATCAAAAAACTTTATATCCATGATCCGATTGCAGATGTTCACGATGTAATTAAAAATTATGCAGTGACTGGTGTTAGCTTTGAAGCTATTCCACAATGTGACATCGTAGTTCTTGCTACTCCACACCGTGAACTTTTAAATCTTGGAGAGAACCAAATCTTGTCCAAAATAAAAAACAACGGAACTTTCGTAGATGTCAAAGGGAAGATGGAAAGAACACTATTCGAAGAAGCAAAAATTAAAGTTTGGAGAATGTAAAATAATTATGTACAAATAAAAAGGGCCTATGTATAATCATCTCATACGCTGTGAAACACAAAACAGCAACGCTCTTTAAAAACAAAATAGAAATCATTGTGTTGGATCACTAAATGCCAACACACAGTAAGAAGTAAGAAGTGAGTAGGATTCTTTCGAGGTCCTATTGAGAGTGATAATCAATCATTGCTGCCAATCCGTGAATCGGATTATGCAGCGTGAACTAATGATTAATCATATCCGTAGTTTATGATAGAGGCGTTCCGGTATATTATGTATCGATGCCACGCCTCAACTACCACACTGGGAATGACCCAAATGATGCCCTTTACCTAGCTATAGTAACTGTCCAATAAGGACAAGAGACAAAATTTGAGAGAGATAATCGCCGATTTGTACAGCATTCACCTAGCAAGAACCCTATAGTTTCTAGCGAGATATAGGTCTACGGCTTGCTTTGTATTAGCCCATATCAAGGCTAGATATGTGGATAGTATAAACTGGTTTGCCACCGGATTTTCGATCATGCCATAATTGATCTAGGGATCCAGAGCCCGAAAATAGACGTAGTGGCCTTCATGCTCGGGACATGAAGGTCTAACACAATGATTTCTAAATAGAAAATATTTTGTTGGGAGCCAATTTGGTAGTAGTGGACAGCTATTTCACGATGATCAGCGAACACGCCTCCACTGAGAGTGGCGTCTAAGTACTGTTCCTCTATTTGTCATGGACGGGCAGTGCGGCAAAGCCGGTGCGCTAGTTGTACGGTAGATTGATATACCGAAGAGAATATCAATGCAATTTTCAAGACGTCTAGTGCAGTGCACTACCACTAGTCAAGACGAAAGTTACATCAGGCTTCCAACAAAATATTTTTTATATCAAAGCAAGAGAATATATTTTGCTGAGAACAATTGCTTAATTTCGACTGATTAAGTGATGCCATGAAGTTGTACACCGCATTAGTCTAGTCAACGTGCCGGGTGTGCGTGGTAAGTTATCCGAACCAGTAAGATCGGGTTATAATTTGGATTCTGTTCCTTTTTGCCTATGCATGGGTGTTGGAATATTATACAGATTAGCAGTTCTCAGCAAAATGTATTTTCAATAATTCGGAAGAGGCGTTCCATAACAATCACAGAGCAGCGTGATTCTTATCCGCCGTCCGATTTCAGCATAAAAATAATAAGGTAAACATGTCTTTAATCTCAACTAATTCGTTGTTGGATCTGTGTCGTCATGGCATTAAGACGAAAAATGAAAGTGTTATTCTTGCTGCTTCAGAATTATCAAGTTGGATTGTTTTTAAATCTTTACTTGAACACACTACTGAAATTTCAATCGAAATGAAAAAGCGTGTTGATCTATTGGCGGATTCGTTTCATCACCCAGAAAAATATCCTGTTGATGTAGTTCCTGTTGTAGACACCCCAGAACAATCACCTGAAGATGGACCACTTGTAGCATGAAACCACTTACTGTTGCTCAATCAATTTTAAAATTGCAATTGCTAAATCCCGAAATGGATTTATTAGTCGAATCAGATGATGGTTTGCCGTTTGGATCTTATGACATCATCCAATCAACTTGGACAAATGATGACGGGACTATTACTCCAGTTGCATTAGTACAAATTAATAATTAAAGAACATCGGTTTAGAGAAGTATGACCAGACGATTTTTGTTAGTAGTTCACGGATAAGAACTGTGCAAAACTAACTAGGGTCTCCAATGCCCGAAAATTAAACCAGTATGTTGGATAAAACTGGAAACATCTCATTGATATTCATAGAAGTTCAGGCCGGAGAGACCCGGTGTTCCATTTGTAAAGATGGAAACGTAGAATGATCCCTGTCGTTTGCCGAAAGTTCGTGATATTCTTAGAGCTCTCGATAGGTTCTTAAGTGTTAGGCCGACATTTAAGCTATGATTATCACCACTCAAATAGGAAAGAATAATGGTATCATTAACCGGGCCAGTTTTGCTGTGTCTTGCTACTTTGATAATTAGTGCTATCGGTGTGGCACTAATTGAAACCATCGATTTTAGTAAATCAAAAATACATATTGCTACTAGAATGCTTGGCCCAATTTTAAGTATTTTGTTACTTATGGCTTTATCAAGATATATTGAACATCTTCATTATATCCAGCAATAAAAAAAGGAGACTCATTGCGAGTCTCCTTTTTTGTTTAAAACTTTACATCGATTTATGTTACTGTGATTGTAGTCGATGAAATGTCAGAACCACCAGCATTTTGTGCTGATAGTGTTACGGTATATGTTCCGGCCAAAGCATAAACATTTGTTGGGTTTTGAAGACGTGATTTATTACCATCACCAAAATCCCATGTCCATTCATATGGCGAACCAGTTGAAGTATCAGTAAATGCAACTGATAGTGCTGTAGCAACAGAAGTAAATGAAGCTACGGTATTCTGTGTCCCTAGGATGGTTTGGCTTGGTGTAACTTGCTTAGTATCCCAGATATCAACTAACCCAGATTGGATCACTGAAGCAGAACCATCTGCATTTGTTACAGTTAATGTAACATCATATACGCCCATATCTGTATAGATATGAGTTGGGTTTTGTGAAGTTGATGTGACACTATCACCAAAATTCCAAAGCCAAGCCGAAATGCTTGTTCCGCCTGGAGTTGTTGATGTATCAGTAAAAGTTACTGTCAATGGAGGCAAGGCCGATGTGACAGTAGTTGGAACAGTAGCAGTAAATGATGGAGTTGGCGCATTAGCAGAAGTTTGATTAAAAACTACTACATTATCTTCGGTTCCTACTTCTAGGTTACCTTCACCAAACTGTTTGTAAAATAAAGCTAATGAAATTGTTGTCATTGTATTTCTCCGTTAAAGGATTGATCTTACTATTTATAAAAACCTCCAAAGAATCATCATAAAAATCAAAATAGAAATATTTGGTAATTATAGACTGCTTAATATTAGATCTTTGTATTCTGAGTAGATTGAATTTTTATATGCCAGGTTAGAGGAATATCCAAAATGTTTTCCATCTCTGGCATCTTTGGTTTCATAGGTCATGAATTGTTCGCTCACTTTATTTTTGAATGATGGAAGAGTTAAAACATTCTCGTATTCTTTTTTATCACGTCTTCCCCATTGATCCCAAATCAATGTTGCACCAGATTTCTGAACTAAGAGATCAATGAATGCCATATTTTTCTCTACTTGGTATTTAATCCAATGGTCGTTGCATAAAATGGTTTCGGCTTCTTTCGGAACATTGTTGGATTTATAAGTTGGGCCCCACATAGAAATTAATTCATGTGTTGGAATATCTCTAACTCTAGCACTCGCTGCTAATAAAAAAATAATTTTTGGTTTGAGCTTGTCTATATATTGATATATGGTTCTAACATGAGAATCTGTTCCGGATGCTGTTATTCCGAGATTCCAATATGGGATGGATAATCCGGTGTCTTTTTTAATTTGGTCTAATAAAAGATATGGCCAACAATGTTCAACTGGTAAACCAACACCCATAGTAAATGAACAACCGATAAACATGATACTCGAGTTGCCGGTCATGTCAAACGAATCGCATCTGAAATTTGCTTCATTGAATTTGTAAGTGAATGATTCTGGAGTGTAAATGCTATTGGAAGGAATATAAGATTCTTGGTTATCAGTACTAAACCACTGAAGTTCCTTGTTAGGATCATTCCCCGCCCATTGATGAAGGTTGCAAAAAAAAGAGTTTGACATTTTGAGATCATAAATATGTATGGATATTTATTCATACATTATGCTCAAACCAATTATCACAACACATACAAATCCTTTATTAGAAAACTTTGAGGCCCTGAATGTGCAGGAACGTCCTAGGGACTATGCTGGGTTTATATACATATGGAAATGCATTCCTGAAGACAAATACTACCTGGGATCGCATAAAGGGATCGTAGTAGATGAATATAGAGGCTCGGGGTCTAGGTTTAAACGAGTCTTCGAATATTATGGGATCACTAAATTCAAGAGAGTCATTCTTGAATATGTCCAAGATGAAGTAGAATTAAAACGTAAAGAACAATTGTGGATTAATAAATTCCGAGCAGTAAAATCTTCCAGATTTTATAATATTAAAAATGCGGTGGCGGAATTAGCAATATGATATAATTTATAAATCTTCTAATTGGCCCTCATAATAATATGGAATTCCTAAACTTTAATAGATTTAAAGCTGCTGCTAATTTCATCAAGAGTTTATCGACCCCGAATGTCAAGTATGATGATTTAGTGGTTGGTCAAGATTATTATTTGGTCACTGAACGATTGAACGGATTCACATCACTTAGGGCGGGGTGTCTTATTGAAGATCAAGGTGCCGAACTATTGTTCAAACTGGTAGATGGATCAATTTCATTTATACGGACCGCAGATTACAACTTGTCCGGTAATAAAAAATCATCGTGTATGATTTTTGAAGATGTGGATGAAGCATTAGAATACCTTGGCCATTTGCGTGATGTAATACAAAATAAACGTAGTATCCAATAGGAAAAATAAAATGTACCTTTTAGTTCTTGCTGCAATAGTATGTAGTGTCTCTCTATTTTCATCTGGCGATATCACAAGCGGGGTATTCACACTTATCATTGGTATCTATTTTACTATTGATTGTGTTCAAGATTATTGGGAATATGATCAAGAAATCAATAGCAATTTTGCTATTGATTTCGACAATACCTCATTTGGTCCAGTTCTACCATCCGAAGATTTTATTCAAAATGAGCATGTTCATTTTTTACAGGTTGGCGATAATGTTGAAGTCTACCAATGGAACAGACTTTTTGAACAATGGGATCTAGTTGCTGATGTTCCTAGTATCCAAGAAGAACAATAAAAAATCATTGACCGTTGAAAAATAGGAAGCATTTTTGCTTCCTATTTTTCTATCTAAAATAAATATTAGGGTATCCAAGATCATAAATTCTTGGTATAATTAAACTATAAAGCATATAGCGCTTTGGAGCTATTAACATGAAAATTAAAGAAGTATTATTAGAAATGCCATATCATCATCCAGGATCTATGAAGAAGCCAGATTTTACTACTAGCTTTACTTCATCAAGTTCTTTAGAGCGGTTGTATGAAAAAATGCTTTGTGAAAAGCATGCATCAGTAGGAACTGATGTTAAGTTCTTTTTAAATAAAGCACATAGTAAAGTTATTGGTGTTGTTGATGGCGTTAAGCCAAAAACCAATGAAAAAACAAACCAGATTATTTTTTCTTTACAATTCAAAGATAAACATACTCTTGTTAAGATCCCAAACGAATTCGGTACAAAAAAAATTCTTCAAGTGAACAGTGTTTCAATTCATGGTGATTATGAAGGTGAAGGTATTGCTTCATTTGTTTACGCTTCACTTGTGGCTGCGGGCTATCTTGTCTTATCAGATACTTCACAATTTGATGACGGGAAAATGCTTTGGAAGAAGATGGCTAGAGAAGCTCATGCTGAATCATACACTATATTTGTTCTCGACGATGAATACGGCTTTCAAGTTGATAAGTCAGGCGTTCCTATTCGATATGATGCAAAAAATATCGATGATGCAAAAATCTGGACTGCTGGATTAGATCAATCAGGCGAACATATTCTTTTAGCAATGAAATAAGGAATCAAAATGCTTACTCAAAATATTGCGGCTATCAAGAAAACATTCCAACTGAAGCTGAATAAAGCTCCGTGGGCTGAAGTTATGCTTCAAGCTAATGATCTTCAGGATATATTGCGAGAGTGCAAAGGTCTTCCACATAACAAAAAACAACTCAAAGCTTTATATGAGATTAGAGATATGGTATTAGCATATCATGGAGCTAAACCAGAATTCAACAATAATTTATATGGTGTTAAACATGAAGATTATTGTGTTGCTGAAGCTTTACGTGATGATGTTCTAGTCATCAAGTATTCGTTCATAATGCTTTACCAAAATGGAAGTACTGGTAAACCATATCTAGGTAAAACAGATAAAAATAATGCACCAAAAGAAGTAACTGGCGAAATTAGGCTAATGCCAGGAAATTAATCTATAAATATCTTACTAAAGATATCAAGAGGTTAATATGAAACTTATTCAAGTTTTTGAAGGTAAGTTTGCAGATAATCAAAAAGAGATGAAGGTATTTAATGATTGCATTGAAAGCCTAAAAGAATATGCATTTCCTTTACTCTTGGGTGATAAAGACGATTTGACTGGTAATTCACATTTGAAAGATGAAATTGCCTATCTCAAGAGATCGGCCCCAACTATTTTTGAGATTCTCAACAAAGCATTTAACAAAGCAAAATAATGAAGCTAAGTGAGCTTTTTTGAAGCCAAATCAGATTACGCAATTAACAATGAACGTGGCAGTCTCCGTGCTCAGTGGAATACTGAGTTGGAAGCTGAGGAAGGTAAAGGATATATTCCTGATGGCTATGATAAGAAAGTTTAGAACTTCAAATCATCACGGCTAAAAATCTTGGTAAAGGTGATGGTGAAGCATTGATGAAAGAATTTCTCACCAGCCCAATTGCTAAGTCGGCGGAATTAATATTTTTAGATCCAAATCCACATCTCGGAAAGTTTGCCAATAGTGGGATGGATGAAGATGAACAAATGGAAAAGCTCAAAAGATTTTACCGTAAATTTGGATTTAGAAATAATCCACGGTCGGCTAGAATGTGGATAGTTCAGAAAGGCACGATTCAAGATAGTAAACTACCAACATAAAACTAAAATAAGGTATCATCATGGCACGTAAAAGAGGCAGAGAAATAATCAAGATGGAATCCAGCGCTGGTACAGGACACTTCTATACCACTGACAAAAACAAACGTACTAAGCCTGAGAAGCTAGAGCTTATGATGTTTGATCCAGTAGTTCGTAAGCACGTTCTTTATAAAGAAGTCAAGATTAAGTGAAGTTGAAAGAAATAAAAGCTAAGAAGATAATGGAGGGGCTTTTCGACCTCCACGAAATGTTCAACTATAAAGCTGATGACTTGAAGTGGAAGAAAAATGGCGAGTTCTCCGATAGAGGATCATTTGCTATTGATGGAACTGAATATGAGGTCAGGATAGATTTTATTTCATATGAAGAACATTATTTCATGGAAGTTGGTTTTACTGCAGATTTAGGCGATGTCCATGATTTTAAGCGTACTCATAAGCAACAAGCATCTAAGGTATTAGCAGCAGTAAAGAATGCATCAGAAGAAAAACTTAAAGAATATGAAGATGAATATCAGATTGATGGAATAGTTTTCGGTGCTGTTTTTGCTAATGATCCGACCATGGATGAGGCATTGAGCCGATACAAAACATATGAACGGATAGCGGCATTCATAGCAAAGAGGTATGGATATAGCATTAAAGAAAATATTCCTTTGCCTAATAATGCTGGTAAATATGTGCTATTAACGAAAGGTAATGTTCCTAATCATGTTCAATATAGAATACAACAACTTGTATTAGATAAATCCTAATAGTATTATAATGGATAATATAAATAAAGAAACCACTAGGATTACAAATGAAATTACTACAAGAATTATCAGACCTAGAATATCTCACAGAGGCATCATCTCAGCCAGTTCCAAAGCTTTCTGATTTATGGAGACATTCTGATGAGTTTAGTGATGATGTTAATGAGTGGGCCCGAGTTGCAGCATTAAAAGAAATTGAACGCATTAAGCAATCGAACAAAGACGCAGCTGGCGCCCGCAAAGAATTTAAAAAGAGCTTCGTTCAAAAAGACTTCAAAGATTTCGGCATTGATGGCAAGAAGTTTGCTAAAGAATATTACGCTGATATGATGAAGTATTTTAAAAAGCATCCAAATGATGCCAAAGATTATTTTGTTGATCCATCTATTGTCACCAAAGAAAATATGTGGGAAGAGATGATTAAAAAATGTAAGGCTGATAAAGTTCCAGATCCTGAAGCTTTCGTAGCGATGGAAATCTTCTTTAATCCGGCACCAGATAAAGAAAAGGTCGACGCGCTTCTAAGTTATTGGTCAACAATCCATGGCTTAACTCCGGCTCCAAAGAAAAAAGCCATCGCGGCATTAGTAGATCAAATGAAGGCTGCATTGAAGTAAACTTGATTGGCTTATGCATTTAAAAGTTTTTAGCAATAATGGCTAGTCTATGATCCAATCGTCAAGAAACATGTGTTGTTCAAAGAAGTCAAATAAGGATAAATTATGTTAATTAAAGAATTACTCAAGCTTAACGAAGCCAATGGCTCTTCAAAAGAATTGGAAGCCAAAGACCATGCAAATGATGATCTTCAATACTTAACCAACGAGGATTTTATTAAGGCAATTCGTAATCAGAAAAAACTATTCGCTGGTACTCCAGAAAATGCGTATTTTCAAGGCAAGGATTTGGCAGGTCTTGATAAACTTTCTGATAAAGAATTAGATGATAAGTTTGTTCAAGCTGAATGTCTTGGAGAATTTACACGTCCAAAAGTAAGAGATGGATCGGAGTATTTTAATATAGGCCAACGCAAATTCTGGGAATATGATGTAATACTCCGCGGACCTGATAAATCGTCAATGATGCATAAGGCTTGGGCTGGTACAGCAAAAGATGGAAAAACGGTGGTGATCACTATTGATCCACATGGCAAAAAGTACACAGATTAAAAGAATGAAACTAATTGATCTAATTCTCGAGAACACCGAGAACTTTAGAGTGGAAGAGGAAGGCGATTGGAAAAATCGTATCTTCCTCACCGCATATCTAAAGGATGAAAAGAAAACATGGCTCAGCACCAATTCAAAGGAAGCTGAACTCACTGTTGACATCAATTCAAAAGAGAAGACGGCATATCTAAATTACGTTCAAGCACATTCCAAAGGTAAAGGATATGCAGCAGATAAAAACAAACGCACCAAGCCAGAAAAATTGGAAATGATGTTGTTTGATCCAGTAGTTCGTAAGCATGTTCTTTATAAAGAAGTCAAGATCAAGTGAGATTTAAAGAATTCTTAAAAGAGCTTGCTAAAGACCCGCTCAACTATCAACATACTCATTTTCAAGATGAGCCAGTGTTCGCGGTCCAGCATATGCAGTATGATACTCTCGCTGATCATCAGAAAGAGAAATGTCATACTGTCATGGCCTCATTAGGCGGAATATGGAATGGAAAGGATGCATATCACTTCTCCAATAAAGAAGATGCTGATAAAGGCAAAAAAGAACTGAATAAAATTCTTACCATAGAAGGATATAAGCCTGGACTTCCAGCTTTATTCGATCTATGGGAATCTTTAAATTATAAAGCTAAAGATTTGGTGTGGCGAAAGGAAAATGAATTCAATGATCGTGGAACTTTTAAAGTCGCGGATATTGAGTATGAAGTTAGAATTGATGCTATAGATATTGATTTTGGAGATAAAGCTTACCACTTTTTAGAAGTTGGATTTTCATATCTTAACAAAAATAAAAAACAATCATTTGCGAGAACTAATGCGATGACTGCCTCTAAGGTCCTTGGGGCAGTAAGAAACGCAGCAGAAGAAAAAATAAAAGAATATGAAAAGCATTATCATCTAGATGGGATTTTATTAGGTGTATTAGATAAAAACGATTTGTCCAAAGAAGATGCAGAGAAACGATATGCTTTGTACAGCAGACTCATGCATATTCTAGTCCAAAAAAACGGATATGGATTCCATGAAGGTATAAACCTCCCTAATGGTACCGGAAAATATATTTTAATGACTAAAGGAAAAGTCCCTGACGAAATCCTAAAGAAAATAGGAAATATTCCAAAGGAAAAATGAAATGAAACTACACGATTTATTAAATGAAGAAACATATACAAAAGTTCCTTTCCACAAAAAAAAGAAAGATATTAATGGATTGCTAATATTTAAATACTTAGATAAGACTATCACATATGGTGTGCTAAACACATGTTCTTATCTTGGTGCTGGTAAAGAATACATCCTTCGTATCGGTAAGAGAGATAGGAATATGGAATGGGTTTTCAAGAATATTTCAGAAAAATGTACAATTCCTCTGTATCGCGGTGTTAAAGAAGATGAATTGAAAAAGTTGTTGGCTAATGAGCCAATTAACTACTATACATCGTATTCAGAAGACAAGAAAATTGCTAAGAAATTTGGAACGGTGATTACAGTGCTCCCGCCATGCAAGGCATTTAAGTACTATGAATTTATGACGAAACTACATCACGAGGATTCATCAGGCCATGATGATGTCGATGATGCCGAAATAGCAGAGTGTCAGCGTGAGAAAGAATGGATTACTCCGTTCAATCTTCGTCTCGAAGTTGTAGATTCGAAGAAATTGATTTTCAAAGTAAAATAAGTTGTACAAATCCTGCAGGTGTGTTATTATTCTCTTCTGCACTACAGATGTTATGCCATTCGACTTATTGAATTTGATAGTAAGTGTATCAAACAGTTTGTTGACGACCTCCCAAGGTAAGTACAGGATCCGATAATTTATTTTATTGCCTTTGTGGATAACATTTTGTGGTGCACATAAAAATAATTTGAAAAAAGTTGTGAAAATCACACCACACAGCAGAAATTTACTATAAATAGAATTAACAACCAAACACTTAGGAAGCACCATTATCATGTTCGCCATTAATAAAATCACCGTGAAGCAAGCTCAGCGCAAAGCCGCTGATATGTTTGCGCCGGTCACATTTATTAATGTCCGTCCTCAACATAATGATGATTCACACGCCTTGTCCGAGGTCATTCACCAGAGTTAAATCTCCGTGATGATCAAGTAGTAAAAAGACAAGGCGAATCCAAAAGGTTCGCCT
>Ga0302155_10000045_pt1 | contig 108687 bp, 93 predicted proteins | sample I_Bog_N3_1_FD_193508 | JGI IMG/M metagenome (GOLD analysis project Ga0302155, IMG submission 193508) | Peat permafrost microbial communities from Stordalen Mire near Abisko, Sweden - I_Bog_N3_1 | ecosystem: Environmental > Terrestrial > Soil > Wetlands > Peat | place: Sweden: Abisko, Stordalen... | reverse complement strand
CCAAAAAACAACCGCTTGATTCGTCCGAATGTAACTCGTTGATATATAACGATGTTAAACGCGGACTTTGCGGACTTCGGGCCACTTCAGGATGGCGGGGTCGGAGAGAAAAATGGCCTGGAGAGAGCAAAAACAGGCGTTTTCTGGCAACCCGGCCAAACATCGAAGTCCGCAGGAATCCGCGTGAACCCTCGCAAACACGCGGGGGTCCCAGAAAAATGCCCAACTGCATACACGGTTGGGCATAAATATTGGTGGAGACGGCGGGAATCGAACCCGCGTCCGCAAATCCTCTACAGACAGTTCTACATACTTAGTGCTGCCATTTAATTTAATCCATACGACGCGGACGCACACGCTTCGGATAGACGAGTTACCTATTATTTAATCCTCAGCCAAGTAACCCGACTTCGGACGATTCCCTATGAATGACTCTACTGCTGTTGCCAGCCCACCCTAGGGAAGAAGTGGTGTAGAGTTAGCAAGCAATTAAGCTGCTAATGCGTACGAGTTATCGTTTGCAGTTATATATTTCTGGATGTATTTACGAGGTGACCAGCCCTCGGTATGCCCTGCGCTGCTTTGTAACCCACGTCGAAACCAGGTCGTCCCCAAACAGAACTCCATTGTACCGCAAAATCCGATGCGTGCACCAAGCTAATTGGCTTTCGTCGAGATAATCTCTGGCTACGTCATGAGACGGGTGTGGCAAAGTGGATACAATCAGTCTTTGTCTTGCATCATGCTAGGATTTTGCAGTGCGGTTAGTGGTTTTAACGATTATTGCGCTCCGGTTCGCGCTCCGGCCTCGCTAGATCATCATCCTTGTGATTGCGGTTGGGCTTGGTGGTCGCCGTTGGTGTGGGGATAGCTTCGTTCCTAATAGTATTTTTGACGCGTTCGCCGGTGTTTCCTTGTGGTTGGGCTTGTTGCATCTGTTGCGGTTGTACGTGAGATTGCCCTTGTTGTGGTTCAGGTAGTGCTTCACGATTGATCGTGTTTATTGGAGCGCGCGGGGACTGGCCAGTCGGTATGGCAACGTTACCAGGTGTTGGTATGCTACGTTCCGGTAAGTGACTATTCAGTGCCTCATTACGTCGTTGATTGGTCGGAATGATGGTATTGCCACCTCTATTTATGGCAGGCGGACTCATGCCGGGTGCCATGCTTTGACGTGATGGGGCGTGTGCTTGTATCGCGCTAAATGTTGCGCGCGGCGCAGTGGTTACCGCACCGCTGATGCGTTGATTCATTAATATCGTAGTCGGTGCCGACGCTGCCCGAATGCCACTATTGATGTTGTGAAGGTAGGCGGGGCTTGCATTATAAGGTGGACGATACATTTCGCCTGGGGCAAGTGGAAACCATCCGATGTTGCCACTGCCGTTGGATAAGGCCACGTTAATGTCAATGCCGCCAACAAAGCCGACCAGTGCCGGTGCGTAGTAGGGACGCAGGTGGCGTGACCCTGGAACCCAGCACCATTGTTGATTGATAAAAGCCCATCGTCCATAATGGAATGTGGCAAAACCCCATGGCATGTCATCAATCCACGTCCATCCCCATGGGTCGATAAATGCCCAATGACCGTCATGGTATGGGGCCCAGTTAGCGACAGTCAGACGTGGTATCCAGACGGCACCGTATTGAGGGTCATTGCGCCAATCGCCATTGTTGTCCAGTGCTTGATAGCCGGCAGTTTCGCGCGAGACATATTGGGCCGAAATGGATTGCTCCTCTTGTGCTGTGCGTTGGGATACCCATTGGTCAAATTGGTTGTAAGCAGGTGCTGCCATAAAGCTAGCATCAACGGCGCTGGCACCCCAGACAGTCACTTGCTGTCCACTGGTGACAGTCATGTTGGGGTTGCGATTGCTGCTGGCAAGGCCATTACCTTCGCGTACGATGACATTGCTATTTTGTGCGCTTGGGTTGGCTGTAATCGTGTAGTCACCCGGTTGCTGCGGGGTGAAAATGAAATCAGGTGTGTCAATTTCAATCGATTGATCTTGTGGGAAATCACGTATGTGCGCGTGCAACGTGCCTTGCACTAAATTAAGGCGAATACTTGTATCAGTGACATCAATTAAATCTAGACTGGATTGACTCGCAAGTTGTATCGCGGTTGAGCCAATATGTAGTTCGGCAACGCCGTTGTGATCAACCCAAAGATGATCGCCCGATGTCAGTGGTTGGCTGAGGGTGGCATATTGCCAGACATTGCTGACCCCAGTGCTGAATGTGACGGGACCATTGAGGTAGTTGACATTCGCTACACGCCCTGGAAGATCGGTTTGTGCTGCACATAGCTGGGTGGTGAATAGTGCGCAAAGAGCAAGTACACTGAATAGCATTCTACGCGATTGCGGACTGCCTGTACTTGTCGAATTTGGCGGTGTACATGGGATCATAATTGCCTCTTGATGAAGTGCGATAGCAGCTGGACGTTAGTGCTGAACAAAACGGAATAAATCGGTGGGCGATGCCAGAATAAGATCCGCATTCCAGCGACAAGGTTCAATTTTTCCAGCATATCCCCATGTTACAGCAATACTATGCATGCCAGCAGCCTGAGCGGCCTGAATATCACGTAGGTCATCGCCTAAATAACAGCATTCATTTGGTGCTACACCTAATTGGCGTGCCGCTTCAAATAAGGGCTCAGGATGTGGCTTGGCATGGGCTGTGGTGTCGCCGGAGATGATGCAGCCAGCATTGTTTAGTCCAAGTAAGGGGACTAGCGGTAGGGTAAAGCGAGCATGTTTGTTGGTGACGATGCCCCAAGCGAGGCCACGTTGTTCAATGGTGTGCAGCAAATCGGTAATGCCATCGAATAGCGTACTATGCTGGCAAATGGCGTTGGAATAATTATGCAAAAACTCGGCACACATCGCAGCATAGTCATCTTCTTGCGGGGTAATGCCAAAGCCGGCCGCCAACAGGCCGCGCGCACCTGCTGAGGCGTGTGGGCGTAACTGTTCAAATGGTGTGGTGGCAAGTTTGCGTTGAGTTTGCATTAACATTACGGCCGCAGCCAAATCTGGTGCTGTGTCAGCTAATGTGCCATCCAGATCAAATAAGACAGCACGCGCAGTAAAGAGCGGAAGTAGACTCATAACGGCCGCTTGCATGCAGCAAGATAATTGACGCTGGTGTCGTTGTTTAATGAGTATATCTGGGTGAGCGGGTTATAGCTCATTCCACGTAATGATTGCAACTCTAACCCAGCTAGGCGGATGGATTGTGATAGCTCCGCAGGGGTGATGAATTTGGCGTAGTCGTGCGTACCTTTGGGGAGCATTTTTAGAACATACTCCGCGGCAAGTACGGCGAGTAGGTACGCTTTCGGTTGTCGATTTAATGTAGAGAAAAAGACATATCCACCCGGTTTGACGAGTCGGGCACAGGCCTCCACGATAGCAACAGGATCGGGGACGTGCTCCAATAACTCCATACAGGTAACAACATCGTATTGTTGTGGTTCCTGTTCTGCCATTTTTTCTGCTGCGATGAGCAAATAGCGCATCTCTAGTCCCGATTCCAGACTGTGCAGATCGGCAACATTGAGTGCTTTTTCAGATAAATCGATACCAGTAACAAGTGCCCCTTTTTTTGCCATGGATTCGGCTAAAATGCCACCGCCACAGCCAACATCAATGACCTTTTTTCCGGATAGCCCTGCATAGGCATTTATCCATTCGAGGCGGAGTGGATTGATTTCGTGGAGAGGACGGAATTCGGAAGTGGTATCCCACCAGTGGTGGGCTACATCACTAAATTTTTGAATTTCTAATGGGTCAGCATTCATGGCGGTAGGGGGTGTTGTTTTACATTATGGTGAATGAAAATTGCGAATTAAATGCATGAATCAAATGCATGAATCAAGCGCATGAATCAAGCGCGCAAATAAAACGCACGAATAAAAAACCCCGCAATTGCGGGGTTTTTTATTGCGCAATCCGGTAAATTAGCCATGTTATTGACTAATCACCTAATTAATTTCTTAATTATTTGCTACGTGTACCAACAACTTCGATTTCTACACGACGGTTTTTAGCGCGACCAGCAGCTGTTTTATTGTCAGCAACTGGTTGTTTTGCGCCTTTGCCTTCAGTGTAAACACGGCTGGCTTGAACACCTTTGGCAACCAAAAATGCTTTAACTGCTTCAGCACGACGTAATGACAATTTTTGGTTGTAAGCTGCTTTACCGATAGAATCAGTATGGCCAACAGTCACAATCACTTCAAGATTGATGCTGCTTAATTTGCTAACCATGTCAGTCAATTTTTCTTTGGCTTCAGATTTCAGTACTGATTTGTCAAAATCAAAGAAGGCATCTGCTGCGAAAGTAACTTTTTCTGATGTAGGTGCAACTGCAACAACCGGAGCTGGTGCTGGTGTAACCACTGGAGCTGGTGCAGCCACAACAGCAACTGGTGCTGGCGCTGGTGTCGCTACTGGACCATCGCAACCTGGAACTGCATCAGCAGGAGTCCAGTAATTTGTACGCCAGCACAGACCAAATTGGTCACGAACAATCACGCCACGTGAATCTTGTACGTAAGCGCTATTTGGTTTGGCAGCCTGAATGTCGGTAACATTTTGAGCTGAAGCAGAAATAGCGACTAAGGCTGAAGCTGCGAAAACGAGTTTTGCTAATGTGTTCATGTTTCTCCTCTCGGGTGAGATCTTGGCAGAAAGTCTGCGTTACTTAATTGTAAAGTATGAATAGTACCACGTGCTTAGGGGCATTGCGTGCAAACGAATGCTTGCAATAGCTCGATAGCTCGATAGCGATTCTGCCACATAGAATAATTTAAAGCGAAATTTGTTAAATGTGCAAAGTAACATTTAACGGTTGCGTTGTGCGGTTGCAACATAAATTTTAATTTTTATACTAAATTTTGTTGTTGTGTTAATAAATTTTGCTGATTGGCAGGATGATTTTGGGTTGTTTTGACTAAACGTCGTATTTTGAAAAATAAAATACGTAATTTATCGAGAGGTGGATGAAATTACTATTGCGATGATTTTTAGTGATCGTTGCGATAAATATGTGGTGTTCTTTCCTTATATTTGTTTGTTGTTGATGAAAATGCAGCCAAACGTATGGAAGCGGCTTCTCTGCATGGTAGAATGCACGGTTTAGCGCGAGGTATTCTCCCTTGCGTGCAAAATTTTTATGGGGTGGTTGTTTTATTGCGCCATGGTTGTCGCGCTTTTGCAACGCATACTGTGATGTAGTGTCGTAATCAATCACCTTACCCTTAATATTCAGTTAAAAATCTGCCGGCCCGCCAATGGATCAATTCGCTAAAGAAACACTCCCGATTTCTCTTGAAGAGGAAATGCGCAAGAGCTACCTTGATTACGCTATGAGCGTGATTGTTGGTCGCGCTTTGCCGGATGTTCGGGATGGTTTAAAACCAGTGCACAGGCGTGTGTTGTTCGCCATGCATGAAATGAATAATGTCTATAATCGTCCTTTTGTAAAATGTGCACGTGTCGTCGGTGAGGTGATGGGTAAATATCATCCGCATGGCGATGCATCCATTTACGATACGCTGGTGCGGATGGCACAGCATTTTTCACTGCGCTATACCTTGGTCGATGGCCAGGGAAATTTTGGATCGGTCGATGGCGATAATGCTGCGGCGATGCGATATACCGAGTGTCGTTTGGCGAAAATTGCCAATGAAATTCTGGCTGATATTGAAAAAGAAACAGTAGATTTCGTTCCCAATTACGATGGTAAAGAACGTGAGCCATCGGTATTACCAACCCGGATTCCTAATTTATTAATTAATGGTGCTTCAGGGATTGCCGTGGGGATGGCAACGAACATTCCGCCACACAATATTACGGAAGTCATTACCGGTGCCTTGCATTTGTTACGTAATGCGGATTGTACGATTGATGAATTGATCGAGATCATTCCGGCGCCCGATTTTCCGACTGCTGGGATTATTTACGGTGTTTCTGGGGTGCGTGATGGTTATCGTACTGGCCGTGGTCGGGTTGTTATGCGCGCGAAAACCCATTTTGAAGAATACGGTAAAGAAGGGCGCACAGCATTGATCGTTGATGAATTGCCTTACCAAGTCAACAAAAAATCATTGCTGGAGCGGATTGCGGAGTTGGTGCGCGATAAGAAATTAGATGGTATTTCTGATATCCGTGATGAATCGGATAAATCTGGTATGCGGGTGGTGATTGAATTAAAACGCAATGAAGTGCCGGAAGTCGTCTTAAATAATTTATACAAACAAACGCAGTTGCAAGATACGTTTGGTATGAACATGGTGGCCCTGGTCAATGGTCAGCCTAAACTGCTGAATTTGAAAGAAATGCTGTCTTGCTTTCTGTCGCATCGGCGTGAAGTCGTTACACGCCGTACCGTATTTGAATTGAAAAAAGCGCGTGAGCGCGGTCATGTGCTGGAAGGGTTGGCCGTCGCCTTAGCCAATATTGATGATTTTATTGCGATCATCAAGGCGGCACCATCACCTCCGTTAGCAAAAACCGAGTTAATGAATCGCGCATGGGACTCGTCCGTGGTGCGTGAAATGTTGTTGCGTACTGGTGCTGATAATGCGGCAGGGATCGAGGCATTCCGTCCAGCAAATCTGCCGAAACACTACGGTATTCAAACTGATGGATTGTATAAATTATCCGATGATCAGGCGCAGGAAATTTTGCAAATGCGTTTGCAACGCTTGACTGGTCTGGAACAAGACAAGATCGTTAATGAGTACAAAGAAGTGATGTCGCAAATTGCCGATCTGCTGGATATTTTGTCCAAACCAGAACGGGTTACAGTGATCATTACTGAAGAATTAACGCTGGCGATGAATGAATATGGTATTGGCTCGAAAGATGCGCGTCGTTCTGAAATTGTCCACAATGCCACTGAATTAGAAACCGAAGATTTGATTACACCGCAAGATGTGGTGGTGACCTTGTCACATACCGGTTATATGAAATCCCAGCCAGTATCGGAATACCGTGCACAAAAACGCGGTGGTCGTGGCAAGCAAGCGATGGCGACGAAAGAAGATGATTGGATTGAGCAATTGTTTATTGCAAATACCCATGATTACATTTTGAGCTTCAGTAATCGCGGTCGTTTGTATTGGTTGAAAGTATGGGAAGTGCCACAAGGTTCGCGTAATTCACGCGGTAAGCCTATCGTCAATATGTTCCCATTACAGGATGGCGAAAAAATTACAGTGATTTTACCTATCTCTGGTGATAACCGTACCTTCCCAGAAGATCGTTATATCTTTATGTCAACCAGCCTTGGTGTCGTGAAGAAATCGCCATTGCATGACTTTAGTAATCCGCGTAAAGCTGGGATTATTGCGGTTGATTTGGACGAAGGGGATTTCTTGATTGGTGCGGCATTGACGGATGGTAAGCACGATGTCATGTTGTTCTCTGATGCTGGTAAGGCAGTCCGTTTTGATGAAAATGATGTTCGTCCGATGGGTCGTACTGCGCGTGGTGTGCGCGGGATGAATTTGGATGAAGGGCAGCAAGTGATTGCCTTGTTAGTGGCTGAAAATGAACATCAATCAGTGTTGACAGCCACTGAAAATGGCTTTGGTAAGCGTACTCCGATTGCAGAATATACCCGTCACGGGCGCGGAACGAAGGGGATGATTGCGATCCAGACTTCAGAACGTAATGGCCGAGTAGTGGCTGCAACATTGGTGGATACGACAGATGAAATCATGTTGATTACTACCGGTGGTGTGTTAATTCGTACCCGTGTTGCTGAAATACGTGAGATGGGACGTGCTACTCAAGGTGTGACCTTGATCGCAGTGGAAGATGGTACCAAATTGAGCGGTTTGCAGCGGATTGTTGAGACCGATGTCGAAGATGTGATTTACGAAACTGAGCATGGTGTTGTTGTGGATGTAAATACAGATGCTCAGAGTGACGAAGGGAATGGTCAGGAGGATGCAGCAGAATGATTTATAATTTTTCCGCAGGGCCAGCTGTGCTGCCCAAAGAAGTATTGCAGCAGGCTGCTGCAGAGATGCTGGATTGGCAAGGTAGTGGTATGTCGGTGATGGAAATGAGTCACCGTGGTGCTGAATTTATGTCAATTCATGCCGAAGCGCTGGCAGATTTGCGTGAATTACTATCGATTCCGGATAATTATAAAATTCTGTTTCTTCAAGGTGGCGCGATCGCAGAAAATGCCATCGTGCCAATGAATCTGGCTGGACTCAAACCGCAGCCTGCTACGATGGATTATATTCATACCGGTTCGTGGTCGGCCAAATCGATTAAAGAAGCAAAAAAATACGGTAACGTTCATGTGGCGGCAACACTATCGGGTGATTTTTCCCCGATTCCAGCCCCATCAGAATGGGCATTGTCAGCGGATCCGGCCTATGTTCATATTTGCACAAATGAAACCATCGACGGTATTGAGTACCCGTCTGCTCCGGAATTAGCTGGACTGACCTGCCCCTTAGTGGCGGATATGTCGTCGCATATTTTGTCGCGGGAAATTGATGTTGCGCGCTACGGGGTGATTTATGGCGGCGCGCAAAAAAATATCGGGCCCGCGGGTTTGACGATCGTCATTGTTCGCGAAGATTTGCTGGGCCATGCCTTGCCATTTTGTCCATCTGCATTTAACTGGGCTACGGTGGCAGAACATAATTCCATGTACAACACACCGCCTACCTATGCGATTTATATTGCTGGTTTGGTGTTTAAGTGGTTGAAGCGTCAGGGTGGTGTTGCGGCGATTGAACAAGTGAATATTGCCAAAGCCAAGCTATTGTATGATGCTATTGATAATAGCGCATTCTATGAGAATCGAGTGCATCACGCTTATCGTTCGCGCATGAATGTGCCGTTTTTTCTGGTGGACCCATCCCTGAATGATGCCTTTCTCAAAGCAGCCAAAGCCCGTGGTTTACTGCAATTGAAGGGGCATAGTTCGGTGGGTGGTATGCGCGCCTCAATTTACAATGCGATGCCATTGGAAGGCGTTGTGGCGCTAGTGGCGTTTATGGCGGAATTTGAGCAGCAACACACCAAGTAAATCACCAAAAAAGTGACAAAAACAAATGACAGTAAAACGTTAAGGTCTAACAATGAGTATTGATCATCAATTGCTGCCACTGCGTGAAAAAATAGATGCAGTGGATGCACAAATTCTGAATTTGTTAAATACCCGTGCAGAATTGGCCCAGGAAGTCGGTCATATTAAGGCACATACTAATGCGCCGGTGTTCCGTCCTGAGCGTGAAGCGCAGGTATTGCGTGGTGTTGCTGAACGTAATCCGGGGCCGTTGTCCGGGGCTGATTTACAGGTGATTTTTCGCGAAATTATGTCGGCCTGCCGTGCGCTGGAGCGTCGTGTGACGGTAGCCTATCTGGGGCCAACCGGGACGTATACTGAGCAGGCTGTATTTCAGCAGTTTGGCCATGCCGTCGTACTCTTGCCTTGTGTGTCAATTGACGAAGTATTTCGTACCACGGAAGCTGGTACTGCAGATTTTGGCGTGGTACCCGTTGAAAACTCAACCGAAGGTGCAGTCAACCGGACGTTGGATTTGTTTTTGCAAACGAATTTATGTATTAGTGGTGAATTGGCACTCCCTATTCAGCATAGTTTGTTGACGCTGAGCGGTGATCTAAGCAAGGTGACGAAACTCTGCGCGCACTCGCAAGCGCTGGCGCAATGCCAGTCTTGGTTGAATCAACATTATCCCTTGTTGGAACGTGTTGCTGTGGCATCGAATGGTGAAGCTGCACGATTGGCTGGTTTGGATGCGAGCGTGGCTGCAATCGCAGGGAAGGCCGCAGGAACACAATACGGTCTACAAGTGGTTCACGCTAATATTCAAGATGACCCACATAACCGTACGCGCTTTGCTGTCATTGGAACTGCACATTGCGGTGCTAGTGGAAAAGACCAAACGTCGTTGATTTTGGCAGTGCCCAATCGGGCTGGAGCGGTAGTAGCACTGTTGGCGCCTCTGGCCGAGTTTGGTGTTTCTATGACGCGCTTTGAATCGCGCCCGGCTCGTACAGGTACATGGGAATATTTTTTCTATGTGGATATTGAAGGGCATCAACATGATGTGCAAGTGGCAAAAGCGTTAGTCGCACTTCAATCTATTGCCGCTTATTTCAAAATTGTTGGCTCTTATCCTGTGAGTTTGTAGTAACAGCATGCAGAGAACATTACTATTATTGTCGGGACTATTGTGGCAGCAACAGAATTAAACCAACCAATAATTGGATTGAATAAAGTCGTCATCTTTGGTGTCGGCTTGATCGGTGGCTCCTTTGCACTGGCGCTGAAACAGCACGCTGCGGTGAAGCAGATTGTCGGTGTCGGACGTAGTCAGCTCTCGTTAGAGCGCGCGTTGGCGTTGGGCATAGTGGATAGTATTTGCATTAGTCATTCGCACGAATCTTGCGATTCATCTGATGCGCTGGGTGATTCTGCTAGTTTGGCTGCAGCATTGGATGGTGCTGATTTGGTGTTGATTGCAGCGCCTGTGGCGCAAACAGAATCCATTTTGGCGCGTATTTACCCCCATTTGCAAACAAGTACGATTGTGACTGATGCTGGCAGCACGAAGAGTGATGTGGTTGCTTCAGCGCGGCGTGCCTTGCACGACAAAATAGCGCAATTTGTCCCGGCGCATCCTATCGCTGGGCGTGAAGAAAATGGTCCTGAAGCTGCCTTGGCTGGCTTGTATCAAGGAAAAAAATTGGTGATCGCTGCCATGCCTGAAAACACACCTGCAGCGTTAGAGTTGGTGGCGGCAGCTTGGCGTTGTTGTGGCGCAGTTCCATATTATTTGAGCGCGGCAGAACACGATAATGTGTTCGCTGCGGTGAGTCATTTACCGCATTTGCTGGCGTATGCATTAGTCGATCAAATAGCACATCAGCCAACCGCCGATATACGATTTCAATTTGCCGCAAGTGGTTTTCGGGACTTTACCCGCATCGCAGGATCGTCGCCCGAAATGTGGCGTGATATTAGTCTGGCAAACCGGACTGCACTGCTGGATGAGTTGGCATTGTATCAGCAGCAATTACAACGGCTTCAACATGACTTGCAAGAGGAAAATGGCGAAGCGCTTCTGGCGATGTTTTCTTCAGCTCAACAAGCGCGGCAGCGTTGGACCGCTTCCATTGAGGTGGCAGAAAAACCTGGTGTGGATGGCGGTGATTAGTTGCGCTTAATCGAGCAATCAAGTCATCTCTCTAAATTTTTGTATCATCTTAAACTTAACATCAAGCGAATAACTACGTACTATGAAAACTCCCCATTTTCCGCCGTATATTGATCTGCCGCCTGTTGCCCGCACGACGGGTATTGTGCCGTTACCGGGGTCGAAAAGTATATCGAATCGGACGCTTTTGTTGGCGGCGTTATCGCAAGGCGAAACACTGATTCGTGATCTTCTGGCGTCGGACGATACGCTGGTGATGCTGAATGCATTACAAAAATTGGGGGTAGTTTGGCGTCAGCATGGTGATACGCAAGATTATACCGTCACTGGAGTCGCGGGAAAATTTCCGAATACGCATGCTGATTTGTTTATGGGGAATGCTGGTACTGCGATTCGGCCCTTGGTGGCTGCGCTGGCAGTGCTGGGTGGTAGTTACACCTTGCATGGTGTGGCACGAATGCACGAGCGGCCGATTGGTGATCTGGTGGAAGCTCTGCAAGGTGTGGGTGCGCAAATTGACTATACTGGGATGGCTGGCTTTCCTCCCTTGCATATCCATTCTGGGCATATTCGTGCGCTTGGCTGGAAAGTGCGGGGGAATGTCTCGAGTCAATTTTTGACAGCCTTGCTCATGGCTGCGCCACTGGTGGCGCGTCAGCAGGCAATTTCGATTGAAGTGGTAGGGGAACTAATTTCTAAGCCTTATATTGAAATCACGCTGAACCTGATGCGCCGGTTTGGCGTCGAGGTGGAACGTGATGGTTGGCAGAAATTTACCATTTCTGCTGGTCAGCAATACCGTAGTCCCGGTACGATTCATGTGGAAGGTGATGCGTCATCCGCATCTTATTTTTTAGCGGCAGGTGCTATTTGTGGTGGTCCAGTACGGGTTCAGGGTGTAGGGCGGGATAGTATTCAGGGTGATGTGCGATTTGTGGATGCTTTGGAGCAGATGGGTGCTGAAATCACCGTCGGAGATAATTGGATCGAGGCGCGCAGTAATGGCGTGTTAAAGGCAATTGATGCCGATTTTAATGCGATTCCCGATGCGGCAATGACGATTGCTATCGCTGCGTTATACGCGAATGGAACCAGTGTGTTGCGTAATATTGCTAGCTGGCGTGTGAAGGAGACAGACAGGATTGAGGCGATGGCAACTGAATTGCGTAAGCTGGGCGCGCAAGTGGAAGCAGGCCCGGATTATTTGGCAATTACGCCGCCAGCATTTTTACAGCCAGCGTCTATTGCGACCTATGATGATCATCGCATGGCAATGTGCTTTTCTTTGGCAAGTTTGTGTGGAGTAGCTCGACCTGGAACTAAAATCCGAATTTTGGATCCGCACTGTGTTGCTAAAACATTCCCTGACTATTTTGCGGCATTCGCTAAGATAAAAGAGTTTTAATGGGCTCGTGACGTCAATGGTGTGCGGAGTTGATACAGTAGGTAACATAATAATAACGCGATGATAGATGCTATGAAAAATGATGTAATTACAATCGATGGTCCAACGGCCTCTGGTAAGGGGACTGTGGCGCAATTAGTTGCCCAAAAATTAGGATTTCACTATCTGGATTCTGGCGCATTATATCGTTTGACTGCGTTATCGGCACTGCGTAATAAAGTCGAATTGGACGACGCAACGGCTTTAGCGTCGATTGCAGCACGCTTAGCTTGCCGATTTGATGGTGATAAGATATGGCTAGGGGCGGATGAGGTGAGCCAACATATTCGCGCTGAAGAAATTGGCATCGCGGCTTCTCGTCTTGCCGTTTTTTCAGAAGTACGCACTGCTTTACTTGCTTTGCAGAAAAGTTTTTTGCAGGCGCCTGGCTTGGTTGCCGATGGACGTGATATGGGAACTGTGGTGTTTCCGGGTGCAACAGTGAAGCTATTTTTAACGGCAAGCGCAGAAACAAGAGCAAAAAGACGTTATAAACAGTTGATTGATAAGGGTGTTTGTGCTAGCATGAGCGACCTTTTGCGTGACTTGACTGAGCGAGATGCGCGTGATACAGGGCGGAGTTCGGCGCCTTTAGTTGCAGCGGAAGGCGCTTATTTGCTAGATACCTCGGAACTGACGATTGAACAGGCCGTTGCTCAGGTGCTGCAACAGTACAGTGAGCGTAAAAAGATAGGATAAATGTACGGCTAAAAATCTCGCAAATTGCACAATGAGCACAATGAGCACAGCGTTATCATGCGAGAATATACGCAATACCAATTTTGATTTTGACTATGATCATGTTGATCGTAGTTCGCAGCAAGGTTCACGTCAGCGCAAGGCTGAGGTGAGCATTTTTTAACCTAACCCAGTTTGATTCGCCCACATTCATATTTTTTAAGGGTGCAACGAGCTGTCTTACTACACTACACACATATATATGGCAACAGTATTCATGTCGCAAGACTACGCTACCGGTACCGATAGCTTCGCAGCTCTGTTTGAAGAGTCCTTGTCACGTCAAGATATGCGTTCTGGCGAAGTTATCTCCGCTGAAGTTGTTCGCATTGACCACAATTTTGTTATTGTTAATGCTGGTTTGAAATCCGAAGCGTTTATTCCTTTGGAAGAGTTCAAAAACGACCAAGGCGAATTGGAAGTAGTTGTTGGCGATTTCGTTTCCGTAGCGATTGACTCGCTGGAAAACGGTTTCGGTGACACGATCCTGTCCCGTGATAAAGCAAAACGTTTGGCTTCATGGCTGGCGTTGGAAAAAGCGCTGGAATCAGGCGAAATCGTTATTGGTACAGTTAATGGCAAAGTTAAAGGCGGTTTGACTGTCTTAACAAACGGCATTCGTGCCTTCTTGCCAGGTTCGTTGGTTGACACTCGTCCGGTGAAAGATACAACACCGTACGAAGGCAAAACCATGGAATTCAAAGTCATCAAACTGGATCGCAAACGCAATAACGTGGTGTTGTCACGCCGCGCTGTTGTTGAAGCATCTATGGGCGAAGAACGTGCGAAATTGATGGAAACACTGCGCGAAGGTACTGTTGTAACCGGCGTGGTTAAAAATATCACTGACTATGGCGCATTCGTTGATCTGGGCGGTATCGATGGTCTGTTGCACATCACCGATCTGGCATGGCGTCGTGTACGTCACCCTTCCGAGGTGTTGACAGTTGGCCAAGAAATTACAGCCAAAGTATTGAAATTCGATCAAGAGAAAAACCGTGTTTCTCTGGGTGTTAAACAATTGGGCGATGATCCTTGGACAGGTTTGTCACGTCGTTACCCACAACACACCCGTTTATTCGGTAAAGTAACAAATCTGACTGACTATGGCGCATTCGTTGAAGTCGAACAAGGTATCGAAGGTTTAGTCCACGTTTCAGAAATGGATTGGACTAACAAAAACGTGGCACCAAATAAAGTCGTTCAATTGGGCGATGAAGTTGAAGTCATGGTTCTGGAAATCGACGAAGAACGTCGTCGTATCAGCTTGGGTATGAAACAATGTAAAGCCAATCCATGGGATGACTTTGCTGTGACCCATAAAAAAGGTGACAAAGTACGCGGCGCAATTAAATCCATCACTGACTTTGGTGTGTTTATCGGTTTGTCCGGTAACATCGATGGTCTGGTGCATTTGTCTGATTTGTCATGGACAGAAACAGGCGAAGAAGCAGTACGTCGCTTCAAAAAAGGTGACGAACTGGAAGCCATCGTTTTGGCCATCGACGTTGAACGTGAACGTGTTTCTTTGGGTGTTAAACAACTCGAAGGCGATCCGTTCAATAACTTCTGTGCAATGAATGACAAAGGTGCTGTTGTTGTTGGTACTGTTAAATCAGTAGAACCAAAAGGCGCTGTGATTCAATTGTCCGAAGAAGTTGAAGGCTATTTACGTGCTTCAGAAATCTCCCGCGACCGCGTGGAAGATGCTGGTTCACATTTGAAAGTTGGCGATAGTGTTGAAGCATTGGTATTAAATATCGATCGCAAAGCACGTAGCATCCAATTGTCAATCAAAGCAAAAGATAGCGTTGAAACACAAGAAGCAATGCAAAAAATTACGGCCAATGATTCTAGTGCTGCTTCTGGCACAACGAGTCTTGGTGCGTTGTTAAAAGCAAAATTCGACAGTAAAAACTAAGTTACCAGTTTATGTTGATTGCTTTAAGCACCGGGGTGAACCGATGACAAAATCCGAGTTGATTTCGCGATTGGCTGAGAGATATCCTCAACTGGTCGCTAAAGATGCAGACTATGCAGTCAAAACTATTTTGGATGCGATGTCGGATGCGTTATCGGTCGGACAGCGGATTGAAATTCGGGGATTTGGTAGTTTTTCTCTGAATAGCCGTCCGCCCCGTATCGGACGTAACCCAAAATCAGGTGATAAAGTGATGGTTCCCGAAAAACGGGCCCCACACTTTAAGCCGGGAAAAGAGTTGCGCGAACGTGTGGATGCGATGGTTGGTCAACCGATCAAGAATGATTGAACGGTTGTATTGAGCAGGCATCACTAATTTGGCGCATAGGCTTGAAGTTGATTTAGTTCTGGAAGCGGTATATCGATGATACGATATACCGCTTTTTTAATTTGCTTGTGCTACGTTGATACTCATTGACTGTTTATTGGGAATTTTGTCGTAATCACGTACAATGCAGTTTGCTTATCAAACGTTGGGTGGAATGGAAGTTATGAAAATTATTTCTAAAATTGTTGCAGTCATACTGTTCATCGTTTTTTTCGGTTTTGCATTGAAAAATACAGGTGAAGTGACCCTAAAATTTTTCTTTGGGTATGAATTTCCAGGTCCATTGGTGCTCATATTGCTGCTATTTTTTATTTCAGGAGTCGTGTTAGGGGTATTTGCTATGCTGCCAACGGTGTTTCGGCATCGGCGTGAGTTGTCACGGCATAAAAAAATGCTATCAGGGAAAGAGAAAGAGTTGTCGGTGATGCAAAGTGGAGCGTCAATACAGCCACAACCAGACGGTATCGCTTCTGAGTAACTGAGTAGTTAGGATCGCTTGGTTCGCGATAATGAAGCGTACGTTGAGATGGAATGCATATCCTTTCTGCACCAATTCAATAAACAATATAATAAATTAATACAATATAATACAATGGAATTTGAAATCTGGTGGTTATTGGGCTTTCCGGTATTTTTTATCGTGGGGTGGTTGGCTGCGCGCGTCGATATCAGGCAACTGATTTCAGAATCGCGCAGTTTGCCTAAAGGGTATTTTAAAGGCTTAAATTTTTTACTTGATGAGCAGCCAGATAAAGCAATTGATGCTTTTATTGAGGTATTGCGACTTGATCCGGAAACGGTCGAGTTACATTTTGCATTGGGTAATCTTTTTCGTCGCCGTGGCGAAACGGAGCGTTCTATTCGTGTGCATCAGAATTTGCTTGCTAGGGCTGATTTGCCGCAGGAGCAGCAAAGTCAGGCGACGTATGAATTGGGACAGGATTATCTCAAAGCCGGTTTGTTAGACCGCGCCGAAGAAACCTTTGGCTTGTTATTAGTAGGTACTTACAGTGTGCAAGCCCGACGTGCACTACTTGAGATTTTTCAGCGTGAAAAAGAATGGTTACGCGCAGTGGAAGCTGCTGTGGCATTGCAGGAATCCGGAGCAGGTACACGACAAAAAGAAATTGCCCAATTTTATTGTGAGTTGGCGCAAAACGAGCTAGTGCATACTAATTTTTCTGCTTCAGTCGCATGGCTTGATAAGGCGCAGGCGGCCGATCGGAGTAGTGTTCGTGCGACCATCATGCGTGGAGATATTTACCTGTCAGAAAATCAGCCTGAAAATGCTGTCTTGACCTGGCGCCGAGTTGAGCAACAGAGTGTGCCTCATGTGTCACTGGTTGCGCAACGGTTAATGGATGGTTATCGCGCTATAGGACGTCCGCAAGAGGGGATTAATTTATTAAAAAATTATCTTGATCATGCTCCTTCGATCGACTTACTTGAGGTGCTATATCAAGCAAGTCTTGAAGTCGAAAATCCAGATGCGGCAACGCAGATTGTGCTAGATGAAGTAAAACGCACCCCTACGCTGCTCGGCTTAGATAAATTGTTGGATGCGCGTATGTTGCATGTCTCTCCGAATCAATTGCAGGAGCTTGCTATGGTGAAGAATTTAGTCCATGGCTATGCTAAAAAACTGGCCCGTTACCAGTGTACTTACTGCGGATTCAAAGCGCGTCAATTTTATTGGCAGTGTCCAGGATGTAATCGTTGGGATACCTATCCCCCGCGCCGTACGGAAGAACTGAATGTCATGAACTAACCCAGAGGGCGTTGTTTTGACATAATAACTATTTAAAATTAGGATGAATAATGAAAATAACAATTATTGGTACGGGTTATGTGGGGTTAGTGACAGGCGCGTGTTTAGCCGAATTAGGTAACGACGTCTTATGTCTTGATGTGGATGCTAAAAAAATTGCATTACTGAATAATGGTGGAATTCCCATTCATGAACCAGGTCTGGAAGTGATTGTCGCTAGTAACCGTGCCAATGGTCGCTTAAAATTCACCACGGATGTGGCTGTTAGTGTGGCGCATGGTGATGTTCAGTTTATTGCAGTAGGTACGCCGCCGGATGAAGACGGATCTGCGGATTTGCAATATGTACTGGCTGCAGCTAGAAATATTGGTCAGCACATGCAGGGTTTTAAGGTGGTGGTTGATAAGTCAACTGTGCCTGTCGGGACAGCAGATAAAGTATCTATGGTAATTGCTGCTGAATTGGCAGCACGAGCAAAACTGCGTGTTGCTCACGGAGATGCACTTCAATCGGAAGTCGAGCACCATTTTTCGGTGGTATCAAATCCGGAATTCTTGAAGGAAGGTGCTGCTGTCGAGGATTTTATGCGCCCAGACCGGATTGTAATCGGCAACCACCATGATGCAGATGGTGTGCGTGCCCATGCTGTGATGAAGCGCTTATATGCGCCATTTAATCGTAACCATGAACGTACCCATTGGATGGATGTACGATCGGCCGAATTTACCAAATATGCAGCAAATGCGATGTTGGCAACGCGTATTTCATTTATGAATGAATTGGCGAACCTCGCAGATAAAGTGGGCGTGGATATTGAGGCTGTGCGTAATGGTATTGGTTCTGATCCACGCATAGGACATAGTTTTTTATATGCGGGTTGCGGCTATGGTGGGTCTTGCTTTCCTAAGGATGTGCAAGCATTGGAACGTACCGCTCGCGAGTATGATCAAGAGTTGCTGATTTTACGTGCTGTGGAAGCAGTCAATGAAAATCAAAAGCAAGTGCTGGGTAGGAAAGTACTGGAACGTTTTGGTACCGATTTGCATGGTTTGCATTTTGCTGTGTGGGGCTTGGCATTTAAACCGAATACCGATGATATGCGCGCTGCTTCATCGCGCGTTTTGCTGCGTGAATTATTGTCACGTGGTGCATCAGTGAGTGTCCACGATCCGGTAGCCATGGAGGAAGCAGCTAGAGTACTGGCGCTGGACTTTGCGGATGTCCCAGAACAATTTGCACGCATCCGTTTTGTCAAACTTCCGATGGACGCCACGGCGAAAGCGGACGCCTTGATTATTGTTACCGAGTGGAAAACTTACCGCAGCCCAGATTTTGACCAATTAAAATTAAATTTGACGACCCCAATTATATTTGATGGTCGTAATTTGTTTGATCCTCAGGATATGACCCGCCTTGGCATCGAATACCATGGCATAGGACGTTCAGTATTAACCCAGAAAGAGTAAGTGAAAGCACGAGAATCCATGATGATAACTCCGCAATTGCATACCAGTCGTTTATTGGTCGTGGGGGATGTGATGCTAGACCGTTACTGGTTTGGCGAAGTTAGTCGCATATCACCGGAAGCCCCCGTTCCTATTGTCCGCATTGAACGGCGTGAAGAACGTTTGGGTGGGGCGGCTAATGTGGCGAGAAATGCGGCAGCATTGGGGATTCAAACCTCGCTCCTCGGGGTGATTGGCGCAGACGAAGCTGGTACTGCGGTTGAAACGATGCTGCACGATGCACAGATTGATAGTTATCTGAATCGTGATCCGCATATTTCTACTATCATTAAGTTGCGTATTATTGGTCGACAGCAACAGTTGTTACGGGTGGATTTTGAAGAGTCGCCTGGTGAAGCGGTGTTGCGTGATAAATTGAGTCAGTTTAATGCGTTATTGCCATTGCATGATGTCGTCGTACTGTCAGACTATGCTAAGGGCTCACTTGTGAATGTGCGCGATATGATTGCGGCAGGGCGGGCATTAAATAAAATGATGTTGGTGGATCCTAAGGGGAGTGATTTTACCCGTTATGCGGGAGCGACCATGTTGACGCCAAATAAATCTGAGTTGCGGCAAGTAATTGGTGACTGGCGCACGGAATCCGAGTTGACGGCGAAAGCACAGCAATTACGACAGGAGTTGAATTTACAAGCGCTATTGGTAACACGTTCTGAAGAGGGAATGAGTTTGTATACCGATGACTTGACGTGGCATGTGCCGACCATGGCACGTGAAGTATTTGATGTTTCTGGTGCTGGGGATACCGTGATTGCAACTCTTGCGGCAATGCTGGCCTCAGGTAAAACGTTGCAGGAGTCGGTTGAAATTGCGAATCGTGCCGGTGGTATTGTCGTTGGAAAACTAGGCACAGCAACGGTAACGCGGGATGAATTGTTTCCTGGCACATAACGGTAGCATGTCAACCGATGGCAGTATGTTGCGTTAATTGATCAGATCTGATGAATTTTCGTTAATTTTATGCATGTTGATCGCCGTTGTCTATCCTCTATTAAGGAGTTTTTATGTTCAAGAAATTGTTGCTAGCTGCTGTATTTTTAGTCGCCACAATGGGTGCTGCCTTTGCTGATGTGGATGTGAATAAAGCTGATCAGGTGAGTTTGGATGCAGTAAAAGGTATCGGTCCTAAGTTGGCTAAGACAATTTTGGCGGAACGAGCCAAGGGTGGTAACTTTAAAGATTGGGCTGATTTTGAAAAGCGTGTCAGTGGTGTTGGTGATAAAAACTCTGTCAAATTATCCGCTGCAGGTCTGGTCGTGAATGGGGCTAAATTGGCTGCTCCAACTAAACCAGTGGTTGCCACCGGAAAATAAGTCGTATTTGTTGTATGATATGCTATCGAGCATGTCAGGCCTGCCGTGGCTAATTTCATCGTACGATGAAATTAGCCACGGCGGGTTTTTTTTTGGAGGAAAAATGAGTCTGATTAGGAAAACAATATGTCATATTTAACCATAGAAGACACTATTGGGAATACACCATTAATTCAATTGCAACGTATTCCAGGCGAAAATGCTCGCCTTCGTAATAATGTTATTTTAGCAAAATTAGAAGGTAATAATCCAGCCGGCTCAGTGAAAGATCGTCCTGCTTTATCGATGATTTTAGGGGCTGAGCAACGGGGTATTATCAAGCCGGGTGATACGCTGATTGAAGCAACCAGCGGCAACACTGGAATCGCTTTAGCCATGGTAGCTGCAATGCGTGGTTATAAAATGGTGTTGATTATGCCGGAAAACCTGAGTATTGAACGCCGTCAGAGCATGTCTGCCTATGGTGCGCGGATTGTATTGACACCTAAATCCGGCGGTATGGAGTATGCACGTGATTTGGCTGAAAAAATGCAAATGGAAGGCCAGGGGATTATTCTGGATCAATTTGCTAATCCCGATAATCCCTTGGCCCATTATCAGGGGACAGGGCCGGAAATTTGGCGTGATACCAACGGTAAGGTTACCCATTTTGTTAGTGCTATGGGGACGACTGGGACGATTATGGGGGTGTCACGGTTTTTGAAAGAGCAAAATCCGCAGATCCGCATTATTGGTGCACAGCCTGAAGATGGCTCGCAAATCCCTGGCATACGTAAATGGCCCGAACTGTATCTGCCTAAAATTTTTGATCGCACACGGGTGGATGAAGTGCAGTCCGTTAGTCAGACCAATGCAGAGCAGATGACGCGGCGGTTGGCGATTGAGGAAGGTGTTTTCTGTGGTATTTCAGCAGCAGGTGCGTGCGAGATCGCATTACGCATTTCTGAAACCCTAGAAAATGCAACTATTGTATTTATTGTGTGTGATCGAGGTGATCGGTATTTGTCGACAGGGGTTTTTCCTGCCTAAACACTAGATATAAAACAAGCCGACAATCGTATCAGCTTGTTTTATATACGGCTACACCGGTAGCTACAGTTCCAGTATTGGTTATTGCATAGATACAATAACTAGTTCTCTGGTATAGTCGCCGCGCATACTGTAGTAAGTCATTTCATAATGCATCAGACACATCACATTAGACCTGATCACTTTACATTTCTGACGGCGATTTAGTGCGTTTTCGAACGACGAATTATGCCGTTACATCGCTTGTTTTTGGTTTGAATTGTTTATCGCTGATGCGAAATTTTGCACGGCGATCACCCATCAAAGCACGCAGATCTTTAATGCTCAAGTCACTGATTTCATGCATGCGAATCAGTAACGATGCACCAACCGGCAAACGACGGTGACGAATCTTACTAATTACCGGTGGAGCGACTTCCAGTGCTCTGGAAAGTGCAGCATCGTTTTTCAAATGCAGTTGTTTGATCAATGTATCCAATAGGTTATTTGGATCGTAATCGATTTCATCTGATTCAAGTTCTAAGAGGTTTGTCATATTCATCCCATGTCTGTTGTAAGTTAACAAAATCTTTATACACTATTAATGTTTATTAATTGTAAAAGATTGTATCTTGTTTTACATCGTTTTAAGCCAATATAGAACATAAACAATTGTTAAATATTACCTTATATCAATTGTACCACGGAAACTAAATGCTGTTTCGATAAGTAAAAATAAAAATATATTTTTTGAATTACTCAACAAAAATCGGCAATATATTTATGTTTTATCGACTCTTTTTAGAAATAAATTCATATTTCTTTGGTTCTTTAGCACTTACCCTAAATATAATTCAAATTTAAAAAAGTAAGTAATAAGTTGGGCGCCATCGAAAGTTTTTTGCGTCAACACAAATCTGCAAATTTGTGTTGACGTATTTAAACAACAATATTTATCTTTTGTACTTATTATTGACTACGCACATTTTTACGAAAGTTACATATTGCAATACCTAGGTCGATGACCGACATGGCATAAAAGTAACTTTGATTGTATTTTGTGATTACAAAGAAATTTGATGTGGCCAACCAATATTCTGTTGGATTAGTTCCATTTTGCAAATCAATTAAGCCATATTGGAGCTCAACAGGTGGTTGGCTTTGGGATAGTCCTACTACTGGTGCGACAACGGCTTGAAGTTCCTGTAATGAATAACTGGCTTCGAGTTTTTTCGCTACCATAGAGTCGGGATTGCCGGTAATGGTTGTTGGAAAGACTAATGGAAGCCCTGTTTGCCAACCATGATTTACTAGGAAATTAGCAATGCTGCCGATGGCGTCGATAGGGGAGTTGCGCAGGTCGATTTTACCGTCTCCATCAAAATCGATCGCATATTTCCTAATGCTAGATGGCATGAACTGGGGCAGTCCGATGGCGCCGGCATACGAACCTTGAAGGCTAAAGGGATCAATACCTTCTTCCCGTGCGAACAAGAGTGTTTGTTCTAGTTCTCCTCGGAAATATGCCATGCGCGCATCGCGGTTCGGTGTGTCAGGGTAGGCAAATGCTAAACTGGTAATGGCGTCAAGGGTATTGAAATTACCGACATTTTTCCCGTAGATAGTTTCTACACCGAGGATGCCAATAATAATTTCTGGTGGGATGCCAAAACGTTGTTGTGCCAGATTGAGCGCATCTGCATATTTATCCCAAAATTTCGCCCCAGCCTTGATACGTAGTGGATCAACAAAACGTGCACGATAGACTTCCCAGTTTTTTGGCTTACCCGGTGGGGCAGGCTTGATTAACTGAAGCGTGGTTTTGTTCAATGTAACTTTGCTGAAGATGGCATCGAGTTCTGTACGGGTGAATCCGTGTCGGATGACAAGTCCATCCAGAAATTGGTTGACTTCGCTCCATTGCTGAAAAGGTGTTAGATCGCTACTCCTGTTGATACTTGTTGCGGTCAGTGGTTCAGGAGTAGCAGGTAGCGGCAACACATCAGGTGCACGCTGAGGATTCAGTGTGGCAACGGATAATGGCTTGCCACTATTTGCAGCGGGAGTCTCGCTGGGGGAGGCAGGGAGGTGCTGTGTCGAACACGCCGTGGTAGCACATAGCAGACTGAATGCAATGGTACGGGTGCTACGTCGAAGCGTTAACGTGCTGTTTTGTGTTGGTGACATTTTTTTAAAAGTTGCTTTAAGGCGTTGTAATTGTTTGAATTATATTCTTTTCCGTATTTGCAGCGGCTATATAATTGTAAAAAGGCGATGAAATGCGGTGATATGGAACACTCTTGCTGTAAGCGATGACTGTAGTCGCTTGGTCCTTCTTCGGGGTGTCGTGGATGGCCGTAAGTGCGCATGCGTTTGCAAAATTGGCCGTAAAGCTTATCTAGTGGTGTACTCTTGGTTTGTTTCCATAATAAAATCAGCGCTAGAAGCCCTGTGACGATGCTGGCAGAAAGTGCCAGTATCACGGGCAGTTGTGCTAGCTGTGGGTCGTGCACCCCAAACATGGAAATGAATGCTTTCTGTTTTTCCCAATTGTAGTTTAACCCCCACAAATTCCATGCGCTGTTAAGGGCATCCCAGTTTGCCCGAATATAAAACGCTTGCTTGCGTAGCCAAGCATGCTCGTTGAGATTAATTAACCTAGAAAATCCCCCAGCCGCATAATGTTGTGTTACTTCATGTTGAACCCGATTTGGGGCAATCGCTGCAGTAGGATCGATGCGTAGCCACCCACGGTTTTCCAGCCAGATTTCTGTCCAAGCGTGGGCATCAGATTGTCTGATCGTCGTTAGGCCATCTACCGGATTGAGTTCGCCTCCCTGATAACCTGTCACTACCCGTGCCGGAATACCCAGTGCGCGCATGATGACGACGAAAGCGCTGGCGTAATGTTCGCAAAAACCCGATCGAGTGGTAAACATGAAATCATCGACTTGTTGGTTACCTAGTGGTGGAGGCGAGAGTGAGTAGCTAAACGGTTCCACTCTAAAATAATTGAGTACGTATTGTGCTAATTCCGTTGGGTCTGTGCGTGTTTTACGCAAATTGTTGACCCACTGCATTGTTAATGGATTAGCGTTTGGAGGGAGTTGTAAGGTGTTTTTTCGTTCTAATGCTGTTAATTGTTGTGAAATAAGTGCGCTGGATCGCGATACGACATCGTATTGGAGCCGCTCTTGTAGCTGCCGGTAACTGTAGATTTCCCTGCGTTGTGTCAGGTGCAGTGTCAACTGATCTGGGTTGGTAATGCTGATGGGTAAATCTAAGGCAAATAACCAGTGCTGGTTATTGGGTTCCATGATGATATGCTGGAAAATATCTGGGATTGCTATTGAGGCTGGTCGGGTGTCCATATTTAGACGAATATTATTTTGTGATGGTGATGCTATCCAGCGTTGACCATCGAAGCGATCAAGGACGATTGCGCGCCAGTAACTGTCTTGGGGTAAGGGTGTTGCTCCAGAAAATTTAACACGAAAGGCGATTTGATCTGAGAAAAATAATTCTGAAATATTGCCTGGTTGCATATAGTCAGAGAGGCCTGTCATACCATACGGGTGTGGCTGTGGCTTACCCCAAAGTGGACCTTGGATTCTGGGAAATAATAAAAATAACAACAACGCGAGTGGAATGGTGACGCCAAGCAGGGATGCGCCATCACGAAGGCGTTGTAAAAAAGGGGGAGTGAGTTGGTGGTAATGAAACGATTGCTGCACACTAAAAAGACATGCAAGACATAGTCCTAGATAAAGCCCAGTCAGCAGACTTTGTGAGTAAAACAATTGGCCCGCAAGTAAAAAATAACTGACAAAAATGACTGCCATGGCATCACGTCGCGCTTGCATTTCCAGTAATTTGACGCACGTTAGTATCACTAAAATGCTGACGCCAGTTTCTCGCCCCATCCAGTTTTGTGCGCTCCAGAGGATGCCGGTAGTGATTAGACATGTGATGCTTATTAATAACCATTTGCTAGGGAGTTGATGGCCGGCAATGGTGATTTCACTCCGCCAGAAAAGAAGGAGGCCAGCGGCTAAGCTGACCCACCACGGCGATTGCTGAATGAAGGGAATGAGCGCTAGCAAGCAAGAAAAAATGAGATGTAACGTGTTGACTTTATCCTGCGATAAACGCCATTGATACCAGAAGGCTGGTGTGAATAGGGTTTTCATACGCGCGTGTCTGTTGAGAATAATGCGAGTTCGATTAGGCAGTTGCGTTGATGCCGTTCGCCATTGGACGGGGACAAGTAATGTGAGCCAAGCTTGAATCCGTACACCAAACCCTGTTTTTCAGCACGAAGTGCCCATGCGCATAATCGTGATAATTTTTGTTCTGTTGAGAGCGTGACTGCTAGTGCGGAAAAATCCAGCAAAACCATTTTTTGTTGTCCTCCTGAAAACACTTTGCTGAGTAAAACATCGTTGTCCCCCCCACTTTGTCGTGCCATTTGGCGCCATGCAAGATTTTTTGGTGAATCGCCGGGGTGATAATTGCGTACTCCACTGAATTCATCGTGCCCTGATTTGGCTAAGGATTGTTCCCCATCGATATCTGTATACGGTAATTCCGGTGCGCCTTGCTCGGGCGCTGGATAGACCAACAGATGTTTGTCGGTTTGTAAATATGCCCAAGCATTAAATAGTCCCATGGGAAAACTGGTGTGCAAGCGAATTCGGGGGCATTGGTACCAACCGCGCTGGGTGGAGGTATAACTTAATGTGATAATGCCATTGCTCGTTGCTGGAATGTCTGCCATTTGCATGGTTTCTTTGGTGAAACCAATGCCGATGGCATAGCGTGGACGTGGATTGCGGTTGGCTAGATGGAGGGTAAATTGTGCTGTTTCGCCAGCGAAGACGGGTTGCGGGGGAGTCGACAGTAATCCCAGTCCAGCTAAATTTCGGAAGGTGTAAAGCATATCCACAATTGCAGCAGTGGCTAAAATGAAGGTGAGGGCATAGCCAAGATTAAGATTGAAATTAATGGCGGCAATGAAAATCATGATTAACAATACCAGATAAGTAAAGCCGGTTTTGCTCGGTACGATGTAGACGCGCCGACGGTCAAGAATAAGTTCCTGCAAGCTGACAGCAGGATTTTGCCAAAATAAGACTTTGGATTTAATCTGCGCCCAGTTGACGTGGTGTGTCCACATTGATGCTTGTTCCATGGTTAGTTGTCTGTCTTGATGGTCTTCAATGCAAGCAGGAGTGGGCAGCTATTTACACGGCGACCTGTTTAAGGAGTTTGCGAAGTAAGTCTTGGCTGGAGAACGTGCTACCGGGTGTGTTTTGTAGCGCACGTAGCCGATGTGCTGCTACTGGGATAAAGACAGCCTGTACATCTTCTGGTGTAACGTGATCACGTCCTTCTAGCGCCGCCCAAGCACGTGCAGCTTGAAGGAGAGCAAGGCCAGCGCGTGGACTAAGGCCTTCACTAAATTCGCCGTTAGTGCGCGAGGCATGTAATAGACGTTGCAGGTAGTCCAGTAACGATGGCGAAATATGGATGTGAGCAATGGCTTGTTGAATCGTGATGAGTTCATGTGCTTGAATACTACTTTGTATATTTTGCAGCATGATGCGACGGTCTTCACCCATCAGAAGTGCACGTTCGGCTGCCGCGTCTGGGTAGCCTAATGAGATGCACATTAAAAAACGATCCAGTTGGGATTCGGGTAATGGGTAGGTTCCTACTTGGTGATTCGGATTTTGTGTGGCTAAAACAAAGAATGGTTGTGGCAGTGGACGTGTGGCACCTTCGGCCGTAATTTGCCGTTCTTCCATGGCTTCAAGTAGGGCTGACTGGGTTTTAGGTGTGGCACGATTGATTTCATCGGCAAGCAGCACTTGGGTAAATATAGGTCCAGGATGGAATAAAAAACGATTTTTATCGCGCTCAAAGATGGAAATGCCGAGAATGTCGGCAGGGAGCAAATCGCTGGTAAACTGGAGTCGATTAAATTGCAGTCCTAAGGTAATGGCCAACGCATGGGCTAAGGTGGTTTTTCCAACCCCAGGCACGTCTTCTATCAGCAAATGTCCACCAGCCAGAATACATACTAGAGCTTGCCTGATTTGAACGGGTTTTCCTACGATGATGTGATTGAGTTGTGTCGCAGCAGTATGTAATTGTGAAAACATGAAAAACACCCGTTTGATAGTGGCTTAGAGGATAGTGGCGTAATGATCGTGCCGAGGGCCAGTGCAGTGGTATGCACCAACAAGCGCAGTTCCATTCTATGCGAAAAGTATGAGCCAATATAAAATATTCGGCCATTGTTTGCTTTTGGACGGAGATACTTCATGCTTCTCTATACACTTATTCTTACGTTTATGAAAAAAGTCTTGCAAGCTTTACTTGTATTGTATTTTTGATGTGCCATACTATTAAATCAAGTAGAGTTTCTACCAAGCTACGCCGAGTGGTTATTCCGTTTGAATAAAATTGCGTAATTCCTTGCTTAAATTAATTGCTGGATAAGGACTCATTATGACCCGACCACTACGTCTTGAATTTCCTGGTGCAATTTATCATATTACTTCACGTGGCCGGGATGGTCGGGTCATGTTTATTGATGAGGATGATCGTACATTTTTTCTCGCGACACTGGCGAGTGTATGTAAGCGGTTTCATTGGATTTGTCATGCGTATTGTTTGATGGATAATCATTACCATTTGCTGATTGAAACGCTGGATGGTAATTTATCTATAGGGATGCGACAGTTAAACGGGGTGTACACGCAGCGCTATAACCGAAGTTATGGCAGGGAGGGGCCTGTCATTCAAGGGCGTTTTAAGGCTATTCTGGTTGAGTGCGCTACCTATTTACTGGATATGTGTCGTTATGTGGTGCTCAATCCAGTGCGTCTGGGTGTCGTGGATGATCCGGCGGATTACCCGTGGAGTAGTTACCTCAGCACGGCGGGATTGATGGATGTGCCAGAATTTTTGTCGCTTGAGTGGCTCTACGCGCAATTGGGCGACTCTAAAAAGCGTGCGCGAAAACGGTACAAGGCATTTGTGGAAAAGGGAATTGGCTTGCCAAGTCCGTTGCTTGACTTACGTAGCCAGATCATGTTAGGAAGCCCTGAGTTTGTCGCTACGATTAAATCACTGTTTGTGGATATTGTGAAAATTAAGGCTTCAGCACGCGTTCGCCCTGATCTGGAAACCTTGTTTGCTGATATTGATACCAAGGAAGAACGTAATGAGGCGATCCGGATTGCGCATAATACGTACTTTTATAGTTTGACTGAAATTGGTCGACATGTCGATTTGCATTACGCAAGCATTAGCAAAATTGCTAATGAGGTGGTTTAATTGGGCTATTTCGTGATTTTTTAGCCAAAAAGCTAAACAATTTGGTCGATTTCGACATAAATCCGTACAATAGCGGTTTGATTTCGCTATAGAAGAAACGCATGTCCATACAATGGTTCCCAGGTCACATGAACGCCGCCCGCAAAAAAGCGGCGGAATCCATGGAGAACACTGATCTCGTCATCGAAGTGCTGGATGCGCGTATTCCGCAGGCTAGCACTAATCCCATGGTCGAGCAGTTACGTAACTTTAGACAGCGCCCCTGCCTGAAGATTTTAAATAAGAGCGATTTGGCTGATCCGAGTGCCACTGCTGCCTGGTTGGCGTTTTATAATGCGCAAAAAGGTGTTAAGGCGGTGGCCTTATGTTGCAAAAAACCGGCTGATGTCGCCAAAATAACGGCGTATTGCCAGGCTTTGGCCCCGCACCGTGCTGTTCCGACCAAGCCCTTGCGTATGATGATTATGGGGATTCCCAATGTTGGTAAATCAACATTGATGAATGCCCTATTAAAAAAACGGGTTGCTCCGGTAGGAGATGAACCGGCCGTGACCAAGGTGCAGCAACGCTTGTACTTGGGTAAGAATATGATTTTGACGGATACGCCGGGGATGTTGTGGCCTAAGATTGCCCATCCTACGGATGGTTTGATGCTTGCTGCGAGTCATGCCGTTGGCGTCAATGCCCTGATTGAAGAAGAAGTCGCTACGTTTTTAGCTGAGTTGGTACTACAGCATTATCCCCATTTTTTGACCACCCGTTATGGTATGGCGACGGAAGGTATTGATGCGGTGAGTGTGATTGAGGGTGTGGCACAAAAACGCGGTTATCGCTTAAAAGGTGGTGATTGGGACTTGGAAAAAGCAGCGCATACTTTGTTGCTGGATTATCGTAGTGGTGCATTGGGACGTGTGAGTCTGGAAACACCCCAAAGCCGTGAAATTTTACTGGCTAATTATGTCGCGCCGATACTATTAGGACAAGGGAAAGTCACTGATACGCAGGTGGGTGAGCAGGGCTTAGATGTATCGGTTTGATGGAATAAATCGATATATTGGTAAGCTTGCAATTTAAAATACATTACATACATGAAATTATGAGCATTAAATCAGACGCATGGATACGCCGTATGGCGTTAGAGACCAAGATGATAGAACCATTTGAGCCGGGTCAGGTTCGTGTGGAAAATGGTCAGAAAATTGTAAGTTATGGCACATCTTCTTATGGTTACGACATACGTTGTGCTAATGAATTTAAAATTTTTACCAATATCAATAGCACGATCGTTGATCCGAAAAATTTTGATGAGAAATCCTTTGTCGATTTTAGTGGTGATGTTTGTATTATTCCTCCAAACTCATTTGCCCTAGCACGGACAGTGGAATATTTCCGTATTCCGCGTAATGTGTTGACGATCTGCGTTGGTAAATCGACCTACGCCCGTTGTGGCATCATCGTGAATGTGACCCCGTTTGAACCTGAATGGGAAGGCTATGTTACGTTGGAATTTTCTAATACGACACCGCTACCAGCAAAAATTTATGCGGGCGAAGGCTGTGCTCAGGTATTGTTTTTTGAGGCAGATGAAGTGTGCGAAATGTCATATAAGGATCGTGCCGGTAAATACCAAGGCCAGGTTGGCGTTACGTTACCAAAGACCTGACTTGAAATGCTAATCATGCGTCGATTGCTGATGGTTGGATTGGCGATAGTGGCTGGGGTGGTGCAAACATCGTTGTTTGCTCAGTCTGCTCAAGCTAGCATCGCTATGACAGTCGAACGTAAAGTCGATGCTGACGCTACTGCTACAGTCGTTACCCCAGTTGTTACTACTACTGTTACTAAGCCGCCGTCTTCCGCAATTCAACTGGAATCACTTCCTGACACCGTTATTACGTCATTGCATCATTCACAGGTGCCAGTGACATCACTTGGTGTGTTTGTTCAGGAAGTGCTTCCTGGCACACTTCCTCCTCCCTTGTTTGTCTGGCAGCCAGAACTGGCTTTGCAGCCTGCGTCGGTCATGAAACTGGTCACAAGTTATGCTGCCTTGGATTTGCTTGGCCCAGCGTATCGTTGGAAAACCCAAGTGCTAAGTACAGGACACCTTGAAGAAGATGTGTTACATGGTGATTTGATCATTAAAGGTGGCGGTGATCCGAAGTTGGTTTTAGAGAATATATGGTTGCTATTACGGCAGACCCGTGCTGCTGGGATTCGGCGGATTGAAGGCAATGTTGTGCTGGATCGCTCATGGATGGAGCCGCAAGCCGCGCACTCAGCCACGTTTGATTCGGCTGAGTTTGATGGCTATCCAAACCGTCCCTACAATGTCGGGGCCGATGGCCTGTTGGTGAATTACAATGCCTTGACCTTGCAGTTGCATGACGACCCATCGGGTTTGCGCGTAAGTACGGATAGTCTTGTGCCAATGCAAATTATACTCAATGTGCGGCGGGTGAGTGGTGCATGTGGAGAGTGGCGCGATAAGTTAACCCCACATTTTAGTCTGCTAGGACATCAATTGAGATTGGACTTGGAGGGGACGTATGGAAAAACCTGTGGTAATCAAAACTGGGTTTTGCAGCCGTATTCACTCAAGCCCGGTGATTATGCGGCGGTGTTGTTTCGTCAGCTATGGCAAGAAGTCGGAGGGGAACTAAGTGGGGAATTTATCACGGATGTCAGCGCGGATCTCCGAATACCTACGGATGCTGTGTCAATGATACCGACATTGGTTACGGAATGGCGTTCGCCACCGTTGGCTGAGATTATTCGCGATATGAATAAATATAGTAACAATGTGATGGCGCGGCAAATTTTTTTGACGCTCGATAACTCAGTCAATGCCATCGACCAGCAAGGCCATAGTGCCGTTGCTGCTACTCGTCGGGTTCAGGATTGGTTGAGTGGTTTGGGTATCTCAACCCAGGGTCTGGTGCTTGATAACGGGAGTGGATTGTCACGTTCGGAGCGTATTAGTGCGCGACAATTAGGCGAATTATTATCTCGTGCATTCGCCTCTACGGTGATGCCAGAGCTCATGGCATCACTACCTATTTTGGGCGTAGATGGCACTATGTCAAAGCGCTTGACTCTTCAGCCTATGGTTGGTCATGGACATATTAAGAGCGGCACACTGGATGATGTCAAAGCCATAGCGGGGTATGTGTTAGCAGCCTCAGGCAAACGTTACGTGGTGGTCTGTTTAGTGAATGATCCCAATGCAGCACGGTCTGGAGAGGCGCAAGATGCCCTATTGTCGTGGGTTTATCAGCATGGTTAATATGGCTGAGAACGCCTGGAACTGGTGTTGGCAGAATGGCGGAGATGATGTCAATTTGCGATTTGTGCTTTACAATGACGCACTCTCCTCACTGGCATAATCTTAATCGTGACACATTCTCCTACTATTGGTGCGACAACCGCAGCCACTGCTATTACCACTTTTTCAGCCATTTCATCTTCACCAGCATTCAGCTATATTGCCCAATTAACCACGGCTTGGCAACATAATAATTCATTATTGTGCGTAGGGTTGGATCCGGATTTGGCTAAGTTGCCAGCGCAATTTCAACATCGTTCCGATGGTATTTTTGAATTTTGTCGCGCCATTATTGATGCAACCGCAGATTTGGCCTGTGCTTTCAAGCCCCAAATTGCCTATTTTGCCGCATTACGGGCCGAATCACAATTGGAAGCAATCTGTTGCTATTTACGTGAAAATTACCCGCATTTGCCCATTATTCTCGATGCCAAACGCGGTGATATTGGTGCAACGGCGGAACAGTATGCGCGCGAGGCATTTGAACGCTATGGCGCGGATGCCGTCACAGTGAACCCTTATATGGGGTTTGATTCCATCGCGCCGTATTTGGAATGGAACGACAAAGGGTGTATCGTATTGTGCCGCACATCGAATCCCGGTGGATCTGATTTGCAATTTTTATCGGTAGAAGGTCGTCCGTTGTACCAGCATGTGGCAGATTTGGTCGCGAATAAATGGAATCGCAACGGGCAGTGTAGTTTGGTTGTTGGTGCGACGTTCCCCGGTGAAATCGCAGCAGTACGCAAAATTGTCGGTGATATGCCGTTATTGGTGCCAGGGATTGGTGCTCAGGGCGGGGACGTTGCTGCTACTGTAGCTGCTGGGAAAACCGCAGCGGGAGGGATGATGATTAACTCATCACGCGCGATTTTATTCGCCACCCCACAAGGGGAAGAGGATTTTGCCGCCGCTGCTCGCCGAGTAGCCCAGCAAACCAGAGACGACATCAACCAGTATCGGTGAATTAGAGGGCGGCGTTACGTTGAAAGGCGTTACGCTAGTACCCGTTTAAACCACGTGCTTATATCGTTGATTTCTTCTAAACAAACAGAATGTGGCATTGAATATTCGTGCCATTCAACTTGATACCCTAGCTGCACCAGAAAATCGCGTGATTCCTTTGCCCGTTGCATTGGAATTACGGTATCAACACGCCCATGTGCTAAATAAATAGGCACTTGTTGGTTGTTCGCGTGACGTTCTGATACCAGTGTTTGCGGTAATGGCAAGTAACCGGATAAACATAGCAACCCAGCTAACGGTGTGCTTTGGCGTAATCCTGTTTGCAGTGTCATGGCACACCCTTGGGAAAAGCCGGCGAGAATAATTTTCCGCGCGCCACGGGCTATTTCTTGTGCAATCAACTCATCAATTGCAGTCTGTGAGCTACGTAGTCCACCCGCATCTTCTCTGCTGGTGATGTCGCTATTGCGGATGTCGTACCAAGCGCGCATTACCGCACCACCGTTAATGGAAACAGGAATAGCCGGCGCATTAGGAAAAACGAAGCGTATTGCAGGGCAGCCAGATAAATCCAGTTCATGTACGATAGGGACAAAATCATTACCGTCAGCGCCTAAGCCATGCATCCAGATGACGGATACAGTCGGGTTGGCGCCGGTTTCAATTTGAATGGTTTCCAGAGTCATGATGAGTTCAGTTGGTTGGGTCAGTAGTGGTGAAGTGGGTAAAATAATCGTTGGTGCTAATTAGGTGTAGGCCCAGATGCTGGCCGACGTGCGGACTTGGGGCGAAACGCTTGACATACCGCTGGGTTAGTTTCGATATAGGGTCCGCCAATTAAATCAATACAGTAAGGTATCGCTGCAAAAATACCTGGGACATTGATGTTGCCATCTTTATCGCGTAAGCCTTCCAGTGTTTCCCTAATGGATTTGGGTTGGCCAGGTAAATTTAAAATTAGCGCAGCATGGTCAATGGTTTCCCGAATGACGGCTACTTGTCGAGATAAAATCGCTGTTGGCACAAAAAACAAACTAATTTGACGCATTTGTTCGCCAAATCCCGGCATTTCTTTGGTACCAACAGCCTGTGTTGCTTCTGGCGTCACATCACGACGTGAAGGGCCGGTTCCACCCGTGGTCAGTACCAAATCACAGCGCAGATTGTCAACTAGGTCGATCAGCGTAGCTTCAATAACATCGCGTTCGTCAGGAATTAATCGGGTTACCAGTGTGTAGGGACTGGATAAGCAGCTTTCCAGCCACTGCTCCAATGCCGGCACCCCAAGATCTTGATACGTGCCGACGGACGCCCGATCTGAGACTGAGATCAACCCAATTCGGATTGATTCAGTGGCAGCGATCGTGTTCGCTAGATCAGTACTGTGATTCGTTGGATTCGTGGTAGTCATCTTGTCCTTCGATGCCATCGTTATCATCATCGTTTTCTTCCTCATTAGCCTGACCCGCCGCCGCTTTTTTCTCGTCGATTTGGAGTTGTTTCAGGATTTGAAAAATTTCACGATAGGCTTTAGGCGGTTTATTTTCAGCCTGCTCTTTGCGTGCATTGCGAATAAGTGTGCGCAAATGCTGTACATCAAGATGAGGATGTTGCTCCAGTAATATAGTGAGGGATTTGTCGTCACTCAACAGTTTGTCACGTTTTTTTTCCAGAGCATGCATGGATGCTGTTTCTGATTTGGAAGCGCCACGCCAGCTATCAATGGTACGCTGGATAATCGCTAATTCTTCTTCATTCAATGTGCGCATTTTTTTGCCCACATATTGAAGTTGTCGGCGACGGCCTTCATGGTCTTTAATTAATTGACATTCCAGAATTGCATCGCGCACATCTTCTGGCATGGGAACGCGCTTAACACGGTCACGTGGTTGGTCAATTAATTCCTGTCCCAATTTTTGTAGCGCAGTCATTTCGCGCTTTAATTGTGACTTGGAAGGACGTTCATATTCTTGCTCGAATTCAGTAGATTGGAATCCACAGGAGCCACGGTTTGGATTTGGCATAATTTTTATAGGGTGTTGCGTTGTAGTTGTATAAAAAACTAAATAACGCGTAAAAAAGACTCACTCACATTGCTCAATTACCTTATCTTAATTGAAGTAGCTGAAATAAAGTAGACGAAACAAAGTATCTGAAACCTAAGGCTGCTATCATACCTCTTTTACTCTAGCCCCTAAAGACCAATGAGCGTATTTACCCACAGCCAAGACCAATTAAAGCAACTAGCGCAAGATGTGCTTCGCTTTGCTCGTGAAAAAGGTGCAACAGACGCCGCCGTTGAAATCAGCGAAGGTACAGGTTTGTCGGTGGGTGTACGACGTGGAAAAATAGAAACGATCGAACAAAACAAAGATAAAGGTATTGGCGTTACCGTCTACATCGGTCAGCAGCGAGGTAATGCAAGTACGTCTGATTTTTCGCGTGAGGCCTTACAGGCTACAGTTGATGCAGCCTACAACATTGCCCGCTTTACTGCAGCGGACGATTGTGCTGGCTTACCTGATGCCGACATGCTGGAAATGGATGCGCCAGATTTAAAATTGTATTATCCGTGGAAACTGACCACCGAAGAGGCGATTATACTCGCTAAACGTTGTGAAGCTGCAGCGTTTGACGTTGATCCTCGGATTAAAAATAGTGAAGGTGCTGGCGTTCATGCTCAACAATCGCATTTTATTGCCGCAAACTCACGTGGATTTATGGGAGGATACCCATTTTCTCGACACACGATTTCAGTATCACCGATTGCTGGCCGTGGCGCTAATATGCAGCGTGATGACTGGTATTCCTCCGCGCGTAATTTCAAAAAATTAGCGCAACCTGAAGCCATTGGACAATATGCGGCAGAGCGGGCACTCGCGCGTTTGTCGGCACGTAGATTGACTACGCGTAAATGTCCGGTATTGTTTGAGGCACCATTGGCAGCAGGATTGGTGGGTTCCTTGGTACAAGCGGTTTCTGGTGGAGCGCTGTATCGCAAGTCGACATTTTTATTGGATTCTCTCGGCACCAGTATTTTCCCTGAGCACATTCGGATTTCGGAAGACCCGCATGTTATTGGTGCAGTTGGTTCCTCACCTTTTGATGATGAGGGTGTTAAAACGTACTCGCGGGATATTGTTTCTCGTGGTGTGTTGCAGGGGTATTTTTTATCGACCTATTCCGCGCGCAAACTGGGTATGGCGACGACTGGCAATGCCGGTGGATCGCACAATATCACGATCAGTTCAAGTAAGACCAAAGCGCGGGATGATTTTAGCGCCATGTTAAAGAAACTGGGAACCGGATTGTTGGTGACAGAATTAATGGGGCAGGGAGTCAATTACATGACCGGTGATTATTCACGCGGGGCATCTGGATTTTGGGTGGAAGGTGGAGAAATACAATATCCTGTTGAGGAAATTACCATCGCAGGACATTTAGGTGATATGTTCAAACATATTGTCGCCATTGGCAGCGACACCTTAATCCGGGGAACCAAACAAACTGGGTCGATTTTGATTGAAAATATGACTGTGGCGGGGAACTAACCGGCTTAGTAGATCGTGTCCGGTTAGCCTCGACTTACTATTTTCTTAGTTTGCTAGCTGTGCACGCAACCGGGCAATCGCAGCACGAACCTGATTTGGTGCTGTGCCTCCTATATGGTCACGGGCGGCGACGGAACCTTCCAGCGTCAATACGGCAAAAATATCGGCTTCGATCAATGGAGAAAACGTGTGTAATTGCTCCAGTGACAATTCGGAAAGATCGCACTGCAGGTCAACGCAGGTTTTAACTGCATGTGCAACCGCTTCATGTGCATCACGGAAAGGTAATCCTTTTTTGACCAAATAATCCGCCAGATCGGTTGCCGTGGCATACCCTTGTAAGGCCGCAGCACGCATGGCTTCTGGTTTGACGGTGATGCCACCTGCCATGTCAGCAAAAATCCGTAAGGTATCAATTACGGTATCTACGGTATCAAATAAAGGTTCTTTATCTTCTTGATTATCTTTATTGTAAGCCAGTGGTTGCCCTTTCATTAACGTTAGCAGGGAGATTAAATGGCCATTGACGCGACCCGTTTTCCCGCGTGCCAGTTCTGGTACATCCGGATTTTTCTTTTGCGGCATGATAGATGAACCCGTGCAGAAACGATCTGCGATATCAATAAAGCCGATGCGAGGGCTCATCCAAATCACGAGCTCTTCTGACATACGTGATACATGGGTCATGATTAGTGCGGCGGCAGCACAAAACTCAATGGCAAAATCGCGGTCAGAAACGGCATCCAGTGAATTGGCACATACACCTTCAAATCCCAGCGTTGCAGCAACGCGTTCACGGTCAATCGGAAAGGTGGTGCCAGCTAGTGCCGCCGCACCTAAAGGAAGGCGATTAACACGTTTGCGGCAATCAACCAGACGCTCGGTATCACGGCCAAACATTTCTACATAGGCAAGCATGTGATGACCAAATGTAATTGGTTGTGCTACTTGCATATGCGTAAAACCCGGCATGATAGTATCGGCTTGTTTTTCTGCTAGATCTAGTAAAGCGGTGCGGAACTGTGTTAACAAGGCCAGAATGTCGTCGATCGCACCGCGCAAATACAGTCGAATGTCAGTTGCCACTTGATCATTACGCGAACGCCCAGTATGCAAACGTTTTCCTGCATTTCCTACTAATTCAGTTAATCGCTTTTCGATATTAAGATGCACATCTTCCAAATCCAGCAGCCAGGTGAAACTACCTGCAGCGATTTCAGCAGAAATTTGTGTCATGCCGCGTACAATGTCGTCATAATCAGTTTGACTGATGATGTGTTGGAATGCGAGCATTTCAGCATGCGCCAATGAGCCTTGAATATCAACTTCGGCTAAGCGCTTGTCGAAAAATACCGATGCGGTATATCGTTTGACCAGATCTGAAACGGGTTCGGAAAAACGTGCAGACCACGCTTCGTTTTTTTTGGAAAATTGTGAAGTCATAATATAAAGTAAGTCCTAGCTATTTCGTGGAATTGGCATGATTATAAAGCACTCAATGTCAGCTGTACCTTCTCTGATTCCCGATTGTTGTAATATCGGTGTGATTTATCGCGTTCTGTTGACGGTTAATGTCGTTGTGGGTGGGGCAATTTGGTGGCGCAGTGACACCATCCAGCAAGCGCTATTGGAATTTATACAGTCGGCAATGCTGCTAGAGACGATTTGTATTCTATCGTTGTTAATGTTGTGTGGGTGCAGAAAAATGGCTTTGGTTCAAATTATGCCAGATGCTGTGCAGCGGGTGTTGTGTAGTATTGTTCCTGCTTTGATTGTGATGGGTATTTTTTCATTGTTGGTGCATCAGAGTTGGATTCTGGGTGATTTTTCCCAAACTGGGATTGTGCGTGCAACGATCATCGCTTTGGGATTTGGGGGGGGATTTCAGCATTATTTTGAATTGCGTAGCCGTGCTTTTTCACCTGCGTTAATGGAGGCGAAGCTGCAGGCACTGCAGGCACGTATTCGTCCCCATTTTTTATTTAACAGTATTAATGCCGTACTGTCATTGATTCGTACCGAACCTGCGCGAGCAGAAGGTGCGTTAGAAGATTTATCGGATTTATTTCGCGTATTAATGCGCGATACCCGCGATATGTCGACACTCTACGACGAAATTGGCCTATGTCGTCAATATTTATCATTGGAAAAAATTCGCTTGGGTGCACGCTTGATTGTAGAGTGGGAAGTACATAACTTAAGTGATAAACATATAAAAGAAGCCAAAATCGCTGGTTTGTTATTGCAGCCGTTGTTAGAAAATGCCGTGCATCATGGTGTTGAGCCATCGACCTTGCCCGCTTTGATTGCGATCAAACTCAATCGGCATCATGATCGTATTATCATTGTGGTAGAAAATCCCTACCATGGTCCGCGTGCGGCGAGCGGAAACCAGATGGCACTGAACAATATCCGGGAACGACTGGTGTTGCTCTATGATGTGGAAGCGGAGTTGCATGCGCAAGTAGTGGGAGAATTATTTCAGGTAAAACTAATTTTTCCTTACCAAAAAGCAACATCCCCTTCGATCGTGTCGGAACGCTTGTTTGAGACGATAATAACAAGGCCGATGGAGTGATATGAGCGATGGAATAATATGAGTATACGCATTTTTATTTTGGATGATGAACCACTAGCGCGTCAGCGTATGCGTATGTTGTTATCCGATATTTCTGCGGAATGCATGAGCGAGGTGGTGGGGGAGTCTGGCCAGCCTCAGGCGGCATTGGATCTGATTGCCGAATGTCATCCTGATATCGTCTTGCTAGATGTACAAATGCCAGGAATGAGTGGGATTGAATTCGCCCAGCACTTAGCGCAAAGTGCTCGGCACTTATCTTTTCGTGCCCCATCGGTGATCTTTGTGACGGCGCACGAGGCCTATGCACTGCAAGCATTTGAAGTGCAGGCACTGGATTATTTGCTCAAACCGGTACGGGCGCGACGATTGCAAGAAGCGATAGTCCGTGCGGTAGGACTACGCCAGCAAGTGATGTCAATTGATATGGCGCCAGATAATTCTGTCGGTTTATCGATTCGGCGTCAGTATTTTTCTGTGATAGTGCGCAGTCGAATTTTACTCGTCGCGGTAGATGAGGTTGTTTACATCAAAGCAGAACAAAAATACTTAACCTTGCACACGCGAGATCAAACTTATTTGATCGAAGATTCACTTCAGGCTATTGAGCATGAAATGCCCGATGTATTTGTGCGCATTCATCGCAATACCCTGATAGCCCGATTAGCCTTGGTTGGGGTGGAGCGCGGGGTTGATTTGGATGACCAGACGGATAAAGTGAGCGAAGTATGGCAAGTCATTTTGCGTCATTCGCCACAGCGTCTGCCAATTTCCAGACGCATGTGGCCCATCATCAAAACAATGGTTAAATCCTGACGTAATGTTGATTAGAAGTGCGATAGCCCAAGTGCAGCTTTGACTTCTGAGGTCGTTTTTGCTGCTACTTCACGGGCTTTTTCTGTGCCTGCCTTCAAGATTTGCAATACATGCGCACGATCTTGTGCTAGTTCCAGACGACGCTCGCGGATCGGAGTAATTAATTCTTGCAAGCACTCTTCCAGTCGTTTTTTTACCACGCCATCGCCCAATCCGCCGCGGACATAATGGGCTTTCATTTCCGTTAGCGCCAACTTATCAGGATCAAATGCATCCAAATAAGTAAATGCCACGTTGCCTTCAAGGTGGCCTGGATCTTCTACACGCAAATGCAATGGGTCGGTATAGGTTTTTTTGACTGCAGCGCGAATTTCTGCGGCGCTAGCACCCAGATTAATCGTATTGCCAAGCGATTTGCTCATTTTAGCTTTACCATCAATTCCGGGTAAGCGACCAATTTCTGGTACCAATGCCTGACATTCAACCAAAATAGTTTGATTAGTGAGTCGATTAAAGCGACGGACAATCTCATTAGTTTGCTCGATCATCGGTATTTGATCTTCACCAACAGGAACCAGCGTGGCCTTAAATGCACTGATATCTGCTGCCTGACTGACCGGATAGGTTAAAAATCCCGCTGGAATGTCGCGTTCAAAATTACGCAACCGGATTTCTTCCTTGATAGTTGGGTTGCGTTCCAATCGCGCTACCGTCACTAAATTTAAATAATAAAAAGTTAATTCTGTGAGTTCAGGGATTTGTGATTGAATAAAAATCGTCGACAACGTAGGATCAATGCCAACAGCTAGATAATCTAGTGCTACTTCCATCACGTTACGATGTACTTTGCCTGGATCATCCATGTTGTCCGTCAGCGCTTGGGCATCAGCCAGCATAATGTATTGCTGATATTGATGCTGGTAACTAATTCGGTTGCACAAACTACCGACATAATGGCCAAGATGTAAAGGTCCGGTTGGTCGATCGCCAGTCAGAATAAGGTGGTGTTTGTTTGGTTCCATAAAATTCTCCGGTCATGCCATGGTCATTCCAAGCCGCACATCATGCCGTGCGCTGAAGGCGGTGTCAAGGCGATTGCGTTCGGTGACAGCGAGACTATCTAGACCTTGCCATACCTAAACGTACGTCCAGTCGTGCATCTAGATCGGTAGTTGTCATGTCAATTACATGCTTAGTTGAAAACATAATGCGGTTGAGATAGTTTATTTGTACACTATTGTGCAATCTAGCTGTAAGTTCCATAAGTTAGCATGCTGGGACATGATAAAATCTTGCAATGATCGTTGTTGCTATTAACGTAAATATAAAACGTAAATATAAAGCGCAAATATAATTGAAAATTAGCTGAGTATCTTTGAAGGAAACTGTTGTGACTATTGCGGCCCCTAAAAAATTAATTATCGCTACACGTGAGAGCCGGCTCGCCATGTGGCAGGCTGAGCATGTTCAGGCGCGTTTGCAGGCCTTATATCCGGATTGCGCTATTTCGCTCTTAGGTATGACGACCCGTGGCGATCAGATTCTTGATAGGGCATTGTCCAAGGTTGGTGGAAAAGGCCTGTTTGTGAAAGAGTTGGAAGTTGCTTTGGAAGAAGGAAAAGCAGATCTTGCTGTGCATTCATTAAAAGATATGCCAATGGACTTGCCAACAGGCTTTTGTCTCACTGCGGTATTGGAAAGGGCTGATCCGCGGGATGCATTTGTGTCTAACCAGTTCGCCAGTCTGGCGGAACTGCCTGTAGGGGCGATTGTCGGCACCAGTAGTTTGCGTCGTCAGGCCATTATTGCTAGTAAATTCCCTCATTTGGTGATTCAACCATTGCGTGGCAATCTGGATACCCGCTTACGCAAATTGGACCAAGGTGATTATGCTGCAATTATTTTGGCTGCAGCAGGATTGCAACGATTGGGTATGTCAGAACGAATTCGCGCCTATCTTGACTCTGAGCAAAGTTTGCCAGCAGCCGGACAAGGTGCCATGGCCATTGAAATTGCAGAGCACCGTACCGAACTGGCAGCATGGTTGGCGCCACTGAACCATCCGCAGACAGCATTGGCAGTGCATGCGGAACGTGCCGTATCCAAAGCATTTGGTGGTAGTTGCCAGATACCATTAGCAGCGTACGCTACAGTTACAGCGCAGGATCTTGTTTTACGCTCTTTTGTTGCGACACCGGATGGTCAGCGTATTGCCCATGCCGAAGCACAGTGTAGTCTTGAATCCATTTCAGCTAGCGTAGCCAGCACCACCGTAGTTGCGCACATTATTGCGCAGCTTCAAGAGCAAGATGCTGCTGGGATTTTAGCGCAATGTGCATTGCAAATTGAATCTGCCTAACGCCAACCACCAGCTAACCATCGAGCATACTTATTTCCATGAATTTGCCCATTGTACTGACTCGACCACTAGAACAAGCAACGGCGTTAGCACAACGACTGACATCCTTGGGCTACTCTGTTAGCACATTTCCATTGCTGGAAATTGCCCCGTTAGCGGATTTGTCTACATTACGCCATGCCTTAGCAGATCTGTCGCGCTATGCGATGGTGGCTTTTGTTAGTCCGAATGCGGTACATGCCGCATTTAAATTTGGGTTTGAGCATCCTGTTGATAAAAATAGCCCATCCGCGTTCATCTGGCCAAGCAACGTGGCATTGGCAGTTGTGGGTGAGGGTAGTCGTGCTGCATTAGCCGAATATGGCATCACCAGTGAAAACTACCGTATTTATTGTCCAACCGACCCAGTGCGCTCTGATTCTGAAACGCTGTTAAACGAGCTGGATTTACCGGCGTTGGCACAACGGGATGTATTAATTGTACGTGCTGAAACAGGGCGAGAATTGTTGGCGGATGCGTTAATAGCCAATGGGGTTAACGTTATTCAGGTAGCTGCTTATCGGCGTCTTTCACCTCAGTTAGATGTACAATTGCAGCTGCAACTAAGTGAATTGCTGGCGCATGACCACTGTTGGGTCATCAGTAGCTCAGAGGCGTTGCGCACATTAGTCGCCATGGTGCATCAAGTTAGTGGTGTAAACGGCGTTGCTAAATTGCAACAAGTTAATTTAATGGTATCGCACTTGCGAATAGCGGAAACGGCCCAGTCGCTCGGATTTAAGTGTGTCCGATTAGTTGGATCCGGTGACGAAAATCTGCTACTCGCGTTACAATCAGTCCCTATGAATGAATCTTTGAACCAAACATCATCCCCATCCCAGTCGTCAGGCGCAAACACTGAGCCTGTTGATACTCAGGTACCTGTTGCGCCCGTGGCGAATGTGGTCAGTCCGTCGCATGGAAGACTACTTGATCATCCATTGCAGTTAGCCATAGGGACACTTGCACTATTACTGGTCGCTCAATGGTGGAATACAAGCAATCAAATTAATCAGTTGCGTGAAGAGTTAGCACGGCGCTTGCAAGTGGTTGACGTCAGTAGTCTGGAAATTCGCAGTTTGTCTCGCTTAATGCAAGATGCCAATAAGGACCTTCAAGTAAAGGTTGGCGTACTTGAAAGCAAACAGGCAGAATCCCAAAGTCATGAATTGGCATTGCAGCAGCTTTATCAGGATTTATCCAAAAATCGTGATGATTGGGCGCTGTCTGAAATTGAGCAAGTACTCTCTACGGCTAGTCAGCAACTTCAATTGGCTGGAAATGTCCAAGGTGCATTGATTGCGCTCCAAAATGCCGACGCACGGTTGGCGCGTTCAGACAAGCCACAATTTATCACGATTCGTCGTTCCATCGCGCATGATATGGATAAACTCAAAGCCTTACCTGGTCTGGATTTGACCGGCATCGCTTTACGTCTGGATAGTGTGATTACGCAAATTGAGTACATGCCGCTGTTGACCGATGAAAAATCGGTTGTCGTCGCTACACCAATTAAAGTACGTGAATCAGTGAGTGCTGCCAAAAGTCAACTCCACAAGGGAGCTGTCAAAGTCACAGACAAAAATGAGGCAAGCAGCGGTCCGCGTATGATGGAATGGTTGGGTGATCAATGGCAAAGTTGGTCTACTGAAATGTGGAATGAATTGCGTCAGTTGATACAAATACGCAATGTGCAAAATCCAGACGCCTTGCTGCTCACTCCGGGGCAAGGGTACTTTGTTAAAGAAAATATTAAATTACGCTTGCTGAATGCACGCTTGGCATTATTGTCGCGGAATGAAACAGCATTTCGTAGTGATATGATCGCGGCGCAAGATGGTATCGCCAGTTATTTTGATACGCGTTCCAAGCAAACACAATCCATTCAGACGATTTTACGTCAAATTCAAAGTAGTAATGTCTCAATAGAGATGCCAAATCTGGAAGAAAGTTTGAATGCAGTCCGCAATTTTACGGTGAAACCATAATGGGTGTCTTTTTACGCGTGATTGTGTTGTTTGCTGCGGCCATTATATTGGCGTTGACGGCGCGTTTTAATCCGGGGAATGTCGTGTTGTTTTATCCGCCAAATCGGATAGACATGTCGCTCAACTTATTCATTTTGGCCTTGCTGGTTTTATTTGGCTTGCTGGGATTGGTGGTCTACACCATTAACGCAGCAAAACAGATGCCACAGCGTGTTGCTGCTTATCGTCACGCAAAGAGTGAGCGCGAAGGAAACAAGGCGCTACGCGATGCATTAAAAGCGTTTTTTGAAGGTCGCTTCGGACATGCAGAAAAAGCCGCCATGCGCGCTGCTGAGCTTCCTGAAAATACTGGTTTAGCCTCACTGATTGGCGCGCGTGCGGCGCATAATATGGGGCAGTCGAAGCGACGTGATATTTGGTTAGCCCGAATAGAAGATGATGCACAATATAAAACGGCTAGACTGATTAGTACCACCGAGTTACTGGTGGATGCGCATCATGCAGAGCAAGCTCTGGAAGCAGTTAAAGAATTGCATGCCAATGGAACGCGGCACATTCATGTTTTACGCTGGGCGCTAAAAGCCAATCAGCAAGCGAAACAATGGACGGAAGTATTGAGATTGGTTAAGGCGCTGGATAAGCATCGTGCGCTTAATCCAACCTTATCTAACCGTTTGCGTGAATTGGCCTATCAAGATCTGTTATCTGACCATGGACATGATGCGGAATCCATTACTAATTTATGGTACAGCATACCATCTGAAGACCGTAGTAAACCGTTTGTTGCTACACTGGCAGCACGCACGATGGCGGCTCAGGGTTTGTTTGCCGACGCCCGTGTATTACTTGAAAATGCACTAAAGGTGACGTGGGATCAGCGTTTGATTGTGGCATATCGGGAAGTTGCTGCAGCGGAGGCAACGCCGGAATTAGTGGCGCAAATAGAGCATTGCGAAGCATGGTTAGTCAACTATCCGAACGACCCGGAATTGTCGTTGACAATGGGAGTATTGTGCTTTAGGCAAAAATTATGGGGCAAAGCGGAACGGCACTTGGAGCAAGCACTATTTTATGCTGTCGATGTCGCGTGCTCGCGTTCAGCCAACTTGAAACTTGCTCAACTGCATGAGGCATTGGGCAAGAAAGAAAAGTCTGCCGATTATTATCGCGCATGTGCATTAGTTGAATAATAGGCCAGAATCACTTTTGGCGTCATTACAACGACAATTTTTGTTGATTTTTTTACTTACTGAGAGAAAATATGAGTTTGAATAACGTATCAGCTGGCCGCGACCTGCCACATGACTTTAACGTCATTATTGAAATTCCAATGAACGCGGACCCGATCAAATATGAAGTAGACAAAGAAACGGGTGCTATTTTTGTTGACCGTTTCATGGGTACAGCTATGCACTATCCATGTAACTATGGTTATGTGCCACAAACGATTGCAGGTGATGGCGATCCAGTTGATGTTTTAGTTATTACACCATTCCCACTGATTCCTGGCGTTGTTGTGCGTTGCCGCGCTATTGGCGTATTGCAAATGACAGATGAAGCAGGTCACGATGCCAAAGTATTGGCAGTACCAGTTGATAAAATTTTATCTATCTACTCCCATTGGCAAAAACCAGCTGATATGAACGAATTGCGTTTACGTCAGATTCAGCATTTCTTTGAACATTACAAAGACCTGGAAAAAGGTAAATGGGTTAAAGTTGAAGGCTGGGAAGGACCAGAAGCCGCACATGCTGAGATCATGAATGGTGTAGAAAGCTATAAAAAAGCAGGCGCTGAATAAATCCAGTCACTGTATCTATGCTGTAACTGAATTGCTCTGATGGCGAAGGGAGGGTGTATTACCTCCTTACGCCAGTGTGCATTGTCTTCAATATATCTCCATCAGGGGAGTTCGACGCGTTACTTCATCTTATTTTTGATAAAAACGCATTCGCTGTCACCGCTGCAGCGAGTAAAATCGCGATACAACTCAACCAAAATAAACGTTTATGCTGATGTTCGGCATCGTTATCGACCGGATTAGATAATGACGTGAGTTTGTTTCTTTCTGATCTACGTTCCTTTTTTTCTGTGACGACAAAACGTTTTAGTTCATTTGCCATCTCTTTTGCTGTTTGAAATCGTTTATTTGTTTGTTTTGACATTGCACGCAACACAATGCGCGACAAGGTGATCGGAATAGCAGGATTAATTTCATGTGGTGCTTTGGGTTGTTTATGCACGATCATCTGACTCAATCCATCGATTGTGTTAGCTTGGAAGGGTTTTTGATGTGTCAGCATTTCATATAACACGACACCTAATGAATAAATGTCAGTCAGATTGGTGACAGGACGTGCCAGCGCCTGTTCTGGCGACATATAATTGGGCGTTCCTAAAATATTATTATGGAATAGCGTCGCTGCATCCTCTGCATTGGGGTCGTTATCGCGTTTTAGAGCACGTGCGATACCAAAATCAAGCAATTTGGGACGCATATTATCTTGTATGAAAATATTTGCGGGCTTAATGTCGCGATGTGTTACGCCTTCACGGTGTGCATAATCTAGTCCCTCTGCGATTCGTTGAAACATGTGGGCAATAGTCACAAAATCGAATGCTTTTCGATTGTCCAGATAGTGCCGTAAATCCTTTCCATGCAAATATTCCATTGCAATAAAGCACCTATTCCCCTCACTAGCCGCATCATATATCGTGATAATACTGGGATGCGATAGACGACCAGCTGCACGTGCTTCATTCATAAACAACTGGTCGCGCTGTTTGTTTTCCAGTGCCGAAGGAAGGTGATGAAAAATTTTGACGGCGACTTCCCTATCAATCACTGGATCATGGCCATAAAATACCGTTCCAATGGCGCCGCGACCAATTTCACGGAACAGCACATAGCGGTTAATGCGCTTAATCGGAATCAAGGTTGAATGGTTGGGAAAAGAGGACGAATTCATGAGGTGGGTGGGCTACCAATCTACGCAATGTGTTGATAAATATGCAATAGTACTTAGGCAAAATCGCCCCGTCGGCATGCCTAGATGGAACAATTTCGCATAAGTCCTAAGTAATGCAAATATTGTATATAAGAATTGTTTATTTTGGGAAATATATTATGGCCGAAATAGGCGATATTTTCATTCCAATTGCTAATTAATAGTATTTTTTTTGCAAGTTAAGCATCAGCTTGCCCCATTTAAAAATGGATTACGTTCATTCAATTCATTCACGTACGCTGCAATACCCTGTTGTTCGCGTGATAAAAATGCATCGACTGCGTTAGAAAATGCAGGGTGTGCTAGCCAATGGGCTGAATACGTGGTGGTTGGTAAAAAGCCACGTGCCATTTTATGCTCTCCCTGAGCGCCCCCTTCAAAACAGCGAATGCGGTGGGCAATACAAAATTCCAAGGGTTGATAGTAGGCTGTCTCAAAATGCAGGCAAGGATGGTATTCCAGGCAACCCCAATAGCGTCCATACACGGTATGTTCGGAATGAAACAACAACGATGCTGCAATAGGATGTCCGTCACGCATCGCTATAATCAACAATAGATTGTCTGGCATTGTCGCACCAATTGTTAGGAAAAAATCCAGATTAAGATAGGCCATCCCACCATGCTGATGGTAGGTATTTTGGTAACACTGTACAAAAAAATGCCAATCGGATTCTTGGATGTTATCGCCAGTTTTATGGATAAAGGTGATGCCAGCTTCGCGCACCTTACGCCGTTCAGCTAGAATATTTTTACGTTTTTTTTGCTCAAGTTGTGCAAGAAAATCAGAAAAATCACGGTAGCCTGGATTGGTCCAGTGGAATTGCACGCCATGGCGTACTAAAAATCCTGCTTGTTGTAAACGGATAGCCTCCGCTTCACTCGGAAATAGTATGTGACAGGATGAGACGGCATCCCGTTCCCGTTGTATACGCAGAGCGTCCAGGAGCGCTTCTTCGGCTAGTGGATTCAGGGCCAGCAAACGCGAACCGGTCACAGGCGTAAATGGAATAGACGACACTAATTTGGGGTAATACGCCAGATGATGCTGCTCATATGCATTGGCCCAAGCCCAGTCAAAAACATACTCTCCATACGAATGGGACTTAAGGTACAAGGGCATTGCCGCTTCTAAAACATCGTTCAGCCATACCGTTAAAAAATGCGTGCGCCACCCAGTCGCAGCACAGGCACTTCCAGATTTTTCCATTGCATGTAAATATGTATAGGACAAAAATGGGTTAGCATTTGCCAATGGCGTCGCTGCACGTAGTATTTCCCAATCTAAAGGGCAAATTTCAGCAAGATTAGAAATGACAGCCGTGCGATAATCCTGTAACTGCATAAATAGAGTTTTTTCAATTATGGTCAAACTAGCGATTGCTCAAATGAATAGCACTGTCGGTGATTTAGCCGGCAATGCCTCCCGTATTGTTGATTTTGCCCGTTGCGCATCGCAACAAGGGGCACAGATTGTACTGACACCTGAATTATCATTGGTAGGCTATCCTCCAGAAGATCTGTTGCTACGTAATGCATTTTACCGCGCCAGCCAAACAGCGTTAGAACAACTTGCTGAACAATTGGCACAATTTACGGATTTGCATGTCGTGGTTGGCCATCCAATCATGAATGATGGCAAGCGCTACAATGCGGCTTCACTGCTTCTTAATGGACGGATCCACGGAAGTTACTTTAAGCACGACCTGCCCAATGGCCATGTATTTGATGAAAAACGGTACTTTGATGCAGGTACGGAGTCCATGGTGTTTACCCTCGATAACGTTAAATTTGGGGTAGCTATCTGTGAAGATACCTGGAGTTCAACAACGCCGGCACAGGCCAGATCCGCGGGTGCAGAGGTACTATTAGTCTTGAATGGCTCGCCATTCCACATGAATAAACAGCATCTGCGTTATCAAGTTATGCGTGATTATGTCACGTCTCAGGGGATGTCGCTGGTCTATGCTAATTTAGTTGGTGGGCAGGATGAATTAATTTTTGATGGAAATTCCTTTGTGCTGGATCAGCAAGGGAACGTGTGCGCACAATTAAAACACGCCGAAGAAGACATGCAGATCATCCAGTTTCACGGTGCCGTGCCACAACAAGGCTTGATTGAGCCAATGGTCTCAACGGAAGCGCAGGTCTATCAGGCACTGGTGCTTGGTGTGCGAGATTATATTGGTAAAAATGGCTTTCCTTCCGTGCTGCTGGGGATGTCGGGCGGGGTTGATTCTGCGTTAACGTTGGCGATTGCAGTGGATGCCTTAGGTGCGGATAAAGTACGTGCCGTGATGATGCCATCGCCATATACCGCAGAAATCTCTTGGCTCGATTCACGTGAAATGGTCAAAAAATTGGGTGTGCGGTACGATGAAATTCCAATTGATGCGTGTTTTCAGGCATTTACCAGTACGCTAGAGCAAGAATTCGCCGGTTTGCCCCTTGATGCGACCGAAGAAAATATTCAAGCCCGTATACGCGGCACGCTACTTATGGCGCTGTCGAATAAACATGGCGCTATCGTATTAACTACAGGAAATAAAAGTGAAATGGCAGTCGGCTACTGTACCCTGTACGGTGATATGGCAGGTGGATTTGCTGTACTAAAAGATATTGCCAAAACCTTGGTATACCGTTTATGTCGTTATCGAAATAGTCAGTCTGAGATTATTCCTGAGCGCATTTTGACGCGTCCACCTTCCGCTGAGTTGCGTCCAGATCAGACAGATCAGGATTCTTTACCCCCATATGATGTATTAGATGGCATCATGCAGTTACACATGGAGGAAAATTATGCGACAGAACAGATTATTGCAGCAGGTTATAATCCAAATGACGTTGAACGAATTACCCGATTGATTAAAATTAATGAATATAAGCGACGACAATCCCCTGTGGGCATTCGAGTTACCCATAGAGCATTTGGTCGCGATTGGCGCTATCCGATAACCTCAAAATTTCGTGATTAGCAAGAGAATGACGGCGATGGTAGGTAGCAGTCCTATCACACCAAAAAACACTATCTCATTAATAAAAGGAGTTGAACATGAAACAAATTACGGCGATTATCAAGCCATTTAAACTTGACGAAGTACGTGAATGTCTCGCCGAAGTTGGCGTCACCGGGTTGACTGTGACCGAGGTCAAAGGATTTGGGCGTCAAAAAGGGCACACTGAATTATATCGTGGGGCTGAATATGTCGTTGATTTTTTGCCTAAAGTTAAAGTTGAACTTGTGGTGGATGACATTATCGTGGATCAAGCGGTCGATGCCATTATTAAGGCAGCGCGTACTGGCAAAATTGGCGATGGTAAAATTTTTGTTCAAAATGTTGAGCAAGTCGTCCGCATTCGCACTGGGGAAACTGGCTCAGAAGCAGTATAGTATTTCCTGCATATTGCAAACAGAGCATGGTTGCTCGTCACGCAGAGGTTAGAATAAATCAATGAGAATTCTGATTAGTAATGATGATGGCTATCTGGCACCTGGTTTATTAGCATTGGCGCAAGCGATGTCAACGATTGCAGACGTTACCGTAGTTGCTCCAGAAAATAATTGCTCTGGCGCGTCAAATGCGTTGACACTGAGTAAACCATTATCGGTCACGCGTGTTGAGAATGGGTTTTATTTTGTTAACGGGACACCCTCCGATTGTGTGCATATTGCATTGACGGGTATGCTGGATTTTCGTCCCGATCTTATCGTTTCTGGCATCAATCAGGGCCAAAATATGGGCGACGATACCCTTTATTCTGGCACGGTTGCAGCAGCTACCGAAGGCTATTTATTTGGGATTCCTTCCATTGCTTTTTCGCAAGAAAAAAAAGGATGGATGCACTTGGAAGATGCTGCCCGTATAGCGTTAGAGATCGTTCATCTCACATTGGCTGATTTGACCAGCCCTTATTTACTTAATGTTAATATACCGAATTGCTCTTATGCGGATATCAAAGGGATGCAAGCAACTCGTTTGGGACGGCGGCATCCATCTGAACCCGTTATTAAAGCGCTGAATCCACGTGGGGAACCTATTTATTGGATTGGTCCGCCTGGTGCGGCGAAAGATGCAGATGCAGGAACGGATTTTTATGCGGTGTCACAGGGATTTGTATCAATTACACCGCTACAAATCGATTTGACGCATTTCCCACAAATGGAGCAATTGAAAAAGGGCTTGCTATGATCGATAAGCGCCCAACTTTTCCATTGCCACTTTCGTCGGTGGTTAATGATAAAAAAACCACGGGTGCTAACAAAAAATATCATGCGACCGCGAGCGGAAATGAGAGAGGAGAAGTCAGTGGGAATCACGTACCAGTACAGCGCATCGCTACCCCACAGACTGCGACCAAAAATACCGTTCGGCATTTGGAACGACCGATGACGGCAGCGTCTGGGTCAACTGGCGTGGGACAGCAAAATTCGTCTTCAATCCACAGTAATTTTGAACGGCAGCGCCCCCCTCCTCGGGAACAAAATTCATCCACGACCTTGTTTGATAATTTACGACATGCCATGGTGTCGCGTCTTGGAAAACAAGGTATTCGGGATACCGTTGTGCTTGGTGCGATGGGGGTGGTTCCACGGCATTACTTTGTTGAAGCAGGGTTAGTGAATCAGGCATATATTGATGCTTCATTACCAATCGGACATCAACAAACCATATCGCAGCCTCATATTGTAGCGCGCATGACGGAACTCATGCGAGCAGGGCGGTCATTGAATAATGTACTTGAAATTGGCACGGGTTGTGGTTATCAGGCAGCTGTACTTTCTCAGGTATGTATCAATGTGTTTTCTATAGAGCGAATCAAATCGTTGCATGAACTAGCAAAAAACAATTTGCGTTCTTTGCGAATTGGTAATTTACGGCTGCACTATGGTGATGGTATGCTTGGCCTCCCGCAAGTAGCACCATTTGACGGTATCATTCTTGCCGCGGCAGGAATGCAGATTCCAGATGCACTATTGCATCAACTTGCCATAGGTGGGCGTTTGATCGCTCCCGTGGGGGGGAAGCACCAGACTTTGCAACTCATTGAACGAACCGCTCCGACAGAATGGGTCAGATCAGAATTGGAAGCATGTCATTTCGTCCCATTATGCCCGGGTACAATTTAAGAACTTATGAAATTTAATCGCATGAAAAGTATTAAAAGACTATGTTTATTCATTGCTGTCGTCGGATTGTTGTCCGCCTGCAATACAGTGTCTAAAAAAGCGCCAGTAGAAGAACGCAGCTACGATGCTGGTAAAGATGGCAGCAAAAATCAAGTTCGTCCGTTTGATCCGCGCACACAATATGTGGTGAAAAAAGGCGATACGTTATATCGTATCGCGGCGGAGAAGGGACAAAGTTATAGTGATCTTGTGACATGGAACAAGTTATCCAATCCCAATGATATTAAAATTGATCAGGTCTTGCTAATTGTGCCGCCAGAAAGCGCGTCGCTAACGACGATGCAATCAGGTGTTACTAGTGGCATAGTGAATCCATCAGGCGTTAGCATGCGCCCATTAGGGGGCGGTTCATCGGGTTCTACAGCACCTTCATCGAATAATAAAAATGCACCTAGGGCAGATAAACGTCCTTATTCTGAGGCCGCGTTGGCCGAGCTAAAAAAAGCAGATTCGGAAACAACAGCGCTAAAACCAACAGAAGTACCAAAAGATAACGTAGCAGATAAATCATCAGGAAGAACGGTTGATCGAGTTTCTCCCCCTGTAATCGTCGATGAGATTTCATGGGCTTGGCCCGTCGATGGAAAAGTAATATCGACTTTCGATGACAGCAAAAATAAAGGTATCGACATATCGGGCAAGCTAGGGCAAGATGTTTTTGCGGCTGGTTCTGGCGTCGTAATGTATGCCGGCAGCGGGATACGTGGGTATGGCAACTTGGTCATTATTAAGCACTCAAATAATTTATTATCTGCGTATGCGCATAATAAAGTGGTTGTAGTCAAAGAAAAGCAAGCGATCAGTAAAGGTCAAAAAATTGCTGAGATGGGTAGTTCGGATAGTGATTCCGTGAAATTGCATTTTGAAATACGGCAGCAAGGTAAACCTGTTGATCCGCTAAAATTTTTACCGGGGCGATCAGGTCAAAATAAACTCTGATTCATTCTTTGATTTTATTGGTGCTATGACAGCTAAGCTAAATTTTATTGTTGAAGACGATATTCCGGATGAATCTTCGGAGCAGTTATCGGATGCAGATCTGTCGGATGGTGCAGATGATGATAGTGATGCGGTAAATAGTAAGGAAGTGGTAGCTGAACCCGTTGATGAACTTAAGACAGTACTTGCTGCCGAGTTATCAACGGATACAACTCAGTATTACTTGAATCAGATCGGTACCAGAGCGTTGTTGACAGCACCAGAAGAATTAATTTGCGCTACATTGGCAAAACAAGGCGATTTTGGTGCCCGCCAAAAAATGATCGAACATAATTTACGGTTGGTTGTTTCGATCGCCAAGCACTACATTAATCGCGGTGTTGCCTTACTTGATATGATCGAGGAAGGTAATCTGGGGTTAATGCACGCGATTGATAAATTCGAACCGGAGCGTGGTTTCCGTTTTTCAACTTACGCTACATGGTGGATAAGGCAAAGCATTGAGCGTGCGATTATGAATCAAGCGCGTACGATCCGTTTACCGGTACATGTGGTGCGTGAATTAAACCAAATTTTGCGGGCAAAATATCACCTTGAGTCGAAGCTACATGATGGTCGTGATGCGACAATAGAAGATATCGCTCTGCTGGTTGGTCGTTCCGTTGATGACGTACAAGATATCCTGGTGCTCTCTGAGCATGCGACTTCACTGGACATGCCGTTGGACAACGATCCACAATCAAGCTTGATGGACTTGCTTCCTGGCGACCACGAAGGCAGCCCAGATTATTGTGCTGAGCGGCATGAGTTACGTTTGCTAGTGCGGGATTGGTTAATAAAATTACCGGATAAGCAACGTATCGTTATTATGCGACGGTTCGGTCTGGATAATGATGACCCGGCAACGTTAGAAACACTTGCAGAAGAAATGGGTGTGACACGTGAACGCATCAGACAGATTCAACAAGAAGCATTAATCAAGCTAAAACGCTCTTTGACGTCACGCGGCGTAGGACGTGATGAGTTATTATAAATTAACACCGTAGGCTGTGTTTTTCCTGTGCCAGTAATTCAGGCTCATTTCAGCTCTTCCTGTTATACTTGCATGCATTATGCAAATGCAGTGCACCTAAAGCACTGCGCATTTCCCGATTTATACAATGAACACGCGGGCACCATAGCAATGGTGTCCATTTTGCGTGCCCATTAGTAACACTTAGCAACAGGTTATAGTCATGTCCTACGATACTAAAATTAAAATTACAGCACTCGATATGGATGCCCGAGGTATCGGGCATTTGCAAAATGAAGATGGTACAGAAGGCAAAGTGGTATTTGTCGATGGTGCACTACCTGGTGAATTGGTCAGTTTTCAGACGTATCGCAAAAAAGCAAGTTGGGAAAATGCCAGCATGACCCAGTTGCATAAAGAATCGTCGCAGCGCACCACCCCAAAATGCCAGTATTTCGGATTATGTGGTGGATGCTCTATGCAGCATTTGGATGCTACTGCTCAGGTTGCTATTAAACAGCGGGTGTTGGAAGATAGCCTTTGGCACATTAGTAAAATCAAAGCAAATACCGTTTTGCGTCCAATCTATGGCCCGACTTGGGGATACCGTTACCGTGCGCGCTTATCCGTACGTAATGTGCTGAAAAAAGGGATTGTCTTAGTTGGTTTTCATGAAAAAAAATCACGCTACGTCGCGAATACTGAAACATGTGAAATTCTGCCACCCCATGTCTCAGCCATGTTGTTACCATTACGGGCGTTAATTGCGAAATTATCAATCGTAAATGATTTGCCGCAAATTGAATTGGCCATCGGCGAGGATGTTACGGCCATGGTATTGCGTATCATGCAAGCGCTTAGCCCGGCAGATGAAGTCTTACTCAAGGAATTTGCTGATCATCATAAAATTCAGTGGTGGTTGCAGGTAAAAGGGCCAGAAACAGCAGAACCATTTTATCCATTGGATCTGCAGTTGCATTATTTATTGCCGGAGTTCGGTATAAAAATGCCATTCAAGCCTACCGACTTTACGCAGGTTAATCACTATATTAACCGGGTTATGGTAGTGCGCGCACTGCGATTGTTAGATGTTCAGCCACACGATCGGGTCGCGGATTTATTTTGTGGGCTGGGAAATTTCACCTTGCCATTGGCAACGCAGGCACGCGAAGTAGTCGGCATTGAAGGAAGTGCAACCCTCACTGAACGGGCACTTGAAAATGCGCGTGGCAACGGATTGCAGGATAAAACCAGTTTTAGTACACGTAATTTATTTGAAATTACCGCAGATGACCTTATCGCTTTAGGAAAATTTGATCGATTCTTGGTAGATCCTCCGCGTGATGGTGCTATGGCGTTATGTGAAGCATTGATTGTCTTGTCGACGACGCAGCCAGATTATCTCCCGCGTCGTATTGTCTACGTATCCTGTAGTCCTGGAACGCTGGCGCGGGATGCCGGTTTGTTGGTTAACGCTGGCTATGTTACCAGTCATGCTGGCGTGGTTAATATGTTTCCACATACTTCTCATGTGGAGTCCATGGCTGTATTTGATTTGGTCGTGTAGGGCTGTAATAAAAAAACCGACAATTGTCGGTTTTTTTATTACAGCTAGAATGTGGCGACTAAGCCGTTAGCATGGAGAGTTAAGCGGAGAGTTAATTCCGATTGCCGCCACCAAAAATACCTAACAAAGACAATAAGTTGGTAAAAATATTGTAAATATCTAAGTAGATGCGTAGTGTGGCTGAAATATAATTGGTTTCGCCGCCATTGATGATTTGCTGTACATCATACAAAATATATGCAGAAAAAATACCGATGGCAATGACTGAAACGGTCAGATATAGCGCCGGGACTTGCAAGAAGATATTGGCGATAGATGCAACGATAATCACCATTAATCCAACAAACAACCATTTTCCCAGTCCGGAAAAATCACGCTTCGAGGTGGTGGCAATACTGGCCATCACCGTTAGAATGAGTGCCGTGCCACCGAATGCTGTCATGATCAGTGACGCGCCGTTGGAATAGCCTAGCGTGTAGCTAATCAAGCGTGACAACATTAACCCCATAAAAAACGTAAATCCGAGTAAAACTGCTACGCCTGTGGCGGATTCTTTGGTTTTTTCTATGGCGAACATAAAGCCGAAAGCAATCGCCATAAAGAATAACATCGACATTCCAGGGCTTCTTGGGAATAATGCAAACTGGAATTGAACGCCTAACCACGCACCCAACACCGTCGGGATCATCGATAGCGCAAGCAGCCAGTAGGTATTGCGGAGAACACGGTGACGAATCAGCGCATTGTCGTTACCAAATACAATTGAACGTTGCAAATTTTGGCTCATGAAAGTTTCCTTATTTAAGTGACCAAATAACCTGTACAGCATACCATACTAGTACGACGAGGAAAATATTGGTATGGTTTACCTAGGGTAGCTTGAGGGTAAATTCGCAGAAGATTGGCGGATGAGTAGGCAATCAGCACAGTGCTTGACGTAATTAACCTGAAATACAATGGATTTATGTTAAAATTATGGGTTAGAAGAATTTTAAATTCAAACTTAACCCTTTCATTTTATTGGAGTTTTTAGATGGCAATCGAACGCACATTATCAATTATTAAGCCTGATGCAGTTGCAAAAAACGTTATCGGTCAAATTTACAGCCGTTTTGAGACCGCTGGTCTGAAAATCGTCGCTTCCCGTATGACACAATTGTCACGCGCTGAAGCTGAAGGTTTCTACGCTGTGCATAGCGCACGTCCGTTCTTTAATGATCTGGTTAGCTTCATGATTTCCGGTCCCGTTGTAGTAACAGCGTTAGAAGGCGAAAACGCCATTTTGACACACCGTGATTTGATGGGTGCTACTGATCCTAAAAAAGCAGAAAAAGGTACAATTCGTGCTGATTTCGCTGATTCTATCGATGCAAATGCCGTACATGGTTCCGATGCTGCAGAAACTGCTGCTGTCGAAATCGCTTATTTTTTCCCTGCATTGAATGTATATTCACGTTAATTTCCCGAGATTATTCACGGAAAATTACGGCGGAATTCAGGCAATACAATTTGGTGGTAAATTGTACTAAGTTGATTGCTCTGAGTTCGCGACCAGCTAGCCGTTATGGATAGCTGGGTTGCGAGTGGCTGCAATAGCGCCACTTAGTTAATCGACTAATGTAAGCAACGAATGTAAGCAACTAAGTTAACTGTAACTAAGTAATGCGTGCAAAAGTAAGTAAAAAGTAAGTAAAAAGTAAGTAAAAAGTAAGTAAGCAAAGAAGTAATCCAAGAAAAATAACAACGAGTAGTAATAGAAAGAAACCGATGACAGCACTCACCAATTTATTGGATCTGGATCCCGATCAACTTGTCGCGTATTGCGCCGAGCTGGGTGAGAAGCCATTCCGTGCCAAACAATTGCAGCGTTGGATACATCAATTTGGTGTTGCTGAGTTTGATCGTATGACGGATTTGGCTAAGTCCTTGCGCGATAAATTGGCGGGACGGGCTGTGGTGCGTTCGCCGGACGTTATTAGTGATCATACTTCTGTCGATGGCACCCGTAAGTGGTTGCTGGATGTGGGGCAGGGTAATGCTATTGAAACGGTCTTTATTCCAGAAGAAAATCGTGGGACATTGTGTATTTCGACGCAGGCTGGTTGTGCCGTCAATTGTCGGTTTTGCTCTACTGGAAAACAAGGTTTTAACCGTAATCTGACTGTATCTGAAATCATAGGTCAGTTATGGATGGCTGAATTTGAGTTGCGAAGAACGAAAGGAATCGTTTCGGGGCACCGTGGAGAGAGACAGATTACGAATGTGGTGATGATGGGCATGGGAGAGCCTTTACTGAATTTTGAGCCGACCGTAACCGCTTTGAAATTAATGTTGGATGACAATGCCTATGGCTTGTCGCGCCGTCGTGTGACCTTGTCGACGAGTGGTGTAGTGCCAATGATTGATAAATTATCGCAAGAATGTCCAGTGGCACTGGCAGTTTCACTGCATGCATCGAATGATGCGTTGCGTGACGGTTTGATACCGCTAAATCGAAAGCATCCCCTGTCCGATCTTATGGCGGCATGTAAACGTTATCTTGAATTTGCGCCACGTGATTTTATTACCTTCGAATATTGCATGTTAGATGGGGTTAATGATAGCGATCAACATGCGAATGAGTTGATTTCACTAGTATTAGATGTGCCGTGCAAATTTAATCTGATTCCGTTCAACCCATTTCCTGAGTCAGGATTAAAACGTTCAGGTAATGTACGCATCAAAGCATTTGCCCAAATTTTACTGGATGCTGGTTTGGTCACCACGATTCGTAAAACACGGGGTGATGATATCGACGCAGCATGTGGTCAATTGGCCGGAGAGGTGCAGGATCGAACACGGGTTCAAGAGCGGATGTTGAAGCAAGCTGAGTATCAAAAAAAGTTTGGCGAGAATTTTGGCCGAATCGTGGAGATTACCGAGTGAAAACTATTAAGCCTATGTGTGGTCGTTCTTGGTTGTTATTGTCAACATTGCTGGTGTCGTTGTGCCTATTAAATGCATGCTCATCGACGCGGCAGCAACAGCAGCAGTACACCCAGCCAGGGCCGGTTGAGCAGCCTTTGCAAAGTGCGGATGTGAAGAAACGTGCTGCAATCCGTCTGCAGTTAGGTGTGGGCTATTTCCAACAAGGACAGTACCCTGTGGCACTGCAAGAATTAAACGATGCAGCCAAAATGGATCCAACCATTGCGGATATTTTTGGTGTGCGAGCTCTAGTGTACGTCGAGTTGCATGAAACCGTATTGGCTGAGCAAGATTTTCAGCGAGCACAGAGAATGGCGCCAGAAAATGCCGATATAGCAAATAATTATGCATGGTTTTTGTGCCGTAATCAGCGCGAAAAAGAAGCCATGGAGATGTTTGAAAAAGTCATTAAAAATCCTGCTTATAAATCCCCTGCTAAGGTGCTGATTAATGCGGGTATGTGTAGTCAGCGTATGAAAAATGATTATTTGGCTCAGCAATATCTTTTAAAGGCAATACGTTTTGATCCGGCAAATTACGATGCCAACTTTAACCTCGCAGGTATTTACTATCAAAATAAAGACTGGGTTCGGGCGCAGTTTTATATTGGTCGATTGGTCAAGGATGAAGATGTATCCGCTGCAACTTTGTGGCTGGGAATTAAAATTGCACATAAGGCGCAAGATGCGTTAACTGAGGATAGTCTGTCGTTGCAATTGCGTCGACGTCATCCTGATTCGGACGAAAGTGTTTTGTTAGGGCGTGGAGCGTTTGATGAATGATTCAGTTAAATTAAAAGTAGTGCCATCTGGGTCAATACCGGAGGTAGTAGCAACATTTGATCAGGATGTTCACGTCTTTGTGGACGAAAATGATGGAGGAGGGGTATCCCCCCACGGAGCAGTGGATTCGATAGCTGAATTCATCGAGCCAATTCAATCGCATGAAACTGCTGTCAAAAAAGATGTGAGTGTGGTCGACCCATCAGGTTTGCCAGTAGGTCAATATTTGGCCGCGGCACGCGTTGCTCTTGGAATGACTGTCGAGCAAATTGCAGATCAGTTGAAGCTGTCGCCCCGTCAGATTGATGCGATTGAAACCGAAAATTATGCTGCGCTGCCGGATTCCGCTACAGTGCGGGGGTTCATGCGGTCTTACGCTAAGTTACTGAAGCTAGACCCAAATGAAATTATGAGGAAATTGCAGGGGGAAATAGTCAAGCTTCCAACGCAAGAAGTGAGTCGTCCAGTGCTTGATGCGCCGTATTCCGAAGGAAGTATGCCGTGGTTGGGGGGGGCGCGTAACCATACACAATTGCTGGCGGGGTCGCTATTGGTTGTGGTGTTGTTGGTAGTAGTACTGTTTTTATATCGACAAGATGTTACGCATGTAATGCAATCTATTTGGCCACACTCCACCGCTACGCCAGTTGGTGCTTCCGCAGAGAGCATCAGTAGTGTCCCTGTTGTGCAGTCACCACATGCCGTTGTTGATGCACCGTTACCGGCATCTGCTGTTGCTGCTACGCCAGCGCCGGAATCGCCGCCTGCCTCTGGGTCCATTTCTGAGGCTGTCGTGGCACCGATGATTAATGCGCCGGTTGCACCTGCGCCGACGCCAGTTTCAGCAGCGGTTGTAGATGTGCCAGTCGTGGCAAATACGGCGAGTCCCACTGTTGCTGGCGATGGAGTTGCTACTGCCAATGCACTTATTTTTACATTTAACCAGGATTCATGGTTGCAAATTAAGCGTCCTGATGGGCGCATCGTTTTTGCTAGACTGGTGAAAGCTGGAGGCAAAGAAGCAATTAATGTTGATGGGCCAATGAGTGTTGTTGTTGGCAATGCGCACGGGGTTGAGGCAAGCCTACGGGGTCAGGCACTACCCTTGAAAGTTGCACCTGGCGGCAATGTATCTTATATTAATGTTAATTAATTAGTTCGGTTGTGGTATGGCGCATCATTTGTTGGCATAAAACGACCATGCCAGCAATGACTCAAGTTACGTCTGTACTGCAAGTTGACACCTTAAAAAACCGTAAACATGACAAATGAATTTGGTAAAACAGCGATTGCTTCAGGTCCGGGCTCACGACGACAATCTCGGGCAGTAACTATTTCGCACGGAACACGGCAGGTCATTGTTGGTGGTAATGCCCCTGTCGTGGTGCAATCCATGACGAATACCGATACCGTTGATGTGATTGGTACTGCGATACAGGTCAAAGAATTAGCACGTGCGGGCTCAGAATTGGTACGGATCACGGTGAATACACCCGAGGCGGCAGCAGCAGTACCGGCTATTCGTGAGCAATTGGATCGGATGGATGTGGATGTCCCTTTGGTCGGGGATTTTCATTATAATGGCCATACACTGTTGCGTGATTACCCTGAGTGCGCCGAGGCATTGTCTAAATATCGGATTAATCCTGGTAATGTAGGGCAGGGTGTTAAGCGTGATAGCCAGTTTGTGCAAATGATTGAAATCGCTGCCAAATATAATAAGCCAGTACGGATTGGTGTAAACTGGGGAAGTTTGGATCAGGGTTTGCTGGCGCGAATTATGGATGAAAATGCCACGCGTGCGCAACCGTGGACAGCCCAGGCTGTCATGTATGAAGCATTGATTGTGTCGGCACTAGAAAATGCACAGCGCGCTGAACAAGTCGGATTGGCTGAGAATCTAATTATTTTATCGTGCAAGGTGTCAGGTGTGCAGGATTTGATTGCTGTATACCGCGAGTTGGCTAGGCGCTGTGATTATCCTTTACATTTGGGTTTGACAGAAGCGGGCATGGGAAGTAAAGGCATTGTCGCTTCTACTGCAGCGTTGTCCGTGTTGCTGCAAGAAGGTATTGGTGACACTATACGTATATCCTTGACACCTGAGCCTGGTGGTGATCGTTGCAAGGAAATCATTGTTGCACAAGAAATATTGCAAACAATGGGCTTGCGTAAATTTACGCCGATGGTTATTGCATGTCCTGGCTGTGGTCGGACAACATCTACTGTATTTCAGGAATTGGCTGACAGCATACAAACGTATTTGCGCGATCAAATGCCTTCTTGGAAAATACGTTATGCTGGGGTTGAAGCCATGAATGTCGCTGTCATGGGATGTATTGTCAATGGGCCTGGTGAGTCAAAACATGCCAATATCGGCATCAGCTTGCCGGGTACTGGAGAAACACCTTCTGCACCAGTGTTTGTCGATGGAGTAAAAACCATCACGTTGCGGGGTGACCGGATTGCCGAAGAATTTCAGCAAATCGTTTTAAATTATGTGCAATCACACTATGGTAGGGCTTGAGTCGCATGTCAGAAACTAATTCAGAAGTTAAGTTGGAAACTAAGTTGGAAACTAAGTTGGAAACTACGTTAGATACAGATGCTAAAGTTGCTTTAGCATCTACTGCTGAAGTTAACAAAGCAGGGAAAAAAGAAAAAATCGAGAAAATTGTCGGAGTAAAGGGCATGAATGACATGCTCCCTGCTGATGCGCCTTTATGGGAGTTGTTTGAAAATACTGCCCAGTCTATTTTTAAAAGCTATGGCTTTCAGCAAATCAGAACGCCGATCGTTGAGCAAACAGCCTTGTTTGCGCGTGGCTTGGGTGCGGTTACCGATGTCGTTGAAAAAGAGATGTATTCATTTGAAGATGCGATGAATGGAGATAAGCTGACACTGCGCCCGGAGAATACTGCTGGTGTGGTACGGGCTGCAATTGAACATAATCTGACTTACGATGGGCCTAAGCGCTTGTGGTACACCGGTCCGATGTTTCGCCACGAACGGCCTCAGCGTGGTCGCTATCGCCAATTTCATCAAATGGGTGCAGAGGCACTTGGTTTTTCCGGTCCGGATATTGATGCGGAATTGATCATGATGTGCCAGCGTCTGTGGGATGATTTGGGATTAACCGATGTCAGACTGGAATTGAATTCGATTGGTGATGCAGAAGAGCGCAGCAAGCATCGCGCTGATTTAATTGCCTATTTGGAGCAGCATCAGGAGCAATTGGATGCTGAAGCATTACGACGTTTGTATTCTAATCCCTTGCGTATCCTAGACACGAAAAATCCTGCCATGCAGGCGATGGTGAATGCGGCGCCAAAGTTACTGGATTATTTAGGTGCTGAATCGTTGGCGCATTTTGAAGGTGTTCAGGCAATTTTACATCACAATAGTATTCCGTTCACCATTAATAATCGTTTGGTGCGCGGTCTTGACTATTATAATCGCACGGTATTCGAATGGGTCTCGGATGAATTGGGCGCGCAGGGTACGATTTGCGCCGGTGGACGTTACGATGCACTTGTTACTATGTTTGGTGGTAAACCAACGCCGTCTTGTGGTTTTGGTATGGGAATTGAACGTATTTTAGAATTAATGAAACTAGCCGGCGGGTTGCATGTCCCAGCGCAATGTGATGTCTATTTGGTACATCAAGGAAGCCAAGCGCAGTTGCAATCTTTTGTGTTGGCTGAAAGATTACGCGATGCAGGACTGGATGTTGTGCTACATTGCGCATCTGTGGCTGGTATTGGTAGCTTAAAGTCACAAATGAAGCGCGCCGATAGTAGCGGAGCGGCATTTGCCATTATTGTTGGTGATGATGAAATGGCACAAGGGAGTGCTATGATCAAAACTATGCGTGGAGTTGCTGAAACGTCCAATCAAGCACTTGTGGAATTTGAGCGCGTTGTTGACTATCTGGTTGACGAAATAACGGGAAACGCATCAAGTGAACATGATCATGATCATAATCATAATCATGCACTTTGCAATCACACGCATCATTAAGAATGATTAACAGTACATTAACAGCACATTAACGATAGATAACATGGCCTACGATCACGAAGAACAAGAGCAACTCGACTCTCTTAAAGTATGGTGGAATAAATATGGAAATTTAAGCACATGGTTGCTGATTATCATTTTATCCGTATTTTCAGTATGGAAAGCATGGGGTATTTATCAAGGAAAGCAAGCAGGGCAAGCTTCACAGTTGTACGAAGAAGTCCAAAAAGCGGTGCAGGATAAAGATGCGGCAAAAATTGCGCGCAGTGTTTCAGATGTACAAGATAAATTTTCTGGTACTGTCTATGCTCAGATGGCAAGTATGTTAGCAGCCAAAAATGCGTTTGATGCTAATGATATCAAAACGGCCAAAGCGCAATTAACGTGGGTTCAGGAGCATGGGAAAACAGATGAGTATAAATACCTTGCTAAGCTACGACTTGCTGGTATTTTATTGGATGAAAAATCCTATGACGAGGCGCTCAAGTTAGTCTCGGGTGATTTTCCAGCGGAGATGTCTGGAATTGTCGCTGATCGCAAAGGGGATATTCTGGTAGCGCAAGCAAAAATTGAAGAAGCACGTGGTGCGTATCAACTTGCCTTAGATAGTGGTACTGATAAAAATCCCGCACGTCCGTTAATTCAGTTGAAATTGGATGCAATTGGCGGTTCTCCAGCAAAAAGTGCGATCAAATAAGGTAAAGAGATGCCTAAAGTTAATAAATTTTCAAAATTATTGCTTCAACTGATATGCATAGGTGCAGTGAGTGGTTTGAGTGCCTGTTCCATGTTTTCAAAAAAACCTAAAAATCTACCGTCTGAACTAGTTGTATTTACGCAGACGGCGACAGTGAAAACAGCATGGAAAAATTCCGTAGGAAAATCAGGTGATTATGAATTTTCCCCAGTTGCTGCTGGTGATTCTATTGTTGCAGCTTCTGCCGATGGGACGATTGTTCGTCTTGATGCCGCGACAGGTCAGACAAAATGGAAAATCACCGCAGAATCGAATCTGACTGCTGGTGTTGGTGTCGACGTTAGTGCTAATGCGATTGCTGTTGCTGGCAGTAAAGGTGCGTTGCTGGTCTATGATTTGGACGGTAAGTTGCGATGGACAGCACAGGCATCAAGTGATATTTTAGCTGCTCCAGCCGTCGGTGATGGTGTGGTCGTAGTACGTAGTGTCGATAATCACATTGCAGCATTTGAGCTGGACACAGGTAAACGGCGCTGGGTGGTAGAGCGCACTTTGCCGCTATTAACAGCACGTACTGGTGCTGGACTGGTGATTAATCGTGATAATGTAATTGTTGCGGTACCCGGTGGGAAATTGGTATCCATGGCGTTGATTAATGGTGGAGTACGTTGGGAATCTGCCGTTGGAGAATCACGCGGCGCAACCGAATTGGAGCGGGTCGTTGACACAGCTGGGGTGCCTGCTGTTTATGGCGCTGATGTATGTTCCGGCGCATATCAGGGGCGTGTAGCGTGCTTTGATGTGAATTCTGGGGTTCAGCGCTGGAGTAAGACCTTGTCAACAGCATTAGCACTGGGTGTTGATGAGCGATTTGTTTTTGCTGCAGACGATCGCGGCACAGTAAACGCGTTTAGCCGGACTTACGGCCAAAGTGAATGGAGAAATGACAAACTAAGCTATCGTGGTTTATCAAGTCCCATCTCCTTTGGTCGCGCAGTTGTGATAGCGGATGCGAGTGGTTATGTCCATTTTCTTTCTCGTGAAGATGGTTCCTTTTTAGCTCGGACAGCTACTGATGGAAGTGCTATAACGGCATCCCCAGTAATTGTTGGATCTAATGTTGTTTTTCAAACTAAAGCAGGAGAAATCGTCGCGTTAGCGATTGATTGATTGAATGAAGCCGGTAATTGCACTTATAGGCCGACCAAATGTCGGAAAATCCACGCTGTTTAATCGGCTAACCCGTTCACGTGATGCATTGGTGGCGGACTTACCTGGTTTAACCCGCGATCGTCACTATGGTGAGGGTCGGGTGGGAGATCGTCCTTTTTTAGTTATTGACACAGGTGGTTTTGAACCCGTGGCTAAAGAAGGTATTATGTATGAAATGGCTAAGCAGACGAAACAAGCTGTAGCAGAAGCCGACGTGGTTGTGTTTATTGTTGATGGTCGTCAAGGTTTGACACCACATGATAAAACGATTACGGACTTTTTGCGTAAATCAGGTCGCTCCGTGATGTTAGTCGTAAATAAATCAGAGGGAATGAAATACACCTCGGTGACTGCCGATTTTTATGAGCTGGGCATGGGTGATCCTTACGTCATCTCCGCAGCACATGGTGATGGTGTCGCCGATTTGGTCCAAGAAGCGTTAGATATTGCTTTTTCACAGCGTACTGAAGTGGATGAGCCAGAACAACAGGATCATGGAATTAAGTTAGCTATCGTGGGGCGCCCAAATGTTGGGAAATCTACGCTGGTGAACACCCTGCTGGGTGAAGAGCGAGTAATTGCATTCGATATGCCTGGCACCACGCGTGATTCGATTGAAATTGCTTTCGAGCGTGATGGTCAACTGTATACGCTGATTGATACCGCTGGTATACGTCGTCGCGGAAAAGTATTTGAAGCCATAGAAAAATTTTCGGTGGTCAAAACGCTGCAATCGATTTCTGAGGCAAATGTGGTGTTGCTGCTGTTAGATGCGCAACAGGATATTTCAGAGCAAGATGCCCATATTGCTGGATTTATTCTGGAGTCCGGCCGCGCGTTAGTGGTTGGCGTGAATAAGTGGGATGGCTTACAGAGTGACCGTCGCGAAGAAATTAAAACCGATTTAGAGCGCAAGCTAGGTTTTCTATCATTTGCTAAGTTTCATTTTGTTTCAGCGCTAAAATCATCTGGTATAGCGCCGATGATGAAATCAGTGATTCAAGCGTATGCGGCAGCAACAGCGAATTTGTCTACGCCGAAACTCACTCGTGCACTGATTGAGGCTGTGGAACATCAACAACCTAAGCGAAAAGGCTCAATTCGTCCAAAATTGCGTTATGCTCATCAAGGTGGCCAAAATCCACCAATTATTGTTATTCATGGTAATGCATTGGATTCCATTGGTGATGTGTATAAGCGGTATTTGGAAAAGCATTTCCGTGAAACGTTTTCATTAGTTGGCACACCGTTGCGTATTGAAATGAAATCAAGTAAGAATCCGTATTCAAAAGCGGAAAAATAAACGACAATTTACGTTTTAAGTGGTGCGGGTGATTTGCTCGTGTAAACTTATTACAGAAGATTTTTAGGGCAGGCATTGAAAAAAGCCGAAATGTCCTCAACTCCACATCACATCAACATTATGGAGCTGCTATGAGCAACAAAGGGCAATTGTTACAAGACCCATTTTTAAATGCTTTACGCACCGAGCATATTCCAGTATCAATTTATCTGGTGAATGGCATTAAACTACAAGGCCAGATTGAGTCTTTTGACCAATACGTCGTTTTATTGCGTAACACTGTAACGCAAATGGTCTACAAACACGCAATATCTACCGTCGTGCCTGCACGTGCTGTTAATCTGCGGCCGGAGTCAGAAGCTGAGTAAGCAAATTGGCGCAAAAGATCTTAGTGCTAGCGATGTTAGCACTAAAGGGGACACGGTAAATCCTCGCGCCGTTTTGGTTGGTGTCGATTTCGGTAAGCAAGATTTCGCTGCTAGTCTGGAAGAACTCTCGCTATTGGCCTATTCAGCGGGTGCTATACCAATTACAACGATTACCTGCAAGCGGGTCAGTCCGGATTCCGCCTTATTTGTCGGTTCAGGAAAAGCGCAGGAAATTGCAGATGCGGTTGTTGATTCCGACAGTGGGATTGTCATTTTCAATCATGCACTAAGTCCAGCTCAACAGCGTAATCTGGAGCGCGTGTTGCAAGTGCGCGTATTGGATCGGACAACGCTGATTCTGGATATATTTGCTCAGCGCGCTAAGAGCCATGAAGGTAAAGTTCAAGTTGAATTGGCGCAATTGCAGCATTTGGCAACACGATTAATTCGCGGATGGACGCATTTGGAACGGCAAAAGGGTGGTATCGGTTTGCGTGGTCCAGGTGAAACACAACTTGAAACTGATCGACGGTTGTTAGGCGACCGGGTCAAAGCACTCCGCGCCAAACTTGCCAAACTTCAACGTCAGCGTGAGACGCAGCGTCGCTCACGTGAACGAGGTCGAATTTTTTCGGTTTCACTGGTAGGCTATACGAACGCTGGTAAATCAACGCTGTTCAATTCGTTGACCAAGGCGGGTGTTTATGCGGCAGACCAATTATTTGCTACGCTTGATACTACGTCCCGTCGTGTTTTTTTGGGTGAGGCCGGCCAGGTGGTTGTCTCTGATACGGTTGGTTTTATTCGCGAATTGCCGCATCAATTAGTTGCTGCATTTCGTGCGACGCTGGAAGAAACAATTCACGCTGATTTATTGTTGCATGTCGTGGATGCAGCCAGTCCGGTTCGATTGGATCAGATTGCAGAAGTAAATCAGGTATTGAAAGATATTGGCGCAGATCATATTCCTCAATTGTTAATCTGGAATAAGATTGATTTGGCAGATTTGCCAATTGGGACTGAGCGGGATGAGTATGATAAAATCAAGCGCGTCTTTTTAAGTGCTAAAACAGGTGAAGGAATGGATGGTTTGCGTCAAGCATTAAGTGAATACGCCGTCCTGCCCAATTTTGGCGTGCCAGAGACCGTATTGGAAGATCATGATGCGCGTGGGATAAGACCGCTGGCGCAAGATGATGCGGATCTCGACTGATTGGCTCCACTGCACTGTGATAGTGTTCGAAAAAGAGTATTAATTTTAACGGGTATTAACGGCTATTGATTGTTGTGCTAGGTTAATTTTGCCCATTATTTAAATCGGAAGACCACAGAATGGTTGTTTCATTTTTTAAAAAAATAGGAGTAATGCTTTCTCTGAATGACCCTAAGTGGGGTGATGGCTCAGGGAATGACAAGAATGGAAATAAACCTGGTAAACCGGGTGAAGGACCTCCTGACCTAGAACAGTTATGGCGTGATTTCAATCGCCGCCTAAATAATATTATTGGGAACAAAGGGGGGGGCGGTGGCGGCTTTTCTCCTGAATCATCTGGTGTCAAAATTGGCGCTGGAATGATTGTGTTCGTCGTTATTTTTATATGGCTGATTACCGGATTTTTTGTGGTTCAAGAAGGGCAGACCGGTGTTGTCATGACATTTGGTAAGCATAGTTATGATACCCCTTCTGGGTTTAACTGGCGCTGGCCTTATCCAATTCAAAGTCATGAGATTGTCAATATTTCTCAGGTGCGTACTGTTGAAGTGGGCTATCAGTCTAATGTTAAGAATAAACTTCCAAAAGAAGCGCTGATGCTCACAGACGACGAGAATATTATTGATATTCAATTTGCTGTTCAATACAAATTGAAAAGTGCTGCAGATTGGATATTCAATAACAGAGATCAAGAAAATACCATCAAACAAGTCGCTGAAACGTCGATTCGTGAAGTCGTTGGCCGCAGTAAAATGGATTTTGTTTTGTATGAAGGTCGCGAAAAGGTCGCATTTGATGTGAGCCAATTAATGCAAAAGATTCTTGACCGGTATAAGTCGGGTGTTCAGGTCACTAATGTCACAATGCAGGGCGTTCAACCACCAGAGCAAGTTCAGGCTGCGTTTGATGACGCGGTGAAAGCTGGGCAGGATCGTGAGCGCCAAAAAAATGAAGGGCAGGCTTATGCAAACGATGTGATACCAAAAGCGCGCGGCGCAGCATCTCGGTTGCAAGAAGAGTCTCAAGCCTATCAAGCCCGAGTGGTAGCCAATGCAGAAGGTGATGCAGCACGATTTAAACAAATTCTGGTTGAGTATCAAAAAGCACCCGCGGTCACGCGTGAACGAATGTATTTAGATACGATGCAACAAATTTTCACTAAAACCACGAAGGTGATGGTAGATACAAAAAATAGTAATAATATGATTTACTTACCTCTTGATAAAATAATTGCACAAACATTGTCGTCGGAGCCTGCGCCTGCAGCAAAGTCGGTTGGCATACCTGCTGTTCCGGACATCCCGACTGCACCGGCTGCGCAGCAGCAAAATGATGTGCGCTCAACACGTGATCGTGAGAGTCGATAATGAATAAATTAATTTCTACAGTGATCACACTGTTTATTGGTTTGGTTATTTTTTCATCGACGGTTTTTGTTGTTGATCAGCGTCAATACGCAATTGTGTTTGCGTTGGGTGAAATGAAAACCGTGATTAGCGAACCAGGCTTGCATTTCAAGTTGCCTCCGCCATTTCAGAATGTCATTTTTTTGGATAAACGTATTTTGACGATTGATTCTGCTGAGTCAGACCGTTTTATTACTGCTGAAAAAAAGAATATTTTGGTCGACTCATTCGTTAAATGGCACATCACCGATCCAAAATTGTATTACATCAGCTTTGGTGGTGACGAGCAGCGTGCAAGAGATCGTATGACGCAAATCGTCAAAGCCGCAATGAACGAAGAAATTACCAAGCGTACTGTGCGTGAAGTAATTTCCGGTGAACGTAGCCAAGTGATGGATGCTTTGCGTGCGAAAGTGATGATCGAAGCAAAACAAATTGGTGTTGAAATTCTTGACGTCCGCTTAAAACGGGTTGAATATGTCGAGGAAATCAATAATTCAGTTTATGATCGGATGAAGGCTGAGCGTACTCGGGTTGCAAATGAACTGCGCTCCACGGGGTATGCTGAATCTGAAAAAATCAGGGCGGATGCAGACAAGCAAAGCACCGTAATTTTGGCTGAGGCATACCGTGATGCAGAGAATTTACGCGGTGATGGTGATGCTAAGGCTAGTCGGATTTATGCGCAGGCATTTGGACAGAACCCTGAATTTTATAAGTTTTATCGTAGTTTGGAAGCGTATCGTGCCAGTTTTAAAAATAAAACGGATGTGATGGTGGTTGATCCAAACTCGGCATTTTTTACGTATTTTAAAACACCAGGTCAAGGTAAATAGTCTTAGAGCAGAAGAGTAAAAGCAGCACCAAGCGTTGTAAAAATCAGTCTAGCGTTGCATGTTGATGTGGTGTTTTGAATGATTTTACGGGGTTTGTGCTGCGTTTCTGTGTTTACTTTTTAGTGACTATATCTATGCGAATGTGTTAGAATTTTTCGCTTTTTTTGTAATTTATCCTCATCGAGTTCTCATGCCAAATTGGCTTCTACCTGAAAATATTGCTGATGTACTGCCGTCGGAAGCGCGTAAAATTGAAGAATTACGTCGTGTTTTACTAGATCATTTTAGATTGTACGGGTATGAGTTGGTGATGCCACCAATGCTTGAGTACCTTGAATCACTCCTGTGCGGTGCGGGTCAGGATCTTGATTTGCGTACATTTAAATTAGTGGATCAGTTATCTGGACGGACCATGGGTGTACGTGCCGATATGACGACGCAGGTTGCACGTATTGACGCACATTTGTTAAATCGCACATCCGTGACGCGTTTGTGTTACGTCGGAAGTGTGTTGCATACCCGTCCGTCAGGATTGCATGCTACACGTGAACCTTTGCAAATCGGTGCCGAGGTTTACGGTCATGCTGGTATCGAGGCGGATGCGGAAATTCAAGAATTATTGCTGACGACGATGGCGTTAGCAGGGATGCAGAATGTGCGTCTCGATTTATGCCATGTGGGTGTGTTACGAGCCTTGCTTGAGTGCGACCCGATCGCCAAACAGCACGAACTCGCTTTGTACACCCTTTTAGAGGCAAAGGATGTACCTGGATTGGTGGAGTTATCTACTGGATTTTTGCCCCAGACACGTGATGCGCTTGTGGCGTTGCCGGGCTTGTATGGTGATGCTAGTACACTGGAGCGCGCGCGTGAGATCTTGCCGAAATTGCCTGCGATTACACAGGCACTTAATGAGTTGGATGCGTTGTTGGAGATGATATCGTCAACGCAAGGTGGTCAGCAGTCGGCAGTTGTTAGTATTGATTTGGCAGATTTGCGTGGCTTGCATTATCACAGTGGTGTTACGTTTGCAGCTTATGTTCCTGGATTGCCAAATGCGGTGGCGAGAGGAGGTCGTTATGACCATGTGGGTGAATCGTTTGGACGTGCCCGACCTGCTACCGGATTTTCGCTCGATTTGCGTGAATTGGCTCGGCTGATGCCGGTAGCAGAACGTAAAAATGCGGTTCTTGCGCCATGGGGTTCTGATCCCGGCTTGCGCCAAAAAATTACTGAGTTACGTGCTCAGGGTGAAATTGTGATTCAGAGTTTGCCGGGTCATAAAAATGAATTAGATGAATTCGACTGCAATCGCGCCGTCGTTTTTGAAAATGGAAATTGGATACTTAAAAGTTAGGTTAAGCGATGTCACAAATGAATTCAGCAAAAAATGTTGTCGTTATTGGTACGCAATGGGGCGATGAAGGCAAGGGCAAGATCGTTGACTGGCTAACAGATCACGCCCAAGGTGTGGTCCGTTTTCAGGGTGGTCATAATGCCGGACATACCTTGGTGATTGGCGGCCAAAAGACGGCATTGCAACTGATTCCTTCCGGTATTATGCGTGCGGGCGTGGCCTGCTACATTGGTAATGGGGTGGTGTTATCCGTCCCTGATTTGCTGCGTGAAATCGATAAATTGCAAGCAAATGGGGTTGAAGTTGAATCCCGCTTGAAAATCTCAGAAGCCTGCCCTGTTATATTGCCATATCACTGCGCGTTGGATGCTGCGCGTGAAATTGCACGTGGTGCCGCTAAAATCGGTACCACTGGAAAGGGCATTGGCCCAGCCTATGAAGATAAAGTCGCACGTCGCGCTATTCGCGTTGCTGATTTATTGAATCCTGAGCGTTTTGCTGAGAAATTACGCGATAATTTGGATTACCATAATTTTGTTCTGACACAATATTTACATGCGCCTGCTGTTGATTATCAAAAAACACTGGATGATGCATTGGCGCTGGTTCCACGCATTAAGCCTATGGTTTCGGATGTTTCTAGCGCCCTGTATGCCGCTTATAAAGGTGGTGCGCGTTTATTGTTTGAAGGTGCGCAAGGTAGTTTGCTGGACGTTGATCACGGGACGTATCCATTCGTTACATCGAGCAACTGTGTGGCTGGTAATGCCGCTGCAGGAGCGGGTGTTGGTCCTGGTATGTTGCATTACATTTTGGGTATTACTAAAGCGTATACAACACGTGTAGGTTCGGGACCTTTTCCATCCGAATTGACAACAGAAGATGGTGTGGGTAAGCATTTATCTGCTGTGGGGCATGAGTTTGGCACAGTTACTGGACGTGCCCGTCGTTGTGGTTGGTTTGATGCGGCGTTACTGAAGCGCTCAGTGCAAATCAATGGTGTGTCTGGCATGTGTATTACCAAGTTGGATGTCCTTGATGGTATTGAAACACTGCAAATCTGTACTGGTTATATTCTTGATGGTAAATTGGTCGATATTTTTCCAAGTGGTGCGGAAGATGCTAGTCGTTGTCAGCCAGTGTATGAATCTATGCCGGGTTGGACCGAAACTACGGTTGGTGCAAAAACGATGGAGGCATTGCCATTGAATGCACGTAACTATATTAAACGTCTTGAAGAATTAGTCGGCGTTCCAGTGGATATGGTTTCTACTGGCCCTGATCGTGAAGAAACAATTGTTTTGCGTCATCCATTTGCTTAATATGGTTTGATATTTGGCGGACAAATTTGTGCAATAGCTACAACGTTGTCCGTCATTCTCGTCTTGTTATGTAGACGAGGATGTCTTCTTTTTCTTCTTCTTTCTCTGTCTTGAGCACGTAAAGTGTCACGAACACGTTAGTCTTCTGCATCACTCCTCTGCACCACTCCTCTGCACCACTCCACTTGTACCAAGATGCCACATGAATGGCTCGCTTGAGAGCGACTTCGTTCGTTTTAGTTAATTTTAGATAAAAAAAATCCCGTTAACGAATTAACGGGATTTTTTTCTAAAGCCTGGTGCCCACGGAGGGACTCGAACCCCCACACCCTAAGGCACATGGACCTGAACCATGCGCGTCTACCAATTCCGCCACGTGGGCAGCGAAGACAGAATTATAGGGTATTTATGCTATACGTCAAAGTTATTTATCGATTTTCTTTGAAAAAAGTGTTTTTTTGGAGCTAAATCTACTTTTCTGATGTCGATTAGCCGCTTTTATCGCTGATATAGGAGTGAATCCGGAGGTATTTCCTTCGATTGTGTGATAAAAAATTTATTGCTATGCGTTTTGTTATATAGTAATTCGCACTGTCGCGTTGTAATGTGTAAATATTTGCTCGATCATGGTTGAATTACGTGAGGGGTGGACTATATAGACGCTGGGATGCAGATATAATACAAGGACAAATCACGTACTAATCTAGTGCGAATCGAAATTGGGGTAGGTAATACGTACTTACTCCGGTACACTAACGAAAATTTTAATACAATAAAAGAATACATTTGAGCACACATACTTACTCTATCCCCACCCGTGAAGACATTCTTGCTGTTTTGCGCAGTACGACTGCGAAACATGACGCGCAGCAGATGGCCACGGCACTCGGTGTTCCGCCGGACGAACTCACTGGCTTGATGCGCCGGATCAACGCGATGGAACGCGATGGTCAGGTTAAGCTGGATAGTGAAGGGTTTTATCACGTGCAAAGTCAGGATAATTTTATTGCAGGTAAGGTGAGTTGTCATCGCGATGGATACGGTTTCTTGATTCCTGAGGACGGCAGCGGTGATTTGTTTTTGTCAGAACGTGAGATGCAACGCGTCCTTAATGGTGATCGTGTGTTGGCGCGTGTTGTTGGCACAGATCGGCGCGGTCGTACAGAAGGTGCGATTGTCGAGGTGCTTGCTCGTGCAAATACCCATGTTATTGGCCGATTATTGCATGAAAACGGTGTATGGGTGATTGCGCCGGAAGACAAACGCATTAGTCAGGATGTCTTGCTAGCTGGTTCCCCTGGTACCGCTAAAGCTGGACAAGTGGTCAGCGTGCAATTGACGGAGCAACCGACGCGGTATGCCAAACCTGTTGGGAAAATTGTAGAAGTACTGGGTGAAGTAGATGATCCCGGTATGGAAATTGAAATCGCGGTACGTAAATTCGGTGTTCCGCATATTTTTTCGGATAAAGCGCTGAAGGCTGCGGCTAAATTGCCGAGTCAGGTAAAACCAGCCGATCTAGTTGATCGTGTTGATTTGCGCGATATTCCCATGGTAACGATCGACGGTGAAGATGCCCGAGATTTTGATGATGCCGTGTATTGTGAGCCGGTTAAAATTGGGCGCAGCCTAGGATTTCGTATCATCGTCGCGATTGCCGATGTTAGTCATTATGTTAAGCCAAATGATGATATCGACGGGGATGCTCTTTTACGAAGTACCTCGGTGTATTTTCCTCGTCGGGTTATTCCGATGTTGCCAGAAAAGCTCTCTAACGGACTGTGCTCGCTGAATCCCGATGTGGATCGCTTAACCTTGGTGTGTGATTTGGTGATTACTGCCCATGGTGATGTAAAGGGGTATCAATTTTACCCAGCGGTGATTCATTCCGCGGCGCGATTTACGTATACGGAAGTTGCTACAATTTTAGGTAACACCAAAGGTCCTGAAGCCAATAAACGGGCTGCACTGGTACCGCATTTATTGCATTTACAAGAAGCATTTCATGCTTTACTTCACGCACGTCAGTTGCGTGGAGCTATTGATTTTGAGACGACCGAAACCTACATCGTTTGCAATGCTGCCGGTAAAATTGAAAAGATTTTACCGCGCACGCGTAATGATGCACATAAATTGATCGAAGAATGCATGCTTGCAGCCAATGTATGCGCTGCAGACTTATTGATCCGGCATAAACACCCTGGCGCGTATCGCATTCATGCGGGACCATCCAAAGAAAAGCTCACACAGTTACGGACATACTTGAAGCAATTGGGCTTGAATTTGAATGGTGGTGATAAACCTGCTGCATCGGATTATGCCGAATTGATGAAGAAAATCAAAGGCCGTCTGGATGCACCTATTTTGCAAACAATGCTGTTGCGCTCAATGCAACAAGCTGTTTACAGTCCAGATAATATCGGCCATTTTGGCTTGTCCTACGATGCGTATGCACATTTTACCAGTCCAATACGTCGCTACCCTGATTTGTTGACCCATCGCGCTATTAAAGCAATTTTGCTGGGAAAAAAATACGAACCTAAAGGGATTGATGTCAGTTCGTTAAATAGCACGATCTCGAATGCGGCACGTAAACAACAAGTGGTTGATAAGGCTGCTGGCAAACAAAAGAAAGACCCATCTATTTGGGATGCGCTTGGCGTGCATTGTTCGGCAAATGAGCGTCGTGCCGATGAAGCTTCGCGTGACGTGGAAGCTTGGCTTAAATGTTATTTCATCAAAAATAAATTGGGTGAAGAGTTTACAGGTTCTATTTCTGGTGTAACGCAATTTGGTATTTTTGTCCAACTAGACGCGCTCTACATTGAAGGATTAGTACATGTGACCGATCTCGGTGCTGATTACTTTCAGTATGACGATGCGCGGCATGAACTTCGTGGCGAACGTACTGGTAAACGGTATCAGTTGACTGATCGTGTTACGGTTCAAGTGACGCGGGTTGATTTGGATGCGCGTAAAATTGATTTGTGCTTGGTTCAGCCGGGTGGCCGTCAAGTGCTTGGAAGTAAACCTAGTAGTCATGCGGGCGCTAAGGGAGGATCCAAGAATAGCAAAGGAACATCCCGAAGTGAGTCCAAAAATAAAGCGGGTGCAGAACAATTCCGCGAGTCAACAACTGATTCGCTTGTGTCTTCCCGAGCCAAGTCAGCTCATGGTGTTGGTGAAGGTAAACCGGCACGCGCAGTTAAAAGTAAGCCTGCTACATTGACCTCAAAGCGAGAAAAAAGTAGCACTGGCCGCAGTAGTAAAGGTACTGCTAGTGGTTCGAAACCCGCTGGTAAATTGCCTGGTAAAACTAGTTTAAAGAAACGATAATAATGAAAAGTAAATTTATATTTGGCTTTCACGCCGTCACTGCACGTTTGCGTCATGAAGCTTCCAGCGTTGAAGAAATCTATGTCGATTCAGGTCGTCAAGATGGCCGTATGCATGAGTTAATCAGTGCTGCTAAAGCCGCAGGTGCTCGCATCATCCCGGTGGATGAGTTGCGTCTGGCGAATATGGTCGGTACCCGTCGTCATCAGGGAGTCGTAGCGAAAGCAGGTGAAATTTCACTGGCACGTAATTTGGATGAGTTGTTGGATGCTATTGAGGGTCCTCCTCTGATTTTGATTCTTGATGGCATTACTGATCCGCATAATTTGGGCGCTTGCCTGCGGGTAGCCGATGGCGCTGGTGCCCATGCCGTAATTGCACCAAAAGACCGCGCGGTTGGATTGAATGCGACTGCGGCTAAAGTCGCCAGCGGAGCTGCAGATACCATGCCTTACATCACCGTGACTAATCTGGCAAGGACAATGCGCGAATTGAAAGATCGCAATATCTTGTTGGTCGGTACCTCGGATGAGGTTGAAAAAAATCTGTATCAGGCTGATTTTACCAATGGCGACGGTGTTGCGCTAGTGATGGGCTCGGAGGGCGAAGGTATGCGCCGTTTGACGCGCGAAACCTGCGATGTGTTGGTGAGCGTTCCCATGTTTGGTTCAGTTGAAAGCTTAAATGTGTCAGTTGCCTCCGGCGTCTGTTTGTATGAGGCGCGTCGGCAGCGTCTAGTGCCGTCCGTGTCCTAAACAGGGTATTTTTCTGTAGAGCAGGGTTGTGCTCAATAAGGTAAAATGCTTAATCGTTTTTTTTAAGTTTCATCTATGTTTAGTCGCATACACGAAGATGTTCAAAATATCATGCAGCGTGATCCTGCGGCACGAAGTACCTGGGAAGTGCTAACGTGTTATCCTGGGCTTCATGCGATTGTAATACATCGGTGGGCAAATTTTTTTTGGCGTCAGCGTTTGTTTTGGTTAGGTCGATTTACTTCGCATCTAGCTCGCTTGATCACCGGCATTGAAATTCATCCTGGCGCAACAGTGGGACGTCGGGTATTTATTGACCATGGATTTGGGGTCGTGATTGGTGAAACAGCTGTTATTGGTGATGAATGTACCATTTATCAGGGAGCAACCTTAGGGGGAACATCCTTAGCTAAAGGGGAAAAACGTCATCCAACGCTCGAGCGTGGTGTGATTGTTGGTGCCGGTGCTAAGGTGCTGGGTGGTTTTACCGTTGGAGCATTAGCGAAAATAGGCTCAAATTCAGTGGTGATGAAAGAAGTGCCGGCAGGTGCCACTGCGGTTGGAAATCCAGCGCATATCGTCTCTCGCCAGCATGCGGAGGCAAATGCAGGTCGCTTTGCCGCTTATGGTGTAACCGGTGGCGGAGATGATCCTATTTCAAAAGCATTACATAAGTTGATTGATCAGGTCGCATTTCAGGAACAACAGATAAAATCACTGCAGCAGGACATTACTAAAGCAGGTATTCGTTGTGATGCCGGATCGGATCACCATCCGGTGAGTGAGTTTAATCCTGAACAGTTAAATAAATTGGTAGATTAAATTTACCGCCTTCCTTGTAGTCACATTCAGCTTTCATGTGCGGGAAGGTGGTTTTTAATTTGACCTAGCGCAAATTTTTGATGCATATTTGTGGGCGCATTTTTTCGTGAAGTAGACTAATTTTAGTGCAGCACTATGATTATAGTGATGTGGATGGAGTAGGTAGTTCAACCTTAATCTATGTTGCCGCGTTAAAATTACAATTACCTCATATATTTGTTCGACTCGTTTATTCGATTCGTTTGTTCAATTATTTAGTGAAATTGGTTTTTATGATTAAAAAAATAGTAGCACTTTCTTTTTTCTGCACTATCACCTCGGCTTATGCGCTTCCATTTGGCTCTCAATCTGCTATTGTCGTGGAAGAGGGTACCGGTAAAGTGCTTTTGGAAAAAAATGCAGATAACGTTGTGCCGATTGCTTCATTAACTAAGCTGATGACAGCGATGGTTGTACTTGATGCTAAGCCAGACATGGAAGAACACATTAGTATTGATGAGAGCGATGTTGATGTTATTAAACACAGCACCTCACGTGTGCCGGTTGGCGTCAGTTTGCCACGAAAAGACGTGCTGCAATTGGCGCTGATGTCGTCGGATAATCGTGCGGCTGCTTCGTTAGCTCGTACGTATCCTGGCGGAAAAGCTGCTTTTGAGATTGCAGTGCAAGCAAAATTGAAGGCATTGGGAATGACGCACACCGTGCTGGAGGAACCAACTGGTCTGGATTATCATAATCGATCAACGGCAGCTGATCTGGTCAAAATGGCGGAAGCTGCTTCCCATTACTCCGATATCACACGCATTACGACCGATAGTCATGATGCGATTTCCATTAATGGTCGCATTGTAAATTATCATAATACTAATGGATTTGTTGGAAAAAAAGGGTGGGATATTTTACTTTCTAAAACTGGCTATACCTTGGAAGCTGGTCGTTGCATGATTATGAAATTAAAGTCTGCAGGTAAAAATGTGGTTGTTGTACTGTTAAATGCAGGCGCTAACTCAACACGTAGTCGTGATGCGCTGAATGTTCGACGTTTTTTATCTGGTGAGAAAACGGTAATTGCCGTCGCTAAAACACGACGTGGCAAGCACGCACGGGTGTAATTGTAGCGAATTGCATTAGCCACTTTGTCTGAGGTGGCTAATGCGCGTAGTTATTTAATACTCTTATGTAATACAGTCACCAGTGACATTGTAGCGCAGTAGACTTCCATCTTGCTGTAATGCCAGCCATCCACCGCGCGCTGGATGGTGATCAACATCCCAATCTGATAGTACATAACGTCGCGTGGTCTCATTTAAATGTGACCCTGGACGGTGCGTATGCCCGTGTATTAAGGTAGTGCTAGCTGTACGCGAAAATAACGCTGTTACGGCTGCTGGATTGACATCCATAATACGCTCAGCGTGCTTATCAAGCTGATTTTTCTGATGTTGCTGACTTTGCATACGCATGCCTGCGATAATTTCTTTGCGCTCAGCTAATGGGCGAGCTAAAAAAGCAGTTTTCCACGCCGATTGCCGTACTTGGGTGCGAAAATGTTGATAAGCTACATCATCCGTACAGAGTTGATCACCATGGCTTAGGATATAGCGGTTTTCGCCCAGTTGCAGAATAGTCGGATCTTCCAGTAATGTGGCTTGAGTTGCTTTTGCAAAGACATCTCCTACTAAAAAATCACGATTTCCAGCAATCCAAAAGAGCGCGACACCCGCATCACTGACACGCCTTAGCGCCGTGGCGATGGTGTGTGCGAACGGGGATGTCAGATCATCGTCACCGGCCCAATATTCAAAAATATCGCCAAGAAGATAGAGTTGCTTGGCATGAATGGCATGGCGTTGTAAAAAATGGAGAAACGCTGCCGTAGTTTCGGGCATCTCTGGTTGAAGATGTAAGTCAGAAATAAATAGTGCAACCGTCCTCGTAGGTGAAGACGGTTGCATCGTTGCTATCACCTGTTCTGGCGTAGAGCTACTAGATTTCGGTGACGCAGTGTGGTTCATCACAGTGTGTATTTGTACAAGTGTTAGATGATTTCTGCTTTTTCAATAATGACATCTTCCGCTGGTACATCTTGGAACATGCCAGTACGGGATGTTTTAACCGATTTGATTTTATCTACGACGTCTTTTCCTTCAGTCACTTCACCAAATACACAGTAACCCCAACCATCTTGTCCTGGGTAATCAAGGAAGCTATTGTTGCTGATGTTAATGAAAAATTGTGCTGATGCAGAGTGTGGATCGGAAGTGCGTGCCATTGCAATGGAGTACTTAACGTTTTTCAAGCCATTTTTGGCTTCATTTTCCAGTGCATCTTTTGTTGCTTTTTGTTTCATGCCAGGTTCAAATCCGCCACCCTGAATCATAAAACCATCAATTACCCGATGGAAAATAGTATTGGAATAAAAGCCATCATTGACGTAGTCTAGGAAATTGGCAACCGTTTTAGGTGCTTTTTCTGCATTCAGTTCAATGGTGATGTTGCCGTGGTTGGTAGTCAGTAAAACAGCCATGAGATTCCTCTTAGAGTAAAGTGTGAAGCGCTTGTGCTAAGCGATAAGTCGAAAAAAAGGTCGTAGGAGTGAAGAGATGATCCGGTGCAAAACCAGTCTGTGAATTCTCTTTAATCATTCTTATGTCGTTGTATTGCTAGCGTTAATTTTTTAGTATAACGGCAGATAGAATCGTAATGTCATGAACAGGAACGTCTTGATTCATTCCCATATTATGCGTTTCAACATCTTTAATTTGGTTAACTACATCCATCCCTTGAATCACTTTACCAAAAGTGGTGTATCCGGCAGTAGCAAGCAATGCATCCGAACGAGCGGCAGTCACTACTCGGTCACCCTGTGTGAATTGTACCGGATCCCCCTCGGGGATGCGTTGATGATTTAGAAATGTATTATTAGCGACATTAATAAAAAATTGTGCTGTTGCTGAGTCAGGATCTTGCGTACGCGCCATGGCAACTGTGCCGGCATCATTTTTTAGCCCATGTTCCAAGGCCATGGCTGCTTCAAGTGGAATGGGTGCTAATACGGGTTTTTCTTGCATGTTTTTTGTCATTCCTCCACCCTGTATCATGAAATTAGGAATCACGCGATGGAAAATAGTGCCACTATAGTGGCCACTTTTTACATATTGAAGAAAGTTTTTAACGGTTTTAGGTGCAGCTTCAGGGTATAGTTCAAGCACAATCACCCCAGCGCTGGTGGTTAATTCAACCCGAGGGTGCGTTGCCGCCATTGCTGAGTTTATGCACAGATAAACTAGAACACATGTCAAATAGTAGACGAACTTGCCGCGAAAAAAAGAGGATGTTTGCATAGAAGTATTCCCAATAAAAGTAGTGCACTGAACGTGGTATAACGCATTATTACCTGATCACAGTACGTTTAGAGTACGCCTTCATAAATTATTTTCCAGCGAGTTCCTTCTTTAACCCAGTATTGGCGTTTACGTGAAATCGCGCGCGTTTGGCCGTTGATCGTTTCTTGGGTAAATGTGCTGACTAACATGTTTTCTTTTCCTGGATAGTAGAAAAGTGAGATGTCGCTGAGTTTAATGCTCCGTTCAGCTATTCCCTGCATATCCATTTGTTGCTTGTCAAACCATGTGCTAATGGTTTCACCTTGGGCACTTTTAAAGTTGCGTGAGTAGTTTGACAGCCATCGGGTTAGATTTTTACTTTCTACATCTAGTCGCCAGCTTTCAAGTTGTTGCATCGCGGCAGCACGTTCGGTATTCCATCTGCTTTGAGTGACGAATTCAACATGTTCACTAATGATCACTGGTGTTTTTCCAACTTCGATGGTATCAGCTACTTTTTGCAAATCTGGGTTGGTGAGTACCAGACACCCATCGGATGCCAAAGGGGCGCGGCTATAACTGTCTGATGGTGTTCCATGCACCCAAATGCCGGCGCCGCTGCGACCATTTACTTTATCCCAGTCATTCGGATAGTTGAGCGGCAATGCCCCGGGCCCATAAAAATCAGGTAGCTTAGAACCTTTTAATCGACTGGTGATGTAATATACACCGAGCGGTGTTTTTTGATCGCCGGCTTTCATTTTCTCGACACCGAGTTTGCCTTGGCTTACGTAGTAATCCATGACGAATTTCGGTTTTCCCGCTTGATTTTCGTACAGGTATAGCCGTGAACGTTTGGCATCGACGACTAAAACATGCTTTTGATCGTCTCTGAGTTGCAGAATCGCACGGGGAATGAGTTCAGGGTTGGGCTTTTCGCTCAATGATTTGATGCGCATTCTGGCTTCTGCGCGCAGATCATTGAGTTTGTCGCTGGGCGCATCTTTGACCGCGCCAAACGTGGTCACCGGATAATTGTGCATTAAAAATAAATCACCTTGTACCAAATGACCTAAATGAAACGTGGGGTAGGCATTCACCAGCGCATCAGCAAGTTGCTGAGCTGGAATTAATTTATTTTGAGCTATTAATTTATAGACATCGATCAACATCGCATCGGGATCCGATGCTTGAGCTCGGGCGGGTAGTAAGCTTGCATTCGCCGTAGAAAAAGGCAGAATCAGGCAACTGAATGCACACACTAGCGCGCCTATTCCTTTGCGGATAGCGCCACGGGATGGTGTGATTAAATAAACAAAACGTGCTAATGCACCCACATACGCCAACGTAAGCGCAAGCATAAAACAGCGTTGGCTGTAGTCATACCAAACAAAACGACTCATCAATTCCCCGTCCGCTCCATTCTGATTTGCCATTTTCCATCTTGTTTGGCTAAAATCAATGTTTTTTTGGAATTGGCTCTGAGTTTGTCTGACGTGTAAATTTGTCGGAATTTAACGGTTGCAGTACTGCCATCAATCTCTACTTTTGGCGATTCAATTTTGACATTAATACGTCCTTTTCCTTCGATGCGCTCACGTCGTTCAGTCGCCCATGACTTACGTGTGGCACCACGAGGAACCTCAAAATCTTTGGCGTAATAGGCTAAATAGGCCGATATATCCTTATTGCTCCATGCGTTTGCCCAAGCATCAACTGTTTTGAGAATATCCTCTTGTCCCGCAGGAGTTGCAGCTATTTTGGGCTCTGATTTTGGCTCAGATCGCGGTTTTTCTTCCGGTTGAACGGCTTCTACTTTATCAACTTTAGTTTGTGTCGCTGGGCGTTTAGTCGTTGCGCTTGTAGTTGGCGTTACTGCTGTGGTGGCGAATGTGCTTGATGCTAGTGCTGCTTGCGTGCTTGCTTTTGGATTGGTTCCACCGGTAGTGTTGCCAATCAAATTGCGAATTAGGGTTAATTTCACTTTGGCACCGGAGTTGCCAGAATCAAGTTGCAGCGCTTTGTCGTACGCTTGGCTAGCAAGTTTGGCGTAAACGTCGCCCAGATTTTCATGCGCAGTTCCGTAGGTTGGATTGGTGCGAATGGCCATTTCTAGAGCTGCACGGGCTTTGTCGTATTGGTTTGTCGCAGCAAATAAGACCGCCAAATTGTTGTACGGCTCAGGTAAATCTGGATAATCGTCAGTTAATTTGGAAAATACGGTGATCGCTTCGCTGGTTTTGTTTTGTTCGGTTAAAATCAAGCCTTTCCAAAAACGCATTTGCGCGTCTTTGGGATGTTGAACCAAAAAACTATCGGCTTTTTGATTTGCTTCTGCCCATTGGCCAGCCTTCATTAATTTATTAACGTCAGCAGAGTCATCAGCCCATGCCGGCGTAATTAAAGTTGCTGCAGTCAGGTATATTGCTGCAAACCAGCGTCGAGATAGTGTACTTGTCATGAGGGATGCGAGGTTAGAGGTTGCTTCAATGTTATACTAGGCATTCTTTTTTGCGTCAAGTTCAGCAGTAAAGGCAATATCTTATCAAAAAAGTGGCGCGTTTTTAGTCAATTATCGATTTACCTGCATTATATGGCTATTATTTCGCTATGATTTCATTTTTTGCTGTGTTTGTGGGAATCTACTGCATCCAAATGTAACTGGATTGGCATTTTCCTCACAATAAATACAACATGCGTGGCTGAGTGCGCTTCTGTTGCGCGCGTTTTGTTCTGGTACTTTAGCGTTATATGTAACTTATATGTAATATCAATTTGTTAATTTCAGTAAAGTTAAATTATTTTCATGAGCGTTCAAAAAATCTACAACACGTTAGCACGTGAAAAGCAAGTTTTCACCTCAATTGAACCTGGGCGGGTGCGTATGTATGCCTGCGGCATGACCGTTTACGATTTTTGTCATATCGGCCACGCACGTGTGATGGTGGTGTTTGATATGGTGCAGCGTTGGTTGCGTGCTTCTGGCTATGAAGTGATTTATGTGCAAAATATCACTGATATCGATGACAAAATCATCCAGCGGGCAGTGCAAAATGGTGAGTCAATTTCTTCATTGACAACACGTTTTATCGGTTATATGCAAGAAGATGCTGCTGCTTTAGGGGTTCAGCCGCCGACATTTTCACCGCGCGCCACAGCCTATGTTCCCCAAATGCTGGGTATCATTCAGAAATTAACAGAGAATGGCTTGGCCTATCAGGGAAGTGACGGCGATGTGAATTTTTCTGTGCGTGATTTTCCTGGGTACGGTAAATTGTCTGGAAAATCGTTGGACGATCTGCGTGCTGGGGAGCGTGTGGATGTAAATTCAGGCAAGCGTGATCCGCTTGATTTTGTGCTGTGGAAATCGTCCAAAGCAACGGAGCCTGATGAGGTCAAGTGGGATTCTCCGTGGGGGCGTGGGCGTCCAGGGTGGCATATTGAATGTTCCGCTATGGCGAATGAATTGTTAGGTGAGCAGTTTGATATTCATGGTGGTGGTCAGGATTTGCAATTTCCTCATCACGAAAATGAAATCGCGCAGTCAGAAGGGGCGCATCAGCATACGTTTGTTAATTATTGGATGCACAACGGTTTTGTGCGGGTTGATAATGAAAAAATGTCTAAATCACTAGGTAATTTTTTTACCATTCGTGATGTGCTCAAGTTATATGACCCTGAGGTGGTTCGTTTCTTTATATTGCGTGCCCATTATCGCAGCCCATTAAATTATGCAGATGCTAATCTTGATGATGCCAAGGCGGCGTTGACCCGATTATATGCGACCTTGCGAGAAGTTGCTCCAGATCAGGATCCGCTGGATCTGAATGAGCAGTACGCGAGTGCATTTTATGTTGCCATGTTAGATGATTTTAATTCAGCGCTGGCGATGTCGTGCTTGTTTGAGTTGGCCACAGAAGTTAATAAAACGAAGTCGCCTGTTTTGGCGCGCCAATTGAAAAATTTGGCAGGGATATTGGGGCTGTTGCAACGTGATCCAGCGCTTTTTTTACAGTCAAGCCGCGATAATGGTATGGCGGAATCTGAAATCGCTGCTAAAATTGCAGCCCGGACGGCAGCAAAGCAATCTAAAAATTTTGCCGAATCCGATCGCCTACGTGCCGAATTATTGGCCAATAACATCATTGTGGAAGACAAACCTGGTGGCATAACAGAATGGCGCCGGGCATAATTGCATGACTATTCAGCTAAACAGAGAACTACCTGCCTATTGGGATGATGCTAAACAGGAATTAATGAAACGCGATCGGATTATGCGTAAACTGATTCCCCAGTTTGGTGATTTGCAATTGAGTGGGCGCGGCGATCCTTTTATGACCTTGTGTCGTTCTATTGTTGGTCAGCAAATTACGGCGCAGACAGCCAATGGTGTGTGGGCGCGGTATTTGGCTGTTTGCCCAGAATGTACTCCGGCGCAAGTGACTAAAGCAGGACCAGAGCAGTTGTTAGGGTGTGGCTTGTCTAAGCGTAAAACTGAGTATATTTTGGATTTGGCGGGTCATTTTAATGAGAAGCGGGTCCATGTGCAGGATTGGTCCGCGATGGCGGATGAAGATGTCATCTCTGAATTGATACAAATCCGTGGCATTGGACGCTGGACAGCAGAGATGTTCTTGATATTTAATTTGCTTCGTCCAAATATATTGCCGCTTGATGATTTGGGCTTGCTAAAAGGGATTAGTATTAATTATTTTTCGGGTGAGCCGGTATCGCGCAGCGATGCGCGCGAAGTTGCCGCTAACTGGGAGCCATGGCGTACTGTTGCAACATGGTATCTTTGGCGTAGTCTCGATGCATGAGATGCGTCTGGTGTGGTGGTGTTTGCGCTGTGTGATCGCTGTTTGATAAATAACAAAAATCGTAATAACCAGTTTGCTGTTTGATGGTAAATGTGGTTAAGCTAGTTTGCCAACTAGTTGTGTAGAAGTTTGAATCGTTGCATTGAGGGAGTTTTTATGACTAAAACAACATTTCTGAGTTTCGAGCAGTCCATTGCCGAATTAGAATCAAAAATAGATGAGCTACGCTTTGTGCAGGATGATTCTGCCGTCGATATTTCAGAGGAAATCGATCGGCTTTCTAAAAAAAGCCAGTTACTTACTAAAGATGTTTATGCTAAATTGACGCCATGGCAAGTGTCACAAATTTCCCGGCATCCGCAACGTCCTTACACACAGGATTACATCAACGAAATTTTCACGGATTTTCATGAGCTGCACGGTGATCGCAGTTTTGCTGATGATCAGGCGATTGTCGGTGGATTAGCGCGTTTCAATGGCCAAGCTTGCATGGTAATGGGACACCAAAAGGGGCGCGATACCAAAGAACGGGCGATGCGAAACTTTGGTATGCCTAAGCCTGAAGGGTACCGTAAAGCAATGCGACTGATGAAGTTGGCGGAAAAATTTAATTTGCCGATCTTCACGTTTATCGATACTACCGGCGCTTGGCCTGGTATTGATGCAGAAGAACGTGGTCAGTCAGAAGCCATCGGACATAATTTGTATGTTATGGCAGAATTAAAAGTACCGCTGATTGCAACAATTATTGGTGAGGGCGGCTCGGGCGGTGCCTTAGCCATGGCGGTTGGCGATGCGGTGTTGATGCTTCAATATGCTACGTATTCGGTCATTTCCCCTGAAGGGTGTGCCTCGATTTTATGGAAAACAGCCGATCGTGCAGCTGATGCTGCTGAGGCGCTGGGATTGACTGCGCACCGTTTGAAAGCGATGGGCTTGATTGATAAAATCATTAGTGAGCCTTTGGGTGGCGCTCATCGTGATCCGAAACAAATGAGTGTTATGGTGAAACGTGCATTGGCAGATACCTTGCGTCAATTTCAGGGAATGAAGACTAAAGACTTGTTGGAAGCGCGCCATCAAAAATTAATGTCTTATGGTAAATTTAAAGAAACCAAAAGTGCAGAATAAGCAAGCATAAATCATCGCGATGCAACAGCGTTTTCAGCAGGCTATGCACGCCATTTTGGCGGCAGCGCAACTTACTCATGCCCAGCATCGAGGAGTGGCAGTAGCCTATAGCGGCGGACTGGATTCTGCAGTATTGCTGCAATTGACGGCGGCGTATGCGCAAGAGCACGGTATTCGTATCGTGGCTTTGCACGTCCATCATGGCTTGAGTCCTCACGCCGATGCGTGGGTAGCGCATTGTCAGGAGCAATGCCATGGTCTTGGTGTGACGTTTGATTTGGCACGTGTATCTCTTGCCGATGCTCCATCGGATGGTATTGAGTCGGCAGCGCGGCAAGTGCGTTATCAGGCGCTGGGTGACTTGTGTCGCCGTCATCATGTGACGGTGCTGTTGACCGCACATCATCAGGATGACCAAGCTGAAACCATGTTATTGCAATTATTGCGGGGTGCAGGCGTGGCGGGTTTGTGCGGAATGCAAAAAATGCATTTTGCTCCGGGTTTGTTGGGGAGTGCGGATCTGTTGTTGGCGCGTCCGTTGTTGACATGTGCACGCTCCGATTTGGAACGGTTTGCGGCGCAAGTGCCACTACTTCATGTCGAAGATGAGTCTAATTCGGATACGCGTTTTGCCAGAAATGCGTTGCGTCATCAGGTCATGCCTGTGTTGGAGCAGTATTTTCCTGGATTTCAAGCGCGCTTTGCTAGAACCGCGCAACATGCTCAGTCTGCACAACAGTTACTTGAGCAAATGGCAAGTGCGGATTATGCGGCGTGTTTGGTGGAAGGCGGCTTGGATGTGGAGAAGTTGCGGCAATTGAATGACGCTCGTGGCGATAACGTATTGCGGCATTGGTTGGCTTCGCATCAGGCGCAAATGCCAAGTACGGCGCGGTTGATGGAAATACGTAAGCAGTTATTGCATTCACGCGAGGATGCAAAGGCGACAGTGAAGCACGGTGCCATTGAAGTGCATCGCTATCGCCATCGGCTTGAAATTGCTGCTGGCGCTCATCCAGTTCCCTCTGTGCAGCCATTTCACTGGCAAGGGGAAGCTAGTCTGGCATTTCCGATGTTTTTCGGCACTTTGCATTTTGTTGAGGCGGAAGTTGGGATTGCGCGCGATTGGCTATTAACTAGCCCGCTAGAGTTGCGCCCTCGGCAAGGGGGAGAGCGCTTACGCTTGGCGCATAATCGCCCCAGTCGTGATATGAAAAGCCACTACCAAACCAGCGGTATTCCATTCTGGCAGCGTGAGCGTCTGCCGTTCGTCTTTTTTGAGAATCAGATCGTGTTTGCTGCAGGTTTTGATGTGGCAGGTACCGATGCTGGGGTGTGCCAAGGGATTGATGCGCAATTTCAAGTTGGCCAAGGTGTATGCGTGCTGTTGCGCTGGGAACCAAACCCGATAAATTAAATTTACATTCAAGGCTTGTTATTTTTCTCTATAGCATGTAGAGTTGTGAGCTGTTTTTTCGCTGATTGTATTACCTTTTTTGCATTATAAATTAACTATGGCTTTAATTGTACACAAATACGGCGGTACATCGATGGGCTCACCTGAGCGCATCAAGAATGTCGCCAAGCGCGTTGCCAAATGGCATGACGCGGGTTATCAAATCGTGGTGGTTCCCTCTGCCATGTCAGGTGAGACCAATCGGATTCTAGGTTTGGCGAAAGAGATTTCTGCTACGCCAGATCCACGTGAATTGGATATGATTGCTTCTACTGGTGAGCAGGTATCAGTGGGTTTGCTCGCGATTGCGTTGCAGGCGATTGGTAAGCAGGCGGTGTCCTACGCCGGCTGGCAGGTTGCCATTAAAACCGATGCGGCACATACCAAAGCACGTATTGACAGCATTGATGATGCTAAGGTGCGACGCGATCTAGATGCAGGCAAAATCGTCATTATTACTGGCTTTCAGGGTGTCAATGAGGCGGGTGATATTACCACCTTGGGTCGAGGTGGATCAGATACTTCAGCGGTGGCGGTTGCTGCGGCACTGAAGGCGGCAGAATGCTTGATTTATACTGACGTTGATGGTGTTTACACGACGGATCCACGGGTGGTTTCGGATGCGCGTAAGCTGAATACGGTTACCTTTGAAGAAATGCTAGAAATGGCATCGCTGGGATCGAAAGTATTGCAGATCCGTTCAGTTGAATTTGCTGGAAACTACAAAATGCCTACGCGGGTACTGTCATCGTTGACTGACCCATTAATGCCGCTAGAAATAGAGAAAAAATCAGGAACCCTGATCTCGTTTGAGGAAGACACGAATATGGAGCAAGCTACAATTACCGGTATCGCATTCAATCGCGACGAAGCCAAAATCACCGTATTTGGTGTGCCGGATCGCCCAGGTATTGCCTATCAAATTTTAGGGCCTGTGGCAGAAGCCAATATTGAAGTCGACATGATTATCCAAAATCAATCCGTTGAAGGTAAAACCGACTTTACCTTTACGGTACCACGCAGTGAGCACACGCAAGCGATGCAGGTGCTCAATGATAGTGTGAAAGAGCACATCAAGGCGACGGGTATTATTGGCGATACAAAAGTATCCAAGGTATCCGTAGTGGGTGTTGGTATGCGTAGTCATGTTGGTATTGCATCACAAATGTTTCGCACACTGTCTGAAGAAGGTATCAATATACAAATGATTTCGACTTCTGAAATTAAAATTTCGGTGTTGATTGATGAAAAATACATGGAGTTGGCTGTGCGCGCTTTGCATAAGACGTTCGGACTAGAAAATTCCTAATATTTTTTGGTTTTTTGCTTGACCAGCAGCAGGTGAGAAGCTATTATGCATGTCTTCAAACGTTGCTTGAAAAAGAAACGGTTGAAGAGAGTGGAGACTTGGCCGAGCGGTCGAAGGCACTTCCCTGCTAAGGAAGCATGCGGGCTTAACCCTGCATCTAGGGTTCGAATCCCTAAGTCTCCGCCAGTAATTCTGAAAAAGCCCTTGAGATATCAAGGGCTTTTTCTTTTTCTGCTCGCTCTGGTGTGCCATTCAGTATGCCATTATGTTCTGGTATTGGCGGTGGGTGTCCAGACCCGATTTGGCCAACAGCGTACGGCTACTATCAGACCCAAAAAAAATACAATGAAGAATAGTAATATGCAGCCTAACCACCCCCATTGGCGGAAAATCGGCGCAGGTAGAATTGCGCCTAAACTTCCTCCTAAATAATAACAAGTCAGATAGAGACCTACACCGCTTGATTTGGCTTCCCCTGCTGTAAATGCGGCATAGCTGGTTGCACATGCTTGTCCAATAAAAACGCCAGTAGAACAACATGCAAGACCAACGATAATAGCGGCCACTTGAGGTAACAGGCAGAGTACTAATCCACACCAAGCTAGTGAGCAGGCTGCAATAAAAGTTGCTTTATAACCGAAATGATAAATGGCGTTCCCTGCTATTGGCGTGATAATGACGCCGATAAGAAAGACGGCGAAAATAGAGCCTAAAACTGTACTGCTCAGTGAGAATGGAGCCGCTGCGAGATACAGTGTTGCATAGGTAAATAGTGCGACCTGCACAAACATAATGGTAGCGCCCACAAAACATGTTGCTAAAAATTGGCTATTTCGACTATGTGTACCCATGCTGGAAAATGAAGATAGCAAAGAATTAGCTGGTCGAAAATTTTTCTCCCTAGGTAAGTATTTCACAATGACAATCACTACAATCGACGAATACAGCGCTAACGCGATGAACGAAGAACGCCAACCAGCATTGGCGGTAGCAATACCAGAGATAAACCTTCCACAGAAGCCGCCGAAGACACTCCCAGATATGTAAATGGCATTGATTTTTGCTCCCTCGGTGCTATCCCACTCCTCGCCAATGTAAGCAATAGCAACAGCAAATATAAATGGAATAAATAAGCCTTGAATGAATCTGAGTAAAATCATGATTTCAAGAGTGGGGGAAAATGCACACAGTATGGTGGCGATTGTTAAGCCTAGGACAGCTGGAACCATCACGCATTTTCGACCAACATAATCTGAAATTGAACCAGCAAAAGGAGCTGCTAATGCGACGGCAAGTGTTGTTGCCGTAATTGTCCAGCTACCACGTGTAGCTGCCACGCCAAACTCAGCCGTCATTTCTGCAAGTAAGGGTTGTGTTGAGTAAATATCCAACATGGCACAAGAACCAGTTAGAAAGACGGCAAGTGTTCGAAAATTAATAGTCATTTAAATTCAATCGAATCGAAAACTAGGTTGATGCGTTCATTGTTTAGTATGCTTGCTGCTACTAAATTAGTAAAATACTTATTTGACCTCTCTGTAAGACGAAATTCTTATCACTGAAACGATGAATTTTAAGCAATTAAACTATTTTGTGTGTGTAGCAGAAGAACTGCATTTTGGACGGGCAGCTGCAATATTGCATATTTCACAACCACCGTTAAGTCAACAAATTAAAGCACTTGAACAGCAACTTGGCGTGACTCTTTTTAAACGAGATCGACGGTCAGTGGAACTAACAGAATCCGGGCACATTTTTTTGAAACATGCTTATGGTCTTATTGCGCAATTTAAAGCCGCGCTTTTGGAGGTAAAGGGTGTTGAAATGGGAGTGCTTGGCTCTCTGAATATTGGTTACTCTAGGTCTGCAATGTACAGTCATGAAGTCCTTAATTGCATAACTGCTTTTAAAGCGAAATACACTGAAATCAATGTTCAAATGCAAGAAGGATCCACACTACGCCAAATTGAAGATATGGTTGCAGAGCGGATAGATATTGCGTTGGTTCGTGGCACACTACCACCATCTGCAAAATTATTGCTTAGTCAGCTTATTTCTCGTGAGCGATTAGTAGTAATTCTTCCTCTTAATCATCGATTCGCTAACGGAGAAAAAATTTCGATTAATGCCTTGCTTAATGAACGGTTCGTGCTATTTCAAAGAGAAATGGGAACGGCGTTGAATGCGTCAATATATACGTTATTCAAAAAGTACAATGCGCTGCCTGAAGTGGCCATTGAAGTCACATCTATGTCAGCAATGTTGGGTTTGGTTGGTGCTGGAATGGGAGTCTCTATTGTTCCTGAAACAGTCCTGCAAGCCCAATTATCACCGGTTAAAGTGTGCCCATTACACGAGGTTTCAGCAAAAATCGAATTACATGCCGTCACTCGACGAGAGGCATCGCCAGTTGCGCAAAATTTTCTACGTATTCTTCGAGAAAATGTGTAATTTCACTGGCGTAATTGTAAATCTCCGACGCTACCATCTAGTAAGTGAGTACGACAACGGGTTTTGTCACTCTTGCGACAGAACCTTTTTTCTCCCAAATACTCAGTATTTCATGGCGTTTTGGTAAATGGGTGACAAATTTGCTAGAATCGGGGATCCTGTTACTTTTTTGTGAAAGCCCTACATGAATTTGTTCTATATCATTATTCTTGCCATCGTTCAGGGTATCGCTGAACTGCTACCGGTATCAAGTTCAGCCCACGTGATTGTTGCCGAGAAATTGATGGGGTTAGATCCGACATCACCTCAAATGACATTATTACTTGTCATGTTGCATACAGGTACGATGTTCGCTGTGATTGTTTACTATTGGAAAGCTTGGCGTGCCTCTTATTTTAGCTCCACGCACCAATTTGTACAGAACGGCAAGCGACTTTTTGTTGCGACAGCTGCAACAGGCATTGTTGGTATTGCTTTACTGCAAATCATCAAGCATGTGGTAGCACACAATGCTCCCGACTTTGAGATTGAACAGCTCTTCGGAAATTCCAGGCTCATGGCAGTTGCGCTGGCAGCTGCGGGGGTATTGATTATTCTCTCGTCACGTCTGGCCGACGTAGGCAGAGATGATGTCTCACTCAGTAGTGCTTGGAAGATAGGCGCAGTGCAAGGCTTGTGTTTGCCATTCCGTGGTTTTTCACGCTCGGGCGCTACCATTTCTACCGGTCTGGCATTAGGTGTGGCGCGTCGCCGTGCAGAAGAATTCAGTTTTGCGCTGGCCGTCGTATTGACACCGGTCGTGATAGCAAAAGAAGGATATCGGCTATACAAGGTGGAAGCGGCAGCATCAGCAGCCGATATAGGCACATTGTGGCATTCTTTTGGACCCGGCCTGTTGGGCATGGTCCTCAGTTTCCTTACTGGTCTACTGGCTCTGCGCTGGCTTTCTCAATGGCTGGAACAAGGTCGTTGGCACTTGTTCGGCGCTTATTGTCTGTTTGCTTCATTGGTCGTACTGTGGGTTGGATGATTTTTTACAATTTTACTTGTTATTAAGGAATTGAGAACGCTCTACGGTAAAATGCAGCATTGCGGTTTTTACGTTAATTGTTTTCTTTAAGATTTACGCAACATTGTTCCGGCAAGGCGGCAATAACGTCGCTGGGGCGGTTTTGCGTAAGTCTCTCTCTTTCTACGAAATGGCATAAAGAATGTCTTCAACTTCGACCGAAGGCGGCGATACGCCATCGACTGAGCAAACTCGGCTTACTCTGCTGTTTCAGAAAATTAGTCAGCGTACCGCTACTTCTTATATTTCTGTGAGTGGTAAGGGCGGCGCCTTATTAGCTACACTGATCGTGCTTATCTGGTTATTTTCCGGAATTTACAAAGTACAACCGGATGAGCAAGGCGTGGTGTTGCGCTTCGGAAAATGGGTCGATACCTCCGACCCTGGTTTACACTATCATTTGCCGTACCCGATGGATATCGTGCGCTTCCCCAAAGTCACACAGATTAATCAGTTGCAACTTGGACATCAGTCGACGAATGCCACCTACGGCAATACGACAGAAGCCAATACCAATGATTCCCACGAAAAGCAAATGCTGACCGGCGATGAAAATATCGTTGAAGCTGATTGCGCCGTGTTTTGGCGCATTAAAGACGCAGGCCTGTATTTGTTTAATATAAAAAGTCCTGAGCTGGCAGTAAAAATTGCGGCAGAAAGCGCCTTGCGTGAAGTCATTGGACGAACACCAATTCAGTCTGCAATGTCTGATAAACGTCAGCAAATTGCAGATGAAACTAAAACACTGTTACAGCAATTGCTGGATACGGAACAATCTGGCATTTTGGTGACGCAAGTCCAGCTACAACGTGTTGATCCACCCCAAGCCGTGATTGATGCGTTCAATGATGTTCAGCGTGCCCGAGCCGATCAGGAACGTGCTCGTAACGAAGCAGAAGCCTACCATAATGATATTTTGCCGCGCGCACGCGGAGAAGCATCCCATATTATTCAGGATGCGGAAGCGTATAAAACGCAAGCCGTCAATTTGGCCGATGGTGAAGCCAAGAGCTTCCTAGCGGTGTATCAAAGCTATGCGCAGGCCAAGGATGTGACGGCATGGCGACTGTATCTTGAAAGTGTCGATGCAGTGCTAAAGAAATCCTCCAAAGTGATTGTGGATTCATCCGGTAAAGGTATGTCTAGCGTCGTGCCATATATGCCATTATCAGAAAAACCTGCAGTTAAAGAGGTGAGTAAATGAATTTGAAGCTGCGTATTGTGTTGGTTGCTGTTATTTTATTTGGTCTGACCCTGTTATCTTCTGCCTTGTACACGGTAACGGAAGATCAGCTTGCGTTGGTTGTGCGCCTTGGAGCGCCGATTAATGTGGCAGCAGCCCCAGGGCTGAAGTTTAAATGGCCTTTTATTGATACCCTGATTTATTATGACAAGCGTTTGCAAACACTGACCCCAGCGTCAGAACAAGTTATTCTTGGCGATCAAAAACGTATTGAAGTCGAAACGTATACCCACTTTCGGATTGATAATCCATTACGATTTTATCAGTCAGTACGTACTTTTGATCAGGCCAATGCACAATTAACACAGATGATCAGCTCTTCATTACGGCGCGAATTAGGTCAGGTGATGTTGCCATCCTTATTGTCGAAAGAGCGTCCCCATATTGTCGAACTGATCCAAAAGGAAGTCGCTGAAAAAGCCGTGTCCTTGGGGATTGCAGTCACTGAAGTCCGGTTTCATCGCGCTGATTTGCCATTAGAAACCAGTCAGGCGATTTATGACCGAATGAAGTCGGAGCGGGAGCGGGAAGCCAAAGAATTGCGGGCGCAAGGATTTGAATGGGCGCAGCAAATTCAGGCAACTGCCGACCGGGAACGGGCAATTATTTTATCGGAAGCACAAAAACAGAGCAATATTACGCGGGGTGAAGCAGATGCCCAGGCTAATCATATTTTTGCTACTGCGTTTAATAAGGATCCCAAGTTTTATAAGTTATACCGTTCCCTACAAACGTATAGTCATTCGTTAGCCAATGCCGCCCCCACATTGGTATTGTCGCCAGATGCCGCTTTTTTGCACGATTTTAAAACAGGCCCTGATGCTGAGTCGAATGGTGGATTATCACATATGGCAAAATCCGCTGATAAGTCCAAATGAAGGTAAATAAGGGAATACATCGACTGTGGCGCATCGCCGCTACAGTGGGTCCGGGATTGGTTGTCATGCTGGCTGATACTGAAGCTGGCAGTGTGATTACTTCAGCGCAGAGCGGAGCCGAATGGGGTTATCGCTTATTGTTGCTGCAATTTTTTTGTATACCGTTGTTGTTTATGATTCAGGAACTAACAATACGACTGGGTTTAGGGACAGGCAAAGGGTATGGTGAGCTGATTCGTCTGCGTTTTGGACGGGGCATGGCCTTTGTTTCGTTGGCTATTTTAGTGATTAGCTGTTTTGGTGCGCTGGTGACGCAAATGAGTGGTTTGGCTGGTGTGGGCCAATTATTTGGCGTCGCAAGCTGGCAGACCATCAGCGTGGTCGTGATCTTGATTTTTACTATGGTGTGGACCGGATCTTACCACTCGGTTGAGCGAAGCGCGATGCTATTGGGTTTGTTCGGCATCGCTTTTTTGATCGTGGCGTGGAAATCTCACCCAAACACGACACAAGTCTTGGCACAGATTCAGCAAATGCCTTTTGGTAATACACGATATTTGTATCTGGTCGCCGCAAATTTGGGTACATGCATTATGCCGTGGACAATGTTTTATCAACAATCGGCATTGGTTGATAAAGGCTTGACGCTGCCGCATTTAAAAATTGCCCGCACTGAAACCTTGATCGGTGCATTACTTTGCCAGGGATTACAAGCGGCAGTATTGGTCGCTGCGGCAGCTTCCTTGGGTCGACATGGAACGAGTCTGGAAAGTGTGCCGCAAATTGCGGAGGCGTTTACGGCGGTACTGGGGCAAAACGTGGGACGTATTGTGTTTGCAGTGGGCTTATGCGGCGGTGCACTAGTCGCAACGATTGTGGTGTGCTTAACGGTAGCGTGGTCAACGGGTGAAGTCATTGGTGTACGCAATTCCCTTGAACAGAGTCCGCGCGATGTCCCTTGGTTTTATGCGGCCTTCGGCATCATGTTGCTGGCCGGAGGTGCGCTGGTTTGTTCCGGCATTAATCTGGTGCGTTTGTCGATTGCCACAGGCGTGATTAATGCGGTGTTATTGCCAGCCGTATTATTTTATTTATACCGATTGGCCTGTACTGAACTACCGGAGTCATTGCGCCTAAAGGGAGGCTATGCAAAACTCATTGCAGTTGTTTTTAGCATCACGGCAATGTTAGGGTTGTATGCAGGTATTGTAGGAACATTAGGATAATTATGTGGCTGTCACAGGGAGTAAACAAGAATGGAATTTGATGGCATGATGCATGCGATTGGGCTACTGTTCCAGGTTTTTTTGCTGGATTTAATTCTCAGCGGCGATAATGCGGTGGTGATTGCACTGGCTTGTCGTTCGTTGCCCATCCTACAAAGGCGCAAAGTCATTCTAATTGGTACTTCCGCTGCGATTGCCCTTCGCGTCATTCTTACACTGGTGGTGACATCATTACTGAGCATCCCTTCGCTCAAATTGCTTGGTGCTGTCACCCTGATGTATATTGCCTTCAAATTGATGTTGGAAAAAAACGATCAAGACGGAGACGTGGAAGATCTTCATGTGAATCCCGACCCGGAAAAACAATTCTGGTCTGCCGTTAGTGTGGTTGTCTTGGCTGATTTGGTGATGAGTCTGGATAATGTGGTTGCCCTAGCGGCGGTAGCGCAGGGCAATATTTTATTTTTAGTGTTGGGCTTATTGCTAAGTGTTCCATTATTGATGGTAGGTAGTTTATTTATTAGTAATTTAATTAATCGTTATGCCATTTTAGTCCCTATTGTCGGTGCATTATTGGGATGGATAGCTGGGGATATTGGTGTATCTGATCCGCTGATTGCTGATTGGGTCAACACACAATCGCCTGCACTGACGGTAATAGTCCCTTTGTTTTGTGCTATTTATGTGTTGCTGCAAAGTACCCTGCTCAAGAAAAAAAGGGCTAAACGGGAGAATGAGCATCCCCAGAGTCCGGTGCTGCCAACGCTTGCAACGATGCTCGCACCTATACCAGCACTGGCACAGGGTATACGCACTAATACTCCTACTAACACCCCTATTGACATTCCCGTCAACATCCCAGCGGCTAGTCCTTCGGTAACAACACCATCCTTTGCGTCGGCTCTCAATACGCGTCGCGTGATAATTGGTGGTATATGTAGTGTGGTTGTAGGGATAATATCGCTATTCTTTTTTAGTCGCGGCACCTCATCATCGACGCTGCAACAATACGACTGCCCCGGATTTTCTGGGCCGTTTTCTCTTTATTATCACCAGGGAGAAGAGCACATACAGTTGCGTGCAGGCTGGTATGAAGTCGATGGGAAAATTCGTTACGGTCACATTGAGTGGGAGCATGCCCCAAGTGAAATGCTTGGTTTTGCTCCACCTGACGAAATTAGTGGCGATGATGGGCATTCGATCAAAATCAACGGTGGTAATTTCGTCAAAATAAGTTGTCAGGCAGCGCCTTGACAGCTCAGTGCTTTATGCACGTCTGCAGTGATTTCATACGAGCGCAGGCGAGCGGAGTGATCAAAGATTTGCGACGTGATCATTAATTCATCTGCACCCGTACGTTCAATGAATGCGTTCAATTCACGCAATACCGTCGCATGGGAGCCAATGGCGGAGCATGAACGAACGTGCTCCAAAAGGGCCTTTTGTTGTGGGCTGATGCTGTTCAAATATCCATTCACTGGTGCTGGAAGACGTGATGGGTGACCACTTCGCAGGTTAATAAATGACTGTTGCATTGATGTCGCCCGAAATTGTGCTTCCTCATCTGTGTCTGCTGCAAATATATTGAAGCCGAGCATCACATATGGTTTTGCCAAGCGCGCCGATGGTCGGAATGTGGCTCGATACAAATCAATTGCTTGCATCATTTGGGCTGGCGCAAAATGGGATGCAAATGCATACGGCAAGCCCAGAGCGGCTGCCAGCTGTGCGCCATACAGACTCGATCCTAGTATCCAAACTGGCACATTTAGGCCAGCGCCGGGAATTGCACGAACTGCTTGCGTTTGCTCAGATGAAAAGTAGTCCATCAGTTCGAAGACATCCTGGGGAAACTCATCGGCATCGGAGGAGAGTGTTCTGCGCAATGCGCGCGACGTGATTTGATCCGAGCCCGGCGCTCGCCCGATACCCAAGTCGATACGGCCGGGAAAGAGCGACTCCAAGGTTCCAAACTGTTCAGCAATAACAAGTGGCGAATGGTTTGGCAGCATGATTCCACCGGCACCGACGCGAATGGTCGATGTTCCACCACCTACATGCGCAATCAGGACAGCGGTTGCGGCGCTGGCGATACCCGGCATGCCGTGATGCTCGGCAAGCCAGAATCGCTTGTAGCTCCAGCGTTCTCCGTGTTGGGCGAGATCGAGGGTGTTGCGAAACGATTGAGCTGCATCGCTGCCTTCGGTGATGGGGGATAAATCAAGGATGGAAAAGGGGATCAAGTGAGTAACCTCGTGATGATAATAAAACAGATAAAATTAGATGATACTCTTCCAATCGAGTTTTGTTGGGGCAGTCGGTTAGCTGTCAGTTTGCATCATGTGTAAATGACGCTGTACCCATATCTTTCGTAATAAGCGTGATTGGTTCAACATCTGGGACCATGCTAATGTCTTTATCGACTTCAAGAGCAGGATTCGGATGCGTGTCGTTCAGCGCGTTTCCTATGGCTTCATTTAAACGATATGCTGCAATTTCTACAGCAATTAGTGGGTCTATGGTTGCTGTTTGGTTGGGTTGTTGCGTATTGACGGTAGCAGGCACAGCGACAGCGACAGAAGCAGAAGCAGAAGCAGAAGCAGAAGCAGGCGCTAGTGTAGCCACAGGCGAAGTTGTCGTGGCAGGGGATGTGGTCGCAGCGGGACTAGTCGTTGTAGTAGAGTAATTTTCTGCTGGGGTGGTGTTATTGGTAGTGTTGACTGTCGTGTTTTGTGGAGTCGTCACATTGGTATCTGGAGAAATTAAATTTTGCTCTATAGTAGCGAGAGCCTGAAAAGCATTCAGCAGCAAATCAGTCGTCCCTGCCGGATCGGCAGTATAGATCGCGGCTAGATTAGTCCAGTTTATTTGGAACTGATTCGAATTCAGCGTGCTGCTTGCCTCTTGAAACGTAATGCCGACTTCCGATAGGCTATCAATAAACGACTGTGTAACATTGACACCGGCCTGGCCACTATTCGTATGCATCGCCAATAGCAGAGCATTGTCATAAGTTGACTCAAATGGTGAGGCGAGGGTATCGGTGATTTTGCTTTGGAACGTATTAAAGGCGTTGACAAATTGCGTGGTTGTTGTAGCAAGCTGATTAAAATCGGCTATGGTGCTTAAACTTTGCCCAGCCTGCTTTGCTTGAAATAGCGCTGTGGCTGCTAGTAATTGCGCTAGTGTTGAAAATTGAACAATGCTGGCCGTAGTAGTAGATTGGGTTGTCGGCGTCAGATCGACGTATGCCGCTGTTACGGAAGGGTTTACATCAATGGGGTTGATTACATTCAATTGATTGCCGTGAACCAATATTTGATCAATAGCGGAGATATCCATAGCTACACCATTCCCTTTTTTTACTTACCTGTCTACGGACCAGATCAACCATCAATTGCATTGAAAAATCACGGCATTGGCAGCCTGTAATGTGATTGATTTGCATACGTAAATTATTTATGGGTTGAGTCTGTTAAAAGTGATTGTAATCGAAAGCCGTGAAAATAGTCACATATTGCTGCTCAAATAAATCCGCTTGGTGCTAACCCGTATCCCCCTTATTTTGCACCACGGGTGCGAATGACTGTTCCACTAAAATGAGAATGACACAATTATTTTTTAAAAAATTGATCATTTGATTCATCTAAAACGAACCAATTGATCATTTGAGTAATTTCATTAATTGAATTTTTTAGTTCTGCAATGCAACAAATAAGCATGTAAAAATGTCTATTTCTGATTTTTCAACTAATTACATTAAACATATCATCAGACCCATCCGCCGTTGTCTGTGGATTTTTTGGGTTTTAGCACGAAATGATGCATTGCAATAAAAGTAAATTATATCGAAATAAATTAGTTATATCGAATTTACGGCATGGATATTGCTCATAGGGAATGTCGTTGGGAGGATTGATGGTGCACTAAACTTTTGATGCTGCAGGCAAATTTATAGCGGTTGTCGAGAGCATCAGCGAAGTTAACAACGCTGTGCCTAGGGTGTGGGAATTAGGATGGATATTTTTCGTTGTTCTACAAATGGAAGAATTTATGAATATAAAATTGGTGAATAGACTGTTGGGTTCTGCTGCGTTAATGGCAGTTTTCGTGTCGCCGGCATTTGCAGTTGGTCATACTTGGAAAGCGAGTCTGGCACAGATGCCGGTGTACGCCGAAAGTAAGGACAAGGGAGTTCTGGTTGATTTTATCAAGGCGCTGGAAAAGGTGTCTGGAGATAAAATTGACTATCAAGTTGTTCCGTTTCCTCGTTCCATTAACGATGTGCAAGAAAAGAACGTTGATTTTCAACTGCCGCTGATCCAAATTCCGGGGTCAGAAATTGGAACCGATAAATTTGACTATTCGACCGCTACGATTTTTCATGTTAATTTCACCCTATATTCTGGTAAAGCGCTGACTATTTCCCCTGAGTCTGCAGGTAAATTCAAGCTTGAAACAGAAGCGGGACATATACATTATTTTAATTTTCCGATTGCGCCATCGACCAATATTGAAAGCAGCCTGAAAAAGGTAGATGCGGGGCGTTTAGATGGGTTTATTTTTGCTGACGCAGCAGCGGATCAATTTATTAAACAGGATAAATTGACTAACATTAAGCGTCAACTTTTCAAGCGCTTCGATGTTAAGATCATTCTTCCAAAAGGCGGACGTGGCAGTTCGACCGACAAATTCCTCTCTGAAAATATTGCGAAACTAGTCAAAAGTGGCGAAATGGCGAAAATCATAGGACAGATTGACGCCCCATTTAACAACTGGCAGCCATAATCATTTTTTGCTGATTAACCCTTCCCTCAACACTAGATCATTTTTGAGTTCACTATGCGTGCTGTAAATAGGATTAGTTTTAGGCTGGCTGTTATTTTTGTCTGTGTCATCACGGGTTTGATCTCGGTATTTGGTGTCGTAAGCTATGTCACAAGTAAAAATACGCTGGAGCAGCAGCTAGCTGAGCAAAGCAAGCGTAGCGTTACACGCTTGCAGATTAATCTACCATCCTTGATTTGGAACTTTGATAATAAGCAATTGGATATTGCGCTGGATGCGGAAATGAATGACCCCGCCATTTCCGCTATCATTGTTCAAAAACCAACCAAGGAATTTGCGTATGGTCGACGTCGTGACGAAAGTGGCCAAATAAGCGCTGGTAAGTCGGAAATGGCGCGACAAGGGGAGGGTGTCTCAGGGGCGCTGACGTTCGACGATGCGGGTCAGATAAAATCTGTTGGGACGGTTAATGTCGTCATGTCGCGTGCCCCAATCGAGCGGGCGTTGCGCAGTGAAATTATCCATATTGTCATTGAAGTGATTGTGCTTAATATTGCGTTGATCATTGCGTTATGGATTAGCTTAAATTCCGTGGTGCTCAGCGCGTTAAATCGTATTCGCATGGCACTTGAAACGATTGCGACTGGAGACGCTGATTTAACGCAGCGCCTTGTGGTGGTGCGCGAAGATGAAATTGGCGAGATTGCACGTTTATTCAATATTTTTATTGAACGACTGGAAAAAATAATTCAGCAGGTACGTACTGGAACGGATACGATCGCCATCGCCTCTTCCGAAATCGCTAGTGGCAATCATGATCTGTCCAATCGGACAGAACAACAGGCGGCTTCTCTGGAAGAAACGGCGTCGGCGATGGAACAATTAACGTCCACCGTTAGCCAAAACTTCGATAATGCGCGTCAGGCAAACCAACTGGCGGTATCGGCATCTGAAATAGCGCTCAAGGGAGGGGTAGTCGTGTCGCAAGTGGTTGATACGATGACTGCGATTAATAACTCTTCGCGTAAGATCGTCGACATCATTAGCGTCATTGATAGTATCGCTTTCCAGACCAATATCCTTGCCCTCAATGCGGCAGTTGAAGCCGCACGCGCGGGTGAGCAGGGACGTGGCTTTGCTGTGGTAGCAACAGAAGTGCGTAATCTTGCGCAACGCTCAGCAAATGCAGCCAAAGAAATCAAGGTATTAATCGGTGATTCAGTCGACAAAGTCAGTGCCGGTGGCAAACTAGTCGCGCAGGCAGGTTCCACTATGGATGAAGTCGTCAGCGCGGTAAGACGTGTGACTGATATTGTCAGCGAGATTAGTACGGCGACTGGCGAGCAAAGTAAAGGCATAGAGGAAATCAGTAGTGCTATCGCGGATCTGGATCAAGCGACCCAGCAAAATTCGGCGCTTGTTGAACAGGCTACGGCGGCTACACAGTCAATGCACGATCAGGTGAGGCAGTTGGAACAGGCTGTTGGTGTGTTTAAGCTGGGTGCAATAACGGTACTTAATGTCGAGAACTACGATGACTGGGAATAGGACTGAATTTGCGTAAATAGGACACCGTCGTTCAGCCTAATTCTGGGCTATTACGTGCGGGGGAAATGTGCTCTAATGTGATTATCATGATGGATTCAATTTAACAATAAGTAGAAAATCATCGCGCTAATTACATTCTGGAGAATTAATGCCTAATTACGATGAGATGACCCGTGCAGAATTGATTGAAATTATTAGGTCACTTACACTAGTTCAGTCCGAATTGATCGCGAAATTAAAAAAGGGTGAACAACGGGACTCTTCGATTAAAGATAGACAAAAAAAACTGAGTCCCACTTTACTCAACTTGAGCGAACTATTGTCAGAAAATAGTCCTCTCTTGAAATGGGTTTGTGATCCAACTGCTCTTTCATGTCTTATGGTGAATGATGCTGCTTTAGATTATTTTAGTTATTCCCGTAACGAATTTTTATCCCTTAAGCTGCTAAATTTCCTCCCTCCAGGCTCTTTTTTACTCGGGCTAGAATCAGATCTGGTGCATGACGTCAGCGAAGCGAACTCGGGCACATGGCAATATCATGGGAAAAATGGAAAAATCGGTTTTTTGCACGTGATTGCGTTGCATATCACCTGTGAGGATAGACCTGCCCTACTCATGATAGCAACCGATGTTTCCAAACAACATCAAATGGAATTCGATTTGATGTTGTTACGAGAATGGATAAGCTACAGCCAGATTTACGCTAATTTTGGCATTTGGGACTGGGATGTGCAAAATGGGGTTACGCATCTATCAGCACATATTTCTTCACTATTCGGTAGTGAGGAAAATGCGATTGATGTGACAAGCGAAGATTTTCGGAGTGCGATTCATCCGGATGATCGGCAGGCTGTGATGGAGGTCATTCATGCATATCTCGATCACAAAGAATATGATATTTTCAATAGAGATGGTTTTGACATTCAATATCGGATTGTGAAATCGGATGGTGCCGTACGCTGGATGCGGGAGCGTGGCGGTGTAGCCCAATGTAACGATGGGCATCGTCCACGGATATTGGCAGTCGTTAATGATATTACTGAGCAGAAACATTCAGAACAAGCGTTTCGTGAGTCTGAAGAAAATTTTCGCCTTTTCGCTGAAAATATTCGTGAAGTGATTTGGATTAGCAGTCCGAGTTTCGATAAGCTCTTTTATATCAATAATATATGTCTGGAAATTTTTGGGATCGATAAACATCGTTTTTACAAGGGCTTGTCTAACTGGAGAAAATTTGTTTACCCAGAGGATCTTGCCCTAGTAGAAGCGGCATTCATAAAACAAGAGCAAGGCGCTACGGTCGAAGTGGAAACCCGTATTATTCGGGCCGACGGCAAGATTCGCTGGATGCGCATTCGTTCTTTTCCGGTAAAAAACGGGCTTGGTGAACGAATGGCGAGCGGAATTGCGGAAGATGTAACCGATCGTAGGCAACTTGAAGAAGAACATCAAGCGCATATGGTGCAGCAAAGGACGGATCTGGTGAGGGAAGTGCATCATCGGATTAAGAATAATTTGCAGGGTGTTGCTGGTTTGCTGAGACAACAGGCAAACGAATATCCAGAAGTTTCTGCGATTATTGATCAAGCAATTGCGCAAATCCGTGCAGTTGCTGTGATTCACGGTTTGCAGGGAATGGCGTCTGATAGTGAGGTTGTTCTTTGTGAAATGGTGCCAACGATTGTATCTGCCGTGGAAGCAGTGCTATCCCCGCGTATTGCATTCGATATTCATGTTGATGTACCGCAGCGTATCCGCGTCCAAGAACAAGAAACCGTCCCACTCGCCTTGATTCTCAACGAACTGATTATGAACTCCGCCAAACATGCTATTGTCGAGTCGGGAGTTTCACGGATTTCAATCTCGGTCTGTTGGGACCCAGTTCAAACCCAAGCTGTGATCAGAATCATCAATCCTGGTGTGTTACCGAAAGGATTTGATTTTAGTGCGGCCAAGGGAGTTGGAATTGGGCTCGAGTTGGTCCAATCGCTCTTGCCCACGAATGGTGGTACGCTCTCTTTCGTTTCTGACCATGCTCAAGTAACAGCTACATTAGCACTTTCAACTCCAAGTATCTATAATGTATAAGGGCATGAACGATAGATGTCTTGCCATAGACTGGTCAGTGAGCGACTGATAAATTATTTGGGGATAGTTGAAGTGAAACAAGAACATTTTAAAAAGAATCCATGTATTCTCATTGTCGATGACGACCGATTGATACTAGCAACCTTGAGCAAAGGACTAAAGCAGGCTGGATATGAAATTTTACAAGCCGCATCTGGTCAGGATGCACTTTTTATTATCAATGAAACGCCTCCTGATCTCGCTATACTTGATGTGCGAATGCCGAATATGACAGGACTTGAACTAGCAAAATATTTGCGCGATCAGACTACTGTCCCATTCATGTTTTTTTCGGCTTATAGCGATATCGGTGTTGCCCGACAGGCAGCGGAATATGGTGCCGTCGGCTATTTGGTCAAACCAACGGATATTCCACAGATGATTCCTGCGATTGAAACGGGCTTGGCACGTGCCGCCGAGATTCAGAGTTTGCAGCAGGCTAAAACCAATTTGACTGCTACTTTGGTGGCCGGACGTGACACTAGTGTTGCAACGGGGATTTTGATGGAGCGCAATCGCATGAGTCAACTTGTCGCATTCGAAACCTTGCGCACTTCCGCCAGAACACATCGACGCAAGATTGAGAGCGTAGCAACGGATCTGATCAATGCTGAAGAAACACTGAACCGATTACCGCCGAAATAAAGGAGTAATTGTACTAATTGTGCTAATTAATTTCTAAGTATTCATTTGCGCTATATTTTTATCAGGAAATCTATGTTGTTTCATTATTGCATTTAAAAAAGCCATAAATTGTTGCGTTACATCAATACTCATAGTAATATTTTATTATATTAATTTGATTCTCGAGATTTTATCTCTCGGAACTGAATTGTAAAAAATAATGCTATCGCTGTATGTACCACTGTATGTACCGCTGTATATCTGGCTATATCTCGCTATATCTCGCTATATGTCGCCCTATCCCTGCGACGTCTCTACATCATTCATTTGGCCTCATCCCCGCCAATCAAAAACCCTGTTGCGTGCATTGTTGTACGACATTTAATGTCGTTGAATCGATTTTATAGTCAAAAAATATCAACGATTATTCCTTTTTGATTGGGAATTGATTCTGATCTTTGTGCCTTTTTGTGCCATTAGGGGAGGGCGACCCTCAATACCATCTCAACTTCAGAGCTGAGGAGATAGTTGCATGAGAACTAAAAATCACCAAATAGATGAAATTACCCAAAAAATAATGTTAGATCAGCCTGAAATTATGTTGCGGCATGCCTTCCTTGAGATTACAGACGCGGATAGCGTACTGCTACGCGAAATTCATCCTCGAGTGATGGAAAAACAAGCTCTATTCATTGAGTCGTTCTACGATCATCTGCTCCAGTTCCCTCCATTGCAGGGGCTATTGAAAGACGCAGAAACGATGGCACGTTTAAAGAAAACACAAGCGGCCTATTTTAGCAGCCTCACTTGTGGTGAATACGGTGCTGATTACGTCAAAAACCGATTGCGGGTTGGCATAGTACACCAGCGTATTGGTCTGGAACCGCAATGGTATATCGGTGCTTACCGCAAGTATTTATCAAAATTAGTGCCTGTCCTGCAACATTTACTGGAAGATGAACCAGATAAATTTTTGCCCACCTACCATGCCTTGCTCAAAATCGTCTGTTTTGACATGTCCTTGGCTATGGATACGTATATTAAATCGGATCGACAAGAAATTCTTCATCTCAAAAACTATTCCGAGCAAATCATCAGCAGCATGCCATCGGGCGTGATGGTGATTGACGGGAGGCGCACGATTCTCACCATGAATCACGCCATGCGTGGGATATTTGGCCTCGGTGAGAAACCTGCAGATGACATTACGGTGATTTCTGCCGTGATTTCCAATCCGTTGTTGCTTGAGTTTATTGAGCAAGGACTGACGCTGCAGGATTATCAGCGGGATCTGGTGATTACCCTGCCTTCGTCCACAGCAACCGACGCCTATCTCCGCTGCACTATTTCCAAAATCTTACTTGATGAACAAAATCTGTTGATTTTGATGGTCGAAGATATTACGGCGCGCATGCAGGCACGTACCGAATTGCTCGAAAGTGAAGAGCGATTTCGCGTGGCATTCGGGCAGGCGGCAGTCGGATTAGCCTATGTCGGCCACGATGGTAGCTGGTTGCGTGTGAATCAAAAATGTCAAGATATTACCGGGTATTCTGAGCAAGAATTATTGAATCTAACGATTCTGGATCTTACGCCAGTCAATGAACAGCATAGTGCTCAGAAAGTATTAGCGTGTTTTTTGGCGGGTGAAATCCAAACTTACTCTAAAGAAAAGCAGTATATCCACAAAGAAGGCCACCTTGTCTGGGTGAATGTGTCCGTTGCACCGATGCCGGTAGGGCATGGGCCTGGAGGCTTTATTTACGTCGTTGAAGATATCTCTCAACGCAAACAATTTGAGCAAAAATTACAGCATCTGGCACATCACGATGCATTGACGGGGCTGTCCAACCGCGCCTTGTTGCTAGACCGTGTGTCTCAGGCTATTACCTATGCCAGCCGCGCAGGCAGGTTTGTCGCCGTGTTGTTTATCGATCTCGATCGTTTCAAGAATATCAACGATAGTCTGGGGCATGATGCCGGTGATCAGGTGATTGTCGAGGTCGCTCGGCGTTTGTTGATGAACATTCGGGATGGCGATACGGTTGCGCGTTTGGGTGGGGATGAATTTGTCGTGGTGTTGTCGGATGTTGCTAGAGAAGATGAAGTGGCATCGATTGCACAGAAAATTCTTGACGCGTTATTTGTACCCTTGATGATCCAAGGACAAGAATTATCACCGATCGGCAGTATTGGAATTAGCGTCTATCCGCAAGATGGCAAAGAGGGTTCGACGCTGTTAAAAAATGCGGATGCAGCAATGTACCAAGCCAAAGGAACCGGGC
>Ga0302155_10000041_pt1 | contig 112368 bp, 176 predicted proteins | sample I_Bog_N3_1_FD_193508 | JGI IMG/M metagenome (GOLD analysis project Ga0302155, IMG submission 193508) | Peat permafrost microbial communities from Stordalen Mire near Abisko, Sweden - I_Bog_N3_1 | ecosystem: Environmental > Terrestrial > Soil > Wetlands > Peat | place: Sweden: Abisko... | reverse complement strand
TTGTATTCCTCCATATGATCTATGTTCATATGGAAAACAAAAACAAAAATAAAAATAAAAACAAAATGACCTTTTCTGCTCATGTACTTACTGATAAAGCTAGAGCTATTGTGCTTAGCAAATTTCCGGCTAAATTTCCGGATGTGATTGCACATCACGTCACTATTGAATTTGGTCTTCCTAGGACATCCCCAAAACCATTACCTTCTATTGTGACTGTTGTTGGACACATCGAAGATGAATCATTAGAAGCGCTTGTCGTACACGTAAACGGCGAGAGTGTCCGTCCCGACGGAAAGCTGTATCATATTACTCTGTCATTGGATCGATCCAAAGGGCGGAGTCCTGTTGATTCTAATAAAGTGTTGAGCACTAAAAAATACAAAGCTTGTGAACCGTTTGAAATTGAAACGGTACCAGCATTACTATACTAAAAAATGAAAACAAAAATAATTGAAATAAAATTCGACTTGGATGGAGTCTTATTTGACTTCGAGGGCGGAGTCAAGAAATTGACCGGTGGGTTTCCAAAAGAGATAGGTAAGAAGGAAATGTGGAAAGCCATTTCAAAATCAGGATCTTTTTTTGAAGATCTTGATTTGCTCCCTGACGCATTGGAACTCTGGAACTTTGTTCATGGCCATGAGCTTGTTAAGTCTGGCCAAATCAAGACTAGTGTGTTGACTGGCTTGCCTACAATCAATGATGGTGCAAATCAAAAGCGGCGTTCTGTTGCTAAGCATCTCAGTGATACAGTTGAAGTAATTGTGTTGCCTTCGAAGGAAAAGCGTTTGCACGCTGGCCCAGGCAAACTCTTGATTGATGACCGGACTGATATGGTGTCTGGTTTTCGTGATGCTGGCGGCCTTGCTATTTTGCATCGCAGTACAGTAGAAACGATCGGACAGCTTAAGGCATATGGCTTATGAAATTAAAACATTCATTGCAGTTAAATATCAATCTTGAACTCTGTCATGGTGGTATTATTGTGACACTTCCGGTTGATTCAACTATCGAACTTGGAAACTTTGGTGTTCAGATAGAACCAAAGTTTATTAACCAAAAATTCATTGTTACTAATAAGGTAAAGCTTGTTGACCTCATTATTGAAAAGATTGAAGAACTTTACGAGACCAAAGATAATGTCTGACCCTCAACTATTCCCTGGTGTTAATACCGGAATGACTCTTGATACTATAAAATTTATCAATGCGTTTATTATTGGCGTTAAAAAAGATTATGACTTTGCTTATCCATATAAAACTCTTGACTCCACACGATGTCATGGTGTTCTCCAAAGCATAAATGGCCGGGTAGCAATACTCGATGCATTTATTAACAGTTTAAAATAAAAGGATTTATTATGCACAATGATTTAACAATTTGGCAGCATTTACTTCAGCAATGTATTGATACTACAGCTATCATTAAAGATGATAAAGTTATGATTGGCGAAACCGAAGTTCCGTTGTACGATTCGGTTTATGTAATGAAGCTCATGAATATGAATCCACATATCACTAGACACATTTATGATAATTGGCTTGCTGGTGAAGACGATATTGGTAAGGCATATTGTCTTGCATTACATGAAGAAATGGTTGCAGAAGATGAACAGATCGAATTTGCAAATAAATCCGACGACATTATTGCCGGAATTTTTGAATTCATAAATCCGCTTGGTTTGGAAGGTGCATTGCCTATTCATGATTGTCAAGTTGAACCTAAAAATGAAGTGCTGCGCGCCCAAGTATTTCAAACCGCATTATTTGAATCACGCCAAACCGCATTATTTGAATCACTCCAAAGTAAATAATATGAATTTTTCTTCGTTCAAAATTGCTTTATGGACTTTGGTTAAACCATATTACATAGATCAAAATAGGTTCTATCATACAATGGATCATATTGATGCTATGCTCTCTGGATATGAAACCCATTTTGGGGATATTTCTATTGAAGAATATATTGCGATTTTGTATCATGATGCAATACATGACACTTTTAGCGATTTGAACGAAGAAAATAGTGCGGCTTTAATTGAACAAGATTATCCCAAGTATTTCAAAACTCTGAAAAGAGAGACGGTTGATAAAGCTAAAGTTCTTGTTCTATCAACCAAACATTTGGGTGGTGCCATTATCAATAACCCGGATGCCTTACGTATTGTTGATTTGGATTTAATGATCTTAGGTCGGTCACAAGATGTTTATGACTCTTATGTTTCAAATACTAGAAAAGAATATTCGGTATATAGTGATCGACAATGGCAGCTCGGTAGAACTAAAGCGTTAAATCATTTTCTAGCTCAGCCGAGAATATTTCAAACTCCGGAGATGTATCAGATTTATGAACAAGCCGCAAGAGCAAACATAACAAGAGAACTATTAGAGTTAGCATGAGAATCGATTTAGCAATGGCGTTTGGGTGTTCATTAAAGGAACCGATATTATTTTTCAAAAATGACTATGACTTCCTGTCAAATTTTTGGATTTCTAGTGTTGAATATGACGGAGTGGTATACAATAGCTCCGAACACGCATATGTAGCACAAAAGACATTAGATCAAAATCTTAGAGATCAAATAAAAGCAGCTATAACTCCAGGACAAGTTAAACGTCTTGGTAGGAATATTGCTCTCCGAGATGATTGGGAAGATGTCAAAATCGGAATAATGTATGAAATATTGCATGCTAAGTTTTCCCAAAATGCATATCTCAAAGCTTTACTATTAGCAACAGGAAATAGATACCTCGAAGAAGGAAATACTTGGAGTGATACTTTCTGGGGTGTATGTAATGGCGTAGGTGAAAATCATCTTGGGCAGCTTCTTATGTTACTTAGAACCCATCTTAACGGAACAATCAATGATGTTGAAATCTTTATCAATTAAATCTTTAGCTACTTTGATTTTTGTAGTAACGGCTTTGTTGTCCGTTGCTGAGATCAGTTTACCATACTGGACTCACTCAACAGAAACTGTTACAGTGACAGGAACAGTAGTTAAACAATACGGCTCCGAAGGCCAATCAAAATATTTAGTCTTCACTAATTCTGGAGTATTTGAAAACACCGATACCTTTGCGTATCTGAAATTTAATTCATCAGATATTCAGGGCCAACTGATGCAAGGCGGAACATTTGATATTTCGTATTATGGGTTCCGCATTCCGTTTCTCTCGCATTACCCGAATATCACTTCCGCAATGAGAGTCAAATGAAAAATAAACCAGACCGTGGATTTGATTCCTTGATTGGCGAAACAATAAAAAAGATAGATGCTACCGCTATTAATATTGTTACTATTCTAACAGAATCTGGTAAAACAATCGAAATCGATGCAGATACCCAGCACTATGGAATTGGTGTTGTTAGCTGCAATACAGTTAAAGTCAAATAAGGAAAATCATGCGTTTTTACGCTTTTGGAAATTATTATCTTTCATCACTCCAGCAAGGTTTACAAGCCAAGCATTCCGGCGATGAATTGGAAATTCACTATTCGCGATATAGGGAATTAGCGGAACAAGGTCAGATTGAAACAACATCGCCATTGTATCAAGCTTGGGATGCATTAGATGATTGGCGAAAAAATCATAAAACTGTGATTTTACTCAATGGCGGCAATCATCAAGACTTGGTTGATCTTCATCATTTCATTGAACAAGGTCATGGTAAGTTTCCGTATGCAATCTTCCATGAAGACCATAAGTCACTGAATGGGGCAGCCACATCTGTTGCGATTGTTTTACCGGCTTATATCTATGAGACTGCAGAATATGATCGACTGCCTCGTAATTCTGTAGAAAGTTTTCTACAACCAACAAGACCAACATTGACTTTGTGGGAAGAAGATTTGGTTCGTAAACTAAACAAATGTACGCTTGCAAAATGACATCTAATTTTGATAAGCTGTATATTGCATTAAAATTTCGTCTTAAAGGAATGGAATTTTATGATGCTTTGCGAGCTCTTGAACTCGCAAAAGACATTCATGATGGGTTTCGTAAAGATGGAAAGACTCCAGAATTCCAGCATCAACTTGAAATAGCTTTATACATCATGACGTTGAAAGATGTTCAGGATTTAGAAGGTTCTATAATCTGTGCACTTTTACATGATACAGATGAAGATTACCCGCATCTACTATCTATTGGTGTGTTGATGGCCTTTGGCGAACCCAGGATGCTTGCCATCCATATGTTGAATAAACATCGCCATGATAATTACGATCAGTATTTTAGTTCACTAGCTGGTAATATGCTAGCGTCACTTGTTAAGGGCGTGGATAGGATCAACAATTTCCAGTCTATGAATCGTGGCAAGTTTACTATCTCGAAACAGATCAAGTATGCCGACGAAGTCGTAGTTTATTTTCTTCCTATGCTCAAGAAAGCCAGAAAGAACTTTCCTAAACAGATGGACGCATATTACAACATTGAAAACATGCTTAAGAGTCAACATGAATTAATCATGCTTTTTATTGGTGCTATGCAGGAAAAAGAGTTTGACGAACAAAAATCTATCTTGTCTGAATCGAATGAAGATAATCTCATTCCACTGCAATATTAAATGGAGTAAAACATGAAGAAATTTATCATTAGTGTTTTGATTGTAGCATGCGGATTAAAACTCCATTCGTATTTACACACGTATGTAGCTATCGCAGCAAACTCAATATCCATAGCTCAGTTAAGCGGTGGGAATATTGCAGCTGCAAATGTTCAAATGCCAGCAATAGGTATTTTCTGGGTGGACCTTTGTATTTCTTTAATTGTATTAACCGCATTGTATTTGATGTGGAAACCCGAAAAGGATGTAAAAGATGTATAAAATTATTGCGGCCTCGTTGTTGGCTATTACACTTGCCGGTTGCGGGGCTCATGCAGTTGATGAAGTCCAATATATCGGCCCTAGTGAAACTGCATTTCTTGTTGCTCTGGATGGCAACACAAAAAAGAATCAAGATAAACTTGGCTCTGTTGATTTTCTTGAAGCTGATAAAATCAGTGCAAAGAGAGTTTTGATTCCGCACAAGATTATTGATCTCTGTCCTGATTGTAGTGGATATAACCATCAACAAGATGTTGCGACTCTGACATTGTATAAAATTTCTCGGTCACCGGTCTCTCGTGAATGGACTTCTTCTACCACAACCGGAACCTCTGCACAAAATCAAGCTTTCTCAGTTGAATCTATTGAGTCTATCGATTTTGATATCGGCGGAATGATTACTGCTCATGTTGCTGAAGCAGACACTGCTAAATTCTTGTATTGGTATTCCGGTAAGCAGCTTGATGAAATAATGGATACTAATATCAAGACTACGATCGGCGGAATTCTCGCTCGGGAATTTGGTAAACGTACATATGATCAGTGTCGAGCAGAAAAGAATGATGTCTTTGCTATTGCTTTAGCAGAAACTCGTGCCGCTTATGCTCCCATGGGGATCACTATTGATACACTTGGGTATACCGAAGGCATGACTCCTCATGACAAGAAGATCCAAGATGCGATCAATGCAAAGTTTGAAGCTGATCAACAAGTTAGTATTGCTGATGCACAACTTCAAGCCGCGAAGAAGATTTCTGAAGCATCTGATGCAGTTAAGATCAAACAGCAACTTGAAATCCAAATGAAAGAAGTTGAAATTACTATGATCATGGCTCAAAAATGGGACGGACACGGGATTATGCCTTTGTTTGTTGTATCCAGCGATGGTAAGGTAAATGTCAATGTTCCTGTAGCAATAAATAAGTAAAATCAGTACACTTGTTGTAAACATATAGTATAATATTTCTCTGTGAATGAATCACGGAACTCATAAAACATAATCATAAGGAATACCATGAAGAAAACCCTATTAGCAATTTTCGCAGCTATGTTCATGTCTGCTACAGCATTCGCTCAAGCTCCGGTCGTTGCATCAGCACCAGTTGCAGCTTCTTCGGCACCAGTCGTCAAGAAGGTTGTGAAGAAGCATCATCACTTTTTCCATAGTAAGCATCATGCTAAGAAGCATGCAAAGCACCATGCAATTAAGAAGGTTACAACGCCTTCGATTCAGAAGTTGACACCTGCTCAGGCCGCAACCTATAAAGGTGTCTAATAAGCTTTAATACGATTCGTGGTAGACCTCCAGAGGTTCTTTAGTTAAAGAACCTCTGGAATATAAATAGGACGTATTGATGAAAATTCTAAGTTATTCTGTGAGAATTACACCACCGTTTTTTGAAATGATTAATCCTGCATGGATGGGAATTCTTCCAATTAATGATATGGACAATCCTTTAGGTGGTAAAAGACCCGAGTTCTTATCACCAGAAAAACAAATAGTAGTAGAAGTTGTTGCACCGATTCCAATCAAAAAGAATCATTTAAAATCAGTCAAGTAATGAATAGGGCCATTAGCTCAATTGGTTAGAGCAGAGAACTCATAATTCTAAGGTTACTGGTTCGAACCCAGTATGGCCCACCCGCACCATTTTTGCTATAAATACTCTCATGATTCTGAGAGTATTATAGCAAAAAGCAATAAACCAGCTCAAAAAATATGAGGTATTTACTGGTGTAAAACTTATTGATAGAGTTAGGAACAATATAAAATAAAAATTTTACATATCTTGAAAGTTTTGATATAATGATTCCATGGTCTAACTTAATGGAGTTTTCAAAATGTACACTTCTCTGAATGATGCGAACTACGAGGTTCTTCCAGGTTTAGCTAAAGGTAATGTCAAGGTTTGGTATGTCAAGCCTGAATATTTCCGCCACTTTGGTTTTGGTTTGAAAGATGCTGCATCAAATGGATATTTTATAAATCCAAATGATCTCAGTAAGACTCATATTTTGCTAGGTGAGATTTCTTCGAGCTTTACGATGGAAGAAATGTATTCTTCCCTTCAAGGAGAAGTTTGGTCTCCTCGCGGTGAAGCCCACGATCTGATTCAAAGACTTGGGTTGTCACATACATCAATGTCGGTTGGTGATATTTTTGAAACCGACCGTGATGGTTATCAGGTGTATGTTGTAGATAATTTTGGCTTTACTCCACTTTGCAAAACCGAAGTATAATTATGAAACTGCTCGTCCAATATGATCCGTTGAAAAATGTATTCATCAAAGTTGGGGAACGAGCGGTGATCTGTCCTATAGATCACCCAAGCCGTTATGTTTGTAATTATTTACCAGTCATAACAACCAAAGTTATATCTTATGATGTTGTAACTGGTGAATTTGAAACCATGAATACAAGATATATCCCAAAAGAATAAATCTTTCTTGATTAAAATGGGCTCACTATATTAGTGAGCCCATTTTGCATTTAGAAGTACGCTGGCCGCCCTTGTTCGCCGCCAGGACGTTTAGTATAACCTACCTAATACAACCATATATGAAGACTGCTTTAATCCTCCAGGATACGTATACACCAGATATTCATTATAAAACTTATGCGGCTTCGTATATTGCTTTCTTATTAAGAAAGAATGGATTTCGGGCGTACACACTAGATCGGTTTGGACATTTCAGTTATGACGAACTTGATCAATTAGCATCAAGATATAAGAACATTGATTACTTAGGAATTTCTGCAGCTTGGATGTTCAAAGCTATCTCTAATAGATTGAATGTTTCTGATGTTGATTACAATACTCCTAAGATTGCTAAGCTTCATCATTTTATAAAACAAGTCAATCCAGGTAAAGTGGTAGTTGGAGGGAATGCAATAGAGCTCCCACTCGGAAATGCAAGATATGTAAACGGTAAAAATGAAGAAGATATTTTTAAAGCATTTGATATCTTGGTTCCTAAATACAGAAGTGATATCCAAACACTGGAACATAGGTACACCAATGATGATTTCATTTTACCTAGAGAAACACTCCCATTAGAAATTTCTCGTGGATGTATCTTTAACTGTAAATTCTGTTCTTTCAGTTTAAGAGGCCGAGACAAATTTGATTATAACAGGGATCCTAAACTGATTGGAGACCAGATAGAATATAATAGAGATAAATTTGGATCGACCAATTATTACATTACATGTGATACCTTTAATGATACTACTTCTAAAATAGAAGGGATCGCCAATATGCTTTCTAAAAGAAATCTAAAAATTTCTTTTGTTTGCTATCTCAGGCATGATTTACTCCATGCTTTTCCTGAGCAAATTCCTATTCTCAGGGATATGGGGCTGCGAGGTGCTCAATTTGGACTTGAAACATTCAACCATCAATCCGGAAAAGCGATTGGAAAAGGAATGCATCCAGATAAAGTTAAAGAATTATTATTTAAGTTACAGAAAGAATGGCCTTTAACCAGACTTATGTCGATTTTTATTGTTGGGCTTCCTCATTCTACTCTTGATGAACATCATGCTACAGTGGAATGGATCAAGTCAAATGATACATTAAGTTTTGCAATGTTCTATCCATTATTTCTAAATCCAAATAAAGAATATGGATCCGAGTTTGCGAATAATGCAGACAAATATGGATATGAATTAAATCTGGATGCCTCTTGGAAATACAAAGATTTATTTACCTTTGATGATGTTACCAAAAAAGCAACAGAGCTAAATAAAGAAATGAATGGCAATTCTTTATCTGGCGGGATTTGGAATGAAATGGCTTATCTCAGAGATAATTCTTGGGAATCAATCATGGCTGGAACACATAAGAAATCGGTATATTTTGATGAATACAAAGCATTATTAGAATTGGTATAAATATAAAGCACATATAAAGGATTATTATGAAAGTAAAAGATATTTTTAAAGAGCACCTTACCACCAGTGCTAAACCTATTACCGGAACGCAAGCATTTGGATCGGCACAACTTAATATATTAAAAGATGCCGGAGTTAGTTTGATTGAGAAACCGAGCTATTGGGAAGAAATAGATACTCCAGAACCAGATACAAAATATAAGCCTATTAGTGCAGCAACTTTTAAAAAAGTTGAGAGTGAACTAAAGAAATCTGGTTATGAACTTAAAGTATATAAAGGCAAAGAAATATTTGGGTCTGATAAGAGACCAGAAGGCCCTCTAGGTGATGCGGATCTTCCTAAGGAAGGTATGTTTGTTGTGGAATTTACAAACTCCAAGTACTTATGTGATTGTACTGGTGCTCGTTCATATATTCGTAATTGGGCATTGATTAAATAATTTTACACTTTTCCTAGAATTGATATATAATTCATCTCACGTTGGTTGTGGTACAAACCTCTAACGTAATGCTTGTAGACCATTAGTGAAGGTTCATTAAATTTTTGATATTGATCCTTTATAAGTGCTACACTGAAGTTGAATGGTAGTTCCCAATTGTTCAATGGATGAAAATAGAGCCGTGGGATTCTTTAGAAGTGGAGAAGGATTCTCATAACTGAGGATCCTTCAATGAAGCGTTGTGATGCGTACGGGTTATCGTCACCATAAACTGGATAAACGGTAGGTCTAAACATCATGAATAAAGAGGCAAGGAGATGACTTCCTGAAATGTCATCTGAGGTATAGGTCGGAGTATGTTGCAATTTAAGGTCAGACAGCCTATAAAAAATGTCATTGGTGAAGACCAATTCCTATACGAAACTTTTTTCCTGCTATAAATACAGTTGCGACTTCTGATGGCAGACTCTGGGCTCATAATCCATGATGGGAGAAGGATCGTTACCTTCGGTCGCATCCATTACAATAAAAAGCCTCTCTTTTTGAGAGGCTTTTTCGTATGTGAAAATTGTTGTTTACAAACTCGTTATGTTGGAATACAATGGTTTTGCGGTGAGGAGAGAAATCTCTTTAGGTATGATTTACATCACCGGATGATCCATCGAAATATCTATTGACTTGGATACGTGTATCGGACTTTTGCTGGCTTTCTCCCGATATAGCTACTTAAAACCAGCACCAAAAGCCGGGACCTTGAAGTTGTAATCGACGTAATAAAATCGGCTAGTGATCCATGATCGTCGTTTTGGATCCTATGTATATAGTCCTGCCATATATACATAGTACTTTTGGCAGGACCTAATTCCGAGATAGTAAAATGACACCTCATTTTTCAACACCAGAAGCAGCAATAACCCACTCGTCACTTAGTGTTGGTCCTGGCGAATTTATTGAGTTTGAAGGACATAATTGCGATGAGGTAAATCCTGAGGCGAATTGCCGAGGCTGGGATGGATGGAGCCATCGTTGCGATTGTTGCAATCGTCGAGTGTGCTGGGGAACATCTGGATATAAAGATACCGGATTCCATGCTTACGCAATGGCTTATTAATGGAGTTTTGACATGTTATCCAATACTGGAATAACTACTGCTTCAGATCTTTATAATTTGGCACACAAAAAATACGGATCTTCGTATGAACTCAAAACTTTATTAACCGCTATTGATGAAGCAAAATCCCAACAATTATCATACCTTATACCTATTGGTAATATGTATGATAATTGCAATAAAATTGAAAATGAAGGCCAGTTTTTTATAAACATGTCGGATTCTCTGGCTATTCATGCAATTGGCCACGGAAAGGCAACAGCAAAGTTGAGCACTCTGTTTTTTACTTTGGCGTGTATGCTCGAACATCTTGGTGAAACGATTAATTATTAAAAGATGTACAATGTTGTTTTGTTTGTGTATAATGCTTCTATGGTCTGTTAGCTTAGTCTGGTTAGAGCATCTGTCTTCAAAACAGTAGGTCATCGGTTCGAATCCGATACAGACTACCACAAGTTTATGGGACTGGCGCAACCCCTTTGCTGCCTCCCTTTTTATACCGTTACAGTTCTCGTGCTTATAAATACTAAAAACACAAGGACTGTAACGAAATGCTTCTCAAAGAAATTAAACAAGAATTATCTCCAGATCAACTTAATGCTCTGCGCAAGCAAGTAGTGAAGAACATTAAGGATTTCTGTCATAAATCTTTTGAAAAGCCTGTCGATATCTCTGGCAAGATAGACCATATCTTTACACGTCATCATACCAATGACCAGATTGAATTCGATCTATGGCTACACGAAACATATGTCTATCTGGATAATTTTTATCTAGATGAAAGTCTTAAAGATAAAGGCCTTGGCACATCTTTTGTAGAATGCATTGTTGCTAGTCTTCCAGAACACTTAACCATCAAAGTTAAAGATCATACTAAAGTTAGTGATGGAAAGGCAAGCTTGAGTTCGACCTTCTGGGATAAAATGAAAGCACGTCATAATGATCGTAAGTGGATCATTGTTAGATAAATAAGATAAATAAGATACCATCCACTTAAAGGTTATTTATGAGTCTAATTCAAGAATTGCTACAGTTGAATGAAGGTGTAGCGACAATGACATCTAGTAATAAAATTGTTGATATGATGTTCCAATATTATTTGGCCTCTGATACCAGAGATAAAAAAGATGAAGAAGTAAGAAAGGAAAATCTTGAACAAGCAAAAAGTTCCGCAGACTTGATTCGAGGTAAAGCCAAATCGGAGTTGAAAGAATTTTTAAATACTCCAGCAAATATGAAACTTGCTTTGCTTTACATGGGTTCTATATTTGAACATGAAGGTGATGGCGGAGTATTAAAACGAGTTGCTAAACCTGCTACGATATTAGCAAAAAATCCTAGCATTACTGAAACTTTGGCAAAAACTCTTCAATCATTGGCTACATGTGCAATGGGACCAATGTAATGAAAATCAAAGAATTATTTGAAGCGGCCGCTTCTGACTAAATAGACGTAATTGAGTTAATCAAGACTGCGATTAGAGAGATTACTAACGTTAGGCATTCTGCTTTTAACCTTATTGAAGTCAATCGTGATACGGTAATATTTGAAGTAACATTCGAATTCCCGGAACATTTGGTTCTTGGATCAGTGGTAAAGAAAGCCGGCCAACCAATCATTAAGAAAGTAGAAGTTCAGAAAGGTTATGATTGGAAAAAAGGAATTGAATTTGGTGTTGGATATGATATTTTTCTAACTCGCGAATTAACTGATAAAGAAGCAAAAAAACTTACTAAAGATTTGAAGGCTGAATATAAAGATAGGCCTACGAGATAAGTTTGGCAAAAAGCTATACATGATACTGTAAAGTGATATAAATAGAAATGTAATATTTTACAGTATCAAATTATTGCGGGGAAAGTGTTGACGGTTACATGTCTGGCTTCCACCCAGGAGTATGGGATTCGAATTCCCATCCCCGCGCCACCCAATGCATAGGAAATATAATGGACATCAAGCGTATTGCCCAACTGGCTGGTGTTAAGCTAGCCAAACCCACGATTACAGAATCGATCAAGAAGGACCAGGTTATCCAAATCGTTCAAGCTCTCAAGGGTTTGACAGATGACAATCTTGAAATTATCTATGGTCCGAATGATGATGATGAAGAAATCAAGGGACCAGATGGCGCAGATGGTTGGTTCAATAATGGGTCAACCGCTCACAAGGTTGAGAAGTTTGATGCATCGACTGTTCGGGCTGTTGTCAATATGATGGCCTTCTGTCAAGCAGTTCGCGAAGGACAAGTCCGTGATTTGAGAAACGAAGAACTTGACATCATGGAAGCTCTTGCGGCAAAGTTCTAATTCCGAAAATGATATGTATTCAATGGGCAAAATTGAGTTTACAATTGGTTCTTCGAAAGAATAATTTTTATTACATTTTGTGAGTTCTAATTTATGACGGCAGAACAGATTTATAAGCAAGTGCTTGAGCGATTAGCTGAGTCTGGGATCGGCGAAGCTAAACTTGGTTTGTTGTTAGGTAAGAATGCTGAATCAAAACCAGATCATGATTCTGTTATTAAGAAACTCTGTGGCTGTTTAGAACAAGCAAATCGGGAGCTTAGTGCAGCACTAAGCTATAACGATGCTAGATGGACTACAGATACCGATAGATCAATCGAACTCGCTCGTGAAAAACTAATTCAAGCATTAACAATCTTAGCATTAAAATAAAAAGTGTGATAACCTACTTAATATCATGATGAGAGCTGGTTAACCGTAAATCCTTCTCAGGATAAGCTCTCGATAAAACTTTACCAGAAATAAAATAGATCAGCAAGATGCCTAAGATGTACAACTGGTAAGTGGGGCAGACGTTGGCGATATTCATAGGTTAATTAAAGATTTAGTCTCTTTAGGCCGGCTACGTTTCTATGAATATTATCGAGCCAACCTAGAAGTGTAGCTGCTTAATGAATTCGGTGAACCCCTATCTATTTTTAAATACGATGTGCCATTTTAAACAATAACAAATATAGAATATGAAAACATCTCAAACTTGGTGGAATGAAGTTAAAGCTTCTCCTTCATTGCTGAAGGAATGGCTAGTCAAACAATACCGGGGTGAACTTACCGCTGCCTCTAGAATTCGCAAATTAGCACTTCAGTTTAACGTTAACGGTCATGACCTTAAAACTCTTTCTGTTATTGCGCAACAAGAAGAAACTCATGCTTCATGGGTCCTAGGGCTTTTAACATCTCGTGGTATAACACCTTCAACCGAGAATGCAGAGAACCGCTATTGGGCTTCTACACTACCAGGAATTGATAGTTTCGAAACCGGTACTGCTGTCACTACTCATGCTGAAGCAATGCGTCTAGAACGCATTCAAGTTATTAGTGAAGATCAAACAGCTCCTCGGGATATTCGCGAAGTGTTTACTAAAATTTTAGTAGATGAACAATTTCATGAACGTGCATTTCGGAGTATGACAACATCGGATGCATTGTCAAAGACTTATGGCAATCATGAACTTGGTCGAGCCGCACTCGGGTTAGTTGCATGATTGCTGAATTATCGGGCGGCCTACTGTCTGCTCTAAATAGTGTTAGGTTTGCATTTGGTGATCCCGATACACAGACCAAAGAGGTAGTTAAGAAGTATGTAGAGGATGCATGGAACAACGAAAAACTCCCATATCAACTTAAACCTGGTGTTTGGGTCGTAGGCTGGAAGGTCCATAAAACATTTTTCAATTGTTTTGTGTATCCAATCATGGTCGGTCCAGCAAAACCAACACGCCTTAGAAAACGACATTATAAAGATGTAACAGCTATTGCTGGTTGGTAATTTAAAACACTGGGTGGTTGCCGAAGGTGGCCATAGTATAGGTGATGCAGGGAAGCTATCAAACAGGCGTCGGTTCTTCCTGATACTACATAAACTGCAAATGGATTCGATTTCCTAACCACCCACCAAGTAATAGAACAACAACTTCATAAAATGACAACTAAATACCAATTCACTTTAGGTCAAGAAACTCTTGATGCTCTTCTTGCTATTCTGGTAGATCAAAGCAACAACCAAGTTACTAGTTATGCTATTGAAGATTTAGATCCTACTGATACCAGTAAAGTTAAATTTGATATTCGCTACACCAAAACAACAGAAGATGGTGATCAACCAAGACAAATTACTTTAATTGCTACCATCTTATAACTATATGACAATCAAAATGTAATTGGGCCACTTCTTCCAAACGATGTTATCTGGGTTAAAGTGGATCCAGATCTAAGCGACTTTAGTATCGGTAAAATTGAACATCAATTTAAAGATAGATTCCCAAACCATAAAATTATCATTACTACGCATGTCCAGCAGGTTTGTGTAATCAGTACTCACTGATTTTTATCTAGAGAATATTTAACTCAATATTGATGATTTTGCAAAATATCAATGTACATTTCCTATCAATGAAGTAGAATATCATCTCTTAAGTCAAGAGACGTTTTACGTCCAACTGATTAAGTTCTAACTCATGTAAACATTCCGTTTACACTTTTCAAACTATTAATAAGACCATATGAATAAGACTCTTTTCGCTGTATCGGCTGCACTCATTTTTTCGACATCAGCTTTTGCTGGTGCCCCAACAGTCAATTTGACAAACGTTGGTTCGATCAACAATACAATCTCAACATCGGCACAAACCAATCTTGGTCAAGCTGGTAGTTCATACAGTTCGGCAACCGGCATTGCAAGTACAATGTCGAATGGCCAAGCTTCATTCAACCAAGTTGCTCCAGGTGCTGGCGGTGTTGGTGCTTCGATCAATCTTTCTGGTCAAACCGCAACAGCTAATTCCGGTAATGCGTTCAACGTTTCTACTGGTAATGGCGTTGGTTCGGCAAGCACAAATGGTTCGGCTGCAGCTGGACTTGATGTAGCGGGTTCATATAATAATGCTGGAGCCAACATCGGCAATGGTTATCAAACTGAACAAACATTGACCCTAAATGGTTCAATCGGAACAAGTCTTGATGGTGGCAAGGGAACCGGTAGCCAAGGTACAAGTATTGGTGTAAACGCTACAACAAATGGCGGTGGTGCTGTAACAGCCAATACTGCTGATGCATTCAATGTCAATGGTTCCATTGGTGCTGATACGACAAATGATGGTACAACGACCGGTGTTAATGTTGTTGGCCAAATCAATGACACCAAGACTTCGGTGTCGAATGTTGATGTGACCAATACCCTATCCGTTGGCATGGGTGCAGGTGTAACACCGTTCCAAACAAACACCAACAATGTTAGCGGTAATGCTTCTGCTAATAACTCTGTTAATGTTGATGGCGCGTTCAACGATCCCGCTGTTGCGTCGATTGCTCAGTAATCGATATTGAAGTAATTAAGTCAAGTAAAACAGTTTCTGTTTTACTTGACTCCTAGAATTTCTCTAAAAGATAATAATGAAAAAGTTTATTTCTGCATCATTGGTATGCATTACTTTGTTGTTTTCCGGAAGTGTAATTGCTCAATCCGCGGCAACAAATACAGCCCAAACACAAACAGTTGGTTCGACATCACAGGCTCTAGGTGGTGCTCTTGAATATGACCCAGTGACAAATAGCACTGTTAAATATCCGGCATCAACTGCAATCGCACCAGCTTTAACTGCTTCCGCGCCATGTATGGGATCCTCAAGTGTAGGCGGTGGCAGTTCAATGTTTAGTTTCTCAATGGGAACAACTTGGTCTGATGAGGATTGTAAGTTGGTCAAAGACTCCAGTCAACTTTGGAACATGGGTCAATATCGCGCTGCTGTTGTGATGGTTTGTACTAATGATCATTATCGATATGCAATCAGTATGGCTGGTGGCATTCAAATTCCGGGACCAACTAAAGGTTCATATTATATGGTTGGATGTCCAATGACTGAAAAAGAATGGATTGCTGCAGGTCGACCGGTTATTGATATCATCACTAATCAACCAGCCAAGCTTAATATTCTTGTGACACCAATTGAACCAGTTGTGGTTCAGCCTATACTAACTGTGGCTACAACAAATCGCGCTTCACAAGCTGAACTCCGAGCTATTCAACTTGATGCAAAACAAAAATACGGTATCAATTTGGTAGTTCAATAATGTGTGTTGGTACTTATCAAGATTTGATTGATTCGCTATGGTCCAAGACAATCCAAATGTTGTCTTGGGATAAACCAATAGTTATGAATCTTAAATCGGATCCAAACTTGAAAGAAGAACTTGTGATAAATTTCAAGAAAAAAAAGTTGTATGGCGATGATGAAGTGTTATACAATTGGTTCATAGGTACAGCGTTTGGGATTTGTATTAATGATCTAAAACGCTTATAAATACTTTTGGTACTGGTGCCATTTCACCAGTAATTATTTTAAAAGGAAATACTATCATGTTATGAGTTAAATCCCAATCTCCTTGAATGTGTGGCTACATCCAGAATAGCAATTATTCACAGTACCCACAAAATACATTCAAAGGAAATATCATGTTCGACTTTATTCTTAGCAAGACCCAGCACGAATCTTTCATCGCTGCCTGGAAAAAATCGCACGCAGACAAACATACATTTGACTCTGCTGATTATCTCACTCACGCAATCTTTGCTTCGGCTGTGCCTGATATTAAGGCTAAAGCTACCAAAGCATTCTCTCCTTGCAAGCACAAAACTCCTCCGTTTAACGCGTATGATGCTGCACTCCGAGGTCTGATCTATTGGACTAAACAGAAATCCAATACTTGGACATATGGGCTTGAATTGACACCAGAGCAATGGACCCGATTCCTATTGATCCTTGATAGTCTCCATCATGATCTGACCAAGCTTGGAGGTGCATAATCATGGATCACCCATACACTTATGTGTTCATCCGAACCGATCTTTCTCTCGCTCAGCAAATGGTTCAGCTTTCTCATGCCGCGCTAGAAGCCGGAAAAACTCTTCATGGTTCTGATGATCCGATCTCTAGCATCATTATGTTGCCAGCTAAAAACAAAGCTGAACTCCATGAGATTGCACAACGGCTTGAACGGTATGACATCAAGTATACAATGTTCAAAGAACCGGATTTTGATATGGGACATTCTGCAATTGCGACAATGCCTATCAAAGATATGAAGACACGAAGAATCATGACTAAGTATAACCTTTATAAACCAACCTATGAAAGTAGTTCATTGCCTTAAACATCCATATGATGTCTACATAGGTAGGAAGAATGACCATCACAATCTTCCTGCCTCTAAGTAGGCTAATCCATTCGTTATTGGAATAGATGGTACCAGAGAAGAAGTCATTTCGATGTATGAAGAATATATTGAAATGATGCCAGAACTTTTAAGTAGTTTGCCGGAATTGCTAGGCAAAACTCTTGGGTGTTGGTGCTCACCATCCCGTTGCCATGGCGATGTTTTAATTAAGCTTACCAAGAAATACACCAATAAACTTTTATCCTACTGAGGTGAATAAATGACTACCATCATCGAACTTATAGAACAAGCATCATTTGATATCAGCAAATACAAAAACCCCGATATCAACGAGTGCCAACGCAAACTTTCTGAACTTGTGGAAGCTGCAGGCTATGGTGGTCTCATGAATGACCAGATAGAATCTCTAGAAATAGATCATGACATATTACACATTGAAACTAGTTGGTCAGCCAGAGGCTGTTCTAATTCTAGTTCATACAGAATCCCAATGAAGCTTATCAGATCTGAAGACCCTATCAAAGCTGTAAAAATATGGGGTGTGGAGAAACAAATTACGAAGTATGAATTTGAACTTGAAGATGCAAAGAAGAACGTGACATATAAAGAAGAGGCTATTGCTAAACTTAAAATCGAATTGGAGAGTATCATGTCATGAGTTAATTACGCCCTGCTTGAAGAACCAATGAAGACATGTTTCCAATCTAAAGGTCAATCGATCTTGGAACATGGTCAATCAGTTCATAATTATTATCTTGATCTTCATAACTATCTTTTTGATGATCAACCATTATCGTATGAATGGAGATTACCAGATTGGTTAATCGCTAACAAAGAATTCATCAAAGCTAATTTATTTGAATTGGATATTATGCGTGACTACCACACCTTTCACGATTCAGGGAAACCGATTTGTGTTACGATAGATGCTGATGGAAAACAACGCTTTCCAAATCATGCAGAAGCCTCATACGATCAATGGACTTTACATACCGTCCAGAACCCCAGGAACGCCGCTATAGGGCGCCTGATTAGAATGGATATGGATATTCATCTTCTCAAGGCAGAGGCCCTGGAAGAGTTCTCGCGACGTCCTGAAGCTATCTCGTTGATGATCACTGGATTGTGTGAGATTCATTCCAACGCTGCTATGTTTGGCGGGATAGAATCGACATCCTTTAAGATCAAATTTAAGCATATTGATAAACGTGGTCGACAACTTTTGAATTTAATAAAAGGATAATATGAAAGGTGCATGTGAATATGCTGGTCTTTTTAAGACTGGACAATATGGAAGACTATGTATTGTTTCCGGGTTTCATGCTCGAGGCAAGACGTTCAGGATTTTCATCTTGCCTAAAGGTGAGGATGCGATCTTTAATGGCCCAAACAATCCTCCGCTGAACACTGATGCTATCGAAGTATATGGCGTTATCAGTGGTCAACCAGGGTGGTCTGAAGAATACGGTTGGCTCCATTTAGGTAAATGGGCTGACGATTTTGAAGTATTACTCCAAGAAAAAATAGCAGAAGAGAAAAAACGTCTAGAAGTAAAAGACGAAGGCATCCGAATTAAAGAAGCTAAAGAAGCTATTCGGATTAAAAAATTGTTAGAGACATATTGATCATTATAAAATGGGCAAAGAAAATATTGTTGTACCAGCCGAGCTTTATGTCGGCTACTCAATTCTTCCTAATACGGAAGCCAAGTATCTTGGTTTTGCAACATACAAGGAAGACAATGCGGCTTTTCGCAAACGCCAATCTACAATAGATGGATGGTCAAATCATAAGACCAAGAAGCCGTCCGATATTTTTGACAATGAGTCTCGTTCTGGATACCGGATGTCTAAGAACGTTACACATGGCGGTGGGTGGAATGATACAACGACTTGGTGGCGTGTTGTTGATCCTCGTGGGTTTGAAATCGAAATCTCGTCTGGTAATGTAGCAAAATTATTTCAGTATACTGATATTCTAAAAGGCGAAATTCAAGGCGAATGTGTCTTTGGTTGGGATAAAGGAAATGGATCTAAAATTGTTTTACTTCCGGTCAATTCGGAAATTTATACAGCATCTCAAAAGACAACAGAACGGCATTATGCGAAGTCTTTATCTCTTAAAGATTTGAAACTTGGTGATCATGTTGATCTTAAGAATGGTATAAAAGGAACTTTCTTCGGTAAATTTTATTATGCATATACCAGTTTAGAACCTGAAACATATGCGGAAATCAAGTTTGATTCTTCATATATCATTTTCACCGATTCTGGCCAATTGTATTTTGTTGCTGGGCCTAAGATTATCAATGCATCAGATGGCAAAAAGATTTATACTTCTGAAGAAGCAGAAGAATTCTTAAATAGTAAAGCTAGAAAAAATTGTAGTATTACTGTGGCTGGCAATTCAGATAATCCTAATGATCTTTTGTTCTTCACTTGTAAAGAACCTACAGAAGTCAAAATGGAATTTATTATTGATAGTTTTACTTTTGATGAACTTCGAGATGATCTATTAACTAAAAAGAAAAATACTGATTATAGTCATGGTGGTGATTTAGAATATTACTTTGGGCCGATTGTATTGATTCACACTGATGGGTCATTATCAAAGTTAAAAGCTTTTCCTGATGCTAATACCAATACAAATCATTGGTATGGAAATCGTGCGCAATTTAATAAGTACGGGTATAATGCTAAAGATTGGCCTGACTCTTTTCCATATCCAGAATGGCTTGATGGAAAAGGTCCTGTTCCACCACTTTCGATTGTAAAGATTATTCAAGATGAAACTGCCGTTACTAGACTCAAGTGTGGTGAGCGGATCAGATTAGAGAAAAATCCAAAATACGGATCAGATTCTTCACGCTATTCATGGAGTCGTGCCCAAGATTACGAGATGGTTAGAACATTATATAGCATATCAAATATTGCCAGGCCTGCATTCCTAAAAGTTGGGTATAATGGACATGAGTATAAATTTAAGAGGTGAATTGTGCATATCATCGCGAAAGTTCGAGATTATTATGATTGCATGATGCAACACGGACAAGACATGTCTGTGACTTTCATGCGCCTTGGTGAACAATTGTATGCAGCCCAATTACCAGGTTTCGTTGCTAATATACTTACAACAGGTAATAAGTGTACAAAAACATTTAAGAAAAATGATATTGAAATCAAAATTGATGGTGTCAATATTCTTTTTTGTGGCAATTTGTATCATGGGATTAGAGCTAAAATAACAGTCCAGGATTCTTCTCAGTTTTATGGCGTTAGACATGAATTTAAAACATTCTATAATTTTGATGAGCTTGTAGATTTTTTGGTGTCATATGGGCATGAAGAAGTTCTTAGCGATCGATATTGGAAGCCAAAGACTTTAAAGATTGTTGAATGTCTTAAGAGTTTAAAAATTCATGATTTTCTTGAAAAACAAGGAACTTCAGAGTTGATGGATTTCTGTATTGAGAATCGTTGGATTGTTTCAACTTCTAGTCATGAAGGATATTTTGAATACCAGATTATTTTGAATGGTTCGAATTTAAAAGATTTTCAGTTTTATAAAATGTTTGATCATCAAATGGCATATCAAGAACTTGATATGTTTATTTCTGGTGTCTTGCCGACAAGTACACAGATGCCTATAGAAATCGAAGATAAGTACAGAATTCCACAACATGGCTTCGACAAATTCTCATTTCGTAAACCAAAGAGTAAACATAAATGACTACTGAAATTTTGCTATCTCCATTTGAATATGAAGTTGGATCTTTCTATAGTGATTTGGCAGCTAGAGAATTCCAGTATGAAATGGAACAACAGGGTTATGAGATGTGCCAGATCAATAGTAACAGATCTGGACATTTCTTTATGAGCCTTGCATACAGACGCCAAACGCCTTTAGATGAGTTTGGTATTGTTAAAGAACAAGGTACCCACAGGAAAGATGAAATTGCCGCATTGGGAGCAGTTGCAATATTCTCCGAGACCGGAACTATGCCTAGTGGAGTTATGACTTACACTGGATGTGAATTTTTCTTGGAAAAACGCGGATTGATTATAGCAATCGATGGGATGTGGAATATCACAGAAAAAGGGTTAGCTGCGCTAGCATCAACACAAAAATAAAATAAGAAAAATGAAAAATAGCATTATATTAATTAGACACGGTGAAAGTTTAGGAAATACAGATCCAGCGTATTACGGTTTGCCGGATGCAGCAAATATTCTTTCTAAAAAAGGCGTTGATCAATGTATAGACATCATTGAACCTCTTAGGGAAATGATGTCAGAGGATTTTCATAATACTCATACAACAATACTTTCATCGGTATATCAACGAGCAAAATTAACAGCTCAGATTGTTATGGCTGAAATGGCCCATCAGGTTATTGAAGATAGACGGATCAATGAAATTGTTCATGATTTGACAGGTCCAATTGAACCAGTTTTATCGGCTCTGGAACGAATGAGATCAGTGTTGTACACGTACCCATTTAATTTGGTATGTTTTACACACGGGATGTTTATGGGTAATTTAGATTATAAAAAAGGTAATGCACTTAATTGCGAAATTAGAAAATATGACCGCAATGATTTTATTGAGATGATCAACATACAAGCATGAATACACCAGAATATAAATTCCCAACGACTTTCCATTTGCCATGGACTCAATCTTCTACATCAGATGACAAAATTCTGACTAATCAAGAATTGATAGAATATTTCATTCCGATGGAAGACTGTTATGCATCCTTAAAAATGGATGGTGAGAATACCACTATTGGCAGAGGATATTCCCACGCAAGATCATTAGATTCAAAAGATCATTGGTCACGCCATCATATCAAACAACTAGCTGCATTACTTTATAGAGATATTCCCGATGGTTGGAGAATCTGCGGCGAGAATATGTTAGCTCTTCACTCAATTCCTTATCATGATCTAGAGTCTTTCTTTTATGTGTTTGCCATCTGGGATGAAACAAATACTAGATTGTCACTAGATGATATGCAAGAATTTTGTGAATGTCTTGATTTGAGTATGGTCCCTGTTTTAAAAAGAGGATCATTCAAAGATTTGAACTTGATGCATCTTGCTTTGAGTATAGTTCCAGTCAAGCATCTTGGGTTTGGATTAGATCCAGAAAAAGATGAAGGGTATGTTATCTCTAATGCTCAATCTTTTCATTACAATGATATGAAAAAGAATGCGGCGAAATGTGTTAGAGCAAATCATGTTAAGACTGAAGATGGCCATTGGTTTTTTAAAACTGACAAAAACACATTGAGGGAAGGATGAATAATACAGCAATAATTAAAACTTTAGCAACTCCGGAATTCTTAACAACACTTCTTGAAGTAGCTAAGAGATATGGCTGGAGTGGTGACTATATTGAAATTTCACAATTTGTCAGTGATATTTATGATGTGGCTGATAAGAAGCTTAGTGATGAAGATTTAGAACCATACGAAGAAGTTATTGAAGAGAAAGCCTTTATGACGGTCGACGAAATTGTGGCCGATTTAAAAAATAATATGGATGATAAAGGTATAGAGGCTTGGACTAGTATTAAAAAAGAAGATTTGATTAAATTGCATTCGACTGTTGGAAGAACGATTAGAAACACATATCGATTGTGGGAAGTAAATCATCCAGCGGTACCAGAGTGGGTTCACCCAGATGAAGCCTCAATGAAAATCATGGAAAAGTTTTGGGATACACTTCACCAAAAGTGATATAATTTATTTTCATTCTACCGTAGATCGATGAATATTAAAGATATGACTTATAAAATAGACGAACATTCCGGCAGTTTGATTGAAGTCCTCAGTGATGATGGGTATGAGAATCTCCGGATGCTTGATGATGGAACAATCGTAGGAACTTCAAAGCTCTTGTACACCACGGCCGTGTACATAGACTTAAATAGACACGGCTGGGAAAAGAGATTTTGTTTTCAAGATAAAGAACTAGCTATAGCTGAAGTGAATAAATTGCAATCCGGTGATGATGAACCAGTTGGGTATATTGCTAGACGAAATGGATAAATTTCTTTAAGAAAGATGTACATTTCCTAGGAACTTGATATAATTACTCTAACGTCAACAAACATGCAGAGTAATGAAAATGGATATCGCAAACACAACCTTCTCCAGTAAAGACTTTGATTACTCGGCTGAAAACAAAATGTTTTCTCAGGAAATGTCGATGTTAGATAAAGGTGGCAAACGCCAAGTCTTCTCCCAAGTGTATGACGATGCTTGTGATGAAGGCTTCAAGATGATTTCGAAGGCGACTGGCAAAGCAGTGTACTACGTCGTCGATAGTGAAGATCGTGATGGCGAAAATGAAGATCGTGATGGCGAAAATGAAATTCTAGGTTGGCGCCTCGTCCCGACTCGTGATTCGATCCGCCGGGTTCCGGAATGCAAAGGTACTCATGTGCTTATCATCAACGATTGAGGAAATGAAACACTGGAAATGGCGCTTTTAACTGTACTATAACTGTGGAGAGATATCATGTCTATTTCTAGAGAAGAAGCAGAAGTTATTGCAAGTGCAGCCTGGAATGCCGAGGCCGATAGTTATAATCAATGGACCGAATTGGGCCAAGATGAAAAAGATCCATTGATTAATAAAGTCATTCATGGCCAAGAGGATGCATTTATTAGTCGTGTTATAGCTTTAAAAGACCGCACTGAGCTTCAAGTTCAATTTGAAGAAGAGATTGAAAAAGCATATCCGGGATATTTTGATTTTTATCGAGTTCCGTGGGATGACCAATTGCAGCAATATTTTCATGCTGACACTCGGCATACCTTTGTCGGTTTTGAGTTGATGCACCGCCTTAACAATAAATCCGTATAATAGTTATTTACTGTTGGAGCTTTCTGTGTTATAGTAAAACTGTCCACTTTTATGCATTATAACTAAAAGTGATCACATACCGATCGAGGAGAAAAACATGAAAAAGATATTTGCCGTGTTTGGATTCATCGCAATTTTGTCAGGGTGTGCAGTTCAACCACAACAAGCTTACACCAGAATACATCCGGATCAAGAGACCACACAGGCACAACAGCAATACGTTTCGGCTCAACCGATTCAACAGCCACAATATGTGCAAGTTCAACAGCCTGCACAACAACCCGTAGTCGTCATCAATAACAATATGCCTGCGCCACCGACACCAGTGATCATTAACAATGTCATTGGTGGATATCAGCCACAACGATATGAACCGCCTCCTGGCCCGAGTGCACAAGAGTTGTTTGACAAAATGGATGCGGCGATGAACAAGTTGAATGCCAGAATCGATGCTGAATTGGCCGCCAAACATGATTCGGATTCATCAGAAGACTCTTCTGATGATCCGCCACCCAGTACAAATGTGTATGTGCAACCGCATATTGTTCAGCCACAAGTGTATGTGCAGCCACCACAATATGCGCCACCGCCACCAGTTTATGTTCCGACTCCGGTTCAGCCTCCATTGCCGCAAGGTTATGTTCAACCGGGATCATATGGTGCACCTCGCGGATACACCCAAGATTATACCAGAACATATGCACCTCGCCGTGTATCATATTATCAACCGACCATAATTCGCCAAGGTGGAGTCTGGTGATGACAAATGGATCAGGCTAATTATAGCCTGATCCATTAACTTACAAAGGAATTAAATTTTGAAACGTATTTTAATCACATTAGCTTTACTAGCAACCATGAGTGGTTGCGTTGTCGCACCTGTTCCATATGGTAATGTCTATGCAACACCATATTATGCAGCTCCATATTATGCAACGCCGTATTACGTAGCCCCATCTGTGATTATTAGTGGCGGGTTTCGTCGTCGGTAAAAGGAAAATAAAATGAGTCGACCAATGTCACAGGAAGAGCTTAACAAGCTAATGGAGCATATCCAGAAGTACCACAACCCGCTTAAAGTTTTTCCAAGGTCCCAGCTTAAAGCCGTTAAGTATGTTCATCCAAATTATGACAATAGGACTGGAGAGTGGTTCTCGATCACAATCAGAACTACGGACATGGATGAAGTTTTATTCCATACACAAAATGAATGCAGCGATCTTAAAGAATCTCTTTTTGAGCGCGTCATGGCTTATCTACATCTTCCTGGGACATGGGTCGGAAAATCATGAAAAATAAAAGAGCAACTCGTGATGAATTGATCGCATATCTTCAAACACTTCCGGAAGATGTGATCTTGGAAGTTCTCAAAGAACACCGCGGTGACTGGCATACTTCTGTTTCTACTGTAGATTTGATTCTTGATGGCGATGATAGCAATGTCGAATTTACTGATCTTCGTGGCTCCAGATTCATTAAGCCAGGTCAACTGCATTACAACAAAACATTTTTGGTATTGGGCGGCTAATTTGAACTGGAATTTATTTATTGACGACATACGAAATCCGGAATATGTTAATGATGGCCGGAAATATCTAGTCGCTAGAAGTTTTGATGAAGCCGTTATGTTCTGTAAAAATTACGGCCCGCCATTGCATGTTGCATTCGATCATGATTTGGGGTGGGATATGCTTCAACCGGGTCCCGAAGGTTTGATCACAGATCTCGGTCAAGAAGCGAAATCCGGATATGATTTCGCTAAGTGGCTAGTTGATGGTGAATTGGATGGCCTTCATGAACTGCCAAATAATTTTACTTGGAGTGTTCATTCAAGTAATCCCGCTGGCGCCTTAAATATTAATGGGTACTTGACATCATATTTTAGAAGTAAAAAATAAAATGATTAATGAAGAATTTAGAAATAAAGAACTTGAAATAAAACAAAAATATCCTAACCAATTTACTTCTAGAGCCTATTTAGGTATTGGGCCTGGTTGGCTTGGATTATTTGAAGAATTATGTGAGTCTATCCAAGGGGCTTTAAATAAAAGTAAGACCAATGATAGCAATTTTACATGGCATCAGATCAAAGAAAAATTTGGGTGTCTTCGTGTATATTATCAATATGAAGGATCAGACCAAAATTGTTCAGATCAAATAAGTGAATTTGTTAGTATAGCAGAAATCAAATCTGGTGTGGCCTGCGAGGTTTGTGGAGTTCCGGGTATATCTAGCGCACCGACTGGCTGGATTCGTGTATTATGTGATGAACATAATACTCCAGAAGGATCTAAGCTATTCCAATAATCGATTTGGTAATATCCAGGATATCTCGATAGGATTTATTATAAAATGCTTCTACACAAATAAAAGGAAACATAATGAATTACAAATTTGCATTAGCTATTGTTGCAACTTTTGCTTTGGCCGCGTGTAATAATCATCAGCAACAAGCGTATCAACAACCGATGGTTCAGCAATGTGGCCAAGACCAAAATGGAAACGCTAATTGCGTTATGGTCCCGCAAAGCCAAATCGCTCAACAAGTTCAACAACCGCAATATCAACAACCTCAACAAGTGTATCAATCATCTCCAGTTATTGTTCAACAACCAGTAGTGGTTGATAATTCTGGCGCAGCTCTTGCAACCGGTGTTGCAATTGGAATGCTCGCACATCCAATGAATAATGGATATTATGGTGGTTCTGGAAGTTACCATGATAATCGGACAATCATCAATGTTCACAATCATCCGGCTCCTATTATTGCAGTACCAGTGCGGCCATCGACCTCGATGTATATCCCTCCAAAGCCAAGTTATGTAGCACCACGTCCTACAAGTTTTTCGGCGCCACGGCCAACAGCCAGTTACGGTGGGTTTAGTAAACGACGCTAATTCAAGTATTGGTTTAATGAGTTGGTAGTATAATCAGATTAACTACGTCTTCATTCAGGACACCATGATGGCGACACCTGACATAGATTTTCCAACTAACATCAAGTTTGTTTCTATTCCAGTTAGTCGGAATTGCTCAATTCTCGAAATGTTTGAAATCTATCTTGATGGTGAGATGATTGGGACTATGTCAAAAATTGATGTTGATCATTGGCGAATTGATTCAACTAAATTTGGTGATTATGTTTCAGGCCATGGTAGAAATCAAGTCCAGTGTCGATATCAATGGTGGGCTAATTGGGAGGCCTATGCAGTCCTCCCTGTTTTAAATGTACCGGGAGAATAAACCATGAATACCCAAGCTCATGAGTTTCAGTCCATTGCAACAGATTTATCTGACGCCCAAGTCGAAATATATGAACGTCTCGATCAAGGCGATTTGCTTAAACTAATTTTTGGCACCCACATGTCATATGAAATGGAAGCCGAATTAGTTAGGCTTGGGTGGCGAAAATGCATAAACACAAATCCAGATTTTATCTGGACTCCAGAGTGGATTGAAAAATTAAAGTCAACCCATCTCTTAGCTCCATTTTATGTGTACCTGAAAAGAGCAACCAGGCAATAACATAGAAAGAATCGTATAGTCCTCGCTATAATAACCAGGACGCCGCGAGTGTGATCAAGATATTAGCTGGATATATCCAAGACCACTAAACACCACTAAACGTCCTGGCGGCGTACAGCACAATATAAAACAATGACAAAATTTGTAGTTAGGCCTAGCAAAACAAGAGGGGCGCCTCATGGGATTAATAATCCTATCATTATAGATTGCGAAGATGATCTTGCGACTAGAGAATTTTTCATTAGTCGAATTAAGGACCTTGAAGAATGGATGGGCTCACTCTTACCTTTGCCAAGCCCAAAGTTGTTAGAATATGTTGTAGAAGATATTAAGTTATTTGGTGTTTGGGTCACCGCATATGATCCATCGTGCCCCGACATCTTCACATTAAATATAGATCATTTCGATGATTACCCACCTAAAAATAACGTAGAAAAATATATGTCCTCCACTAAACTAGGCTTTGTATTAATTCCAAAAGAACTTGTTATTAGTAAATCTATTTTGGCCCTAGAACAAATTGAAGTTTCTAAAAAAACGTGTCAAGATAGGCTTATCGCTTATTATATGACACCACAAAAAGGGTTCTTTGGCTTTATGAAGAAACCAAAAGCTAAAAATCGTGAAGAAGCAATCGCATTGATTGCCAATGATGACTTTGCTTCCGAAGAATATTGGTTCACTTCGTCAGAATTTGTTGGAACTAAACAAGACAGCCTACAAAAACTTATCAATGTAGCTAAGAATATTCCGGCTGCAGTCAAAGAGATGGAACTCAGCATCGAAGTAGCAAACTGGTTATACCTAGAATAAGCCTCGTAATATGTTGTTACAATTTGGTAGTATTAAAATATCAAAAAACAGCATATAATCTTCATATTGATTCAAAACCTGCTATAAATACTTTTGTAGCACAAAACACTAATTAAGGATTTAAAATGTTCAGTTCATCACTCAGCCTGTTGTCTTATTCATACGAGAGTTTATCGTATGAGTGGGCACACGCCTTGAATGTAAGAGCTGGACACAGTATGTAAATACATACTCTTCAGATCCTAACATCAAGGCGAATCCTAAACGATTCGCCTTTTTTGTTTTCTGAATCCGGTAAATGTAATATTTTGGCCGTCTGGCGCAATTGGAAGACGCGTTACGTTTAGAGCGTAAATGTTCTCGGTTCGAGTCCGAGGATGGCCACCACGAGTAGTTAATTTAAAGTTGAAATAGCGTCAACTGTTTCGACAGTTGAGTCTACCTGAATAAGTGATCTTGGTGTTGACGCGCCAAGATTTGAAATTTCTGAATTTGTTGGCCAAGTGGTAAGGCGCCGATCTTGAAAGTCGGAGACATGGGTTCGAATCCTCATACAAATTTTGTAGACTTCAACTTTAAATTAATTACGAATGCACATGTGATGGAATAGGAATACATGCCAGAGTTTTTATCTGAATGCACTTAGTAAATGGGTTGGCTGAGCACTGGTGAGCTCCCCGCGCTGTAAACGCGACGCGATGTCAATAAGTCTGTATAGGTTCAATTCCTTTCCAACCCACCAAAATGTTTTAATAGGTTTGTAGTGTAGTGATAACATAACGGTCTCCAAAACCGCTGACTGGGGTTTGATTCCCCGCAAGCCTGCCAAAGTTTTATTATGACGCTATCTTCTAAAGGTAGGAAAATTCCCTTTCAAGGAATAAATCGCGAGTTCAATTCTCCGTAGCGTCTCCAAAATTGCTAAGTTGTAGATAAGAAGTAATGAATGTGTAGTGCGTAATGGTAGCGCGGTCAGCCGATAAGCTGATGCCTTAATAGGCCAAAGAAGGTTCAATTCCTATCGACATTCACCAGTAATAAATGGAAGGATCGTTACCTAGGTGGTCCACCAGTTTTATAATGTACGTTCAATCCTCTGGAGAGATAAGCGCGCTGTAAACGCGTGGGCCTTGTGCCTGAATAGGTTCGAATCCTATAACGTGCACCAAATGTTTTATGAAGTATTGATATTACTTCAAAAACTCTTTATACATTTCACCAAGGCCTTCATAAGTGATAGCTGCAGTGAATAGAAGTGAGGTGCCGTCATAGACGGTATTTATTATAACAAATGGAAGAGTGGCAGAGCGGGTTATTGCATTAGTCTTGAAAACTAACGGCTCGCGAAAGTGGGTCCATGGGTTCGAATCCCATCTTTTCCTCCATCCCCATCTGGCGCAATTGGAAGACGCGTATCCCTTAAAAGGATAATGTTCTCAGTTCGAAGCTGAGGATGGGGACCATACCTTGTTTTTATGATAGAATGGAGATAAATAAAGTAACCATTTATTTCAAGGATAGTAATGAAAATAGCAGAGATTTTTGAAGGTAAAAAGAGTTTTGTTGTGGCTCTTGAAGAGTTAGCAAAGAAGCATCATATCCCAGCCGATACAGCTGAAACCAGTGACGATGAAATTAAGCTATATCTCACTAACCAAGCTGCTGAACATGATATGGATGCATTTGAAGCCGATGCAAGGACATTGGCTAAGAAGTATAAAGTCGAGCTTTTGAATTTCGATTGGAGCAGTGATGACCTTACGATTTTCATTGAAGATTAAAGATTGGAGGACTTATCCGAGTTTTGGCCTAGCGGAAACTACTTCGAACGTAGTGTGTCCCTAATAAGACGTCGGGGTTCGAGACCCCGGTCCTCCGCCAGTTCATATCAATAAAATGAAATCAGATGTATAAAATGAAATTATATGAACTTGCTTCGCCGTATACTAAATTGTACCATCGCATGGGTGATGCTCAATATCATACATTAACTAGTACAGGAGAATTGACTTTTAAACGCGGTACATTGTGTGCGACTCCAGATAAAGAAGCAAATCAGACAGAAGATTTCGGCAATATTTTATTAGAGCTTAATGTCAAAAAATTATTGAAACGACACGCTAAGATTGTGAAGGTCGAATACAATCTTGATTGGCTTGAAAAAAATTCATTATTAGTCCATGTGACTGGGATGGATAAAGAAGATTGGTTGGAATTTGTTAAAGGTGTAAATGAATTCACTCCTGAAGAATTACATAAATTAGCCGATCAAGAATTAGAAGAAGGTTATGGTGATGAACAAGAAGTTGTGATTTATATTGATAAACTTCTATTGTCTGAAACCAAGAAACTATAAGATTATGAAAATAGAAGAGCTATTTGAAATGCCAGAATTTATCGACAAAGAAATGCCTGTTGTAATGTCTGGTACTATGCGATTTTATTCTGAAGATACTATCAAACGAGATTTTGATAGTATCGGGAAGGTCAAAGTCAATGATGAAGAAGTATGGTCTATCCTGAAAAAAGATAAAAGCTTTGCTGTAATTGGCATATTATCTGTTCGTAAGGAAGATAAAAAAATCGGCCTTAACCTAATTGGAAAATTAGAATTTAAAAGTAAGCTGGATTTGTCTTATGATGAAGAAATTTTAACTTCTAAGAATGTACTTCAAGTAGATGTAGTTGAAGTATACAGTAAAGAAAAAGCCAATGGCTTCGGCTACAATTTGTATTTAAGTTTAGTCGAATATGGTTTTGTTTTGATTTCTGATCACACTCAATATATTGGTGGTAGGAAGTTGTGGGAAAAGTTAGCGAGGTTCTCTGGTGATAAATTTGATGTATACGTGATTGACAACGGAAATGTAATCCTTGATGATTCCGGAAGTCCATTGAAATATGATGGCAAGAATATTACAGATGAAAAGATTTGGAAGACTCCAGCAAAGTCAGCTAAAGATTCAACCAGATATGTATTACTAGCTATGAAAAAGAAGTAACAAAGGAAGATTGGTAGAGCGGTTAATTATACCTGTTTGCTAAACAGGAGGTCGCCTTATGGTGGCCCATGGGTTCGAATCCCATATCTTCCTCCGCTGCCAAATTAATTTCATGAATAATTACATAAGCCAATTCTATTGGTTGGGACTTCTAAAGAATTGAAATAATTTTTCGTATTACACTGCCCAATTGGCGCAATCTGGTAGACGCGTAAGCTTCAAAAGCTTAATGTTCTCGGTTCGAATCCGAGATTGGGTACCAATTATAGTTTTACACTTTTCACAGAATGTGGTACAATTAACTTAACTTATTGTACTAGAGGTGAAAATTCTCATGCAACTCACAAAATCAATCGATGAGTATCTTCAAGCTGGTGGTTGGTCTTCTTCTTTATTCTTTGAACATGCAAAAGCTTTGTTTGAAGATCAAGATTTGAAACGAATGTCCACTATCGAGGTTGGTCGATCTGTGGTGTATATGCGATGTATGGGTAAGCGAATTAAGTTTTACGTCCATCATCAAGGCCGTTCAAAGCAATTCATGACGATTCTCGATGACAAGGGTGATGAACTCGCTACATTTCATTACACTGCAACAACTCAAGAAATCAAACAAAAAATTCTCGATTACTTCCGAAGCTAATCTTACTCTATATAAACACCCTATGTTATTATTCTCTAACACCATATTAGAGAATAATAACATTTTCAGCTATAGTTTCTGCATTGAATGAAGCTAAAATCGGATTGATTATTTGATCAAGTATGAACGGGGTTAAAGTAATAAATATCTAACACGGTTTATTACCTTCGGGATTATATGAATGATACAAAAGAAGTTTCCACACCAGGGATTATTCCTATTCTACTAGAATCAAGATTGATGTTTGAATTCATCACATCTTTAATTCTACGTCCTTATACAGATTATCAAATAGGCGATGGTCATCCAGTTATAGTATTTCCTGGATATGGATACGGCGATTTTTCTACTATCTATCTTCGTTCTCTTTTAAAGAGTCTCGGGTATCAGGTTATTCCTTGGGGTCTTGGTATTAATAAAGGACCAGAGCCAGGTGTCGTAGAAAAATGCATCCAACTAATCAACACAACATATCAACAAACCGGTCGCAAAGTTTCATTGGTTGGTCATTCTCTTGGCGGAGTATTTGCTAGGGAATTATCTAAGTTATGTCCAGACGAAACTCGTTTAGTTATTACTTTAGGAACTCCTTTCTCTGACATTACCGAATGTACTAAAGCAACCGCTTTATTTAATTTAGTGTCAAAAGAATCTGGGCGTCACGAACAATATTATCCACACAATACTCCTCCGGTTCCTACGACTTCGGTGTATAGCAAAACTGATGGTGTTGTTCCTTGGGTATCGAGTCAAGAAAAAGAATCAAGTCAATCTGAAAACATTGAAATTTTTTCAAGTCATTTGGGCATGGTCTTGAATATTTCAGCATTAAAAATAGTTACTGATAGATTGGCTCAACTAGAAAATGCCTGGTCTAAATACGAAAAGAATCCTAGCATACTTGAAAAGTTATTCTTGGGCCAAGGAATTTGGTGCTAAAATTGTGGTATAATAAAAATAAGAATTAAAGGAGTAATCTATATTTGAGTTTGATTGAATTTGGATATGTTTTAATTTCCTATCACACGCAATACATTGGCGGAAAGAAATTGTGGGAAAAGCTTGCTAAATTATCTGAAGCATCTCACTTTGATGTGTATGTGATCGATAACGGCAATGTAGTGATGGATGGAGATAAGCCATTGAAATACAATGGCAAAAATCTAGCCGATGAAAAGATTTGGAAGGCGCCAGCGAAAAATGCAAAAGAAGCAACTCGGTATGTTTTGTTAATGTTGAAAAAGAAATAAGTGTTCGGCATAAATAGAGAAACAATCTAAGGATTTAACATGAAACTTCAAGAATTCGCACCAAACAAGCAAAGCTACGACGTGTACGCTCAAGACCCATACGGTAATGGTTGGGAAAAAGAACCAATCGAACGTGGTGTCGTTTTGACTGATGAAGACGGCAATTTTGCCGGAGAGTTTATCAAGGTCTCTGATGATGGCTCACTCATTGGATTGATTGGTCAAAACGGTAAGGTCAAGGAATGGGATCCAAAGGAACTTGATTGCTGTATCGTTGTCAAGGGACAGAAGCCAAAGAATTAATGCTCTATCACATCCTGTGATACTATAGTAAAAAGGAGCATATCATGAAACTTGCTGAAGTACTTGAAGAAGAACCTCAAAGCATTCCTTCACTGGATAGAAATGAGGTACAAAAAGCATCTAATTATTGTTTGCAGAACATTAACTCTGCAAAAGAAATAGAAAAACTAGATGATGATGCAAGTTTGTACCAATTAGAGGATGGCGGGACTGGATATTATTTTGTATATGATATTTCAGAACCAGTTAAATCTCGGGTTGTATATTTTGTGAAGTACCATGTAGTCGAGTTTGACCAATCACTATCCCCGTCGAAAGCTATTAGACAGGTTTTAGTATGGCGTAATAAAGATAACCATGCTTCAACAAAAGTAGCTAACAAAGTATTTTGGGATATTCTTTGGCCAAAATATAAATGTTTGGCTAGCGACAGTCAACAAACTGAAAAAGGTAAGAATTTTTGGTCATTTGTCGTGAAAGAAGCACTTGACAAAAAATTAACTGTTCGCGTCATTAATACCAATGACAAAACATTTATTGATGTTAAATCAAATGCCGAGTTTAAGAAACAAATTCCATCTACTTGGGGCAACGCAAATTGGTTCCAACGTATGATCGTTGTAATCTTTAAGTAATGTCTTTATAGAATTGGTGTATAATCAATTACACCAATTCTTGGAGGCATATCATGTCGCGCACTCTTGTATGGATGACGCATTCGTTCCGTGAAGATTCAAGATTAACCTCCAGCCTCAATGACGAATGTGCATTCGTCTATTACTCTCCATTCTATTTTGCTGGACAACGCGAACTCGAAATCTATCGCGCTTGTTCTCAAGACAACCTCAACGCCTTCTATAGCAGCATCAACTCATTCGATGCCATGCTCAAAAACAAACTCGGCGTAAAGCTTTACATCTATCGTGGCTTTAAAGTCATTGAGCATATCAACATGCTGATTCGCCAATTCAAATTCGATAAAGTTGTTATTGACCAACCACTATTTTCTATGTGGCATGGCATCAATGTTAACGACATTCAAACACGCGTCGAATTCGTTGATTCGGATCTTATTGATCCAGCCAATACTAAAATGACAGCAAAGTCCAGGTACACCGCGCACCTCGACAATCGCAATGTCATCTTTAATCGCTTTTCTAAAACCATCAAGCCTTTCAAAATGCATGCCTATATGGGCGGCGATCTTTATCCATTGGTTAATGTTCCGAGTCTCGTGGATACTGGCCTCGTCAATCATTACATGAAAAGCAAGATCTATGATTACCATCTTACCAGAGATCGGCACGATGGTCAAACTCGTATGTCCACTGCGTTGCATAACGGCGTCCTAGATCCGTGTAATACGTTCTACGATATCGAGACATCGTTCGGTGATGGTTCTGATGATGGCAGCAACTCGGGAAGCCCTCTCGCCGCTATACTACGCCAGCAAGCATTCCGGGAGATATCAATCATCCGTGCTCGTCGGACTGGCCTCACTCTCGAGGATGAACCTGTCAAATGGGCTAAAGCTTTAATGCATAGTTCTGCATTCGATAACATGATGGCTCACAGAAATCCTGATGGCAAGGTTACCTGGGATAAAGTAAAAATTAGCGATACTGGTGATCAGGATCTAGATTTCCTGATTAAGCAACTTAACGAAACAGGCATTATGCCTAATCGTGCTCGGATGTATTATGCCAGTAAAGTATTTTACGAATCGCCGACTGGTTTGGCAGCATTAAACACAATCATTAATACGTTTGATCTTTTAGGAATGGATGGCCAAAGTCCTAATAACTATGTTCAATCGTGCAGTGCACTTGGATTAACCTATGGCAAGGTTCTTAAAATGAATCGGGATAATGCTTTCAAACTTTTAGCTTATTAAGGTGTACCATGATGGATGGGCGTGATAGATTGATATTGCGGTCAAACGCATCCATCGTAATTTTTGAGACTCAATATGCCAAAGCTCAAGTTCGATCAAGCACAGTTATTTCTAGGCACTAGCCCTATCAAGATCCCCAACAATGAAGTCACGCCATTCGGCGAGTGGGACACTGATGTAGATACAGATTCACAGGTATTTCACGCGATGTCAGTGATGTCACAGGCGGCTAGATGCTCAAGGTCTATGTGCATCACAATGGACGGAATAAAGAATTCCTTTCATTGGTCGACGAGAAAGGCGATGAGATTCGTGCGTTCCATTATATGGTTCGTCCTCAGGAAATCATGACCGCAATGTTGGATTATTTTCGGCAGCCAGAAATATCACGTAGCCAACAAATGATTAATCAAGCGTTAGGTCGGAAATAATCCAGTTTAAAAATTTGTCATTTGCATTATGATAGGCACTGCAATCGCGGTGACTTTTTTGTACTATAAATAAGTATGTCGCGATTACGAAGCGACGACTTTGAAAATAATTTGTAGTACCTTTAAAAAAATAATATTTTGGAGCATCAATTTTATGAAAAATTATATCGGCTTTTCCAATGACCATTCTGGTTCAATGAGTGGTATCGGTCGTTACGCGGCTAAAGACTTCAACACAAATATCTCAGCAATTCAACAAGCAGCAAGAATGAATAATCTCGACACTATCGTCAGTGTTATTCAATGCGGTCTTCGTCTTCCTAGTGGATCGACTGGTGTCAAGCGCCAAATCGTTAATTCGAATATCCATATCATCAAGCCAATTGCTGTAAATGAATATGCAACAACTGGCGGTTCAACTCCTCTATTCGACTCTGTTGGTGAACTAATCGATTTGCTTCAATCGGTTCCGGATGCGAATGATCCAGATGTTTCTTTCTTAATCATTGTAACAACAGATGGCGGCGAAAATTCGTCTAAGAAATGGACTGGTGTTTCTCTCAGCAACAAAATTCGTGAACTTCAAAATACCGATCGTTGGACTTTCGTATTTCGAGTTCCTCGTGGCGAAACACGAAACCTAACACGTTTCGGAATCCCGTCTGGTAATATTCAAGAATGGGACCAAACCGCTCATGGTGTAACAGTCTCTACACAAGCCACAACAGCAGCGTTCAATGATTATTACACAGAACGGTCGCGCGGCGTAAAAAGCACTTCGACCTTCTATGCAAGCGCGGCTAATGTTACTGTGGCCGAAGCAAAAGCTCAGCTAAAAGATATTTCGGCTGAAATCACAATGTGGCCGGTTCTTCACAATGAAAATGGCGCAGAAATTCGTCCATTCGTTGAAAAGCGTTTGAACAAGCCTATGCTTAAAGGTTCGGCTTTCTATCTGTTGAATAAAACGGAAAGTAAGGTCCAAGAAAACAAACTGATTATCATTCGTGATTCAAAAGATGGAACCGTTTATTATGGCCCTGCTGCTCGCCAGATGATTGGTCTTCCTACTGTTGGGAATGCGCGAGTCGTTCCAGGCGCCCATGGCAATTGGGAGATTTATATCCAATCAACCTCGGTCAATCGGAAGCTCGTGACGGGTTCCTGTGTGATGTATTGGCCACATGTTGGTAAGGCCTTTACTGAAGGTCCTTCATATCAACCAAAAGCTGTAGTTGCTGCTCAAGCGGCTGCAGTAGCCCCAGTTGTTCAAGCACATAGCCCAGCAATTGCACAAGTACTCAGTCCTATTACTATTCCTGGTAAAATTCGTTTGCTTCGAAAGAAAGATGGCGTATTTGTAAAAGAAGTTGATTCTATTTCTGAAGCTATCCAAGAAATCGAAAAGGCAAAGCGTGGTAAGAAAGCTACATTAATCTACATGGTTTGATGATTCTAAAGGTCACACCATCAAAAAAGCTGCATAATTGATTGTACATGATTAGGTAATTGGAATATAATATTCTTTAATTACCTAATTGATTATGAGGCTGGCGGATTAATACTGGAGGTTCTCTGACTGTAGAGCAACGTCTTGATACCTGGTCTGACGCTACGAATAAAGGGTTTTTTGATAAACTTGCGGATGAACGTAAAAGGAAAGATAATGACCTGGTTCCGTCTTAAATCTAAAGAAGAAATAAATGAGCTTCTTGAAATATCTGAAGAAGCTGCTAATGAGAGGATCCGGAAATACACTCCGTTAGTTCGGGGTACGGATGGACTTTTGTGGAAGATTGAGCTTCCGAATCTGTTCACTGATTCATTTCACTGGGGTCCTAAATTCACTGAAAAAGTAGATATGAACAGTTTGAAATTGATTGGGTGCATCCCGACATTTCATACGTGTGCGTATCATGGATTTTTCAAGCCTACGATTGCTGAAGTATTGGCACAAATCCCAGAATTTTACGTTGATGCATTTGATGCGTTTGAAGTATTGTTCGACGATGCAATCACTGAAATTATCGATAACGGGTTTTATGGCCATCGCACCACGACTTTGTTGTACAAATTCCAGGCTGGTTCTGACGCAAAGGAAGTAAAATAGGTCAATGGAAACACAAATCAACAAACGAGCAATATTCAATTACCTTAGAGATAATTTTGAACTCGATTGGAAAGGTATTCATGGTGCGGGGCATTGGTCAAGAGTGTTAAAGAATGGCCTCTTAATTGCTAGATCTGAAGGTGCCCGCGAAGATGTAGTTTGGCTATTTTCTTTTCTTCATGATCATAAACGAACTCATGAAGGTGAAGATTTTGAACATGGCTTATTAGCTAAAGAAAATGCAATATGGCTTAGACGCCATGGTGGATATTTTAGAATTGATGATGCTGGGTTTGATGAACTATGTTACGCAATGTCTTATCATAGTGATGGGTTAACACAATCAAGCCTAACAATTAGAACATGTTGGGATGCTGATAGATTAGATCTTGGGCGAGTTGGAATTATCCCAGACCCGCAATTCCTATGTACAAAGACTGCAAAAGATCCAGATTTTTTATCGGCTGCATATCATAGAAGTATAAAGTAATAATAATGTACTAGCCTTCACTCCTGGAGTACTATGAGAGAGAGATAAATAGCCTCAGAAGAATCTTAGGAGAATTTGCCATGAAACTAGAAGAATTATATCTTAATGAAATGCCACACCGAAGTCGTGCTGAACTTGCTGATACTGAGGAAGAAGGTCCAATGGAACCTTTCTTTTCTTCCAATGATGCCTTGAAAGAACGAGGATATAAACTTGTTGCTAAGCGAGGCGATGTTGAAGTTCAGTTGACCAACGATCTGGAAACAGCAATTATTGGGACAAGACAAAAGCGCCATGATGGGACTGATGGAATCATGATTTTCGGTCAACTATTATTTAAGTTGACCTTGAAGATTGGGGCTGATGTTAAGCCATTGATGGATAAGATTTTACAAGTTGATCTCGTTGAAGTAGCAAGACAAAATAAATTCGAAGGCCTTGGAACCTTTCTGTATTCATCTTTGGTTCAGGATGGTTATACAATCATCTCGGATACTTTGCAATATGAAGGTGGATACAAGCTTTGGAAGAAAATTGCTCGTTCTCATTTGGCAAACGAAGCAGTCTATATTCTTGATCATGGTCATCTGATACTAGATAAAGATGGCAAACCGGTTTTGTATGACGGTGAGAATGTTCCAGAAGAAGAAATCTGGAGCGATAATTCAGACCTAAAGAAATTTGTTTTACTTGTTTATACAAAGAAAAAAGGATAATATGTCGAAAATGGCGGGTTATGTTTTATCTTGGTCCTTATACTGGATAGGCGATTTTGTTTCGAAATTTTTCTGTAGGTTTGATTTTATTGCATATTGGCTTTATCCAATCTATAGTTTTTGTATGCGACATTCTGATAGTATACAAGAACAAACTGGTTGTGATGGGCCTTGGCATGTTAAATAATTTTATTAGATTTCAACCGTAGTTAACGCAATATAAAAGGATATCATCATGGCTAGTAAAAAATTGGAACTTGGGCTTGGCATGGAAGTCATTGATGTGACAACCGGGTTCCGAGGCATTGCAACATCAAAAGTCGAACAGCTTAATGGCAATACGCAATATGGAGTTCAACCCGCTTGTGTGCCTGATGAATCTGGTCGTTATCCAGACTGTATAGCAATCGATCAACATGTTTTAGATGTTGTTGGAAAAGGTCAATCGGACCGTGTTACTGAAGTGACTGCAACGACTGATGTGATTATCGGTAATACTGTTGAAGATATCGTGACCGGCATGATTGGCACCGCAATCGAAAAGATCACATATATGAACGGATGTGTTGCTTTTTTTGTGATAGGTAAGGTCGATCCAAAGAAACCAGAAACAACAAATGCACTGGTTTCGCAATTGCCTATTCAACGAGTCAAGAAAGTCAATGATGGTATTGCAAAGACCATCACGCCACCAATTAAAGCAGCAAGTGGCAAACCACCAGGTGGCCCAATTCAACGCATGACCGCTAATAAAATTTCTCGGTAATACGGGAATATAAGATAAATAAATTCTAAGGTGGGTTATCATCTACCTTAGAAAATGTCTCGATGGCCGAATGGCATTAGGCAATGGCTTGCAAACCCATCTATGGCGGTTCGATTCCGTCTCGAGACTCCATCCCAAATTCACCGATAAAATATGTCAAATTCACCTGAATGGATTTCCGTTGATGATCGATTGCCGGAAATTAATCAATGGGTCATAGTGTTTGAAGATGATACAGAGAGTCTGCAAACCAAATTCATCAACAGTATGGTTAATCCGCCATGTGATAATTATCGGGTCAAACCAGCTAAGATGCGATCCATAGATAGCGAGGGATATCCTGATTGGTATCTTTGTTATGTTGGTGGAGGACCAGCGGGAACATATCGAAACGTAACTCATTGGCAGCCTATGCCAATACGTCCAAAATCATTCGAAGAAAAGGAAAATTCACTTTGTATGTAGTTTATTGGACTGATGAACAAGGTCCCAAATCAAAGAAATTCGGATCAGATGAAATGAAGTTTGCTTTGACATATAGTGAAGAGCTTCGTAAACTAAAACAAATAGGGTGTAATATTTCATTTGTCACTATATGTTCAGAAAATCCAAATTCGGTAGGACATCCGGGTGTTGATGAAACCGGTCCTGATTATGATTGGAAGAAACGTCGTCAATAATTGTTCACTTACTTTAAGTTTGGTATATAATGGTTTTCATGTTCAATATGTTCTAGAGAATGATCATGACCAAAAGTCAAGAAAAACGAAGTGAGATTGTTCATGCGGTAAATACCCCAAAGAGCCAACTCCTTCGACTCTTGAATCAGCTTGAAAATGCGCCGCCGAAATATGCAACACCAAAATATGAAATGGAATAATATAAAACTGAGAAATTTATGGTTTGTATTACTTGATCAAGGCCCATTTACTCGGTTTATTCGCAATCTTTTCAAAGGCCATTTTGTTGGATTGTTTAGTAAACGGTCGCATTATAATGCAAACGGCAAACCTAAAGTGAAGTATAATACTAAGGTGTCCGCAGAGAAAGCCGCAAAAGCAATGATGAAGAAACGTGATTTATATTTTAGCAATTATAAATGTGTTCATTGCGATGGCTTTCATATAGGAAAGAATTCTGAAAATAAAGGATAATATGACAGTTAAGCCCATTACTCCAGCAGAAGCAAAATCTCTTTATGGCGCCAATATTCCAGATTTCGTTTTTGAAGCTTTTAATGAAGTCATTGGTAAGAAAGGTAGCCAGCATTGTTCATTTATGATTACGTTTGATGAAATCGTTCCAGTGATTCTTAAGCATGGCGGGGATTTAGTAGATCGCAATAAAATCTTCAACGAGAATATGCTTGATATCGAACCACACTATCAACAAGCTGGATGGGATGTAAAGTTCATCAAGCAACCTCATCCGGAGCGTCAGCCGCATTACTTCATGTTTAAAACACAATAATAGGAATATATGGAAAAAGCAATAACACCTCAGGAAGCATTAGCATCAAAAGAAAATGGTTTACATTTGCCGGGCTTTGTGATTCAAGCATTCAATAAACTGATTTCGGATAATTTGATTAAGTTTGAAGATCGGACTGGTGCTTCTTCTGTTTTTACACAAGAAGAAATAATTTTAGAAATACAACAACGTTCACCAACGCGTATCACAAGCCAAGATATTATTGATGGCTGCTATCTTGATATCGAACATTTCTATCGTAAAGCCGGGTGGCTCGTCGAATATCTACCAGCTGAAGGTTATCCAGGCCGGGTTGCCCGATTCGAGTTTGCTGTTAAAATTAATACACGACAATAAAATTATGTTCCGGGTACTATAGGAAAAATTCTTTAATACGGTGTTCTAATGATCCCTTTACTTTTTGATAAACAGATTCATCACAACCGATATGTAGCAACATGGATTAAGATGTTTATGGACGTTAGAACTCCCGGTGGAATTGGTAAAGTCGTAGAGTTAAAGTCAGAATATGATTCAAGTCAGATTGATTTTGAACGTGGTCTTAAAGCTGTAATTTGGTTTGGGTCTGATAGTGAGGTTATTAAAAATAATTGGAGTGAATATCCATTTTATGAAATAACTCCATTGATTTAATTCAAGAGCAAAAATAATAAAACTATTGTATAATTGAAACTCGAATAGAGAATGATATGGTATTACAAAAAGAACAAAATAAGACTATTGAACTTGTTGCTGCAACCGGATTTGCAGATCCGGATTATCCAAACAATCCATTTTTGATTCGGGTATTTAAAACAGAAGAAGATCTATCAGAGCATGATGGATATAATGCCTGTATTTCGATGATGAACTGGTGCATGATTCCATATAAAATTATTGTTGATTCAATATTGCCCCAGAATCTTGCACATGTATGTAAAGGTAATCTGTATTTGGGATTTGCTTTAGTTACACCAGAAGACTTCGTAATGCAAGATTGTATTAAACTTGCAAGATGGATTGAAAGTAAAGGCATGATCATAGTATAAGGAATAAAAATGTTACACTGGCTTTTAACACCAAGTTTTTCACGATTTCTTTGTGTTTTTATTGTTGTCTGGTATATCATGAATCGTAGGAATGTAGCTAAAAAAATTAAGCTACAGTCTATCAATGATAATGCGAGTCCTTCTATTATACTTATTGGTAATGAAAACTATTCATTATCTGGATTGGTGTATGGAAGTAAACGAATTCCTGATATTGAAATCAAAAGTAAAGCATTATATCTCGATGGCGAATTTAAAAGAAACTTGGCAAGAAATAGTCGACTCTACAATAGAGGAAATGGAATTTTTGTTGATGGCAAGTATATAGGATAAATAGAAATATGGAAGCATGGCAGAGTGGTCTAATGCGCCAGACTTGAAATCTGGAGAGTGTAACAGCTCCGTGGGTTCGAATCCTACTGTTTCCGCCCGATATTTAAAAATAGAATAATATGAATACACCAACAATTTACATTCTTAGGCATGCTGAAAAGCCAATAGATCAAAGAGATTCATTTTTATCTATTGCTGGTTTTTCTCGTGCTGAGGCTTTGGTAGATTGGTTTAGAACTAATATAGGTGTTCCCGATTATATTTTTGCGGCTCAACCAAATAAAAATAGTCAGAGGCCGTACCAAACAGTGATGCCTCTAGCTAGTGCATTTGATAAGCTAATCGATATGAGATATGAAAATGCAGAGTATGATAAACTTGCTACTCTTATTTGCCATAGCCCGGTGTATGAAAACAAAATTGTTGTAGTGTGTTGGCATCATGGAAGAATTCCACATCTCATGCATGAACTTGGCGCAAAGTCTAGTGAGTATCCAAAGCCATGGAATTCCGAAACATTTGATTTGGTTTTAAAGCTTGATTATAAAGAGACTGGCGAATCTATTGTTGAACATTTAATCATGCCATTTTGAATAAATCGTCTAGCCGCGATGTACGGTCCTCGTGACGACGGATTAACGTAACCGTCAAATCTTCCAACTTTGAGTGATCCATCATGAGTGAAAAACTGTCTATTGAGTTGGCCATTCTTCAGGGCCAAATGACTATTTCCCAATCATATATTTTGTTGTTTCAATCTAGGATTCAATCAGGTATTTACAAGACTCGAATTAGACATCATGGTATCAATGGCCCTTTGTTTACCGAAGATGAATTGCTCAGGGACGAATTTGCTACACTCGAGAAACATATTACTAATATGCAAAATATTGTAAACTGTATGCATAATATGCAACATAATGCATCATCAAACTGGCCATAAAGTTAAACATGACATATTTAGATCCTAATTTCACGATTATAACATCGGGCGGCTGTAATTCTTTTTGTTCATTCTGCACAGATCCGTTCAAGCGGAAAGCTAGTTCAAATTATCTAAAAAATCTGGAAGACGTTTTATTCAATCGTCTTCCATCGCATTTCAGACAAGTCAGTATTAGCGGTGGAGAACCAACATTATCACCAGATCTTTCTGCTATTCTTGGATTGCTTAAACTATCAAACCGATTTGATAAGATTGTTCTAACTACAAATGGTACCAAGTTAGAAGAAAAACTTGGTTTGATTAGTAGAGGGATTAATCACCTGAATGTCAGTCGGCACGCGATAGGGTATGAAGCTAATACGGCAGTATTCCAGACTAAAGAAATTATCAAAGATGAAGCTTTAAAAGTTTGTGCGGCTGAATTAAATCGGAACGGTATAGATATGAATTTGAATCATGTCTATACCGATAAAGATCTTCTGAACAAAGATTATGTTTCTCAGTTTATCGAATATGCGAAAATTGTTGGCGCATCAAGTGTGAGCTTTAGGTATGATCAAAATAATAATCAGATGGGTAATACATATCTTGAAAAGTTATATGCCGATTATACAATCATCTCAGCTGGAGCTTGCGCAGTATGCCGAAATCATACAATCTTGATTGATGGAATGCCTGTTGTATTTAAGGCTAGTTATGCTGAACCATCAGTGGCAATTTCTGATGTGTATGAATTAATCTATCATATCACTGGCAAACTTTCAACTGATTGGGAAGGCAATATAGAATTTAATGAAGTTTTACATGATACGTATTTAGAAGAATATAAAAACCAGCCGCTTAAACAGCATGTTGCAAAAGCTATGCCGGTTACTATCCCGAAGATAGTTCCAAAAACGACGCCGTTAAAACAAACCGGATTGGCTGAAGCAGTTAGTAATAATAGCAAGTTATTACCTACTGAAAGTATAGTCATCAAAGACCCATCTTATAAAGAGACTGTTAAAAAGAAACCAGACGTGTCTTATGGCGGCGGTGGTTGCGGTGGATCTGGAGCCTTTGGTGGCGGTGGTTGCGGGAGATGACCGAAATTGTATGGAGAGATCCAGAATATCAGTCACCGATTGAACCAGGGATTTATCAATATAAATTTTCATCTGGGTATATTGGACTCCTAACATTTGACGGTAAATATTTTTTAACAGCCGGAAGCCAACCGTTTAGAATGATGCCTGGTGATGAATGGGCAATATTCCAAGAACCATCTCCGGGTTCTGTCGTAAAGCAAATCCTGGCGACATCTAGGGCGGTCAGTGGGCCCCGTTCTAAATATGCAGTATTATCTAAAGCCATGGAAGAAATGGGCGAGCTCGCCCAAGAGGTGATGATTGACGAAGGTGATCACTACAAACCTAAAGGTAAAGATGGTGTGATTGGTGAAGCAGTTGATGTCATAGTTTGTATGGTAGATATGATTTACGGTATGGACAACTCAATCACTGAAGATCAAATACAAGAAATCGTAGCTAAAAAATTAGTTAAATGGATTAACACTTTAACGGAAAAATAAATGTCAAAGAATCAAAAGAATATCCAGATCCCATTTGATAAAGATGGCAATCTTCTCAAACAATATAGGCGCCCTTACTGGGCGCAATTGATACAAGATTACGATAGTACTCATGGGATCGAATGGAAGACCAACTATGAATTTTATTCAAGTATGGTGTATATTGGTATTGACCGTGGTCCTTATTCGGATAAGATGGTACTAAAAGATCAAGATACTGGAAAAACATATCATGTCACAATGAGAGATTTTCCAGCTATGATGCAATACTTTAGGTTTGGTGTGATCACTGGACGATTTACATTTAAGAGGGCCAATAATAAATATTTTATCAAATTTGTGAGGGAAGCATGATTAAGTCTACATTGTTTATAGGACTACTATGTAGTGTAATTTTATCTATAGTAGGATGCACCGCTCAACATGGGGTGACTGGGACTGATTACGGATATGGCATTGGGTGTGATCAGACCGGACATATGTCTATAATTTTAATGTATTCAGATGGCCGGGTTTCTCACCAATCCGATCCATTTACACCGCAATCACAATCATGTCAAATCATGTCTGACGGCTCTGTTATTATTAAAGATGCTTTACAAAAGCCAATTAAACAGTAATGATTAAATATTCAAGCCTTGGCCCTCATGATTTTTCAGTCTCCTATCCTAAGGTTGATTCATTTGGAACGCCCAAAGAAGAACTTCAGAAGATTTTTGATAAACTTCCGCAAGATTTGATTGTTATGGCTAGTGGTGGCATAGATAGTGAGGTCATGGCTCGTTTACTTATTGAAGCTGGAAAGAATGTAACAGCAGTAGCATACAATTTGAGGTATGAAAATAAAACAGTCAATGAACATGATATTGCTTGGGTTGAAGAACTTAGTGGACACTGTGAACTAAAATATAAGTATTTTAATTTAAAGGAGTTCTGGGAAGGTAAAGAATTTGATATGATTGTTAAAAATTTCAAATGTACAAGTCCTCAACTCCCGATTCATTTATATATTGCTAGATGGTGGGCAGCCACATCTAAAAAATTAGTTATTCTTCCATCTATTCACCCAGAGCCAAAACATTTTCGTGATACCACATTTGTTCAAGAACGGGAAAAAGATTATGCCATAGCTCAAGCCTTTGGCAAAAGTAATGTTTTGGTCTCGCCGTTAAAATCATCACCTGGTATTATCGCATCAATTTTAAATTCTAATGAATTTAAAAACTTTCACACATATGGCTTAGTTGATGGTAGATCTAGAAAACCTCAACAATACAAAGAATATTTTGATATTGAAGTTAAACCTCGTCCTAAGTATCATGGTTTTGAAGGTAGTGAAGATTTAGATAATGGGATGCGACAAAAGATTTGGGACAAATATAAACACAGTGAAGTTCATATGTATATTCCAGCAAATGAAATGTTGGAAAATATGAAGGCCGGAGAGTTCACTTATTCATCTGATAAATATTTGAAAATCATGTATGATGAATGTCATATGATAGGGCCTGCACAATGATTTATACATTCGCTCTGACTTACGAAGAAATTTTACCATATTGGAAAGAATTATGGAAGGATAGGGTTTCTCCTATAGAGCCAATGTCTGCGATGGTCTTACCAGAACCACCTTGGACAATGTCTTTTACTGACAAATATTCCGATCCTGTTTTTCTTGGGACTTATGATTATAGTACCAAGAAAATGGTGGCTGTTAATAGTTTTCATTTGGTAGAAAATACAGTTAGATCACGAGGCCTTTATGTTATCCCTGAAAAAAGAGGACACAAGCTTGGTGAATGCTTATTAAAGTTAACATTACAGATGACTCGAGATTTGTATCCGGGTAAAGTTATTTGGAGTTATCCAAAACAAGAAGCGTTGAGTACTTACAAACGAGCTGGGTTTATAGAATTATCATCACCAATATTTGATCTAATCGAAAACAAAACTAATTATTATGTCATTGCCTGATCTAACAATGCTTGAAGAAGTCGAGAATGCTTTTCAGATTTCTAAGTATTACAATACTAAAATAGAAAAACAATTTTTTGAATTTAATCTTTCTGATTTTGGTCTTCCGACAGCCGAAGAATTATTGGTTAGTACATTAGAAATTGAAAAAGAATTAGGACATCTTCAAGGCTGGAGATCAAATAATAAAGCTAGTGAAATCTATAAAGGATTTAGTCTTACATATAATCCTAATCTTGGCATTGATCCATATGCTACTCTAGGCGACCCAAAACTAACTCAAAATTTCTCAAGAGCCGAAGGTCTTGGCAATATTAGTGTTCTTAAAAATTCGTATCATGACACATATCGATTTTCTAAAGTTCATCCATTAGTACTAGAACATTATTCATCTCTGTTATCTAAATTGAATTGCCAATTAACTCGTTCTAGGGTGTCTTATATATTTCCAATTAACGATGGGATTCATGGATTCAATTTTCATCGAGATGAATTTACGTTTCAGAATTTACGAATTAATATTCCACTGCAAAGCGATCCTTCGTACGTCTTAGAAATTAATGGATCAGATGAAAACGGGAATGCATTAGTCCACGAACAGCATTTAGAAGTTGGTAAGTGCTATGTTTGGAACACCAGAATTCCGCATCGTGTTTATGCTAAAGAAAAACCTACTTCGCAATTACCTAGAATTCATATAGTGCTTGGTGTTATGCCATGGATCAATGTAGTTGGAGAAGAATTTAGTAAAAATGAATTCTTTGGAATTCAACCATTTGATTTATTGAAAAGAGGATTACTATTCAAATGACAACTCTTGATTTACATCTGTTAGACAAAATTCTTCATATCCATATTCCGATCAAATATAACAAGATCGGAATTGCAATGAGCGGAGGAATGGATAGTACATTACTTGCATATTATCTACTTAAAGAAATCGATCATAAAAAAGTTGTAGTGTATACGGTTGATTTAGGAAACAGTTATGAATATGTCAATAGGATCTTGGATGAATTGAATGTTATATGTGAAGTTAGATTAATTAATAATCCAAAGAATCCAAATGGTGTATTGTCTCCAATATTTACCAAAGCTTTGGATGAAGTCGATTACTTCTATACTGGAACAACAATGAATCCAGAATGGGCCGATAAAATCCCGGAAGGTCAAAAGCCTTATCGATATATCAAGACTGAATGGAAAAATATGCATATGCCATTTGGTACTTCTTTAAAGACAAATATAGTTGATCTATATTACCAAGAACAATTATTTGATTTGCTTAAACTAACTCATACATGCACAGAAAAAATAGATAGTCACTGTGGTCTATGTTTCGCATGTAGAGAAAGATGGTGGGCGTTCAATAAATTAGGTTTACAAGATTGTGTAGAATATGAAACACATGAAGCATTTACAGAATTATAAATAAACAAAACAATAAAGGATTTTTATCATGACTACAGTTTCATACCAAATGGTTACAGTTTTGCCTTCAGTTGGTCTTAATTTCGTTGATGGTGTTGGTCTGGGTGCATACGGAACAGCATTTACTAATATCCCAGGCATGTCGGCAGTGACAACAGTTTCAGCTGATGGATTGACTCGTACACGAACATTGACTTATGATGATTCAGTTCAGCCTACAATTGATGCACTCGGTATTACATATGCAACAGCTTTAGCTAACGAAACAGCACGTCGGAATGCTGCTGGAATTACTAACACTTATACGCAACTCGCGTAATATCTAAAGTATAATATGGATATAGAGAATTCTCTGTATCCATATTTGTAAAGTATACAAAAAATAAAAATATTATGTTTAAATCTACAGCTAAGGTGCTGTACGATCCATATCGTCCTGGTCTCCGCAAGATTCGTCCTGGTTCATTGATCGTTGCAGATGTTGATCCCAATATTGCGAAATATTATCGTTGGTGGGTCGATAAACAACTTCATTTAAAGCTACAAAATACTGCATGGCTTCCGCATATAACGGTGTTCGATGGTAAAACGCCATTATCTAAAGAACAAATGGCTTTATGGAATAAGCATCAACACGAAAGAATACATTTTGAATATAACAATGAGATTGAACAGCATTGGAAGTTTTGGGTATTGCCAGTAGAAAGTAAAAGATTAAAAGAAATTAGGCAGGAACTAGGTTTGCCTACTAATAAAAATTTTCATATTACTATTGGAAGAATGGAATGAAGAATAGAGATTTCTTCGATGAAACATTCTATAAAAAGATGCTAGTTGAATATGAAGCAATTCGGGTTAGACGGAAATCCTTGAAAGGTAAACCTGATGAATATCAAAGAGTTGAACTCGACCTTGATAAATTATTCGAATCATTTTATAAAAGGTTTTTAGATTAATAAATAACAAATGGAAGAGTGGCAGAGCGGCCGATTGCGATAGCTTGGAAAGCTATAGATCTAGGCAAACCCTAGGTCCACGGGTTCGAATCCCGTTTCTTCCTCCAAATCTAAAAGAAAATACAATGTCAATGTTCTTAGAAGAAATCAGTCTCAAATATCTATTCATAGGATTTGCAGCTGAAGGCAAACAAGCTTTCCTAGAAAAAGAACTTGATAGGCCATATTTTGTTTCATGGAATGAGTTAGTTATTGAAGATGGTGAAGTCTTTGCTAAAAATATTCCTATATCCAAATTCAAATTTATCATGGCAGGTGCAATTCATGATAATACTGATATGTATTCATGCGTCATAAAATACATTAACAAATACAAGATTGGATTTCTTTCATATGGAACTCCTCATGAACTAGAAAATAAATTAGTTCAGAGTGTTATCATGAAAATGGAAGGGGTCTCACAAATAAAAACAATCATTGGTCATGCAGGAAAAGTTTCTTGTTCCGAACTTATTAAAGCTTTGAATCTTCCGATTGTTTCAAAGATTGTAAATGGGTCTCAAGGTAAAGGGATCGTCAAACATGATACCAAAGATAGTTTATCTGCTTTCTTAAACAAGAATAAAGATGAATCTTTTATCTTTCAGGAATTTATTCCTAATGATGGTGACTTCAGAACTTTTTACTTAAAAGATAAATTGATCTATTCAATTAAACGTATTACTGCAAGTAAGAGCGAATTTAGAAATAATGTTTCGCTCGGTGGATCTCAAGAATTTATTGACCTATCTAAAGAGGCTGAATCATTAGCTAACAAAGCTTGTAAGGCTATGGGGTTTGGGATTACTGGTGTTGATTTGATCCAGCACAGCAAAACTGGTAAGTGGTATGTTATGGAGATTAATGCAGCACCACAGTTTGTTGGTCCAGAATTTAAACAAGTAATGGCTGAATTGGTTTCATTAATAAAGACCACAAAATAATTGTTTCTTTATTGCCATTTTTGAGATAGGATAAGTGCAGATGGGATTTTCAACGTTGTAACAACTTGAAAGGTGCCATATGCTAGAATTGTCATGCGTAAAGGAAATCGGTGGACATCTCCATTGCGAAGTAAAGAATATGGAGATCGGAGAACCTGGCCAAGGGTTTACACTCTATGAAGGCCCAATTGAATTAGCATTGACTAATATCATGACCCACACCTTCCGCATTACTAAGACCAGCATTCTTGCTGCGTATCAAGCTTTTTGTTTCATCCGAGACAAAGGTAAATTCTTTAACTTGGTTGATCCAGAATCAGAAAAAGCTTTCCAGCTTTTAGCCAGTCAAGTTAAAGAAATTTCTATCGATACTATCATCGACAGTCATACTCTCCCTCGCGGAATCCAAACTTTATTCTATCCATGTGTTGAATGGAATAGCCATGTTTGTACATCAAAGTTTATTCCAACACAGATCAAACCAATCATCCGAAAAAATTCTTTGCTTTTGATCTTGCCAGATGGCGATCAAATTGAGATGGTGCGTGGCCAAGTTCTTTATTATTCTTGAAATATAGTATTTCATATTTCTAAAAAGTTATAGTATAATAGGGTCAATGGCAACGAACTAGGATAAAATCATGTCTAACAAATACCGAGTGTATTATACTAACATGCGGTATTGGGCCGATCAAGAATTCGATACCATTGATCTAGCCATCCAATATTCAAAAGATAAAGGGTTTGAAACTGCCATTAGCTTTAATCACCGAATGGTCGGTATTTGGGGTCCAATTACAGGATTTAAAGAATTAATAAATTAAAGGGGATATAATGAAAACATATTTAGTTGGTGGCGCAGTTAGGGATCGGCTGCTCGGAATAGAATCCAGAGATCGAGATTATGTGGTAACTGGCGCCACAACTGAAGCCATGTTGGAACTTAATTTCCAGCAAGTTGGTGCAGACTTTCCGGTCTTCCTCCATCCAATCACTGGTGAAGAATATGCATTAGCCAGAAATGAACGTAAGGTTTCTCCTGGGTACAACGGGTTTAAAGTTGACTTTGATCCGACTGTTACATTAGCGCAAGATCTTTTTCGGCGCGACTTAACAATCAACTCGATGGCGATGGATGAAAACAATAACGTCATTGACCCGTATGGTGGCCAAGAAGATTTAAAGAATAAAATTCTTCGACACACATCAGAAGCCTTTGCTGAAGATCCGGTTCGGGTTCTCAGAATCGCCAGATTTGCTGCAAGATATACCGAGTTCACTATCCACGAAGATACTATAGAACTTATGCGTCAAATAGTAGATTCTGGCGAATTCAAGTCATTAACCCCGGAACGAGTTTGGATGGAATTTAAGAAAGGTCTGATGGAAGCAAGACCTTCAGCGATGTTTGTAATACTGTCGTATGTTGGCGCTAATCATCATTTAAATGAATGGTTTGGGGGCGGAACTCGTACAACAGGTCAGTGGCTTCGTGACAGTGGGCTACACTCATTAAATGAAGCAGCTCAGAATAATGCTCCGCTTGAAGTTCGATTTGCTATCATAGCAAATGGATTTAAAAATAAAGAAGATTACAAACGTTGGACTATCTCAGTTGATTGTGAACAAGTCTCTACATTGGTAAATAACGAATGCGGGGCTCTTGCTAAATATCAAATATTAAGTAAGAGAGAACGGGTCCAATTGTTTAATAGAGTTGATTTATTCAGGAGACCTGAAAGATTCAAAGTTGTTCTAACTGCTTGTCGATATATCGGCGAACATGTTAAAGGAGTTGGGCTGATGCCGCATGAATTAATTTATAGTGATATTGATAAGATTTTGAATGTCGATGTTGCCGAGATTGCGTTATCAACAGAAGATAAAACAAAAATTAAAGATTTAATCTTTAATGCCAGAATTAATGCACTATAAAAAAGGAGACTCGCAATGAGTCTCCTTTTTTTTATTAAGCTTTCCGTTTAGCACTTTTTGTAGTGAATGCTTCTATATAATCTAGTTGGTCATCTGAAATTTTTCTATTAGCAAAACAAAGATATTCGATCCTTGATGGAACATAGGGTTGATACTTTAGTTTCATCCCTGCTTTTTCTGGTGTTCTATCAGCTTTCCTTCCGTTACATGGTTTACACGAGGTGATTAAATTTAGCCAAGTGTTTTTACCTTTCAATTTCTTAGGAAGAATATGATCTTTGGTTAAATATTCGATATCAAAATATTCTCCACAATATGCACATCTATGAAAGTCTCTAGCAAACAATGCTTTATTGGAGACTCGTGGTGTTCGATACCCTCCATTAGCAATTTTGGCCGCCATAGGACCATGGATCGCAACCATTGAGGCGATTTCAACTGATGAGAGTTCTCCGGTTTTGGAATTTGTTCCACCATAAACCGTGACTTTTTGTGCTGTTGGGGGTACCCAAGAAATTGAATCAGTGACAGCATAAAGAATTGCTTGTCTGTATGAGATCCAGTCTTTTGGAGTTCCGCCCGGATCTAGTGCTAATACTTTTGAAAATGGGCGTTCCATTTTATTTCCTCTTCTTTATTATTTTTATTTTTGAGTGAGTGCGATTCTGCTACTTCACGCATGGAGTAAATTATACCACAATGTTTGTTTACAAAAATCGGTTTGTTTGGTATGATTCAATCTGTTTATTTATCCACTCAAATCATTCAGGATTTCATCATGGGCATTTTTGACAAGAAAGTTAAATTGGTTTCTACAATCAACCATTTCGATTCGTTGATTGCAACTAAGACCAGTGTATTTGGCCCAATCGATTTTTCTGGTTCATTGAAAATTTCTGGATCCGTTATTGGTGATATTACCGGTAAAGATATCGATAAAAATTCACCGACTACAGTCGACATTGAATTTCCGGGTGGTGTGACCGGCAACATCGAAGCTGATAACGTGATAATCAGTGGGACAGTGAATGGAAACATTTCAGCTAAATCGGTTTGTATTTCTGGTAATGCTGAACTCAGTGAAGGCTGTACTATCACATATGATATTCTCAAGATCGAACCAGGTGCAACAGTTCATGGCCACCTAGTTAAACGTAAAACCACAACAACACCAATTCCTCTAGAAAATGGCAAGCCCAAATAACCAAACAACACTAGAAACCATCACAGGTCGGTTTATCAACCTGGTTGATCCAAACCCAAGCGACATTTGCCTTATTGATATCGCTTGGTCATTATCCCGCCTAGCTAGATTCAATGGCCATACAATCAACACCATCCCATATAGCGTAGCACAACATTCAATTGTTGTTGCCAATGAATCGGCTAACCTAGCCGCCAAATATTACCAAGACCAGTTTCAAGGATACGTTCTAACGCCGCCTGAAGTCGCGAGATGGAAACTAATAGGGTTAACTCACGATGCCAGTGAGGCGTACACTGGGGATGTTTCAGGGCCTCTAAAGAAGATTCCTGAGTTCAGGCCTATCATTAAGACAATAGAAAAGAAAATTCAAGATGCAATATTAGAAGCATTGGGACTTCTTCCTCTTAATGACATAGAAGAACAAATTGTTAAGGCTGCGGATGTATTAGCACAGAGAATAGAGGCTTATAATTTTATGGTCTCGCGAGGACAAAATTGGTCTAATTCGCCAGAAGTTTCAATATTGAAATTACAAGAATTTGAGATGCCATTGAATTCTTCGATAGTGTATGAAAGATTTTTGGAAATGTTTAATACAGAAAAATCGAAGTTTGATTATATGCAATAAGCTGCAAAGCATAATAACAAGTCTAATTTGATTTACAATAAAAAACTTGTGTGTAAAAATCGTATTTATGCTGAACCACAAAATAATAGTAGTAGATTCACCAGTAGTTTCTCTCAATCAAAACTTTGAAAATAATAGGAGTTGTTAATGTCCAAAGCACACTCGGGCGTACTGGCGAGATTTTCCAATGATTACGCTAAGCGTAACACCCAGGAAGAAATGTCGATTCAAGAATATTTGAATCTTTGCAAAAGTGATCCTTCGGTTTATGCTTCGCCAGCCGAGCGTATGCTCAAGGCAATCGGCGAACCGGAATTCGTTGATACAAAAACTGATGCTCGCCTCAGCCGCATTTTTTCAAATCGCATCATCAAAATCTATCCAGCCTTCAAAGATTTCTTTGGCATGGAAGATGCAATCGAATCAATTGTTTCTTACTTCCGGCATAGTGCTCAAGGCCTTGAAGAAAGTAAACAAATTCTTTATCTACTCGGACCCGTCGGTGGTGGTAAATCGTCGATCGCCGAAAAGTTGAAAGAACTGATGGAAAAGGAACCAATCTATTTCATCAAAGGTTCTCCAATTCATGATAATCCTCTTTCCATCTTTGATGTCGATCTTCACAGTGCTGCCCTTGAAGAAGAATATGATATTCCGGCAAGTGCATTTCGAGTCAAAATGTCTCCTTGGCTGGCGCAAAAGCTTGAAGACCTGAAAGGTGATCATTCGTCATTGACTGTAATCAAGCAATATCCTTCCATTCTGAATAATATTGCGATTGCTAAAGTAGAACCTGGTGATGAAAACAACCAAGACATTACGACACTGGTTGGTAAAACTGATATCCGGATGTTAGAAGAATACGCTGCAGATAACCCGTATTCATATAGCTTCTCCGGTGGTCTATGTAATGCTAATCAAGGGATCTTGGACTTTGTCGAAATGTTCAAAGCCCCAATCAAGATGCTTCATCCACTCTTGACAGCAACTCAAGAAAAGAATTACAACGGAACAGATTCTATTTCCAGTATTCCTTTCGATGGCATTGTTCTTGCTCACTCCAATGAAAGTGAATGGAAGACCTTCCGTAACAACAAGAACAATGAAGCGTTCTTGGATCGTGTTAACATTGTCAAGATTCCATATTGCCTACGTGCTAGTGAAGAAGTCGGCATCTATAAAAAGATGTTGGCGAAAAGTAAATTGGCCAAGTCTCCATTTGCACCAGAAACTCTTGAAATGCTTGCCAAGTTTGCAGTCATGTCCCGGTTGGTTGAACCAGCCAATTCGAATCTATATTCCAAGATGCGCGTCTATGATGGCGAAAATATCAAAGATGTTGATCCACGTGCTAAGCCGCTCCAAGAATATAAGGATGTTGCTGGTGTCAATGAAGGCATGGACGGAATCTCGACCCGATTTGCATTCAAGATCCTATCAAAGGTATTTAACTTTGATACTGAAGAAATCGGTGCTAACCCGGTTCACTTGATGTATGTCTTGGAAAATGAAATCGTCAAGGAACAATTTCCATCAGATCGTGAAGAACACCTGATCAATTTGATTAAGCACCAACTTGGCGACAAGTATGCTGAGTTCGTTGAAAAGGAAATCCGGATTGCCTTTATGGATTCATACAGCGATTATGGCCAAACCATTTTTGATCGATATGTCCAATATGCAGATTTCTGGATCCGCGATGAAGATTTCCGTGATGCTGATACTGGCGAACAATTTGATCGCTCGACATTGAATGCTGAGCTAGAAAAAGTTGAAAAGCCTGCAGGTATTGTGAACCCGAAAGATTTCCGGAATGAAGTTGTTAACTTTGTGCTTCGCCATAAAGCCGGCCATAAAGGCAATATGCCTGCCTGGAACGACTTTGAAAAGATGCGCCAAGTTATTGAAAAGAAAATGTTCGCTGGGACAGAAGAAATTCTACCAGTGATCAGCTTCACTTCTAAAGGATCAAAGAAGGATCAAGAAGCTCATGAATCATTTGTCAAGCGGATGGCCGATAAGGGTTATACGCAACGCCAAACCCGTCTACTTGTTGAATGGTGGCTACGTATCCGTAAAAATCAGTAATTCTCGCAATAGAATTTGAGGAAGGTTACTCCATATTACGGAGTAACCTTCTTAGATATATGTTATAAAGATTTTCCTAAAATTTAATATAAGTAGAGAGAAGAGGCCTCTAGATTAATTTCTAGAGATCGCATATAATTTGATAATGAGAAAGTATTATGAGAGATAATGTTTGGTGCGCATTTTGGATAGCGGTTGCAAGTGTTATTCTTGGGCTTGGTTTCTTCATTTGGAGTTACAATGTCAAAGCAAATGATGCAATAGCTCATGCTCAGACATGTGAACAAGCTGTGCTCTTGGAAAATAATGGGCCATCAGCTAACGTCACCAATCAGTTATTTGCTTGTAGAATTAAAATAACTCCTACTTCAGGAAAAGAATAATATGAGCTTCTCTATTGTAGATCGGCGCCCAAACGGTAAGGGAAAGTCATTAGATAACCGTCAAAAGTTTCTAAAACGAATTCGTGAATCTGTTAAAAAATCTTTGCCGGATATTATCAATTCTCGTAAAATTGAAGATATTGATTCTGATGGTGGAGTAATCCATATCCCACAAAAAAGTATCAGCGAACCAAATTTTAGGCATGGTGAAGGCGGGACATATGAAGCCGTTAGACCTGGTAACCAAGATTTTAATGCCGGTGATAAATTCAGAAAGCCGCCAAAGACTGGAGGTGGCTTTGGCAAGAAGGGTTCGCCTGATGGGTCTGGTGAAGATGACTTTGTAGTAGAAATTACACGTGATGAATTTCTGGAATATTTCTTTGAAGATTTGGAGCTTCCAGATCTTGTTAAGGAAGGTCTAAAAGAAGTTATTGAAATTAAACATCATAATGCTGGACACACTACAAATGGGACGCCAGCAAAATTGGATCGGAGTAAATCACTCCGAAATTCACATTCACGTAGGATCTCACAGCGTGCCCCTTATAAGAAACGATTGAAGGCCGCGCAAGATGAATTGAATCAAATTGAAGCTATATTGATTCAAGCTGTTGTTAGATCTGCCGAAGAAGATCAAGAATTACAGAATCGTAAAGTAGAACTTCAGAAGAAGATTACTGGGTATAAAGTGAAGATGGAAAATGTTCCATTTCTTGATCCATTGGATCTTAGGTATCATTCAACTGTTGCAGTTGAACACCCAGCAATAAATGCTGTGATGATCTGCATTATGGACAATTCTGGATCTATGGGCCCTCATGAAAAGACATTGTCTAGAAAATTCTTTGCTTTGTTGTATATGTTTTTAGTTCGTAAGTATGAAAAGGTTTCACTTAGGTTTATTTACCATACCACTGAAGCTTTTGAAGTTGATGAAGATACATTCTTTAATACTCGAGATAGTGGCGGGACAATGGTTTCGTCTGCATTGGATTTGGCATCTAAGATTATCAAGGATGATTATTCTGATAATTCAACAAACGTGTATATTTGCCAATGTTCGGACGGTGATAATTGGGACACCGACAATGGCACGTGCTATGAATTGCTCTGCGATGATATTATGCCTTATGTCCAATATTTTGGGTACATCCAAGTTGGAACAACACCAGGATATCAAAGTGATATTTGGACGACCTATGAAAATGTAAAGAAAGATTTTGAGAATTTTCAAATGGCTAATGTCTATGAAGATGCTGAGATCTATCCAGTGTTCAAAAAATTGTTTGAAAAGAAAACTAAATGACAGGCTTAGCACAAAATATACTCAGGAAGAGTTAGAAATAATTCTAGCTCGTTATGAATTCATAGCTGATAAAATAGATGAATTCAAAATCGAACTACCTACTGGGTGTATCGCGTGGTTTTATCCGGATTGTGATAAAGTGGCCTTTGGTGATGAAGTAGATAGTGCAATAAAATTTGCACGTTAATTGGAAAGAATAATGGCTAAGAAAAATAAACCGCTGTTTGGGCCAGGTCAAGATTGGTCTTTTGATCTTCTTGAAAAGACTTGGATTGAAATCGAAAAGATCGCTAAGGAAGAACTTCAGCTTGATTATTATCGGCCTCAAATGGAAGTCATTTCAGCCGAGCAAATGATTGATGCCTATGCATCAACTGGTCTTCCAATCATGTATAAGCATTGGTCGTTTGGAAAAGAATTCCTGAAGAATTATAAATCATACCAACATGGCCAAATGGGTCTAGCGTATGAAATCGTGATTAATTCAGATCCATGTATCGCATATCTCATGGAAGAAAACAACATGACTATGCAATGTTTGGTCATGGCTCACGCATCGGCTGGACATTCAGCAGTGTTCAAGAACAATTTCATGTTCAAACAATTTACTGATGCTTCAGCAATTATTGATTATTTGTTGTTTGCCAAGAACTATATTGCAAAGTGTGAAGAAAAATATGGGGTTGCTGAAGTTGAAGCCTTTTTAGATAGTTGCCATGCATTAATGAATTATGGGATTGATCGATATAAGCGCCCTCCATCTATCAGTGCAAGTGATGAAGAAAAGCGGGCGATGGAACGGCTTGAACAAGCCCGTATTGATTTCAATCCTATCTGGGATAAAACAGTCCCGAAAAATAACACGTTAGAAAACGCCAAAGATGAAAAATTCCCAGCAGATCGGGAAGATAATATCTTGTACTTCATTGAAAAATATGCACCAGATTTACCATCTTGGAAACGTGAAATCATCCGCATTGTTCGTAAAGTCTCTCAGTACTTTTATCCACAAGGATCAACCAAAGTCTTAAATGAAGGATTTGCAACATTCACGCATTACTTCATTATGACACGGCTATATGAAAAAGGTCTTGTTTCATCTGGGTCATATATAGAATTTTTAGCATCACATACCAATGTGGTGTATCAACCAGAATTTGATAAGCGCTGGTTCAGCGGAATTAATCCGTATGCACTCGGGTTTGCTATCTTCATGGATATCAAACGAATCTGTGAAAACCCTACAGAAGAAGACCGTCATTGGTTTCCAAAGTTTGCTGGGACACCATGGCTTCCTGTTGTTAAAGATGCAATGGAGAATTATAAAGATGATTCATTCATAGCACAGTTTTTGTCTCCAAAAGTAATTCGTGATTTTAAATTCTTTTCTATTACGGATATTCAAGAAGAGAATTTTGTCGAGATTTCTGCAATCCATAATGATGATGGTTATATCAAAGTCCGGAATTCACTTTCTGAAAGTTATAACCGAGCAAACTGGGTTCCGGATCTTCAAGTTGATAATGTAGATATTCTTGGTGACCGAACTCTAACCATCGTTCATACTCCGTATTTGAATAGGCCACTTGATGATGACTCGGTTAAAGAGACTATCGGTCATCTTGCTAATCTCTGGGAATTTGATGTAGTCATCGAGTCACCCAGTACAATCATTGGTGAAATGGATACTGAATACATTGCCAACGGGACCAAAAATAACTAAATTTGGTCTATTTGGTTAAAACTGTTTACTATTATCAGGATCTTGGTATAATGTTCTCATGGTCTTGTGAAGTCAAGAACAATATAGAATCATGCCTACTTAAATAAACTGGCATGATTCAAAATACTGGATGGATTTAGTCGCTGCCAAGTTTTGGTGAGAGTTAAGTTCAATATGATTACCTATTCAGGAGATGTTGCAATGTCATTGTTTATTATTGATGCAGATATGACTAAGGTCATCGGGTATGTCCAAGATCAGACAATCGCCGCTGAGAAATATCCAAAAGATTTTTGTGTTTCTTCGCTTGATACTTTGGCCGCCTATGATTTTTCGAGCGCCGAATTGACATCAATATATAACGCCATCACCGGCGAAACCCGGAATTTGTTCAAGACCTCCAAAACAGAATCAATGCAGAAAGTTTGGTCGGCTCTCGAAGCACTCGATCTTTCAGCTCTTGTTCAATTGGACAAGATTGAAGAAGCCAAAATCGAAGAAGCCGCTCTGGAGATCGATAAGCAAGAAATTGCTGCATCTGCCGAAATCCAACCTGCGGTTGACCAAGTTCCTCCAGTAGTCGCAGGCCCCAAAGTCCGGAAAGTTCGCGACTCGAAGCTCCAACGGATGGCGGCAGCTTTCCGTGTTAAAGATGCCAATGGGAACTACAAACCGTGGACCGTCAAGGAACTCATGGAAACCTGCAGTAAAGAAAATTCGGAGCTATCTGAACGTATCGTTCATGTTTACTTGTCGATACTCCGAAATCCAAAAGATCGATTTGTTATGCCGATCACAAAGGATAAAGATACTGGAACTTTCGTCTACACCCCAACCGAAATCCAAAACCCGCAATAAACAAAAAAAGGCCTCTAATCTAAAGAGGCCTTTTTTGTAACATAAATATATTTAAATCAACAGGAATATATTTATGTTACTCACAAATTCAGATCAAGCAGCAGTTCAATTCTTCGTTAGGTTATCAAGCGGCCAAGAAATTGGCCCATATGGGTCGGCAGAACAAGCTAGGATCTCCGCAGCGACCATGCCACTCAGTGAGGGTGATACACCTCCACTAATCATCCCTAAGACGCCAGGCGGCGCCCAGGTTCTGTTTGGATAACTTAAAACATAATGAATAAAATTCTTATTTTTACTGGTGCTGGACTTTCAGCTGAATCTGGTATTTCTACATTTCGTGATAATGAAGATGGGCTTTGGACGAAATATAATCCAGACATAGTTTGTAATATCCATGTATTCAAGAAAAATAGGAATTTGGTATTTGATTTCTATAATGAACGTCGGATAGGGTTACCTAGTTTAAGTCCTAATAAGGCCCACTTAGGGATAGCTGAGATCCAAAAGAAATATGGTAAAGACAATGTCAAGATTTATACCCAGAACATTGACGATTTTCTAGAACGGGCTGGATGCGAAGACGTAGTTCATGTCCATGGTAAATTTACAGATATGACTTGTCTAAACTGCGAGCATACTTGGGATGTAGGGTATTCGCCATATGAACTAAATATGCCCTGCCTGAGGTGCGGTTCTCTAGAAGATGTGAAACCGGGTGTAGTATTCTTCGGTGAACCCGCGCCTAAGTATGCAGAAATGTTTTCAACTTTCGGCAAATCCAGAAATGATATCATTATAGTAATTGGAACATCAGGTGAAGTTGTTCCATTGAAGTATATTGCCGGAAATAGATATTCACCAAACAAATCATACACTATCTTAAATAATAAAGAATATGACCGAGGCGGTCATATTGATACTAGATTATTTGATGTGTGTATGTTTAAACCAGCCTCTGAAGCAATAGACCGAATCCAAGAAATGGTCGAAAGAATAAATAATGCCAATCTTAAAGAAAATAGTGTACAAACTTAAAAGATTGGGTTAAAATGATTCTAACGTCAACCAGCTAGGAAACAAAATCATGACCAAGATTACTTCTCTCGATCGTACTTCGACGATGAATTTGACCAGTTTGCTTAATGAAGATCTGAAAGCTATTGGAGAGAAATACGGAATTGCTCTCCGCATAAACGGCGGTAAATTGGCAACGGATACCGCCTGCACTTTGAAGCTGGAAGTTACCATCGCCGGAACAGGTACGGTTCGTCAACAACGAACCACTGATGCTCTTGAAGATTATGCAGCAATCTATCTCAAAGATATTGATATCAAGAAGCCTCTTAAGCATCGGACTCTTGGTGATATCATGATCGTTGGCTGGAATGCAAAAGCGTGGAAAACACCAGTCTTGGCTAAGTCTGCTAATGATGGCAAGACATATCGGTTCACAGTCGATGCAATCATAAGTCTTGCAAAGTATACATCTAACACAAAGTAACCCAATGAACATAACTATAAAAATCCCTGAAGGTTATATGCTTGTTCCAATCGCTTGGAACCCTATCATGGAAGAAATCCATCGGCGTGCAGGAAAGATGGCTGGTGATACCGAGTTCCAAGTCACTATCCGTCAAGAAGACCTTGATCTGGTTGATGCAGCACTCCCGTGTGTCATGATCGCAGGCGAACCGGCCATGACGTTCGCTCAATATCGAGCTAAACATCTCGGATCGATCGCTTCATGTGAACATGCTACGTATCCGATCAGTTCGATCAAAAAAGCATTCAAAGCAGGACAAGCTTCCATATTACTGACAAAACATAAGCATTAGGTACTCGATGATAAATACAGATGGACGACGCAATGGTCGTCCATCATCGCATCCGGACAAATTATGCTCAGCTTTAAAGGATTTATGAAAGAACAACAGATGTACACACCATCTGTACATGATATCGAAGCCATCTGGCATGCGATCAACAAAGGCGTGTATGATGGCGAACTTGAAGAGCCAACGTTTGTCATCGAAGATAGCTTAAATCACAAGGCTTTTCCTAGCGACACCGAGTATCTTGAAAAGAATCCAGCTGCACAGATCCTCGGGTTCTGTGATTATGAAGGTGGCAAAATAGTTCTGCGCTTCTCTAAGCACATTAATTCTAAATTTGATCTCTGGCAAACCGTTGGTCATGAGATGGTTCATGAAGCCATTGCTGAACGATCTGGGTATGAAGAGATGCTTAAAGTTGGTCATGGGCCTAAGTTCAAATCGTATCAAAATGCGTATAAAGATTTCGAACCAAAAATAACCCTATCAAAAACGCTTGACTAATGAAGACATTTAAACAATACCTAGAAGAGTCAGTAAAGACTCCAACCAGACGCCAACTTTTAGAGGGCGGTGCCGCAATAAAGACTTCTTCTAGGATTAATCAGCTTAATGTTAAAGATACATTAGCCTCTATCTATTCAGAACTTCTTCCAAAACTTGGCCTCAAGAAATCTGATACTGTTTTACTCGGGTCCACTGGTAAAAGAAACCCAGAAAAAAATGGAACAGAACAAGGATCCTCTGGGGATATTGATTTCGGGATATCAATGAAGGCTTTAATGAAAGCTAATAATCTCAAGGACAAAGCCGAGGTCTTTGAATTCTTAACCAAGATAGGAAAAGATTACTCTGATGTCAAAGCATTTCCTGGCCTTGATGTCGTCAGTGTAGCCTATCCTATTTCAAACTCTGATGGCAAACAAGAAGACAAAATTGTTCAACTTGATTTAATGCCAGTTGATGATCTTAAATATGCAGCATGGTCATTTTATAGTCCATCGTATGATGAGAGTAAGTATAAAGCATTGTATCCAAAAGAAGTCTATTATGCTTGTGCACGCTATGCAGACACCAAAGTTAAAGAAACAGGAACTAATGATGCCGGTGAGGAAGTCCCAGCAACATGGGATCGTTTATTCTTTGATTTAGGCAGAGGATTAATGTCTGGGACTCAAACCATTAAAGGTAAAAAGAAATTAATCAAAGGTGCAAAAACAACCGATAAGAAAGTTATTACTACAGACCCGCAAAAAATAGTCGATAAATTTTTCGGACCTAAATTTAAACCAAATGAAGTACTAACATGGGAACAAGTTTGGAAAGTTATTCATTCCAATGATTTCATTCTTAAAGATAAACTTAAAGATATTTTAGAGATAGTGAAAAAAGGAATTGTTCGTAAGGGGTATCCTGTTCCTCCGGAGTTAGCTAAGGAAGTATAAATCCAGAAGAAAAAATACACTTGTTGTATGAGACATCATATAATTATCAAACACACACGATATTAAATATAATATGTCCCTACAAAATCCGCATGAGTTAAGTCAGATTTTACGATCATGGTCTGATGGTAAAAAACATGTCTTGGTTCATTCTAAGTGTCATATGAATATTATTAAGATGGCTGAAGAAATATCCGATATTGAGATATTGATTGGGTCATTTTTTGATAATGTAGTTCATTTGGCTAAAATGAGAGAATCTGTTGGGACTTTTATTTTTATGTTGTCTGATGGTATTGATATTAGAAATGCTGAAGTATATGCACTTCAAATTCTTAGAACTGTTAGGCCGGATTTAGATATCCGTTTTTAATTCCACTCCAGTAGGAAAACATATGTTCTCTTTATTGACTCCGTTTGCTCTATGGCTAGATGTAATTCTAGCCATTCCGTTTGTGTTTTATGCAGCACTGATCATTGCACTTATCATTGTTGTTTTCAGTATTGATACTGATCTGAATAATGCTCATGATAGTGGCAATTGGTTCTTCGCTACGCTTGGTTCGGTGATTCTTGTCTCGCTTGGGATCATCCACTTTGGGATTGAGTTCTCTTCGCTGAAGGCAAATCTTGTTCTAACTGCCATTTCGATTGGCGGATATTTTGTTGTTGGTGTTGTATGGTCATTTGCAAAGTGGTATTTTCATTTGAACAATGTTCGGACAATCTTCACAGAGTTTAAAGCCAACCATTTGAATAAAAATAAATTATCGCTGAGCGATATTTCTGCGCCTATGATTGCTCCAGTTCCGCCGGTACGGCCAGATCGTGATGATCCAAATTATAGTGCTCTAACTTCCGAATATCATAAGGCTAAAGCTTTGTATGATGAAGAACTAGCTAAGTTTGAACAGGTAGCTAGAAAGCTTACTGATTTTATTTATGCCGTAAGCAATAGTGGTCTTCGTTGTTATAATAAGTTAAATTTAAATGATACATTAGCTGATCCTTCGTTGATTGGTCAATCGATCAAGCCAATGGCTTCGAAACATAAGACGAGTATTACTGAATGGATTGCATTCTGGCCAATCTCGTTTGTCTGGACTATGATCAATGATCCAGTTCGCAAAATCGTGAATTATATCTTCTCACGAATCAAGAACTTGTTCCAACGTATGTCAGATAGCATGTTTGCAGGTATCTGATCTCAGTGAAGTAATAAAACCTTCTAAGTCTAATTGGCTTAGAAGGTTTCCAACAATTAAAGTAATAGAAAAATATGATGGTCAAATCAATATTAGGATTTACAAGTTAAAGAAATAATATCCCATTATGTTCAGCAGAAATTCAAGACGACGGGATTAGCCAATACTAGCATCCCGTTACAAGATATCAGCTTTGAATTACATTTTGGAGCTGGTGGCACAGATGAGGCAACACGATTAAAGAAAGCTACAGTCATAATGACAATAGACTCTATGGATAATACGTAATAAACAAGGACTTAAATAATGTACAAAGGTAGAAATATTCAATACCGGGCCGGAATGATTCCGTACATTGTAGAAAATGGTGAAGTATACATGATGTTTATGAAACCATCTGATACAATGTATGGCGGCGATAAATTTCAATTATGTAAAGGTGTCATTGAAGAAGGTGAAGACCACCGGACAGCTGTATTAAGAGAGAGTGCAGAAGAGCTTGGTCTCCGTCAAAGTAATATGCTGTCCTTAACAGAACTAGGAAACTTCCTAGGACGAACAACAGTCTATGTAGCAAAAGTCAAAGACCGTGTTTCGTTTGATGAACCACACTTTGAAACATCAGAAGTAACATGGTTCACTTGCGATGAATTCATCAAGTTTGGCCGCGAACTTCATGCAGAAATCGTCCAGTTAGCAGACCAAGTCATTAGGAAAGAAGAAGATTTAGACTAACTCCGCTTTAATATAACAATTAAAGATTATTAAAAAAGTCGTTTAAAATCAATAGCTTAGCTCTTCTAGATGAATTTTTGTGGATATTTGTTTTGAAATATCGCAAATATTTATTTACAAGGGCGTTTTTTTGTTTTACTATTCTTATCATGCTGGAACGAATCTGAAACCGAGGACAGTATGTCTGGAGATTCCACGGCTTGTTAAGGAAGACCTTTAAAAGTCTTTATTGTTAATTACAAGGAGATTTATCATGTCGAATGTCAATGTCAACGAAGGTACCACGGTCCGTCGTACGTCTGAAGAAGTGAAGGCCACTCGTCTTGAACGCCAACAAAAATTGGCCGCCAAGGCTCAGCTCCGTAAGGAACGCCTTGAAGCTCAACTCAAGACGGCATCCGAAAAGATCGCTCTTGCCAAGGCCCGTCAAGAACAGATCGAGTCGAATACAAACATTCGGACTCCGAAGGTCCCGTTGCCGACGATAAAGGAATCCGTGACGAAGCGTGTCCAACGTGAAATCACTGCGTTCATGAAAGAACTCGGCGCCAAGAATGACCTGAACTTCGACGCGGTTACGCCGCGAGTCACCCGCCAAGGTTCCGGCCTGAGTTTCCATATTTCCGGGACCGTAGCTGGTGTTGCTAAGGCGATCCGTGGCGCTGCTGGTGCAACTCGTGAAGCAGCGCGGTTTGCTCAGTTCCATAAGCTCGTCGGGATCAAGCAAAGTCTGTTGAACAAGGAAGTCCAATTGGCCGGCGAAACCGGTTCATTCAAAGTTCTCGGCCTGAAAGGACGTGCTCATGATGTGGTCTTGCAAAATGTCGGCACCGAAGAAATTCGCAATGTTCCAGCCGACGAGTTCAAGAACCGCATGGTCACTGCATAATTTCAACACCGGCGGCAATGGAGTAGGACAAAGTCCTACTCCAAATAAAAAAGATCCCTATATGGGATCTTTTTTTGCGTGCAAATATAATAATTCTAGGTACGCGTAGTAAACAATCCGATATAATTCTCATATAAATACTTTTGTAGCAAAAAGACGAAAGTGGATTTCGTCTCAACAACTTTCATCAACATAAAAATAATAGGGATGTCCTATATGCAATACGATTTATTATCATATATCGGGCGGTTTCAGCCATATCATCTTGGCCATGAACTGACTATCAAAGAAGCACTTAAACTAGCAGAACGGCTTGTCATTCTCATCGGTAGTGCCAATCAACCACGTACACCTAAAAATCCATGGTCTTATCAAGAACGGATCCAGATGATTCAGGGCTCGCTCACACGAGAAGAATTAGATCGTGTTTCGTTCGAACCTCTTCGTGATAGGCCTTACAATGAAGATGGTTGGATCGAAGGTGTTCAACGTGCTATCAACAAGAACCGGAATGGTGCCAAACGAGTTTCGTTAATTGGGTATACGAAAGATCATACTTCGTACTATCTGAATAAGTTTCCTCAATTTGGCCACATTGAATCTCCGGCAAAAGAAACAATCAATGCAACTGATCTACGTGAAGCTTATTTCAAGCGGCACTTCATGGCCGGTGCACCTTTATATGTCCCGCAAAATGTTTTCCAATATCTAAAAGAGTTCGAGTCCAGTGAAGGATATGCCTATGTACTCAATGAACAAAAATATCTTGACAGCCATGCACGAGATTGGGCATTTGCTCCCTATGATGTCCCATTCGTCGCAGGCGACACTGTTGTCACCCAGTCTGGACATATTCTTTTGATTCAACGTGATAAAGCGCCAGGGATGGATCTATGGGCTTTACCGGGTGGTCATATGAATCTTAAAGCAAACCCTGCAAAAAATATCAAGATTGATATGACATTTCTGGATTGCGGGATTCGTGAATTGGTAGAAGAAACGCAACTTGATATAATGGAATCAGTTCTTCGTGCTCGAGTTAAAGAGCAGAAAATCTTTATGCATCCAGATCGAGATCTTCGTGGTCGATATATTACAGAAGCAGCCTATATCCCTCTCGAGCAACATGGCAAAGGATTGCCAAAGGTCAAAGGAATGGATGACGCTAGACAAGCACGATGGTTCACTTTTGCAGAATTTCGTAAGATGGAAATGATCATGTTTGCCGATCATTTCCATATCGCGACATATTTTATTGATCGTGGCAATTTCTAAATAGTAGCAAATCGGCATGGGTTGACCATGCTTCAACTAAAATAATCTAATATTAAAGGTGATTTAAAATGGATATGTATCCTAACACTAATCAAGTGGCTGATGCTACCACTCTGACTTTCGAATCAATCGCTCTTCGTCGTGCTGCTCTTTGGGCAGAACTGGAACTACTTGGTGATCCTCGGACCATTGCTCGCCCAGAAGATAACGAAATCCTTGATACAGATTCGTATAAGCTTTGTCACCAAGCGATGTACAAAGTTCTCGGTGTGACTTCAGCATTTTCCTATATCGAACCACGCATTGAAGGCGAAAAGATTCTCTTCGTCGGTCTTCAACTTTGGCGCAAGCGTTTCAAGCCTATCACTCATGCAATGATTGATCAAGCCGAAGAATTCTTCGCTGCTCATATCGTTGGTGGTCGTGAAATGTTTCCGCGTGCTGATTGGGAAAAGGTTGTCAATGTCTATGGAGGATATCCTCCTCTGATCATCAGGGCGCTCCCAGAGGGCACAGTGATTCCTTCTCAAAACGCACTAGTCACCATCGAATGCACGGACCCAGAACTTGCGTGGATGGCAGCGTACTTCGAAACCACTTTGCTTCGTGCGATTTGGTATCCAGTAACTGTCGCGACTCGTAGCATGAAGAACCGGAACATCATCAAGAAGTATTTGGCTTTGACTAGCGATCTTGATATCGAATCAGCAATCGCTTTCATGTATCACGATTTCGGTGCTCGCGGTGTGTCAAGCCGAGAAAGTGCTGGGATCGGTGACTTTGCTCACTTGGCTACTGGTGCAATGGGATCGGATACGATCACCGGCGTGTTGTATGCTAATGTGTATTACAACGAAGCGATGGCCGCTTTCAGTGTCTTTGCGACAGAACACAGCATCATGACGATGCGCGGCAAATCTGGTGAATTGCAAACCGTACGTGACTTGATTCGTACGTACAATAAAGCGCCAGGCACCATCGTCTCGATCGTGTCAGACGGGTATAACATCTTCGAACTTGCAATGCATTATTGCACGACGTTGAAGCAGGAAATCCTTGATTCAGGAATCAATCTTGTTGTTCGTCCTGATTCTGGTGATCCAGTTTCGGTGATCCTGACGTTGCTTGATATGTTCGCAGAACATTATGGCGTTGTGATCAATAACAAGGGCTTCAAGGTTCTTAACGTGGTTCGTATTCTTCAAGGTGATGGACTTGCTACTTCTGAAGACTTCGAACGTATCCTGATTGCAGTGATGGAAGCTGGATACAGCGTTGAAAATCTTGTCTTCGGTCAAGGTGGTGGATTGCTTCAGATGGTCAACCGCGATGATTTGAAATTCGCAATGAAGACATGTGCAGCAAAGATCAACGGTGTGTATGTCGATGTGTTTAAGGATCCAATCACTGATCAAGGGAAAAGAAGTAAGAAAGGACGTTTGACCGTTGCTAAGAATCTTTTAGGTGAATATCAAACCATCCGAATCGAAGACCTTGACGAAAACCATACTGAGGCTTTGGAAACTGTATGGGTCAATGGACAGAACTTGGTTGATTATAATCTTGCTGACATTCGAATTCGGGCAAATCAGTAAGCTTATAAGCGCGCCAGCCAACACATTTACCACTTGTCGGCTGGCGTCCGGTGAGTGGCATTTTTGATAATGTTTTATAAGCCACAATAAAAAATAATAAGGAAACTTTTAAATGTCAGCTGTTACACAAATCAAAGGTAGTGAATTAGCAGAAATTCTCAAAATGAATGAGTTCGTATTGGTTAACTTTTCTGCTCCTTGGTGTGGGCCATGTAAGTCAATGGCCCCAACACTTGAACAGGTTGCAACAGAAAATATCAGTACTATGCTCGTAGTCAAGCTTGATATTGATGAGGATTTTGAATTAGCTAGTGAGTATCAGGTTCGTGCTGTCCCAACTCTACTTTTTTTCCGGGCTGGACAAGTTGTCAATAGAGCAATTGGCGGTCAATCCAAAGGCCAGCTTATTAAGTTGATCACAGAATACAAAGGTTAAGTAATGTACAACAAGATTCTGTTTATTCCGAAGATCGGTGGAGCGAACGTCGGTTTAGCAAATTGCCTTATAGCATTTGCTAAAAAGCATTTAGCTTTACGTCAAAATAATCCGCAGTTTGGATCAGAATGGTTAGAAATTAAAATCATTGAATCATATGAAGAAGCCGATGATAGAACTCTTGTTGTTCCTGTTGGTGGAGATGGGACTGTTCTCTATGCGGCAAAATCAGCTCTAGAATTAAACCTACCTATTTTGGGTGTTAACTTAGGCCAGGTTGGATTTTTAACTGACTTGACAGCAACCGAAGAAACATTAGATATTTTGTTTGACTCACTGTTCATCTACACCAGCAGTGTTCAACAAGAAGAAATATTTAAAAAAGATTATAGGACATTGCTCAGCGTTGAGTTCAACGGTAATGAATATCTTGCACTAAATGATTTCGTTATTTCTGATTTATATTCCGACTCAATTATAAATTATGACTTGCAAATAGGGGCCTCAGCAGCCGGTAAACATAAGGCTAATAGTGTCATAGTGGCGACACCTACCGGGTCCACTGCCTACGCCCTGATGGTTGGAGGTAGTATTATTGAGCCAGATCTAGATGTCATGGAAATTGTTCCAGTTGCTCCATTGACTATGGCATCACGTCCGATTATCGTATCTGGTAAAAGTGCAATTACAATTGATGTCCATAACAAGAAAGGACGTGAGGTCTCATGTAAAGCAGATGGACAAGAGATTGCTAGGTTGAGAGGTGATGATACACGAATCACTATTACCAGACATGAAAAGAAAGTTACTTTACTCCACTATGCTGATTGGAATTACTTCGAGAAACTTTCTCTGAAGTTAGGGTGGAATAAATGACTACGCCTAAGAATATTGTAACGAAAGATCAATTGAAGTTCATCGAAGAAAAGAAAAAGGATTTCGTAAATGCTTTGATCCGTCAAGGCATTTATTACGATGCGATTTGCAAAATCTCATGGGCTATGAATCATATAATCAAGAATTTGGAAGTCATATGAGCAATACGTATAACGATACACTTATCTTCAAATAGAAGGAAAACTAAAATGGCTGGACTAATGAAACGCCTCAACCGAGATATTTGATGCCGTTAGATAAAAGTTTAATCACCGCAAAGCGTGAAGTTTTAGACCGAGTTAAAATTCAGCTGAAAACAGAATTTTTTGGTTTGGATGAAATCATTGAAAAGATTGTTGACTCTCTTTCAGCTTGGTATATTTTCCCAGAAATTATTACTCGCCCAGTGATCATTAATCTTTGGGGTATGACTGGTGTTGGCAAAACCCAATTAGTCCGGCGTATCGTATCACTACTGGATTTTAATACCAAGTTTGTAGAAATACAAATGGATGGTGGGTCTATTAAAGCATATGGACCTACTACGATTTCATCTGTTCTTTTGCAATCATCTATTGATGAAGGCACACCAGGTATTTTGTTGTTAGATGAAATCCAACGTTACCGGACTGTTGATGATAATGATGCAGATGTTGCGGTTGAACGATACCAAGATGTCTGGACTCTTTTAAGTGATGGTAAGTTTTCATCTGATTCATCAGTTTTTGATGAAATTGAAATGCTGATTGCACAGCAAGATTATGATGATGGCAAATTTCTTAATGAGTCTGATGAAGATGAGGATAGCAAACCAAAGAAAAAAACATCGCTATATCCGTATGAAGCAAAAAATCTAAAGAAACTTCTGCGCCTACAGGAACCAATTAGTGAAATTCTGTCTTGGTCTACCTCAAAAATAGCAAAAGTGTTCCATGAATTTTGTGACTCACGAACTACTTGGGAAATTGATTATTCTAAATTAGTTATCTTTATTTCTGGTAATCTGGATACTGCTTTTATTGGGGCGACAAGTACAGATGATTCTGATACTGATGCTGATTATTATCATGAAGTTACCAAAAATATTACATCCAATGAAATCAAGGCAAATCTAGAAGAACGGTTTCGTCCAGAACAGATTTCTCGCATGGGCAATAATCATATTATCTACCCGTCTATGAGTAAATCGTCGTATCAAAAGCTGATCAAAGCAACATGTCTTAAGTACACTGATGAAATGTCTAAAGTGTCGGATATATCCTTTACATTAGATCAAAAAATATTAGATGAGATTTATAACAATGCGGTCTTCCCGACACAAGGAACTCGGCCAGTATTTTCATCTATCCACAAAATTTTCAGTAATCTGCTGGTTAACGCAACATTTTGGGCTATAGAGAATGATGAAAAGAGTTTATCTCTTTTCATGCATGATGATGAAAAACATATAGTAGTTAATGGTTTTAATTCTTCGGCATCATTTCCAGTCGAATTGGAAATGAATGAGAACAAGAAAAAAACTTCAGCTGATTTCAAAGCTCTAGTTGCTGTTCATGAAAGTGGACATGCTGTGATATATTCTCTATTGACTAAATCGGCACCTTTCGAAGTAAAGGTTAATACATCTCAATTTAAAGGTGGGTATATTCTTGATGCGCCTTCAGATGAAGCAGAAACTAAATTACAATGCCTTGATTCTATTTGTATTATGTTAGCTGGTCGAGCTGCGGAAGAATTAATCTATGGCAAAGAAAATATAACAAGTGGGGCACAATCGGATATTGTCCAAGCAACAAATCTATCCAGCAATTATGTTAGACGATTTGGATTTGAAAATAATGTTCCGGTTTTAATTGACGGATCGGCTGGACTCCCTATTAATTGGGTGACATCAATCCAAGAATCGGATATTGCTATCACCAATATCATAACTCGTGAATTAGCAAGAGCTAAAAAACTGCTCAGTGATAATTCTACATATTTTGGTCATGTTGTAAACATGCTTATCAAAACAAATTCTGCAACGCAGAAGGAATTCATTGAACTGTCTGTTGAGTATATCAAGCTTGGCACTTCAAAACAATCATATCCATTCCTTAAACAATGGGAAGATTTCATCTTCGACTAGAACATATATAATGAGAACTGACGCGATTCGCAACCTGTTCAATGCCTTTCCAGAGCTTGGTGAAATTCCAGAACAGAATATTACCCAAATGCAATACATCGAAGACCTCTATACTGAAAGTGATTGTGTCACTATTGGTGCAGAGGTTGAAGTTCGGTGGCGTCATTATTTTCCACATTTGTATGAAGTCTATTTGAAGAATACTCCTTACTCTGAACTATCGGATAGATCAAAACAGCTTTTGACGAACCATTGTTCTAGGGAAGAGGAGCATTTAACTCCACGTTTGAAGCTTACTGAGCAATGCGGAATCCCAAAAGGCAAGGACAAGTACTACGAGTTTGCGTTTGAACCATGCTACAACCCCGCGGTCCTCGCGTATGAAGTCGAACTACTTCGCCGAATTGGTGCTATTCCAACGAATCATAAGCATTCGCTTCATATCACACTTGGCGGTCTTGGGCTTGGCAAAAAAGCCGGGATGATTCTCATGGCTCTAGAAGTCATTGGATTTACTTCTCCTAGACGAATTAGTGAAGTATTAAACTCTAAAAAAGTTATGTCCTGGGGACGTAAGGGGCGCGCCGGATTGCGCGAACGATGGTCTGATGATGTTATACCTCTTCAACTTGGTAAGGTCATAGGAATCGAACTCCGGACCCTAGAGCTGCCTATAAATGAAATGGCTTCAGTGGTTTTATTCGCGACAGCTTTTTTCTTGGCTCATTGTGCTACTTCTAATACACCAAAGTTCATTGAGCATTGGGAATTGATTTGTGAAGAACTAGAGGTGATGGCAAAATCTCAGAATTTAGATATTACTAAAAACTGGGGTCGAACTAATGAGAACCAGGATATTTGGAAAGCTTTTGCTGAAGCTTTACCAAAGTTTGATAAAACAAATCTATTCCGTTTAATCAACGGAATTCCTAAACTGGTAGATGAATATGATACTCAATGATTCAAATGGAATGCCTGCATTTAGATGTGTCACCATCAAGTGTATTAAAGAAATGTTAGAAACATTTAATTTTCCTGATGACTATTTGATAGGTTCAAATAGTATCGGAAATATTATGGTTATAGAAAGTGCAAAGTTTGGGCATGACTCTGTAGGATTTCTGGATCCTATCAGTGAAAAATTTATATGTTTCGATAATATGTAAAGGGTATCAAATGAAATTCAATTCTCAAATCCAAAATCGTGGATCATTCAAGGCAGATTGGAACATTGAAGATATTAAAAATGAACCAATGTTTTTTAATTGTAATCTTGATTATGCATATCAGCATGGCGGACCAATCACTAAGGAATTTATTCTAAAGCTTCCGCATGATTGGTGGACCAGCAGTAATCTGGTTTTGGATTCGAGAGTTCATATGCTCATGAAGAATTGGTATCCGTGTATTCCAGGTTGGCATCATGATGATATCCCTCGGTCTACATCAACAGGACAACCAAATTACTTGACGCCAGAATATAGAGCTGAACATTTATCAGGTCTTGTTAATGCTGAGATTTGTCCTACCACATTTATTATTGGGCCAGTAGAAGTTTCCGAACCTGATATCAATACAAGGATATACAATAGGTGGCATGATGAGATAGAAACCATGTCACACTTGGAAAAATATCAAGTTAAATCTGGTGAATACATCCAGTTCAATGGTGAATCATTTCATTCTGGAGTCAAAGCAATAGACAATGGATGGCGGTGGTTTATTAGGTTATCAAGAAATACCGGTCGCCAAAATAAAATCACGAATGAGATTCGTAGACAAGTTCAAGTCTATCTAGAACACCCGACAGAAGGATGGTAAAATCATGTTTGTCTTCTATGAAGGACTTAAAGAATTGCCGACTATTAATTTGGATGGGGTGTATACATCTATAGTCGGATTCGATGAACCACTTTCATTTAATCAAGCTATTATCACTTTAGCCGAGCGCGCAAAATACCCAGACCAGATTCATTTCCTCTGGAATTTTTTCTCTAATGGGTGCCGATATTTACAACCGTACGAGCGTAGAGGCCTGGAAAGAATTGCTCTAGGCAATAACGCAATTGAATTTTATATCGAGCGTCAACAAACTAGATTTTTAGTTTCAATAGAAGCTAATAGTCTTCGTCTTACATCTATTGCCACGACGATCCAATCATTAAACAGAGATGAAAAAGGCAGTGGAATTGGAAACTTTCGTGTTGGAAATATTCTTTTAGTTGGCGATTGCCCTGGGGCTAAAGCATTAGGGTACAATACTCCATTTGTTGGATCTGGGTCCGGGCGTTGGCTCCTAAAAAAATTAGAAGATGCTAATATCCCGGAAGATAAATATTATTGGATCAATGCTAAAGATGGATTTGGTGTTGAAACAGAACAAACATTTCTAGATAACCTAAAACCCAAAAAAATTATAACACTCGGCAATGAAGCTGCAAAGTGGACAAAGTGTTTAGCAAACAGATATAATGTCCAATCATGTAGACATCCACAATATTGGTTGCGGTTTCGCAGTGCTGAAGAATATCCATTACTAAAACTATTAAAATAATATGAAGAGCCTTGTTATTACTGCAAATCCCAATAAGAGCGGATTCGGCGCGGAACTTACCAATCAATTTATCCAAGGTGTTAAAGATGCAGGGCATGATATTGGTAAGTTAGATTTATTTGAGAATCATTTTCATACCGGTTATACTCAAAGCAATGATAGAAATGAAATGCTGATTGAGGCATACAAAGAGCACATTCTTGAGTGTGATGCAATCTGTTTTTCATTTCCATTATGGTGTGAAATGCCGCCATATCCATTAGTGGCATTCATGCAAAAAATCTTAGTAAATGGTTTTGCCTATACGCACGATGGAGTAACTAAAACTCCTATTTTAAATCTACCAATCAGTTTGATTATCACTATGGGTCAAACTAAAAACCCTAATCTGACATATCTAATAGAAGCATTAGGATATGTAGGATTGCATCATGATTATTGGCATACTGTTATCGCTCAAGGTGTTGGACCCGATATGCCAGAACATCAGGTAAATACTTATAAAAGTTCGGCGTACCAAGCAGGATTAATTCAGTTTAAAATAGAAACATAAAATAATAAAAATATAGTGAGACAATTAATATGGATCAACCAAGAACTTTAGCAGAACATTGTATTGATAAACAAATTAGCGCATTAGAGAATTTGTATAGTGTAATTCATACAGAAGAATATAAACAGATTATTGATTTTCTTTCTACCTTCACCGATTATTCAAGAAGAATCATTATTGCTGGTGTTGGCAAGAATGCAAACATAGCTACTAAGATCTCAGAAACAATGGCATCATTAGGCTTATCAACTATGCCTTTGAATATTACCCATTGTGGCCATGGGGATTTTGGATATATTTCCCCAGATGATTGTATCATTCACATTTCTCGTAGTGGGCAAACACAAGAAATGCTTGATGTTATTAATTATGTTAAAATTATTCGCCCTAATGTGAAACAAATTCTGATTCATTGTAAAAAAGATAAACCAAAAAGCAATGCGGATTATGAGTTGTTTATAGGGACAGTAATCGAAGGTGATAAAGAAGGTCTAGCACCAACATCGAGTACTACTGCATTACTTTGTATTCTTGATTGTATTTCAGTAACTTTGAGTGATCTAAAAGGATTTACGAGAATGGACTTCCTTAAGTATCATCCGGCTGGGGCACTCGGGTCAATGCTTGCAGCAGAGAAAGCAAATGGATAATATTCTAAATGATCTAAAATTGATTGAAGAATTTAATGCGATGATCCAATCAAAATATGAACTCGGTACTGAAGAATGGCATCTTTTAGAATCAATCGATGATACAATATTTACACAAATCGGACGTGCTGAACACATGGAAAAGGAAAGGTAATGGATAAAGAACTCGCTGATTCTGGAATAGTTATTTGTACTGGAAATAAGTCATATAACAAGTGTGAATTTCGTACTATACCAGAACTAAATTTTTTGATCGCGTCATGTCAATATGATATAGATAATTTGATCAGATTAAATAGTAAAGGAAAAATCCCGTTCAGTGAGTTAGAATACCATGTTGCGCCATACCAATCAAAAATCAAAACTCTTCTACAGTTGATTGAAGATAGAAAACAACAAGATGCGATTAATGTTGTCGCTCAATTTATATAGATCAATATGAAAATAGGTATCTTATGTGGGACAGCAAGAAGCGCTCAGAGAAAAGCATCATTGTTTTCTAATGCAATAGAACGAGTGGGCCATACACCACAAATCTTTTCTCGAGGTCCTTTATATTTCCCAGATTCAACAGCGTTATATTCAAATAATATTGAAAGACTTGTAGAACTCGGATCCCAATCAAACTGCGATTTCTTTATTGGCTGTAATGATAATCTCGGTAATGCTATTTCGATTCTAAACTCTTTGTTAGATTATGAAACAATTCCTCTTAATGCGGTACACAAATCATATTTAGGTTCTCTCAGTCCTAAATTAGATGGAATTCCGTCTTGGCGAACTATTGAAGATGTTCCAAAAAACATGCCAATTATCGTCAAATCTGTCTATGGATCTGGTAGTAAAGGCGGCGACCCATGGGCGTATGAAACATATAATTCGATTGATGATTTTACAAATTATCTGATGCGGGATGTCGATGAAGGTCTAGCTAGATTTTATTATGCGCAGAAAAATCCAGGGACACTTGGGACTTATATATTCCAACAATACATAGAATCAGATCATTCGATCTATCACCATTATTTAAATGATGGAACTTCTAGACATTGGATGGAAACAAAATGTATGATTCCGCGCGCAACATCAAAAACATATTTCAAAATCACTGATGTTGATAATTATGATTTTGCGCACAATCTAACATTCGGAACACTCGGAAGCTTTCAGGCATTTCCAACTAAAGCAAATCCTCTAATTTTTGATTTCAATGTGAGGTCTAGTGCGTATTGGAATATTCTCCATGAATATATCTGTCCAAATTTCTTTGATGCGTATTTTGATAGGCTATTAAATAAATCAGAACAAAGATATAACTGGCAATGTGATGAATTCGTCATGGAGCCAGAACAATCTGAAAGTAGCGGATTGAGAATCCAGATAGAAGATTTTCCGACATCTGGAACAAATGGTTTTTACAATATTACAATGAAATGAAATTAATTACTAGAACATTAACCAACCCACAAACAACTGGCTTCATGTATTTTAGGTCGTATCAGTGGCACACGTACAATGAGTTCTTAGAACAACATCATGTAAATAGGTCGGTATCATTTCATGATGACGGAAAAGTTATGTATATCGTCGAAATCTGTAAAGATGAAGATTTGGATGGATTGGAACAAGCTTGGGAAGATTTGATGAAACGTGAAACATTAGCAAAAAGAAATATTACAGCGACATGGAACATAGAAAATGCTTTTGATAAGAAATAATGCACCATTAGAATTTGATTATGGAGATTATGAATATTTCAAGGGTTTGAGGAATACTAGAAGTCCTTCTAATCAATCATACATCACGATCGTAAATTTTGATGATGAAGACCGAGATGCAGGTGTTAGGGCTCGGGATGTTTATCATATCAGCGAACTAAAAAATGATTTAGTTGCTCGTGCAGTAGAAGCAATGAATATAGATTACATTAAATTTATGATCGTGTTTTGTGTAGAGCCTGGAGTCCCGGTTCTGCGACATGTCCATAAGTCTGATAATAATCTAGAGAACCATTATCAGCCGGTAATTGGGTTGTCTCCAGGTAACACTATCAACGGTGTGGTAGTAGATAATGTATCATTTGATTTAACAGGACATAATAACATTTTACTTAATGTAAAACTGCCTCATTATGTTGAGCCTCAAGAAAATCCTACAATCTGGCTGACAAGTTTTTGTGCCAGACTAAAAACAAGTTTACATAGTTAAAAGTTCTGTGATAGAATGGATTTCATGATCACTGGAGGATATATGACAACCAATCTTCGAGAAATACTACAGGACACTATACAAAATGACTTTATTGATGTAAGGTCAAGGCCTGCTACACTTGCCTCAATCATACGAAATCATAATATGGTTTCGGGAGAGATTAGTGGTTTGGTTCCCAAAATCAATGAAAAGATTTTGAAAATGCTGTTGCTTGAATTGCCAATGCCAGCAATTTATCTGTTGGAACATCAAGACACAACATATGAAGTTATTCAAGGTATTGATATACTGAACACAGCTGCGGCTGTTATAGTTGATCATGCCGAATTCGAACCACGCAGCTTGGTTCGTAGAATTATCGAAACTGAAGTCACATTGGTCACACTACGATGCAATATGACTACACAAGTTATTGATAAATTAAAAGATCTCATGGGTCTTTCGTAATAATAAATAACTCAAACGAACATTCTCCACTTGTGTTAAAATATCCAAGTGGAGAATGTTCGTTTCTGCTTCATATAAAATAAAAATAATAAGAAAGGCAATACATGAAAATCTGCATTGTTGCAGCTGGGTTGGCTACTCGGCTACAACCTCTCACTAATTACATCCCAAAATTCTTAATCAATATTGGAAAACAAACTGGGTTTGTTGAATTGATCCGATACTGGAAAACTTACTCTGATGATTTCACTATCATCATCCATCCAAAATATGAAGAATTAGTTAGAGCATATTTCGATTTATATTTTGACAAAGAAACAACACTTAATATTATCACTATTGATACCGCTCTTGGTACTGCGCACACTATAGAAACGTCCCTTGGGAATGATCACAACGGAGATGATATTCTATTCACTTGGTGTGATGTAATCCCTAGCACAACCCTAGATGATCCCAGTGCTGCTTTTAATAACCTGTATAATGCTCCGGTCATTTTCACAGTCAACAATCAAAAAAACAGATATAAATTCGTACATAATACATTGGTCAAAGTAGATGATGCAACCGGCGATGTGTTTGGAATTTATTATGTTCCGAATTTTCAAAATTTTTATAATGAATATGCTGAAGGTGAAGATTTTGCTGATGTGTTAGCTCGTAAAGGAAATCTTTCAAATTACCAAGTTGATTCGATTATTGACTTTGGCGATAAAGAAAAACTATTCGAGGTATTGAAAAATACAGACGAAGGCCGAGAATTTAATTCCATAGAGATTGGCGAAAAGTTTGTTCATAAGAAGGCACTCAATGAACAAGGTAAGAAGCTTATCAAACGCGAGATTGCCTGGTATAATGAAGTCCATTATGAAGCAGAGTTACATAAACATGTTTCTGTTCCTATGGTTTATCCATCATTGAATAATGACGAGATGCTCATGGAAAGGGTTAAAGGATGTGCAGTTTTTAAAGTATTTCCTGATATGTTTCTCGTTGAGCGAGATATTATTCTAGATTCACTTTTTAAAAATCTTAAGAATCTCCATAGCATTACCAAGAAAAATATTCCACTGGCACAAATAGTCGGGGATGTTAAAAAAGAAGCATATGATAAACTTCTTGATAGATATTCCGAAATAGAACATGTGATCCAATCGTTTGGTAAAAACATCAGAGTAGTAAATGGTTTACCAATTGATACTATTGATCCAGATCCTCGTCGTATTATCAAATCACTTAGAGATGAATTGATTGGACATTATGCATTATCAGAAAATAACACATACCATTTAATTCATGGCGATTCACAATTATCAAATACGATGGTTGATAATGAACTATTAGAAGTTACATTGATTGACCCAAGAGGCTATTTCGGAAACACAGAACTCTATGGCTTGCCAGATTATGACTATGCCAAGGTTTTATATAGTTTATCAGGCTATGATAATTTTAACTACTCACAAAATTTCTTTATTAAAAATATCACTGAGACCGAAATAGAATTTGATATTCCTAATATTTTAGGTGGTGGTGATTTAGGTACACATCTCAAACATTTTAAACCGGTTCATTATTATTGGCTGGCCGTGATTTGGCTAGGTCTAGCACAATATATTAAGAACAGCCCTGTTAAATCCTTAGCAGCCCATTATCATGGTTTATATCTAGCAACCAAATTCGTAAATAAAGATTTCACATTATGAAAAAAATCCAGCATAACACAGACAAGATTCAAATCATTACTGACGTAGATGGAATCATGACCTCGGCTAATATCACATATACTGCCGAAGGTAAACGCCAAAAACATTTTTCCGTTAATGATTCATTAGCAATGGATTTTTATAGGGATTGCCTACGTGATCGTTTTGATATTATTGCTTTGACGGGCGATCAAGGACCCGGATTAGAAGTAACAAAGCAACGATTGGCTCAACTCAGTCTTGGTTTTATTTCATGCAAAAATATCAATAAGTACGGTTACATCCGAGACAATTATGATATGTCAAAGGTGGTATATATTGGCGATGATATTTATGACTTTGCCATTTTTCAAGAATGTGCATTAGGATGTACCGTATCAAATGCTCCAGCAATAGTATTAAAACATGCAGATTATGTTTCTCTGTATGAAGGTGGAAAAAATGCTTTTACTGATATTCTATTTGCTATTTTTTCGCATTTTGGGGTTGATGTAGAACAGGAATTATCAGAGTATATCAAACAACAAAATCCATAATAATTATAATATGATTGAAACACAAATAAAAGACTACGAAAAAGTAGCAAATTATTCGCAAGTAGTTCCAAACTCGTTTATTCCATTTAGTGCAGATGGATTGGCTGGCTTAGCCGTCGCGGTTGATAAGTTGTCTGGTCAGATGTGCTACAGCACCGGAAAAATAACCACACCAGCACCACAGAAAAGGAAACTATTCTCTGGAGATAGCTTTGAGGATATCTATATTGACATTCTCCGAGAGTTGAAAAGAAATCCAGAATTTGCTCCTTCACCTAGAGGAATTGGAGCTCGAGAGATTACTAATCTTTCATTTGAGCTTTATGATCCCAGAGATCGGCTAGTTTGGAATAAAGCGCGAGATACAAATTATGAATTTGCAATGAAATTTTTCTTGTGGATGATTAATGGTGATACTGATTTCTCATATGTTGCTGGGTCTAATCCAAAAGCAAAAGATTTTATCGATGCTCCTAAAGATGATACTAAGGCAATGCCTAGCAATTTCTCAACAGCATATGGTCCTCGTATCAATAAGCAAATGCCGTATATCATTGAAGAATTAAAAAGAGATCCAGATTCTCGTCGGTGCGTTATTCATATTCTCAATGAAGATGATTTAAATATGCTTGGCACAGAGACCAAAGAAGAGTATCCATGTACTGATTCTATTACTTTCTTAATCAGAGATAACAAGCTGAATATGTATACTCATATGAGAAGTAATAATATGGTGTTAACTTTGGTATATGATGTATTCAATTTTACCATGTTGCATGAATGGTTATTTAATACACTTAAGAATTCTGGTGATTTTTCGGGATTAGCACTTGGTACTTACTATCAGAACATCGTATCGGCCCATTACTTTGATCGTGAACAAACACTAGTCGATCAAATTTTAGATTGTAAAGAAGTTCATATGTCACAAAAGAAAAAGTAATATCAAAGGGAGCTTAGTTAAGTTCCCTTATTCATATAATAAAAATAAAAATAAATGACGATAGTAGAAATATTAAAAACTATAGCTAGAGATATATCTAGCATTTATCAAGTCAATGCAGAAGAATTATTAGCATTATACGATAGTGTTAAACTCCAAGCAGAACAACTCCAACTGAGAAGCTCTAGGCCATATAAACAAATTGAAAAAAATTGTTGGGATGGCGTAATATCAGAAACCGGTTTAGTTACAGCATTAAAAACTGTTACTGGTAATTTATCAGCAACAAGAAATCCAAGGCGTCATAATCCAAAAGATGTATTGTCATATGGGTATGATATTGATGCAACATTCGAAAATTTAATAGCCCAACATGCTATAGAACAAACTGATGATTATAGATTAGAAGTTAAAAAAGTAGATTTTGATGGCGATATCCCAGTGTTCTATTTCAATTATAATCCAGAAAATAAAAATGGATTAGATTTGACTACATTCATTAATAAAGGACACTTACTTGCTGATTTTCTTGTTCTTGTTGGAATTAGAGAAAATACAGAAATATGTGGATTCGATGTCAAACCAAAGTATATAATCCGTTCTGATATGTTTATTCAAGCTTATAAAAAATGTGAAGATGGCGAATCCTATTTGACCCATAAAATAGATCTAAATAAAATGATTGAACAAGGCCATGCTATCAAAATACAATAAGGGTTAAATTATGAAAGTTTTATGGTGTCCAATATTCTCAATGCGGTCATATGATACCGGAACGTATTCTATTCTAAAGGATGGAAACTTCCAATTGACTATGGCTCGTATCATAGCATCTGATTTTGATGAACTCATAGTCACTCTCCCGTTGCGTTGTGAAGATTATCAACAGTTCATTAATCAAAACTGGAGTTGGATTAAAGAAAAAAATATCCGATTCAGATTTCTTAAGTATGGTGAGAATGCAGTTGAAACTCGTAAGAATTTCTGGAATGATAATCAAGACTATTTTTACAGTGAACTATTCAGAGAATTTGATTTATTAATCACAGACATTACTGGATATGACTTATACAGATTCGGTGTTCCATATATCAATAACTTTAATATCACTAAACTTCCAGAATTGAATAGGCCTTATATAGATCAGTTTTTTGATCTAGATATTAAGTCAATGGAATTAGCATTATTTACTACTGTGATTAATCCAAGACAGCGAGATTATGTACTTGAAGTGGCGCCACATCTAAAAGATAAAGTTTATGCGTATTATAAAGTGGCTCATAATAAATTGATGCCGGATTTTTATGATGAGATTATTAATAAAGTATACAACGAATTAGATTTTTTTAGAAGCGAGGCATTGTATCAATCAACTGAGATTTTTTGGCCATTTAGAATTTCGGATGCGGCTTATAAATTCCAGGAAGCAATGGATGTATTAGTTAAAAATAATTTGCATACAAAATACAAAGTCACTATTACAGATCCAAATGATTCATTTACGGGTGAGATGGCCAAGAAATATCCGTTTGTGAATAAGGTTAAATTAAATAAACAAGAATATTATAGAAAATTAAATGAACATCCTATCGTAATTATGTTGGATGACATAGATACGGTTCTTCATCCTGGTACTATCGAATTTTTTCATTATTTTTGTCAAGTTATTACTTTCAAAAGTAATTTGCTTCCATCTCGATTTATGATTGAATCAATGGAGGATATCCCGCAAATGTTGGAAGAAGTGGTATATAATCCTTATCCAGGAGGCAAGCATTATTGCCATTACTTTGTCTACTATGGTGATGAAGTTAGCAAACACTACAATAAAAATAATATAAATGCGCACAAAATTCTTAATCTTTGATGGTGTGGATTCAGTAGGTAAATCCACGTTTATCGATAAAGTCAAACAAACGTTTCATCCCGGTCAAGAAGTAGTTGAACTTAATTTTCCTAAAATTCTTCCGATCAGTGGCAATCTACTTAGAATCAATGATGAAAAATCATTTGAGCTATTATTTGCCGCATTTGATTACTTGGATCAAAGTAAAACTTATATCCTAGACCGATTCATTACATCTAATCTGGTCTATGATCGGGTTCTTCGTGGTGAGACAACTGGGATCTCAACCCATTACTGGAATGAATTTAAATCCAGGTTTAATGTCAAGCAAGTTTTATTCACTAGGCCAGAAATCAATCATGATTTTGTTGATGACAAAATCAGTATGCCTAAAGACACATTCAACGCCTGCATCCGCGAGTACTACCAGTATGGAGAAAACCATATGTTAGTGATCCAGAATGCCGCTGGTGTGATCTCTGGGGTTGATGAGGCCATTTATAAGCAGGTCATGGATGAGGTTATCTACTTCATTCAAACCGGACGTGATTTACTTTCAGATGAAATGATCTCAAGTGGAACATAATTTCAAAAAAATAATTATAGCAGGATCAAGAACTTTCTGTTCTGAAGGGCATTATAAAATGCTTCAAGAACAAATGGATAACTTGATCCTGACTTTCGGGCTGCCAGATGAAATCATCTCCGGTGGAGCTAGAGGTGCAGACAGCCTAGGAGAACGATATGCCAAAGAGAATAGTATTGCTATTAAGAGATTTATTCCTGATTGGGATACCTATGGCAAAAGTGCAGGGTTCTTAAGAAATCAAGAAATGGGAAACTATGGTGATATCCTAGTAGTGTTTTGGGATAGTCAAAGCCGTGGTACAAGACATATGATTGAATATGCTGGCAAGAAAGGGTTAGATATAGTTATGACTACTTTCAGTCCAGGAATAACTCTTTAATAACAATTAAGTCACATAATAACCTCTATAATAACAATTACAAAAGAGGAAGATAGATGGAGCTTGAAATTTTCAGTTATCTGAATAATTTTTCACTCCACACAATATTATCAGATCCCGATTTAGTAGACATAGATAAAAAGAAAACTGAAAGGATCGCGATTAAAGATTTTGAATGGCCAGAAATTCATACAGTAATTACTAGTGGATATATTCATGAGCCTGCCCGGTTTGGGTTTGACGGGAGAGACGAGGTCAGGGACAAATATTGTGAAGTAAAAAGTTCATCAAAGATAATCAATAAAGAATTAATACATAAAGTTTGTACAGGTCAAATAATTAAAAAAAATGAGCTCATTGATAATCCAATCGATGGACGAGGAATTTTTAGTTTATTTACATATAAAGCATACCAACGGTATCTTGATGTTGAAGTCAAAATGCTGATCAGTGCTTATATCAATGGGGTATTAATGTTTATCATTGAATTTCCATTTGATCACCCGACATTTAAAAATCATATTAAAAGGATGCTAGAGAATAGTTTTCCTAATGGAGATTTACCAGGCAGAAGTAAAACTATAGGGTTTGCCTTCAATCAATACAAAGATTGCAAAGAAGCTAAACTTGTATATATTACACCTGAAGCCAATCACAGAATATTAAAATGTGCCTCCACCAAAAATTTTTATTTGTATCTTATGCAATTAAAACAAAAAAAATATCTTTAATAAAATAATTATCTTTAATAATTACAAAGATTACAAATAGAATTGGTATGGTGATACTACTTTGTATACCTGATTGTAAAAATAGTTCAAATAAAGTGTCGTTAAAAAGACACTTTATTTTTAAAGAAATAAAATACCGTTTAAAAACAATAGCTTATGGGATAACGTTAATCTTATCCGCAATAAAATTTTTACAACTTGTTTTGTAGAATTGGTATAATCAATTTCAATGAGTGGGAAATGACTATGCTTTGGCAGAGGATGACTACTTATAGGAGTGTAATGTACCCGACAGTTAGATAACAGTTAGTGAACTTAACTGTAAAAATAATAGCCGGTTTCTTAAACCATTTGGCAGCTGGAGTACACATGTTTTCTTTTAGTCCGGGGTTAGGAATTGCTGTAGGTGCATATGGTTTGATCGTAATGCGTTGGACCTACGTAATTAACAAATTTCATAATGATGTTTTGGCAGATGATACATCATATCAGTTTAAAGAACATCCTGTTTTCAAAGGTATCCTTTTAGGAAGGGCTATTTTGCTTGGTACAATTGCCCCTTTCATAGCATTTTTCCAACCAAGTCTCCTAAATCAATTTTTTGACGGGATCAAACTTCCGTGGAAGAAAGCTGATTTGTGTTAAGCCGGAAACATACCAAATAATCTGTTCATGTGTGATCAGAAGTAGTGTATAATATGTCCTGATAGTTTAACTGCTATCAGGACATACCAAATAATAAAAATAATGTAGTATAAGGTATGACAAAAACTAACAAACGATTCTTTCGTTTGGCTAGTGTCGCTTCAAAAACATCAACATATCCAAGAACACATATAGGTGCTACAATAGTCATTGGGCGCCAACTCGTTTCTACTGGTGTCAATCGATGGCGGACACACACCAAACAAAAACGGTACTCAAAATACCGATATATAAACATTAGAGATGTAGAAACGGATGCAGGTCGGACACACGCAGAAATGGATGCTATCATTAAAGCTGGTAGAACCGACCTTACCGGCAGTTCTATCTATGTGTATAGAGAAGATTTGACCGGAGCCATAGCTGATTCAAAACCTTGTGGGGCATGTATGAGAGCTATAAAAGACCGAGGTATCAAACATATCTATTATACTTCAAGAGATGGATATAATCATTTGGAACTAATATGAGCATTTATGAACTATACATGATTGGTTATATAGGATTTATGATTGGCATACTAGTAACCACGAGTGTAGTTGCTTTAGTATTAGTTATATTTTAAGAATTATTATGTCAACTAAAAAAACAGTTGAAATAGAAGAAATAAAACAAAAAGAGTATAAATTAAAAAAATACGTTGAGTATGCAAATTACATCAATAAAAATGAATTTGATAGCAATAAATTAAAAGACGCAATCAAAGATCTTATCAAAAGCAACCATAATAATATAGTAGATATCTATAAATTTTATAAGAAGATACCAAAATTTTCTGTTTATATTAAATCTTTACAGCTTGGTAAAACTGAAGAAGAAAAATTATACAATCATGTATTTGAAACTACTCCATCAAATTTTATATGCTGTCAATGTGTTAAGAGAACAAGAAAATTTAAAAACATAAAAATAGGATATTCTGATTTTTGTTCTAAAACATGTTATGATACGTATCAAATTATAAAATGCAATAAAATAGAAGCTCATAATCTTAAGGATTTTAAAAAATATTGTGAAATAGTTTGGTCCATTACAGATGTCCAAAAATTAAACAATATAGAATTAAGAGGGAATGATTGGGATGCTTTTCATCTAGATCATAGATTTTCAATTTATGAGGGATTTAAAAATAAGATTCCAGCCTATATTATAGGTAATATATGTAATTTAGAAATGATTCCAAAATATGAAAATCTAAAGAAGAGTACAAAATGCTCAATTTCAAAAGAAGAACTTTTTAAATCTTTTTTCAATTAAAAAATACATGCCTATATGCATATCCATATAGGCGCCCGAGGTCTGCGAAGTCATTAGCAAAGACACTCTAAAAAGATCAGCATTGGGTAATACCGATGTACTTTTTTAAACAACAAGTACGTGATAGGCATAGATAGTCATCGTCGTGAAGAATTAGTAAAATGTCCGTATACTAATCGCTTGGTTTATATTAAATTATAAATTTTTCCAGAACAATTAAAAATTGTGCGCATTTGTGAATTGTAAGTAATAACAAATGCGGGTAAGCGTCGCTGAATGCAGACCACATAAATCTCGGTAAAGCAGTACCTGGACGAGTTGAGCAAAACATCGCTCTGAAATGTGAACTTACTGTAGCTTTACATCAAAGTTATAGTTGTTGCGCCGAAAGGCGCCAGGGCATCCAGAGAATCGAAAAAGAGGATCCATAATTAATACTATATGTCTCTTAATTAAATAAAAAAGAAAAAGAGATCGAAAAATATTAATTTAGGAGAAGCAACTCGTTTGCTTACCGCCTAAATTAATATTTTTAAGCACGAAGCAACGCGTAGTGATTAAAATTGGTAGTAAATAAAAAGACAAATCCCATAGAAGAATTATCACTCAATATTGTATGGTTGACACCATACAAGGAATTTGTAATCGCTAAAAGCGCGGCGATTACGAATTCAGGAAAATCTTTTGTTGTTTTATTTCCAGGTCAACACCTAAATATTCATTGTACAATATCTCCATAAATAGAAATTCATATCCGTTTTTGGATATGTCATAACAGTAATTCGAAATCAAATGACAACAAAACAAATATTCAAGCACAAAAAGCTTGACGAGATCTCCCATGTCCTTCTCAGACCAGGCAGATACCTAGGAAGCATTACGGCTCACACAGCGGCCACCTATTACGTAGATGAAGTAGAACAACGTATGGCCGAAAAGGAATTGACCTGGTGTCCCGGATTTATTAAAATGTTTGACGAAGTTATTTCTAATTCAGTAGACTTCTCAAAAACAAAAGAAGGTCAACACCTCTCTACTATTAAAGTTGATATCAATCAAGTAACAGGAGAGATATCGGTTCTTGATGATGGTGGTATTGCAGTTATCAAGAACCCAGAATATGACCAATACATCCCTGAATACATTTTTGAATTGCGAGCAGGAAGTAATTTTGATGATGATGATGACTCAACATTGACAGGTCAAAACGGCGAAGGTGCGGCATTGACAAATATTTTCAGTCAATATTTCATTGTTAAAACAGGCGATGGCAAAAAGGAATTTGAACAAAAACACACAGAAAATTCCCGGGTTAGATCAGAACCAAAGATTAAAACAAGCACAGAAAAATACACAAAAATTACATATCTTCCTGATTACCAAAAACTTGGTATGACTTCATTAGATCAAGGAAATTATGAAAAGCTGATTAAACGGGTTTATGATATTGCTGGTTGCAATCCAACTCTAAAGATTTACCTAAATAAAAAGCAAATCAAAATCAAGTCATTTAAAGATTACATTGAGTTCTACACACAGGATTATGTCTTTGAAGAAAATGATCATTGGCGTATTGGTATTGCTAAGTCAGATGGATTCAAACATGTCTCGTTCGTAAATACAACTGAAACAACTCTTGGCGGTGTTCATATCAAATACCTCCAAGAACAGATCACAACAAAACTTCGAGCTTACTTCAATAAGAAACATAAAATTGATGTCAAGCCATCAGAAATTTTAAATCATCTTCAACTATTTGTTGATGCAACAATTATCAAACCCAGATATTCGTCCCAAACAAAAGAAGAACTGATTACAGAAATTAGAAATTTTGGGACCTCATTTGAAGTCACCGATAAAATGGTTCTCAAATTAACAAAATCTGATATCATTCAATCGGTGTTAGATTGGGTTGAAATGAAAGTTGAAGCGGCTGAACGAGCTAAAGAACGAGAACTAAATAAAGAAACAGATAAGATGAATCCAAATCGGATTCCAAAGTTCTGCGATGCAACAGAAAAAAAAGACCGTAGTAAATGTTTGCTGTTTATTACAGAAGGTGACACAATTCACGAAGATGAACAAATCATAGTTTATGAAAATGAGCAATTCTTCGATGTAAAAATTAAAGACGTAAATGTTGGAGATTTAATTCTTACGCATAATAACCGCCTCAGGAAGATTCTCGGCATTAGTAAAAAAGTGATCGAAGGAGTGAAGATCAAGTGTGGTGATATCGAACATATTGTATCCCCAGAACACCGTTTGATTGCTTACGATAAGACGACTAAAACGTTCCTAGAAGTGCGTGCTAAGGACTTGGATAGTTCTGTACATGCGCTTGTGAAAAATCGTCTGGCAGACACTATTGCTCTTGGTGCTATCAAATCAGTAACTCGGATTGAAGATGAAAAATATGATCTTCACTTGGATATAGAATATATCGGTCTTATCAACAGTACGATGGACCATAAGTTCTATGTCTGGGATCGCTCTACCGGATCCTTTTGTTTGGTATCGTGCGAGAACTTGAATACTGATAAACATTCATTGGTGCTTTTCTAAGTCGTTTGATCCTTCAGTGATAAATAGATGTTTATCACTGAAGGATCTCTGATGGCTACACGTATAATTAAAAAAGATTCTGTTGCTTTTTTCAATAACAAAAAATTATTTTTTCTGACTAATACAAATAAAGTAATTAAGGTTTCACACCACACCAAGAAAGGCTTTGAACAGGCATTAAAGCTTCATATTACAAAGTCTCGGTTTGATATCTTTAGTAATACTGGATCAGATAAAGTCGATTGCTGTTTTTGTGGAAACCATAACTCAACATGGTTTCCACTCTACGAGTTAAAAGGAAAAGAAATAACAGTTACCAGCGTTGGATATAGGAAACCTATTTTCTTTTGTTACTCAAATCACATGAATAAATGTGATGGGAAGCAGTTGAATCCAAATTCTGTTGCCTTCGTAAGTAGGACGAGAGCAATCGAGTCAGAAGAAGAAACACTTAAAATTATACGAGAACGAAACGCAAGCCCATTTTATGCCGAGAACCATGATTCTTATGAAGACTATACAAAGTACCAAGCAAATTTATTCTATGGACGATGCTTAGATAAAGTGCAAGCTGGTTTGTTACGAGCTGCACAGACGAAACTCAAAAATTGCACAACAGCAAACGGAAAGAAAACCGCATACTCATACATTACTGAAACAAGTACCGGAATGCTATTGAATTCTAATGGCGAACGATATTTCTATTCGTTGCTGGAAAAGTATGGCATTTCTTCGGAAGTAAAGTCCAACGGGTTCTATGAAGGTAGTATATTGATGTATGATTTCTACTTTCCAAAAATTAATCAATATGTAGAAATCGCTGGCATGAACTATGAAAAGTACAATGTTAGAATCGAAGAGAAAAAATCAAAATTTGGAAGCTTGGTTTTGCACGGTCGTAAAGATTATAAAAAATTTGAGCAAACAGTACTAACAATCAAAGAAAAACTTTTAAATGCAAACACAACAATATAATTTCGATCCGCGCCTTATTGAGCTCGTTGATATTGTCTCAATCGAACATATCGAACATACAAACGGCGTTGACATTGAAGTAGATGAAGATTTCACATTTACTCTTTCATCGGGTGTGATCTCCCATAATTCTGCTGCTAAAGCTATTATTTCTGCTAAGACCGAAAAGAATGCTAAGTATATCGGATCATTCCCACTCAAAGGTAAACCATTAAACGTTAATGATGTTCCAGTCAAACGTCTCCTCGAAAATGATGAGTTTAAAAATTTCATGGGAGCAATGGGACTCCGATTAGGTGTTGAAGTCAAATCAGTCTCAGATCTTAGATTTGGAAAGTTAATTATCATGTCAGACCAAGACTTAGATGGATTCCATATTCGCGGTCTTGAATTTAATATGATCAACAAATTCTGGCCAGAACTATTTAAACTTGGGATGGTGTATATGTTTCGAACACCATTGGTTCGTGTATTCATTGACAAACCAAAAAAAATTATTAATTTCTATTCGGAAAATGAATTCGATGAATGGGAAGTAAAGAATAAAGAAGTAAAATACAGAAAGAAATGGTATAAAGGCTTGGCTACTTCAGATGCAAAAGACTTTAAATCATATCTAGAAGATATGGATACCCATTTGATTCCAATTACAATTGAATCAAATGAGGATTCAGATAGTATAGATTTAGCTTTTTCTAAAGGTGCTGGATCAGCAGATAAAAGAAAAGTTTGGTTAAATTTAGAATGATCCTAGGCTGAATACTTTACAAATCTCAAATAAAAGAATAGAAATTAGGAATACGTAAAGGGCTGTCTCACTTTAGACCTGATACATGAGAATTACAAGAATTGAATAATATAAAACTATATGAAAATTAAAACATTTATGGATGACCAATTTAGGTTATTCAGTGTATATGACAACCATCGATCTATTGCTGATGCGATCGACGGTTTTAAACCGGGCCAACGTAAAGTTATGTTTGGTATGCTTAAGCGCGGCGAACATGCCGATGAAGCTCGAGTTGAAACATTAGCAAATTATATTGCTGGTGTTTCGGATTATCATCATGGTGCAACTTCTTTAGTTGGAACTATTGCTAAGATGGCCCAAACATTTGCTGGATCAAACAATCTGAATTTGCTAATGCCTAATGGCCAATTCGGATCTCGTTTAGATCCGGCACCCGGTGCCGGACGTTACATCATGACTGAACTCTCTAAGAATTTTAGAATGATTTTTAAAAAAGATGATGACGCAATTCTCGATACTCGGCTTAGTGATGGTTTGCAGATTGAGCCAGTTCGATATTTGCCTACACTTCCAATGATCTTGGTAAATGGTGTCTCTGGAACTGGGACGGGATATGCGACACAAATTCTTTCTTACAACCCAGAAGATATCAAGAACAATATTTTGGCGATTCTTCAAAAGAAGAAGCCAAAAGAAGTATTACCTTGGTTCAAAGGATTCAAAGGCAAAGTATATAGGAATGATAAACAGACCGTCATAGAAGGCGCCTATGAGATTGTTAATAGTACAACCATACGAATCACTGAACTCCCAATTGGAGTCTACCAGGATGATTATAAGGAACATCTGAATAAACTAGAAGATGAAGGCATCATCAAAGAATATATAGATAGTTCTACTGAAGATGGTTTTGATTTTGAAATTAAAGTTCCACGAGTAACAAGCGGAACACCGATTTTTGAGATGGGTCGTGATGAGTTGATGAAGACATTCAAACTTGTTGCTCGTGACACTGAGAATTTTACATGTTGGGGTCACGATGGAAAGATGAAAGTTTTTAATAGCGCTCAAGAGATCATTAACTATTTCGTTGAATATCGATTGGATAAATACGAAGCACGCCGAATCAAGCTAATTGAAAATCTTAAGAATGATTTATCCTGGGCAAATGAAAAACTTCGGTTCATTAAATTCTATTTAAAGAGCCCTAACGATTTTGCTAAGAAAGGTAAAGCTGATCTCTATGCATTACTAGAGAAAAATAAATTCGTAGAGATCGAAAAACTTCTCCAAATCAGAATCTATAGCCTCACCAGAGACGAAATAGAAAAACTCGAAACTGATATCATTGCTATCGAAACAGATATTAATAGTCTTGAACATACTACAGATTGGGATATGTATGTCAAAGAACTTAACGAACTTAAATTTAAATAACATTATAAAAATGAAAAGTTTATCCTATACCGAAGAAGGCCGAGTTATTACTGCCATTGAAGCACGAGAACTTGGTGTTCAACTCGATAGTATTGAAGATTGTACTGGAGTTAAATCTAAATTATATTCTTCAAAAATTCTAGTTAGGCCTTCAAGTTTTGTAATTTCTAATGATGATTTTATAGAACTTGATTATGATACCATGTATTTTAAAAGGCACTAAATGAAGTTAATTAAAAAAATTAAGAAAGGAACAGTTAGTACAAAACAAATCAATCCACATTGGTTAACTATCTTAGGTGTTGTTTTATTCGCTCTTAAGGTTTCTGGTATTAGTATTGTTTCTAGTTGGTCATGGTGGATTGTGTTGCTTCCGTTCTATATAGGATGGTGCATTATCTTAGGAATTATATCTATTCTCGCTATTGGCTGGCTGATGGCAGTAATCATCTTGATTACTGTAAAACTCTGTGAATAAACTGTCTACTGTATTTTAAAAGAGGTTCATAAAAATGTTTCCAACCATTCATCATCTTGATGACTTACTTCCGCATATTCAACATAAACCGGAAATTACTGTTAAACTGCATCCAAATGGATGTACTGTTGTGTGTTATTCGATTGGGGGCAAAAACACCTTTGATGATGAATGGGCTCGGGAATGTCGAGGGATTGCATTTGATCCATCGGGATTTATTTTGGTTAGGCCGATGCATAAATTTTTTAATATAGGCGAATTAGAAGAAACCCAAGTTCATAACATTGCTCACCATAAGGTGGTTCGGGTTATGGACAAGCGTGATGGGTCTATGATTACACCAACTATCTTAGATGGTAAGATCATTTGCAAAACAAAGAAAAGCTTTGACACTGATCAAGCAGCTAGAGCAAATGCTTATATTGCCGAACGCAGCAACTATCAAAAGTTTGTTGAGATGTGTGATGATAATAATTTTACTCCTACATTTGAATGGACCTCACCTGGCGATCGTATTGTGTTAAAATACGATTATGATGAATTGGTACTAACTCACATCCGTGAGAAATTCATCGGAACATATCTATTTGATATTTCTGATATTGCAAAAAACTATAATATTCCTGTAGTTGATGAACAGCGAATTGTTAACTCTAGTGAATTTAATGTTCATGATTTAGTAAATGCTTGTCAGGAGGAAACTAATAAAGAAGGATATGTTGTTCAATTTGATACCGGCGATATGGTCAAATTGAAAACTCCTTGGTACATCAACCTTCATCATTCAGTGACGTTCACTCGTGAACGAGATATTGCTCGTATGGTGATCGAAGAATCAATTGATGACTTCAAATCATATTTGACTGCTATTGGTGAAAGTCATTTAAAGGTCGAAACTATTGAAGCTAAAGTTGTTAACACATTGAATCATCTTCGAACTACTGTTGATAATCTGTATTCAGTAAATATTGCTGATCCATTTTTGATTGGTGAAGGTAATGATAGGACTCGTGAATTTGTTATCCGAATTAAAGATAATCCTTATTTTAGTTTGGTTATGGCAAAATATAATGATAAAGAGCCGCGTTATAAAGAATTTTTTATTAAACATTTTTTACCTGAGTATTCTCTGGAGGTAGTATGAAAGAAAAAATTAAAGGTATAATCCACTATAGCTTTTGTGGTGTTCTCCTTGCAATTGGATTAGGAATTGGCAGCATTAGTGCATGTAGTAATGATGATGGTCCTACATCTATCACTCCAACTAGTTCAGCGATTGCACCAGTTGCTACAAGCGATGCCGACGTATCAACCGATAGTTCTTCTACTTCAGGTAATGAAAAGTGGATTGTAGAGAAAATGAGTCCTGATGGTTTATACACCAGAACTTATATTTCGGATGGGCCAGTGACTCATGATTCGGATATGAATTCTTGGCATTTTATTGATTCAACAACAGAAAAAACTGTCTATCTCGATGATAGATGGCTCCTTACTATTGTTGAAGAATGAACCTGTGTCACCAATGTGAACACAGGAAGTGGGAGGATGGCGACAGGGACTATTCTCCACCTGGGTATGGTACCTATTACTGTGAGCTCACTGATGCCACCTTGAGCCGTTCTATAGCACTAGACGGATGTCATTATGATTGTCCTCTCCCTGAACAACTCGAACTATTTAAATAATATGATTCCTACACGTATGTTAGCCGGATCTGATGATCTAACTCTTAATGAGTGGGTCATTATCGAAGTCCAGCGCCCAGTTGAATTTGCTGATGAAGAACAAAATATCACAGACCTACACATCTTTGGTTGGTGTCCGGATACCGGTGTTTACCAATTGTCTTCAAAAATTCTTGAAGAGACTGATAACTATATCAGAACTCGTTCACGAAAGTATTTTAAAGAAGGCCCTTCTAATTCAGATAAGCAAGGGCTTCAAGCTATTACTCAGCTTGTCCGGTTTTTACATTCCGGATGGGGTACTGATTTATCAATTGTTAAATCAATTGTCGAAAAACACTCTATCTATGATTTGTCTGATGAAGGAATTGTTAGATTAAATTGGCACGATTGAAATGAAACACCACGCTATAGTAACTCCGGATATTCATAAAGAATCTCTTCCTCTTCATGGTTCTCACAAAATCGTTTCAGTGACTATTAGTGATGATAAACAAAGTGTTATCATCGTTAGACAATATCCAAGTAAAGCAAATCAAGCTTCTGGAAAACCATTTCCAGATTATGTGTATAAAGAAATTTATACTATAGAAAATGGTAAACTGATTCATAAAGAAACTATTGAAGGGACTCATACTCCTGCTCATTATGTACAAGAGACTATATGTTTTTCAAAATAAAGAAACCTGAAGTTCAACGGCATTCTGTTACATTCATTTGGCCTGAAGGAATGACATATGTCTCACACCAACTTACTATACCAGCAATAGGTGATACCGTTCACTTTACACAACTTGGTAACCCAGCCACGCCAAATAATCCACGACATAAAATGGCTGGTTATAATCGTCCTCTGGTTGTTGTAGATATTATCCATGACTATTATGTTTCTGTTGATCATAATGCTGGCGGAGTTAAAGTAGATACCCATTCAATAGCTATCAAGTTGGATGATCCATCAGTAGTACAAAATAACCATAACCATAACACTAAAAAATTAACATGTCAAAAACTATTACAACAACCACTGTAACAACCACTGTTGTCGAAACACAAGTTGCACCAACTAAAGCTCGTTTGGTCTTTGTTTTGGATCGATCTGGGTCTATGAACAATATTAAAAACGAAGCTATTGGTGGATTCAACGCTTTTGTTGATGGCCAAAAGAAGGTTCCTGGTGAAGCAGATATCACATTGGTGATCTTTGATAATATCATTGAAACCATTCATTCTCGGGTCGGTCTAAATCATGTTCCTGTTCTAACTGAAGAAGTGTATACACCGCGTGGAATGACTGCACTTTATGATGCAATTGGTGTTACAATTACCAAATGCTTAGAAGAGAAGGTCTCAGATGACACAAAGACTATTCTAGCTATTCTCACGGACGGTGAAGAAAACTCAAGTAAAGAATTTTCTGGTTCCACTGTCGCCTCATTGATATCCAAAGTTGAAAAAGAACATAACTGGGAAGTTCTATTTCTTGGTGCAAATATCGATGTACAAAAAATGGCAACTACTCTTAATATCCAAGGCGGAAAATTTGCATCCTTTACTGCATCAGCAAAAGGAATGGCGGACACTTACAGTGCATTAAATTCGGCAGCGACTACATATCGTAGCATGGGTGCAGCGGCTTGTGCTGCTGTTGATATGCAAGATTTGTATGATACTGAAGCAGCAAAGCAATAATCTCAATAAAAGTATAAGGCACTATCAATGATTCAGCAATCCGGTTACCAAGATGTTAACGATTTCCATTCCAAGTTCCAAGTTCCTTTAGCTGATACACCTAAGCTATTGGATGACGATACGTATAATTTTCGTCTTGGTTTCATGCAAGAAGAACTTCGAGAATATGTAGATTCGCATTATAACAATGACCTAGCCACAGCCTTAGATTCACTTATTGATCTTGTTTATGTGGCCTATGGAACTGCTCAGATGATGGGCGTTTCTCCAGCTATGTGGCAAGAAATGTGGGATGCAGTTCAACAAGCAAACATGTCTAAAGTTAGAGCAACATCAGCAGACCAATCAAAACGAGGCACATCATTAGATGTCATCAAGCCATTTGGCTGGAAATCGCCAGATCAGGCTCACGCCGAAATTATCGCACGATACACTCGCTAATTAACTAAGTGGATATCTCCAATAAAGACATCCACTTACCAAAACTATGCCATCAATCGCCCATTTCTATTTTATCCCAGATAAACAAACAACCAATGAAGATGTCAATAAAATTTTCATTCAAGAATTTATGCATGTCCATTTTGATATTGGAACAATGCTGATTCGTAAAATGAAATATGAAGGTGAAAAGCTCGATCTAGATGGCGATATCATGTGTGGATTTCTTCATGATGTAGATCAACAACCCGAACTTAAACAAGCAATTGCAGATTTTCTTAACGACGTATGACAAAACGAGATTACTATGAAGTCCTTGGTGTAGCTAAAACTGCTACAGAAGATGACATCAAAAAAGCTTATCGTAAACTAGCGATGAAATATCACCCAGATCGGAATACTGATTCTGGTGCTGAAGAGCAGTTCAAAGAAGTTAACGAGGCAAATGAAGTCCTAGGAAACCAAGAGAAGCGAAATCATTATGATCAATTCGGTCATGAACAGCCCGGCCAAAGAGCACCCCAAGATTTTGGCTTTGATTTTGCTGATATCTTTAAGCATGTTAATGCTCAACAAGCTATGCCTGGTAATTCTGATAAGCGATCAGAAATTGATATTACTTTAGAAGAAGCTAATTCTGGTGTCACTAAAAAAGTCAAATACAAACACGTTGTTGGGTGTAAAGCTTGTGATGGAACTGGATCGATTTCTAAAGTAAAAGTTAAATGTTCCACATGTAATGGGAAAGGTCAAATCTTAAGAGCGATCAATCCAAATTTTAAAATGGCGCAAACCTGTCCTACCTGTGCTGGGTCGGGGACTAAAGTTGAAGATCCATGTAAAGTTTGTTCTGGACGTTCTATTGTATTAGAAGAAACAGAAACCGATTTGAAGATTATGCCCGGCATTCCTGATGGAGCATTGTTTAAATTGTCCGGTCTTGGGAATAAAGAAAATTCTGAATTACCACCAGGTGATTTGATTGTTCGGATAATAATCCTTAATCATAAAAAGTTTCAGCGATCTGACGATGATCTGATTATGGAATTAGAAATACCAATTGCTACTTCTTTACTTGGTGGAAAAACCAGCGTTGAAAGTTTGAATGGCGATGTATTAGAACTTTCTATTCCTGAACGAACATCACATGGCAAAAAACTCAGGATGAAAGGCCAAGGAATGAAAAAGTTTAGTGGTGCCGTGGGTGATTTGTATATGATTATTAAAGTAGTATATCCAAAGAACTTAACATCAGAACAGAAAACATTACTTCAAAAATTTGACGAGCTTGAAAAAGCTAAGCTATAGGGACCCACCTGAAATCGGTATAAATATTTGAATAATAACAAAGAGTTATACCCATACATATGCTATACTATAAAATATTGGAATTAGATCCGGGTGCATCTACTGACGAGATTGTTCGTGCTTATAGAAAACTCGCTATGAAATGGCACCCGGATAGAAATAACAATAGCAAGTATGCAGAAGAGAAATTTAAAGAGATCAAACAAGCCTATGAAAAGCTTTCTGATCCATCGTATAAATATATTCCTCCTGTTGCAAAAGATTCAGTCCCACAAGCAGCAAAACATTATGCTAGAACGACAGTAGTTAATGTTGTTCCAGATGCAACAGTTTATCTATCATTAGATCAAGTTGAAACTGGAATCCTATCTAGAGCCAATAAGAAAACTATTTGTTCCACATGCAATGGATCTGGGGCTTTATATGGAGCTCATTCTAGAACAGTTGGGCAAGTCTTTGGTGGCGGTGGATATACTCCAAGACCATCTGAAGAAGATTCGAAATTAAATCGATGTCCAGCTTGTAAAGGTTCTGGAGAAATTATAGATTTTGATTGCTATTTTGATATACCTCCAGGAGTATGGGATAATGTCATATTGAAACTTCAATGCGTTGATCAAAATAGACGACCAACTGGCAACCGTAGATACAAAAATATAAGAATTAAAGTAGAAGATAGGGTAAATTTCCTACGTAAAGGAAATGATCTTTATACCAACTCTTCTATTGACAGAATAACTTCATTAGAAGGTGGTTCTATTAAAGTTATGGGATTGAATAATAAGGAATTGACTGTGACTGTTCCTCCATGCAGTCCAGAAGGAACAATCCTTAGATTAACCGGAGTAGGTTTACCAGATTTACAAACACGAGAGCACGGAAATATTTACATCACGTTAAAATCAAAACACTTTTAAGAGAACTATATCATGAGCCTATTGAATAAGAATCTCAAACTCGATCAGAATGTCCGAATTGAGTTTGACCCTAAAGTTGAAACAGGCTTAAATGAACACCTTAATGGTAAAACAGGAAGCGTAGTTGGATTTGAAGCCAAACCAGGTAGATTTGGCTTAACTCACTTTTATATTGTTCTTTTAGATAAACCATACATTGGTATGCAATGGAAAGCTATCACTCTTCAAGAATACCACCTCAAACCAATTTAATACATATGCAACAATATTTAGATTTAGTCCGTCATGTCTATACAAACGGAACAGATAAAACAGATCGAACTGGGACCGGAACTAGGAGTTTATTTGGTCAGCAGATCCGATTCGATCTCCAAGAAGAATTTCCGATTGTTCATGCCAAGTTCACCGCGTTCCGCCTTATTGCCGTAGAACTACTTTGGCTCCTATCAGGTAACACTAATATCAAATATCTCCATGATAACAACAATCATATTTGGGACGAGTGGGCAGATGAGTTCGGGGGCTTGGGACCAGTCTATGGTGCGCAATGGCGTAATTGGCAAAAATACACAATTGTGAACCCGGGCGATTATCCTATTGATCACTCGGATGGCCCAAAAACATTAATAAATGCGAAAGTTCGTGTTGAATCAATTGATCAGATTCGAGATTTGGTGAACAAGCTTAAGTCTAATCCTAATGATAGGCGCTTAATTGTCTCGGCCTGGAATGTTAGTGATATTCCAAACATGGCTCTACCACCATGTCATGCATTTTTTCAGTTTTATGTGGCAAATGGAAAGTTATCGTGTCATCTAACTCAACGATCCTGGGATTTATTTTTGGGGGCGCCTTACAACATAGCCTCATATGCTTTGTTAACTTATATGCTTGCACAAACTTGTGGTTTTGGCGTTGGTGAATTAATTGTTTCATCTGGGGATACACATATTTACCAAAATCACTTTACTCAAGTAGAAGAAATGTTATCTCGTGAATCGATTACTACTCAGGCAAAGCTATGGTTAAATCCAGAAATCAAAGATATAGATGATTTCAAACTAGATGATATTCGGCTAGATAATTATTATTATCACAACGCTATCAAAGCCCCAGTCGCTGTTTAAATTGATATTCGTCTGATGACTGCACAGATTCGGGCGTTCGATCAAGAATTAGTACTCAACGGTTGGAAGCCTGGTGAATACTCGGCTTGGCTTATTAACAAAATCTTTTCTTTCTCATGAATATACTTGTAACTGGAGCACTGGGTTTCATTGGTTATCATTTATGTGCTAAACTTTTAAGTTCTGGTCATACGGTATATGGTATTGATTTGCGATATTCTGTATTTACTGATCCAGATAAACATACAAAGTATTTAAATCTTGCTCGTAATCTAAATTTTAAATTGATTTATCATGATCTTTCTATAGGAAAAACACTAGCTGGAGGATGGGATCCCTTTGATATTGTGTATCACTTGGCGGCCTCAACTGGTGTTCAGGCTTCTAAAGATAGTCCAGAGATATATTTCAACAATAATGTTTTAGCTTTCCATAATGTGCTAATGGCATGTCATGACTACAAGATTCCAAAGCTTATCTATTCAAGCAGCTCGAGTGTTTATGGGGATCAATCATACGAGATGAGTGAAGGTAATTCGACAACGGACCAAGTTAGTTATTATGCCGGAACAAAACGTGCTGGCGAAGCTTTGGCTAAATCGATGTCCAATCATTTCTTAGAAACCGATATAGTATGTTGTCGGTTTTTTACTGTGTACGGCCCGTATGGCCGCAAAGATATGGCCCCATTTATCTTTGCTGAAAAGATTATGAATGGACAAGAAATTGAACTCCGTGACGGGCTTAATGGCGAAATAGAATTATCTAGAGATTTTACTTATATTGATGATATCGTTGAAGGGTTGATTGATGTAACTAGCATTTCTATGTATGGCGGCAATCATAGAATATTTAATATCGGGCATGGCTCACCTATTCTAGTTAGAGATTTTATTACGCTATTAGAACAAGAACTTGGTAAGAAAGCTATTATTAAGCATGTCGGATTACCAGAAAGTGATGTTAGACAAACATACGCGAGTATGGCTAAATATGAATTAGATATTAATTTTAATCGTCTTAAAACATCACCAGAAGAAGGTGTCAAGAAATTTATTGCTTGGTATAAAGAAACTTTAAAATAACAGTTTACTATTCAAGATTTCTGTGATAAAATAAAACCATGGAATGAACATGGAGTTTATCATGAAAGACAATGATTCTGGTAAAAATTCAACATTCACCAATTTTCTTATGGTTGGTGTTCTCCTGAGTATCATCTATAACTTTTACTGCATAATCAATTATTACTTTGGTATAACACCAAGCCATATTGTCAGTCTTGGTAAAGCTATATTCTGGGCATCGGTTCGGTGGATTATTGGGTTGTTGGTTTTATCTGTATTTTTTTGTATAGGTGGAATCCCTGGAATTGTGTTGTTTTTCGTTCTCGGGATCTCACTTTTATTGCGAATTAGATATAATAGACTCACACGCTCTAATGAGATTCAAAAGCAAGAGGAAGAACGAATTGTATCTCGTTCAAATGATGATGCACAAATTGCTCGCCTCGAACTTTGTATTACGAATCTTATGGATGAGTATGACTTGTATTTTAAAAGTTATGAATCACGTAAAGCTTTTTACGCTTGGTTTGGGATTGATGAAATTTCAGGTCCTTCACATAAGAGACTTAGGTTTCCGGAATCTTCTAAGTATGTAACATTTGTGGATGAGTATGACGATTATGATCGCCTTGCATGTCTTCAAAGTTATTCAACTAATCAAAAGATGTGTTGGATTGATGCATATTCGGATGAACGGAAGATCGAGATTATTGCTAAGAATCGCAGGATAGAAGCTTTACAAGTAGCACGTAACAAAAAGAATACAACTAAATAAACTAGACACGCGGAGATGATATGCAACTAGGTAGTATTGCTCAAGGCTTTATTCGTACATTCAGGTATTTCCGTGGCCACAGCGTGATCCAAAACAAACTTGGTATTCTCGTTAGTGAACCAAATCCCACTGGCGGAATTTCTTTCATGTTTGAAATTAATTATCCGGCAAATATACTTTCATTTGCCGCTGCGATTACCCGCGAAGATGATAATTTCAATTATGCCGCAGGTCGAGCAGAATGCATATATCATGCAGACCGATGCGCAAGTAGCGATGCTTTAGCTCGACTCGCTAATGATCCGAACTATCATCTTTCGGATGTACATGCATTTCAAATTAAACTTGATGCTGATGCACCATTGGTCGATCAAGTATTCAATGCACTTGAATGGGCCCATCAAGTTGGTGAACTCAAGAAAAATAAATTTCTTCAAACCTTATATAGTCGTATGAAGAAGTATGATAAACAAAACGGCATTGCTGAAGAATTTCTTCAAGAATTAGATAATTCCAGCGAAGATGATCCATGGCCAACCCGAGTAACAGAGCAAAATGCTGCTTGGCCTTTTCCGACAGGTTTGCCAGAAAAACTGGCTGCATAATCTTGTTTAAAGAGGACTTTATAAAGTCCTCTTATTAAAATAATAAGTTTGAATAAAGAAACATGATAACTAAAATTGTTGGGAATCTTCTGGATATTACATCTGGGGTTATTGTACATGGATGTAATGCGCATGGCGTTATGGGTAGTGGTTTTGCTAAACAGGTCAAAACACAATTTCCCAAAGCTTTTGCGGCATACCGACATGACTTTGAAAAGCCAATCGACGCAGGATGTGCAGATCGCCTAGGAACGTACACATGGGCTCAGGTCAGCCAAGACAAATACATCATCAATGCCATCACACAGCGTGACTATGGGCGCGATCCTAATGTCGTCTATGTTGATTATGATGCATTAGAACGAGCTTTCATTGGGTTGGCGACTGGGGTTCTAAAAGATAAAGTCAAACAGTTAGGAGTTCACTTTCCACTTATTGGTTGTGGATTAGCAAATGGGGATTGGTCTGTAGTGAGTCAAATTATTGATTATGCTCTTGGGCCAGATATTGAAAAAACCCTCTGGGTTCTAGAGTGATATTATTTCTTAGCAATAAATATGATTACACTTGCTGAGGAACACTCACCGTTCCATTATGAATAAAAAATACACATTCAGTGAATTTCCAGAATTCGAAACAAAACCAAAGATTGAGAAAGTCATTAAAGCTCCTCCAAAAATCAGTGAAGCTATTCAAGAGCAACGCCACGAAAAGATTAATTTTAAACAATACCTTCGAGAATTAAATCAAGACCAAGGTGTAGATGATGAGTTTGCTGATATTCTTGCCATGTCAACCAGCACAGTCCATAAAGAAGCTTTAACTGCTTCTATTGATTTTGGTGGTGAAGACGGAAAGTTTATTATCACTGAAGAAATTCTTGATGATATTAAACTCCTCGAAAAAGATCAAACTATTACTATCACCGATGAATTCAATGACTGTTGGTATATTTCCCGCTCATTAATCAATCAATTAGTTTTTGAAAGTCAAGAATATGCCCTTAGCGGCAAGTTTAATTTTGATGACTTTATTAAAAAATTAAAATAAAAATATCACCAATAGCATTACACATTTATTCTATTGGTGATATAATGCCTCTCTCCAAGATGCACATGCCCAAAATTATAATAAAAGGTAAACACTGAAATGAAACTTTCTCTACGTCAAGCTCGCCGGTTGGAACGCGAAATCGAAACCCAAGTCAGTATTGTTACTGGCAACCTTAATACACGAAATGTAGCAATTTCTATGTACGAAGGATTTGAACAGAGTGTTCATCTTCATCAACAAAAGATTTTGGATGCTGTTCTAGAGATTAAAAAGTTAAATAAAATTCGGTATGCGATTCGTTTAGCTATCCAAGGATTGCATCAAGAATCTGGGCTAAATCAATTAATGAATCGTGAAGTCCAAGTTCGTGCTGAGCTGACTATATTGGAAAATGCGATTGGGCCTGAATTTACTGACGCCGAATACGAAATTGCGCGAAAGAAACATGCATCAATTGTTACGTCAGATAAAACATCGACTGACGCATATGGTCGCCTTACTGATCAAGTTTCTGTTCATTTTATTCTGACAAAGAGATCTTTAGATCTCTTGAAAGGTGAACAAAAGCTTTTGAAGAAAGAACTTCTTCGTATTGCGGATGAATCATCAGTGATAAATTCAACTTCGGTTATTGAAGTTGCCGATGATGATCTTGTATACTTAGAAACATTGAATATAGTAGTATAAAGTTTATCGAGGAAGATAGTTGGATTTTTAGATAAGCACATTTAATTCGACTTCCTAAAAATAACTGGATGATTTTGTCAGAGCGCTTAACGAATCAGGCATTGTTTATGCTAGCCAAAGCATGTTGAACTGTCCCGCTCTTATATCATTTTGTTCAGATGTTTAGTTGTTTATGTGAACTTTCGTTTAAATGACTCTTCTTTAATGAAGATTATCCTCCTCACTAATTGTAAAGGCTCCTAAGAAAACTTAGGAGCCTTTTTTGTTTCTGCTATCCGATATAAATATCGTTAAATGATACCATAGGATACACAGAAACATGTTAGTTGTTCCGATTAAAGGTGACAAGATCACCACAACAGAAGGCCAAGAATTTACAGTTGATTCTTATACTAACTATAAAGTTGAACCTGCTGTTTATATCGACGTAGACCATGGACAAAATCCAATTGTCTATTTCCAAGATATTGAAGAAATCAATAGTGTTAAAGTTGAATACAATAAAACGTCAAAACTCTTTACAGCTCTAGGAATAATCAAACGAAAATATAATCTTCCTCAGCCTAAAGATACAATCACTATTGATAATCCGAGTGCTCCAGAAGATTCGCCAGATGAAACAGCTCAGGTCAAAAACCTAAAACTCCATAACAAAGCGATAGGGCTCTCTAAGGGTTTGGCTATTGTTGATACTAATGACAATACCTACACGCTCCCTGACGTCCAGGATATTGACAGAGATACTGGTAGTGAACACTTCGATAGGAGAAAATTCCTGAAATACTACAAAGATTATACTGGACATTCGGCATGACCCGAGAAGAATGTCTAGCAGTTTTTAAAAAATACGGATTTACCGAAGGCCAAATCATTAATATGATAGTCTCTATTCTCGGCGCTGAATCTGGTACTGAAATAGAAATAAAAGGTCAAGCAATGAAAGCATACCTTGATACTGGGCTTAATGTTGTTTATAAAGGTGGTAAACGATTTGCAAAACTAGAAGAAGCAATCAAGGCACTAGCGAATATGTAATATGCAATTATCAAAAGAATTTGGATTTTCTATTCCAAACATCACCATTACTAATGAACAACAAAAGCTGATTATTCAACATATGAAAGATCAGCTTAACACTGGCAAAATTAAACCTGTTGGATGGGGCTATAACGGTGAAGAGTTTGGGCATTTTTGGCTAACTAAACATCTCCGTGAAATAGTAGATAAAAAAACAAATCGAACATTCACTAAACGGATGGATCCAAATTTTAATTGGACATGGAAAGATGATCCGATAGTAGAAATCATCAAACCTATTGCTGAACCATTATTGAAAGTTTTTGATAAATTCACTAGGATGTTTATTTTACTCCAGATTCCTGGTACAACTCTTCCTTTACATGTCGATTATGGTGATGAGTTTCCAGAGATCCACAAACAGAATAAATATCTTGGTTTTAAGTTACCGCTAACCGAAATACCAGGAAATAATGGGTTGCCATTAATCCACCAAAATACACAAAATTATAAGTATGATGTTGGGAATTCTGCTTTCGCCTTAAATGAAATAGAAATACGCCATGGTGCAGCACCAGTCGATTTTTATAGAGGCGTACTATTCTTTGATGGGATAGTCAACCATGATAAAATAGCAGAACTAAAGATTGAACACATCGATCTAGAATTAATTGATGTAAAAATGCCTTTGTACGATAAATAAAGAAACATTATGAAAATTAAAGATTTGTTGCCTGAAACTAAGAAAGGCTCCAAATTCAAACTGGAATTTTTTGGAGATTAAGTATACATTTCCTCAGGGCTGTGTATAATTCATTTGTTGGCAGTGCGATTCACAAAGAGCTTAAATCGCGATATCTTTGTGAATCAAGACAGATACGCGATTAGAATCTGTCAACATTATTATTGTTGTATGAAGCTGATAGAAAGGTGCTCAAGACATGGGTTCGAGTCCCATCGAGTCCACCAGAAGAACCTAAGGTGAGTATTTCTAGAATATTCACTGGTGCAATAACGTAAGTCTTGCTAAGATGGATCGGGTATTGCAATAAACCAAGCTAACGACCGATATGAGTTTGGGTTCTTCTGATGGGCTCGCCAAGGTTTTGATTGGGTGATTAGTATTGATGCAGACAACACGTCAGGCGATCGACGTAAATGAAGCAAACAAAGCAAATGCAAATGATGCTTACTTTGGTGAGACTCGCCTAGCGGCATGATCCCCATGAGGCTGATCAGCCAAGAAACAGAATGATCACAAAACGGGGACTTGTTCCCCGTTTTGGCGTATGTACCATCCATCTTTGTCTTGACATTTCCAGGTCCATTCGGTCTCTGAAATATAATGTCTCTTTCTTCCGGTTACCAATTCGCGTTGTTTTTCTGCGCCTCTCCTTGCGTTTTCTGCTGCAGTTGGATTAGTCAAACCTTTATTCCAAGCTGCCCTACCCCACAAATGCGGAAGCTTAATTCCTTTTTTTGATGGGCCTCTATTAAATTCATTTCGGCATTTAGCATTGCAATAATAATGCTCCTTTGGCTTATGATGAATAAATTCTAATTTTGACAAAGGCGTAGCACATTGAGCACAATCATAATTTCTATATTCTTTTGGTTTTCTTTTTATTTCAGAATTTAATTTTCCAAGATCTGGCCTCTTAAATCCTAGCATAGAATATGTTTTAGTATCTTGCCAATGTTTGTTTAGGATTAATGGATTAGAAAAACACTCCTTGATAAGATTTTGTTCAAAAGTATATGCGGCATCTTTATCTTCAAATTCTCCTAAAACAAAACATTCAAAATTTTCAAATGTTTTCTTAACCAATTTTGAAGAAGTAAAATATTTAATTCCCAAATCCTCATTTGCTGGTACTTTGTTTGCACATCTAAAACCTATGTAGAATTCGCCTGTTTCTTTATGTACTAATTTGTAAACGTATGGAAGAGCTTTCATATGTAATCATGTTTTTCTTCTATTTATAAAAACATGAAAATATTTACAAAATAGCTGCTTAACCAACGCGCGGGTTTGTGGTTTGTGCGATAAATATAATAAAAATAGCACATGAATATGAAACCAACCTTTAAGTCTTATGTTTTAACGGAAGCAGCAAGAGCTAAGCATACTCTCCGTTTCTTTGATTACGAGCAAAATGAGCATGTTGACGTTGCAAAGAAAATTCGATCCGAGTTAGAAAAATCTTGGGTTAAGATAGTCAATACATTTTCTCCAGCAGATATTTCTGATTTTGATGATCTTTCTGATTCAAAATATTTTGATAACGTCGAATTTACTGATAAAGAAACGAATGTTGGAAGATTTGGGAATAAGAGTTCGGTGTATCCATCTATTAAGATTGGTGGTGCTTATTCAAAGAGCATTAAGAATGATTGCAAGAAGCAATTAATGGATGAGGCTCATAAGATTCTTAAGAAGCAAACCGATAGATTGAATGCTGATATGGCAGGCAATCCATTTTCATTATCTCAGGAAGATGGACCTCTAGGTGAAATAAGATTGAAATTTCAGACTGGCGAATATACAAAAACATTGTTCATGGTTGCGGTAGAACCCGGATACAGATTTGAAAGAGTATATCTTAAAGATTATTTAGAAAAATAATCTAGAGTTTGGAAATGCGGTTTGTTGTATAATGAGTCAACGGAAATATTTGTATCAAATTCTTTGAGTTTATTTTAAAATGTAAATACTAATAAGATATGCATTTGGTATGTATGTTTTATTTGGTAGTAAAGAATATAAAAATAATAATAAAGGAAGCATAGATGACTCAACCAAGTCCACAAGAACTTATTCTACTTGACAATGTATCACTGACTAACCTTGGTGCGTACATGCTCTTTGAAGAAATATGTGAAGAATCTGCATTACGGTGTTGTGATTATCTTTTAAAGGCTAATTTGATTTGTGACCCAGATGATACTCTAACCATGTTTATTAATTCTGGCGGTGGTTCAGTGACAGATGGATGGGCGATCATTGATGTTATGGAAGCAAGTCGAGTCAATATTTCGACTGTAGCTATGGGATGTATTGCTTCAATGGCAGTTTCTATTTTCGTGGCCGGGACAAAAGGCTTACGAATTATGACTCCTAGAACTGCTGTGATGACACATCAATTTTCATCAGTGTTAGCAGGAAAACATCATGAACTAATTGCGGCTCGTAAATTCCATGATACTTTGGAAAAGCAATTCATTCAGCATTTCTTGCGTCATACTAAGATGACTGAAAAACAGATTCGTACTATTTTACTTCGGCCCTCAGATACTTGGTTAACACCAGAAGATTGTTTGAAGTACGGTATTTGCGATGAGATTCGTGATCCGTGGGTCGATGAAGAAGACCTTGATGAGGATCTCGAAGATGCGGAAGTGGTAATTCCAGAATTACCAGAACCAAAGGTAAAACCAGTTACCAAAAAAAAGACCAAAGGTAAAGTTGTTACTTCCGAAGGAACTCCGGAAGATCAGCCTACGATTGTTGAAGCTACTAATTAAGTACCAAATAGGAGGGAGTCTAATTTAGTGATTCCCTCTATCAAAAATTTAGATTGTTGTTCATAGCCTCGCCGAATTAAAAATTCATATCTATCCAACATGATTGTTTTCTGGGCCATCAATTGATCAAATGACATATTTTCCCATTCAGTTGGCTTTATTTCTTTAACTTCTTCCATTTTAAATTTCCTTTTATAAGAACATCACATGGCTTTCGATTTATTTATTGGTGCTTTACTGGCACTGATTTTCATTAATGCTGGGCTCGTTTATGCGATTCTCACTGCAATCATTTTAGTATTACTGTGTTTTCCAATCATGATTCCTATTAGGGTTCCAGACCAACAAAAAATTCTCAATCAAATTGTTGCGCTAAAGATCGAAAGCAAGTCGGAACAATTACTAGGAGTGTTTGATGATAAACCTATTCATGCTTTTATCATGATTAAAAATCCAGCGGATGGTGTTAGCACTAAATATGTATATGATGGTATTATTCGATATAACCGGAGTGGACAAATCACTAGACCTCCAAAAGAAAATGAAGTGTACACTTCAACAAGCCTGATTTATAAAAAAGAAGTATCAGAATAATATTTCTAGTAATACCAATACAAAAAAGAAAATATGGATCATTCAATCATTCCAACACCATGGAAGAAGTTTCTGTCTGAATTGCAAACTTTATATCCATCTGCTATTATTGCTGGTGGTGCTCTCCGTGATATCATTTGTGATAACTTAGTTAAAGATATCGACATTTATATCCGTGATGATGAAGGTGCAGATATTAATAAGATTGCTGCGTTATATGGAGTTGAAGTTGTAGCAGGTGATAAACCTCCGGAGAATCGAGATTATATTATCCTCAAACAAGATTTCAAAGCTATTAAAGCTGGAGCTTCTGTAAAATATACTAAAGTTGATCCAACGTATATTCACCAAGAGCCTAATGGACAACATTCATTGCTCCAATCATTTATCACTTTGATTTATGATTTGAAATATAATGGTGAACTCTACAATCTGATGTTTATTGAAGCAAACCCGTCAGAATTTGTTGAGACGGATTTTGATTTTGGTATTTGTAAAGTTCATTTTGACGGCCATAGTTTAGTAGTGTCTGATGAATTTTGGTATGACTATGAAAACAAACAATTAACTATATCGGGAAAATTCTCCAATTCCCAGATGATTCATTCATTGACTAATCATCGACCGCGTCTAGTTAAAAAATTTCCAAAATGGAAAGTCGTAGTTGAAGATGTTTCACTACGAACACTTGAAGATATGCCAGCCTCATATAAAAGGCTAATGGATTCATATGCCAAAGAAGAAATTGCAATCGCGATTGATACTAGTCCACCGGCTATATTATTTGAACCAGAATTGCCAGAAAAGAAACCATTGACTGTACATCAAATTAAAAGTATCGGAAGCCCGGATGCGGCATATAGACCAATGGTTTTGCCTAGGATCAGGAATTCGTCGCCGCCAATGATCTATCCAGATGATCGAATTGTTGATACTTTAGATCAACGGGTTTTTGATATGCAGCAACATCTATCAATGACTAGTAAACTGGATATTATG